>Ga0105090_10001771_pt1 | contig 11752 bp, 9 predicted proteins | sample PPLLak3March2015_FD_79110 | JGI IMG/M metagenome (GOLD analysis project Ga0105090, IMG submission 79110) | Freshwater sediment microbial communities from Prairie Pothole Lake near Jamestown, North Dakota, USA - PPLs Lake P7 Core (1) Depth... | ecosystem: Environmental > Aquatic > Freshwater >... | reverse complement strand
TGTTCTCGGCGCGCGGCTACAACATCGAAAGCCTCACTGTCGCGCCCACCGAAGATCCTTCGTTGTCGCGCATGACCATCGTCACCACGGGCTCCGACGAGGTCATCGAACAAATCACCAAGCACCTGAACCGCCTGATCGAGGTGGTCAAGGTCGTCGATCTGACCGAGGGCAGCTACACCGAACGCGAGCTGATGCTGATCAAGGTGCGCGCGGTCGGCAAGGAGCGCGACGAGATGAAGCGCATGGCCGACATCTTCCGCGGCCGCATCATCGACGTCACCGAGAAGAGCTACACGCTCGAACTCACCGGCGATTCCGGCAAGCTCGACGCCTTCCTGGAGGCGATCGACCGCGCGGCGATTCTCGAGACGGTGCGCACCGGCACCAGCGGCATCGGCCGCGGAGAGCGGATCCTCAGGGTCTGACACACAACCTTTTCACACGGAGAACAGCATGAAGGTCTATTACGACAAGGACGCCGATCTGAGCCTGATCAAGGGCAAGAAGGTCACGATCGTGGGCTACGGCTCGCAAGGCCACGCGCACGCGCAGAACCTCAGCGACAGCGGCGTCAAGGTGACGGTCGGCCTGCGCAAGGGCGGCGCGTCCTGGTCCAAGGTCGAGAAGGCTGGGCTGAAGGTGGCCGAGGTCGGCGAGGCCGTGAAGGGAGCCGATGTCGTGATGCTGCTGCTGCCCGACGAGCAGATCGGCGCGGTCTACCGCGACGAGGTCGAGCCGAATATCCGCGAAGGCGCGTCGCTGGCCTTCGCGCACGGGTTCAACGTGCACTTCGGCCAGGTCGTGCCGCGCGCCGACCTCGACGTGTGGATGGTCGCGCCCAAGGCGCCGGGCCACACCGTGCGCAACACCTATAGCCAGGGTGGCGGCGTGCCGCACCTGATCGCCGTGCATGCCGACAAGAGCGGCAAGGCGCGCGACCTGGCGCTGAGCTACGCCGCGGCAAACGGCGGCGGCAAGGCCGGCATCATCGAGACCAACTTCCGCGAAGAGACCGAGACCGACCTGTTTGGCGAGCAGGCGGTGCTGTGCGGTGGCACGGTCGAACTGATCAAGGCCGGCTACGAGACGCTGGTCGAGGCCGGCTACGCGCCGGAGATGGCCTATTTCGAGTGCCTACACGAGCTGAAGCTGATCGTCGACCTGATCTATGAAGGCGGCATCGCCAACATGAACTACTCGATCAGCAACAACGCGGAATACGGCGAGTACGTGTCCGGCCCGAAGGTCATCACGCCCGAGACCAAGGTGGCGATGAAGAAGATGCTGGCCGATATCCAGAGCGGCGAATATGCCAAGAGCTTCATCCTGGAGAACCGCGCCGGCGCGCCCACGCTGCTGAGCCGCCGCCGCCTGATGGCCGAGCACTCGATCGAGGTGGTCGGCGAGAAGCTGCGCGCGATGATGCCGTGGATCAAGGCCAACAAGCTGGTCGACAAGAGCCGCAACTGAAGGTTCTGTGCCACAGCCGATGAAGAACGAGCCCGCCTCGACGCTGGAATCGGCGGTCGAGGGCGACGCGCCCTTGCGGCCTCGCCGCAAGGGCATCTACGTGCTGCCCAACATGATCACGTTGGCAGCCTTGTTTGGTGGCTTCTACGCCATCGTCATGGCCATGAACGGCCGCTTTGAGAACGCGGTGATCGGCGTGTTCTGTGCGATGGTGCTCGACAGCCTGGACGGGCGTGTCGCGCGCATGACCAACACGCAGAGCGCCTTCGGCGAGCAGATGGACAGCCTGTCGGACATGGTCAGCTTCGGCGCCGCGCCGGCGCTGATCGTCTACGAATGGGCGCTCAAGGGAATGGGCAAGCTGGGCTGGGTGGCGGCCTTCGTTTACTGCGCATCGGCCGCGCTGCGCCTGGCGCGCTTCAACACCAACATCGGCGTGGTGGACAAGCGCTACTTCCAGGGCCTGCCCAGCCCGGCCGCAGCGGCGCTGGTGACGGGATTCATCTGGGTCATGGACGATGCCGGCTTCAAGCAGGTGGGTCGCATCGACTGGCTGGCCTGGGGCGCAATGGCGGTGACGCTGTACGCCGGGCTCACGATGGTCACCAACGTGCCCTTCTACAGCTTCAAGGACTTGGGCCAGCGGCGCTCGGTACCCTTCGTTGTCCTGGTGCTGGGGGCACTGGGTATCGCCGCGGTGAACCTGCACCCGCCGCTGGTGTTGTTCGGCGCCTTCTGCCTCTACGGACTGTCAGGCTACGCGGTCTATGCCTGGCGCAAGACCAAGGGCAAGCCGGTGAGCGTGATCGCGATATCCACCGACGAACCCGACGAACGCGGGCTTCACTGAGCACCGGCCCGTGCTATATTGAAGCTATGTCTTCGCGCAGTCCCGCCATTTCGCTACTGCTTCTAGGAGTGCTTCGGGCGCGCTGATTTCGCATCTCCATTCGATTTCGATCAACGGCCCGTCAGCTCACGCAACGGGCCGTTTGCTTTTGTCGATGTTGCGTGTCCTAGCCACCCATGAGGTTCGACCATGACCATGCTCACCCAACCCGCCACCAAGTACCGAGCCTTCGCGCCGGTGCGTCTGGCCGACAGACGCTGGCCTGACGCCGTGCTCGAGCGGCCGCCGCTGTGGTGCAGCGTGGACCTGCGCGACGGCAACCAGGCGCTGATCGAACCGATGGACCCGGCGCGCAAGCTGCGCATGTTCGAGATGCTGGTGCGCATCGGCTTCAAGGAAATCGAGGTCGGCTTTCCGTCGGCTTCGCAAGCGGACTTCGATTTCGTGCGCCTGCTGATCGAACAGAAGCTGATCCCCGACGACGTGACGATCCAGGTACTGACGCAGGCGCGCGAGGAACTGATCCGCCGCACCTTCGAATCACTGGCCGGCGCGCCGCGCGCCATCGTGCACCTGTATAACGCCACCGCGCCGGTGATGCGCCGCGTGGTGCTGGGGCTGGACGAAGACGGCATCGTCGATCTTGCGGTGTGCCATGCGCGGCTGCTGCAGCAGCAGGCAGCAGCACAGCCCGGCACACACTGGACCTTCCAGTACTCGCCCGAGATGTTCTCGGGCACCGAACTGGCCTTCAGCAAGCGCGTGGTCGATGCGGTGACGGCGGTGTGGCAGCCGACGCCGGCGCACAAGTGCATCATCAACCTGCCATCGACTGTCGAGCACAGCACGCCCAACATCTTTGCCGACATGATCGAATGGATGCATCGCCACCTGGAACGGCGCGACGCGATCGTGCTGTCGGTGCACCCGCACAACGACCGTGGCACCGGCACGGCGGCCGGCGAGTTCGCGCTGATGGCCGGGGCCGACCGGCTGGAAGGATGCATGTTCGGCAACGGCGAGCGCACCGGCAACGTCGACATCGTCAACGTCGCGCTGAACCTGTATTCGCAGGGCGTCGCGCCGGGGCTGGATTTCTCCAACATCGACGAGATCCGCGCCTGCGTCGAACACTGCAACCAGCTGCCGGTGCACCCGCGCCACCCCTACGTGGGCGAGCTGGTCTACACCTCGTTTTCGGGTTCGCACCAAGACGCGATCAAGAAGGCCTTCGCCGCGCGGCATGAACGTGGAGGGCAAGGCGAGCTCTGGGATATGCCTTATCTGCCGATCGACCCCAAGGACCTGGGCCGCAGCTACGAGGCGGTGATCCGCGTCAACAGCCAGTCGGGCAAGGGCGGCATTTCCTACCTGCTCGAAGCCGAATACGGCATCGAGTTGCCGCGCCGGCTGTCTATCGAATTCAGCCAGGTGGTGCAAGCGGTGATGGACGTGCAGGGCCGGGAAATGACTGCGGCCGACATCTGGCGCGTGTTCGAGTCCGAGTACCAGCTCGACGGCCGGCTGCTCGACAGCTACCGCCTCGACGAAGATGGCGACGGACGCGTGTGCCTGAGCGCGTCGCTGCGCGTCGATGGCCAGCCGATGCCGTTGCGCGGGCAGGGCAATGGCCCGGTGGACGCCTTCGCGGCGGCCCTGCAATCGGCCTTCGATGCCGAGCTGCAGGTGCTGGACTATCACGAACACGCCATCGGCAGCGGCGCCAAGGCGCGCGCCGCGGCCTACATCGAGATGCGTGTGGGCGAACGGCGTCTGCATGGCGTGGGCATCGATGCCGATATCGTCGCGGCATCATTCAAGGCGCTGCTCTCAGGCATGGCCCGAGCGCGGGCGTTGCAGCCAGCCGTGGCCGACAGCCCTTTGGCGGATTGAGTGGGTTAAGGAGACAAACATCATGAGCGACAAGCTGATCATTTTCGACACCACCTTGCGCGACGGCGAGCAATCGCCCGGCGCGTCGATGACCAAGGACGAGAAGCTTCGCATCGCGCGTCAGCTGGAACGGCTGCGCGTCGATGTCATCGAGGCCGGCTTCGCCGCCTCCAGCAATGGCGACTTCGAATGCGTTCGGACCATCGCCTCGCACATCAAGGACTCGACCGTGTGCTCGCTGGCGCGCGCCAACGACCGCGATATCTCCCGCGCGGCCGAAGCGCTGCAGCCAGCCGCGAACGCGCGCATCCACACCTTCATCGCCACCAGCGAACTGCATATGCAGAAGAAGCTGCGCATGACGGCCGACGAAGTGTTCGAGCAGGCCAAGCTGTCGGTGCGTTTCGCGCGCAACCTGTGCGCCGACGTGGAGTTCTCACCCGAGGACGGCTACCGCTCCGACCCGGATTTCCTGTGCCGCGTGCTCGAGGCGGTAATCAAGGAAGGCGCGACCACGCTGAACATTCCCGACACGGTGGGATATGCGGTGCCGGAACTTTACGGCCAGTTCATCCGCAACCTGCGCGAGCGCATTCCGAACTCCGACAAGGCGGTGTGGTCGGTGCACTGCCATAACGACCTGGGCATGGCGGTGGCCAACTCGCTGGCCGGCGTGATGATCGGTGGCGCGCGCCAGGTGGAATGCACCATCAACGGCCTGGGCGAGCGCGCCGGCAACTGCTCGCTCGAAGAGGTCGTGATGGCGGTGAAGACGCGCCGCGACTACTACGGCCTGGACCTGCGCGTCGATCCTTCGCAGATCGTGCCGGCCTCGCGGCTGGTGGCACAGACCACCGGCTTCGTGGTGCAGCCGAACAAGGCGGTGGTGGGTGCCAACGCCTTTGCGCATGCCTCCGGCATCCACCAGGATGGGGTGTTGAAGGCGCGCGATACCTACGAGATCATGCGGGCCGAGGACGTGGGCTGGGCAGCCAACAAGATCGTGCTGGGCAAGCTCTCTGGTCGCAATGCCTTCAAGCAGCGGCTGCAGGAATTGGGCATCGAGTCGGATTCCGAAGCCGATGTCAACGCCGCATTCGCGCGCTTCAAGGATCTGGCGGACCGCAAGAGCGACATCTTCGACGAGGACATCATCGCGCTGATGGGTGACGAAAGCGTGACCAGCGAGCAGGAGCATTACCGGTTGCTGTCGCTGTCGCAGCATTCCGAGACCGGTGAACGTCCGTCGGCCCGTGTGGTCTTTGCCGCGGGTGCCGTCGAGCACCATGCACAAAGCGACGGCAACGGCCCGGTGGACGCCAGCCTGAAGGCCATCGAATCCAAGGTTCAAAGTGGCGCCGAACTGCTGCTGTATTCGGTGAATGCCATCACCTCGGGCAGCACAGAATCTCAGGGCGAAGTGACCGTGCGGCTGCAACTGGGCGGGCGGGTGGTCAACGGAGTCGGCGCTGACCCAGACATCATCGTTGCGTCGGCCAAGGCTTACCTGTCGGCGCTTAACAAACTGCAGAGCAAGGCCGAAAGAGTGGCAGCGCAGGGCTGAACCCTACCCGGGCAGCCCAGGCGTCAGTGGCTCGCCTGGGCTGGACGAGCACTTTTTGCGCAAACGCAACAGGTGTCGAATCAACGCAGGCGAAACTTTAGGAATTACCAGCAAGTTTTTGATCTTGCAGGTTTTTTTCCGATCCCCTACACTGGGTTCGGGGCTAAAAGGAGTCGTCGTGGTGCGTTGGTTCAGTAAGGCTTGGCTTCGGCAACCGTTCCTGGTGCTTTGCGTTGCGCTGGGGCTGGCCCATGTGCCGGTGGCCGATGCGGCCCAGAAGCAGAACTCCACGCGCAGCGCCAAGGCAGTCAAGTCCGCCAGCAAGGCTCCGCAAGCGGCGACTACCCGGCAAAAGCGGGTGGTGAAGACTCCACGTCGCACAGCGGTCAAGGCCGCTCCGGCACGGCCTTCTTTGGGCCAACTCTACGGACTGCATGCCACCGATGACCCGCTCGACCTGAAGTCCAGTGTGGCGCTGGTCGTCGATCAGGATACCCAGCAAGTGCTGTTCAGCAAGAACCCGCAGGCGGTGCTGCCTATCGCGTCGATCACCAAGTTGATGACCGCACTGGTGGTCACGGAGGCAGGCCTGTCGCTGGACGAGATGCTGACCATTTCGCAGGATGACGTGGACACCGAAAAGGGCAGCCGTTCGCGCCTGACCGTTGGCACCCAACTGACTCGCGGCGAGATGCTGCTGTTGGCGCTGATGTCGTCCGAGAACCGTGCTGCACATGCGCTGGGGCGGCACTATCCGGGCGGCATGGACGCATTTGTCGGCGCGATGAATGCCAAGGCGCAACTGCTGGGAATGAGCGACACCCGCTATGTCGAGCCCACAGGACTGTCGAGCAAGAACCGCGCGAGCGCCAATGATCTGGCGCGCCTCGTCGATGCCGCCTACGCTCATCCGATCATTCGCGAGCTGTCCACATCGCGCGAGGCGCAGGTCGATGTCGGCAAACGCCAATTGCAGTTCCGCAGCACGAATGGCCTGATGCGCAACCCCGAATGGGACATCGGCCTGCAAAAGACTGGCTACATCTCCGAAGCCGGGCGCTGCCTGGTGATGCAGGCGGAAATGGCCGGCCGCAAGCTGATCATGGTGTTGCTCGATTCGGCCGGCAAGTACTCACGCATTGGCGATGCCGAGCGCATCCGCAAGTGGCTAGATCAGACAGTGTCGCCTGCAACGACGCAGGCGGCCAGCCCGCTGCACTGATGCCGTCGCCGCGACGTCCCGCGGCCGCCGCTCATTCAACCCCGGTGCCCTAGTGCCGCCGAGATCTGTGCCGCCGTGGCCTTGAGTCGTTCCATCCAGCCTTCTTCCAGCCGGTCGGCCGGTGCCGAGATCGAGAGCCCGGCGATCAGCCTCTTCTGATCGTCGTAGATTCCCGCCGCCATGCAGCGCACGCCCATTTCCAGTTCCTCGTCGTCCCGTGCCGTGCCGAGCCTGCGCACATTGGCCAGTTCACGTTCCAGGGCCGGCAATGCGGTAAGGCTGTTGCGCGTGTGTCCGGCCAAGCCGGTGCGTGTGGCATAGGCACGTACCTTCAGCGGGTCGTCCATGGCCAGAAACAGTTTGCCCACCGAGGTCAGGTGAAGCGGTGCACGCCCGCCCACGGCGCGAACGACCTGCATGCCCGAATGCTCGCTGTAGGTGCGCTCGATGTAGACGATCTCGTCGCCCTGGCGCATCGACAGGTTCACCGGCTGGTGCGTCAGCTTGTGCAACTCGCGCATCGGGCCAATGGCGGCTTCGCGCACGTCCAGACGGGCCTTGACCAGGTTGCCCAGTTCCAGCAGCCGCATGCCCAGCCGGTAGTTGCCGGCATGGGGCCTGTCGACGAAGCCGCCGACGGCCAGATCATTCAAGATCCGGTGCGCGGTGGAAGGATGCAGCCCGGTTTCTGCGCTGATCTGCTTCAGCGACACCGGGTCCTGGTGCGAAGCCAGCACGTCGAACAGCGCAAAGCTACGCTCCAGCACCTGAATGGCCGGCTTTTGCATCCCCTTGTCCTTCATGAAAGCGATTGTGGCGTTGTTTAGGCGCTTCTGCATTGCGGAACATCAGATTGCATACTGGCAAGATAGGGTGGCCTGGATGGCGGCCGTGCTGCTGGCACTGGGTTGCGCATTCGCCGGACGGGTCCAGGCCCAGGCCGAGACGGCCGCGTCGGCGGTCCCCGCCAGGCCGCCAGTGGCTGCGTCTTCGTTGGGTGCCGCGGCGTCGGCGCCGCAGTGGCTCAGCGTGCCGCGCGCCAGGGGACGGCTGCGTGCAGCCGACCTCGGCCTGGTCATCAACACGGCGGATCCGTACTCGGTGGCCGTGGGCAGCTACTACATGAAAAAACGCCGGCTGCGCCCGGAGCAGGTGCTGCGCGTCGAGCTGCCGTTGCGCGGCGCCCTGAAGGCCGAAGAATTCGAGGCGCTGCGCCTTGCAGTGCAGGACCATTTCGGGCCGGATACCCAGGCCTTGGCCCTGGCCTGGACCCAGCCCTATGCCGTGGAATGCAACTCCATCACCGGAGCGCTGGCGCTGGGCTTCGATGCGGGGCTGTGCCGCCATACCTGTGCGGCTTCGCGCCTATCGGGATACGCCAACTCGGCGTCGTCACGGCCCTACTCAGACCATGGCATGCGCCTGTCGATGCTGCTGGCGGCGCGCGACGTGGATGCCGCCCAGCGCCTGATCGACCGTGGCGTTGCTGCCGATCGCACGCTCGGGCTGCGTGCTGCACTTCCAGCCCATGTCTACTTCCTGACCACCGAGGATGCGGCACGCAACGTGCGCGCTCGGCTTTATCCGCCGGCCGGCCTGCAACACAGGGCGGGGGTCGAAGTGCATGTGGAACCCGCCGCGATGTGGCGCGACCCCCGACGGGCGCTGCTGGTACTGACGGGCAGCGTACGCCTACCGGCTACCGAGGCGATCGATTGGCTCGATGGCGGACTGGGCGACCACCTCACATCCTACGGCGGTCAACTGGGTCGAGAGACCGGGCAGGCGACCGCGTTGGACTGGATTGCGTCCGGTGCCACGGCCAGCCACGGCAGCGTCAGCGAACCCTGCAACCACCTGCAGAAGTTTCCGCATCCGCAATGGCTGCTGCTGCACTACCTGCAGGGCAGCACTGCGATCGAAGCCTACTGGAAGAGCGTGCTCTGGCCGCAGCAGTCGTTGTTCGTTGGCGAGCCGCTGGCCGCGCCATTTGCCCGCCGTTGATCAAGACAGACTCAGAGCAGCGTCACGCCCGGCGCGCACCGCGCCTTCGAGCGTGGCCGGGTACGGTCCAGCGACATAGTCGCCGGCTGCCCACAGCCTTGGGGCAATGGCCGACGGCGGACGCACTAGTGCGGGTGTGCAGCGGAATGTGGCACGCTTTTCCGCGGCTGCATGCAGCAGTGTCGGCGCCGCCGGCCAGGTACCGGATGGGAAGCTTGCCAGCGCCTGTGCCAAGGTGGCCGCGGCCGTGGCGTCCAGACCGCGATCGACCCATTCGCGTGCTCCGCTGACGACGAAGGCGAACACACCGGCCGGGCCGTCGAGGGCGCCCAAGTCGAACGCGAACTGTGCCGGCATGTCGGCATCGGCATGCAGCGCCACCATCGGCAGTGCCAGCTGCGCGCCTGGGCAGCGCAAGTAGACAGTGACGATGGGTTCGTAGCGCAGCGCCGAAGCCGTGCGCGCCCAGTCCGCGGCGAACGGCGCGCACAGTCTGGCCGCTTCGGCTGCAGTACAGGCCAGCACCACCGCATCGAAGCGCCCGCCATCCAGCCACCAGGCCGTGGACTCGGATCGCAGTTCGGTTGCGCGCACAGTCTGGTGCAGCCGCACGCCTTGGCGTTGGAACCAGGCTGCGGCTGGCAGCGGCAGCAAGCTGCCCAGGGGGGCGCAGGGCAGAAGCAGGTCGGACGAGCCCGGACCACTGAAAAGAGCATCGCGCAGCACGCGCAGGAACACCACAGCGCTGGCCTGTGCGGCCGGGGTGTTGAGGGCGGCCACGCACAACGGCTCGATCAGCTCGGCTTGTACGGTGGCGGGCAGGCTGCGGCACAGGTCGGCCACGCTCAGGCCCTCGGCGCATCGAAAGCGCATCGCCGCCCAGCGTGTGGCCGCGGTCAGAAGCGCGAGCCGATCGCCCCAACTCCAGCCCCGCCGGCCGAGTACCGCGCGCACAAACGCCGCCACCGGGGCGCCCTGGCGCAACATCAGCCCCTGGCCATCGGGATACTGCAGCGCCAATGGCATGCGGCGCAGCAGCAGGGTCGCGTCGGCACCGACCTCACGCATCAGTGCCAGCGTGGCTTGGTACGCGCCAATCAGGATGTGCTGTCCGTTGTCCAGCGCTATATCGTCGACCAGTACCGTGCGCGCCCGCCCTCCGGCGTGCGGTGCCATCTCGAAGACCTCGACCTCGTGCCCGGCCTTGCGCCCGTAGACCGCCGCGGCAATGCCGGCCCAGCCGGCGCCGACCACGGCCACGCGTAACGGTCTCAACGGCCGCGCCAGTGGGTGCGCCACGCGATCCAGAGCTTGCGCAACGGCGTCAGCGAGGTCCGCTGGTGCAGTACGCGGAAGCCGTCGGCCTCGATTTCGCGCAGCAGCGTGCGGTAGATGTTGGCCATCATCAGCCCGGGCTTCTGCGCGCGCCGGTCGGTTTCGGGCAGCAGAGCGAACGCTTCGTCGTACAGCCGGTGCGCGCGTTCAGCCTGGAAGCGCATCAGCGCCTCGAAGCGATCGCTGTAGCCCCAAGGCGAATCGCGTTTCAGGATCTCCTGAGCCCTGACTTCGAACTGTTGAAGCTCGGATACCGGAATGTAGATGCGCCCGCGCCGCGCGTCGTCGCCCACGTCGCGGATGATGTTGGTGAGCTGCATGGCCAGGCCGAGCCGGTGCGCATACTGCACCGTGGCGGCTTCGCTGCGGCCGAAGATGTTGGCCGCGACCTCGCCCACCACGCCAGCGACCAGGTGGCAATAGTGCTGCAGGCCGGCGTAGTCGAGGAATCGGGTCTGCTGCAGGTCGATCTGGCAGCCGTCGATCACCGCCAGCAGATGCGAGGGCTGGATGCCGAAATCGTCTGCCAGCGGCACCAGCGCCTTCATCACCGGATGGCTGGGCTTGCCGGCAAACGCGGAAACCACCTCCTGGCGCCACCAGGCAAGCTTGGCGGCGGCCACGCCGGCGTCGCTGGTCTCGTCGACCACGTCGTCCACCTCGCGGCAGAAGGCATAGAAGGCGGTGATCGCGGCGCGCCGCGGCGGCGGCAGGAACAGGAAGGCGTAGTAGAAGGAAGAACCGCTGGAAGCGGCCTTGTCCTGCACATACTGCTGCGGGCTGATGGCGGCTTGGCTCGCGGGCGCGTTCATCATTGCATCCGCAGGGCGCGCCACAGCAATGCGGGGGCATCCTTGCGGCCCAGCACCGGCCGCGTGCGAACACTGGCGAAGTCCATGGCGGCGATTTTCTCAAGAATCCGCAGCCCACCCTGGACCACCAGCCGCAATTCCCAGCCGATGCGTCCGGGCAGGCGCAAGGCCAGCGGCGCCCCCTCGGCCATCAGTGCGCCTGCCCATGCCACCAGGTCCCGCACCAGGGCGCGCATCGCCGCATCGTCGGGTTGCAGCAGCAGCCTGGGCAGGTCGAGCCCGTGGCGCTGCAGATCGGCCAGCGGCACGTAGACGCGGTCGCGCGGCAAATCCACGCTCAGGTCCTGCCAGAAGTTGATCAACTGCAACGACGAACAGATGGCGTCGGACTGGCGCAGCGACAGCGCGTCGCCAACCCGATACAGGTGCAGCAACAGCCGGCCCACCGGGTTGGCCGAGCGCGCGCAGTAGTCCAGCAACATGCCACGGTCGGCGTAGCGTGGATTGCGCACATCCTGTTCGAAGGCGTCGAGCAGGGCATGAAGCCACTGGCCTGGCAGGGCATGCTGGCCGATCGCTCGTGCCAGCGACGGGAACAC
>Ga0105090_10001770_pt1 | contig 11753 bp, 8 predicted proteins | sample PPLLak3March2015_FD_79110 | JGI IMG/M metagenome (GOLD analysis project Ga0105090, IMG submission 79110) | Freshwater sediment microbial communities from Prairie Pothole Lake near Jamestown, North Dakota, USA - PPLs Lake P7 Core (1) Depth... | ecosystem: Environmental > Aquatic > Freshwater >... | reverse complement strand
GAGGTCCATAAACTGATAGGCGAATTTGATTACGGGGCCAATCACTTGATATTGCCTGCTTTTATGAGTACGTTACAAAGACGACATTTACTTATTGTCAGAGCCATTATGCTAAAACCCAAAATTTTATTCATTGAAAATCCTTTTTCAGGTCTGGATAGAGATCAAGTAAGGGTTTTTGGTCAATATTTATCCGGGCTGGTTAAGAACAAAAATATTACCGTAATCGCCGGTAATGCTAATCTCGATTTTGTGCGAAGTTATGCTGATCAGATAATTTATATAACAACTGAAAATGTCGAGGTTTTCAATCATTGGGAAACCTTTTCCGATTATTTAAATGGCTAAAAAAATCCGCTAAGACTTTCAACAAAATGCCATGAAATCATCAAAGGTTCATTACATCCATAGTTTAAGTTATAGCGCAAGAGACAGGCTTGTCGGTGGTTTTATATTGATCGCCCTGTTGATGGTATTGGGTTTGTTTGCAAGTAAAGTTAAATCTTCAAAAATTTTTGACAGAGTTGTTCATTATCAGACTGTTTTGAAAAATGCTCAGGGCATTTCAGCCGAAACGATCATTAATATTTCCGGTATTGATGTAGGCAGAGTGTCCGATATTTATTTTGGAGATAACAATGAAGTCAATATTCATTTTTTTGTGTATAAAAAATTTCAAGGATTAGTACGATCCGATTCTACGGGCGAGGTTAGCAAGCTATCATTAGTTGGTGATAACGTTATTATTATTAAAGCGGGTTCGCCCAAATTGCCCATGCTGTCCGCTGACGCAATGATTCCGGTTAAAGAACCTGCCTTAACTGATTATCTGACGATAGCGGAAATTACGCCTGCCCTTAAGAAATTTGCAACCCTGATTGCTGATTTATCGCAAATTATTGATGCTATTGACCCTAAAGTCGTAAAAGACGGCAGCCGGAATTTGCAGACCGTTTTGGCAGACTTGCGTAATCTGAGTGATCAAGTGGCCGAGGGCAAAGGTTCATTAGGGCGAATTTTTTACGATAAAAAACAAGAGCAAAGCTTTGCTAATTCTTTGTTGCTTTTGGAAAAGACCCTTTCCGGCATTTCTCAGCGGGTCAATGAAACCCAACCCATGATTGCTAATGTCAATAAGCTGGCTGTGGAATCTAAAAGAATGCTCGCCGACGCTACCAAGCTGAGCTCGGAATCGCAGCAATTGATTGTTGATGTGCGCAGGTCTATTAATAAAGTTGATCAGCAATTAAACCATTTGCCGGATTTGATTAATAATACTCAGTCGGTACTTGAATCATCCGAGCAAACCCTTAAAGGTGCACAATCGGTTCACGTCTTTATAGATAATAAAATATGGCCTCTCTCGTCTAGTACCGAATCTGCTAACAGGAAGCTATTGATTGAGGACGCGGGTTTAGATGATTAAGCTTGTAATCTTGGTTCTTAGCTTGACATTGCCCGCTTGTGCGGGCAGTTCTGATGTACGCCCTGATATTTATAATAAAGGTGAAAACTTGTTGCACAGCGGTCTTATTGCTTATAAAGAGGATGATTTTCCAACCGCCCTACAAAAATTTAATAGCGCTTTATTGTTTTATCAAAGCCTGGATGATATTAAGGGCGCGCAGTTGGCAAGAATAAATCTAGTTGAAACTTCATTAGCATTAAATGATTTCGCCGCCACCGAACAACAGTTAACGATTTTAAAGCAGCAAGATGTTGACGGTTTTCTTGATGAACTGTTTAAAAATAAGGTTATCTTGTTAGAAGTGAAATTGCTGTTCCAGCAACAACGATACAATGAAGCATTAACAACTATTAAGCCTTTATTATTACAATTGGACAAGCAAGATCTTACGGACAATACAAAACTGAATTTGCTAGCAACAGCCGCAAGATTGGAAACTTTAATTTCCTCAGGGACAAAGCCACAATGGCTGAATAAATTCCGAGCTTCTCTAGCGCAAGAGCGGGAGCCGCAGCAGCCTAAATTCCAAATTATTTTAAAGCGTATCGATGCCATTATTGCTTCACAAAAACAACAGTATCATGAAGCACTAAAATTATTACATGAAACATTAGACTACTATAAATTACAGGCAGATCGTAGAGCGATTGCATCATGTTTAGAAGAAATTGCCGCTACCGAACTTGCACAAAATAATAAATCTCAGGCTTTAGAATATTTAAAAAGAGCCTTAACTATCCGTGCCTGGCTAAAAGATCAGTATAATTTTGATAAAATTCAGAAAAAAATTATGTTAATTAACCAACAATCATAATTTTCCATGTTTTTTTGTATTTATCAAACAGAAGTTATATAGGCGAAATCCTCCACGTGCCCGTTCAGCACGATTCGTCGGTACCAGATCAACTCCTTAGTGATTTAATCTCCACCGTGGCTTGTCGAAGTTTCCGGGTAAGCTCGCGCCCTATATTCGTGATCAGCTTCCACCGAATGCACATACCCAAGGGGCTGGTCTCCGCCTCAAGCTGGTTGTAGTCAAGGACCAGGCAGCATACTTTCTCGTCCGTCACTACATCGGCTGAACGTTTGCCCCGGTCGAGCATGGCCATCTCCCCGAAGGCAGAGCCAGCCGATATGGTTGTGATGCGCCGGCTCCTTTGATGGGCGAGAGGGACGGCCACACTGACCTGTCCCGAAAGTATGAAATACAAAAAGTCCCCAGGATCGCCCTCACGACACAGATACATTCCTTTGTCGTAGGCTCTATGTTCCAACATGGACTCAAACGCCTCCAGTTCTTCGGGCGTAAACCCCGCCAGATAGCTCTGTGCGGCGAGAGGTGCTTCGGCAGCAGCATAAGAGGCTTGTCCCGCGAGCAACTGGTCTTCGCACCATTCCAGTGCATCGTCGGTGTCGTCGCAGTTAAACAGGGGCATATCGTCTGTATACCCGACCCCCCTTTTTATGAGCTTTACCATCGCGTATCTGTCCTCGGTTCCGGTCAGAAGCACAGTCTTGCCTTGTGCGGATAATGATTGAATCAGACCAACGAGCATGCTGTAAGCCCCTTCGCTGATATTAGCGGTGCGCGTGAAATCCAGAACCAGATACTCGGCCTTCTCGGCCGCGTTCATGGTTCCACAGATCACGATTTCGGCGGATGCAAATATCAATTCTCCCTGTATTTCCAGCACCACCACCTTATGGCCCAATTCGGCAAGCAACCTTGTCTGCTCAAGGTTACGACTACGTTTCGAAGGTATATGAGCGGCATCGTAAGTAGCATGAATGACCGAGGAAGCTGTGGATCGGCCGGTGTGAAGCATGTGCAGACCAAAATCGGAAGAAATCTTGTTGCACACCGCAATACCACGAGCGCTGTTGCCACGTTCGTCAAGCTTCGGGGAGAATACTGCAAGACCGAATTGGCCCGGCAGCACCGCCACGATGCCACCGCCGACACCGCTCTTTGCGGGCATACCCACCTCGTAGACCCAGGCTCCCGAGTAGTCGTACATGCCGCAGGAACTCATCACGCTCAACACCTTCGGCACATGGTGGCTTTCCAGGGCGCGCACGCCGGTAATCGGATTGACGCCATTATTGGCTAATGTAGCACCAATCATGGCCAAGTCTCTACAGGTTACGAGTATCGAACATTGCTTGAAATACACGTCGAGAACATCGTCCGTATCCTTTTCGATGATATTCGAATTACGCAACAGATAGGCGATGGCCCGATTGCGATGCCCTGTCGATTTCTCCGAGCTGTACACATCCTCGTCGATAATGACCGGGTGCCCGAGAAAACGTTCGTAGGATTTGAGCATGCGATTGAGCTTCTCGTCCGGCGAATCTCCATTGATCAGGCCTACTGTGGCGATCGCTCCCGCATTGATCATCGGATTTCGCGGGCGGCCGGTGCCTGGTTCCAGGCTAATGGAGTTAAAGGCCTCGCCCGAAGGCTCCACGTCCACCTTGCGCAACACCGCTTCGACACCATTGTCTTCCAGGGCAATTCCATAGGTAATGGCCTTCGAAATCGATTGTATGGTGAACAATTGCCGCGAATCGCCGACCTGGTAAACATGTCCGTCGACGGTAATGAGGGCTATGCCGAACCACTTTGGATCCGCCTTCAAGAGCTCCGGGATATAACTAGCGACTTCGCCCTTATCAAGGTTCGCATGATTTTGGTGCAGGGATTCGAGATAATTTTGAAAATAATTAACATTCATTGGGTTGCCGCTCCTGGACAGGTAGATTACTGTTTGGATCTCCTACCTTAATTGAGAATATTATCTCCAAGAGTTTTACCGCCAAGCGTCGAATCCGCATAGGGTAGACTGTAAAAATTAATGTTAGTGAGCTCCAGAACATAAACAAAATTGCTTATGTTACGGTCATAAAGGAAGCATTTATCATTCCAAAAGTAAAAAATTAGAACTTTTAAGAATTATTTCATTGGCAGTGCAGATGATAACATTCTGCGGCATATAGAGCGGCTTGGCCAAAAGTGACAGACATTTTATGAAAAAGTCGCAGTTAGTAAAGTTCTCCTGTGAGATCGAGATAAGTCAGGTAAAGCCGCATATCAAATTCCAACTGGTGATAATCGGGTTCCATGTACTCGCATAATTTATAGAACGCCTTGTTGTGCTGCTTTTCTCTTAAATGCGCCAGTTCATGTACGACAATCATTCTCAGGAATTCAAGTGGAGCACTTTTAAAGATCGATCCTATGCGGATTTCATTTTTTGCTTTCAGGTTTCCGCCCTGAACTCTGGATACAAACGAATGTAATCCTAGCGCCTTATGGAGCACATCGATTTTGTCATCGTAAACTACTTTGCTGAGCGGATTGGATTGTCGAAGAAATTGATTCTTCATGTCCAACGTATAGGCATAAAGGGCTTTATCGGTCCTGATGTTATGGACAATAGGGTATTTTTTTAACAGTACCTCAGCCAATTTATCGTTGTCGATAAGCCTGTGCACCTGATCCGTTACTGTTGCCGAATAGCCGGCCAGGTATTTTAATTTACTCATCTCATGTAGCAGTATCGATTAACAGACTGATAGTTTACAGAAGCAAGTGTTAATCCCATGGCGGTTCCTGTCCATTATAAGCAACAAAGTCTTTATCTGCTGCATGGGTAATCACACCGGGCACGGTGTGATTAACTGAAGAACTGGTTTTCGGGGATGAAGCCTGCGAATTTGGTTTGCTCATCGTTGTTGAGGGCGATTCAAAAGTACCGGATTGAGGTTGCCATTGTGCAAAAAGCATAATGTCCTTATTGGCTGGGACGTACCATTTTTTATTGGCGGCATCCCATCTTGCGCCGAGTGCTTTTGCCGCATCCTTTTGTGCAAAGGGTACATTGAGATAAGTTTTCGAGTCAGCCATATTAAGATAAAGGAGGTGCGGTTTTGATTGAGTGGGTTAGCGTATTATAAATCATTGCCTATTATCCAAGTTCAAGATTCGCTCAACATAGGCTCCAAAATGGTGCGAATTTACCAGTCGGCTTAAAAAAATCTCAGCACAAACCTGGCAGGCCCTTTTAAGTAGCTTATCACCAAAAGATGGCACTTAAAATGCATGTATTATTTTGCCGATAAAGGAATATACGCATTATGAATCACGAATGCCTAGTCGGAACCGACCTGTGCAGATTTCTTGTATGTTGGGTTAACTTGCTTCTTAGCTTTATCCAGTAATCCTTTTTTTGTTTGAGGTTTGCTTTAGCTAAATCTAGCAGTTTTCGGCTTGGAGAAATATCATGAAAAAATATCTATTGACGATCGCACTCTTCGGAATTTTGCTGGGTGTCGCGCTTTTAATTTATAACAAGTTAAATTCAGGACCTGAATACAAGGCTGATTTGGCTTATTCTTCATTCATCAAACAAGTCAAGGCCGGCCGGATTGAACGAGCAGAAATTACCGGTAAAGTCATAAGGTTCCGGACATCCACCGGAGAGGATTTTGAGACCTACAATCCGGGAGATCCGAATCTGATTGATGACTTGCTGGCAACTGGTGCTCAAATCAGAACCACTGCTCCTGAAGAACCATCCTTGCTAAAGGAAATTTTCATTTCCTGGTTTCCGATGCTCATCCTGATTGTTATCTGTTCATTTTTTATGCATAGAATGCAAAAAAACAGTAACGGATCGGTCAAGTTCGGCTATCAAAAAAGCAAAGCCAGAATGTTTGATGAAGATCAGGTGAAAATTACGTTTGCCGATGTTGCCGGTTGTGAAGAAGCCAAGGAAGATGTTGTCGAACTGGTTGATTTTCTAAAAGCACCGCAAAAGTTTCAAAAACTGGGTGGCAAAATTCCGCGCGGTGTATTGATGATAGGACCTCCAGGGACCGGTAAAACGCTCATTGCCCGAGCGATTGCCGGCGAGGCTAAGGTTAAATTCTTCTCTATTTCCGGTTCTGATTTTGTTGAGATGTATGTCGGTGTTGGGGCTTCAAGAGTACGGGATTTGTTTGCACAAGCCAAAGAACAGTCCCCCTGCATTATTTTTATCGATGAAATAGATGCCGTTGGCAGAAAACGGAGCAGTTCAGGAATGGGCGCCGGCAATGAAGAGCGGGAACAAACCCTTAATCAGTTGCTGGTTGAAATGGATGGCTTTGAAGGTAATGAAGGCATTATTGTCATTGCTGCGACTAACCGGGCGGATGTGCTGGACGATGCGCTATTAAGACCCGGCCGTTTTGACCGGCAAGTCAATGTTGGCTTGCCTGATGTCCGGGGCCGGGAACAAATATTAAAAGTGCATTTGCAAAAAGTGCCTACCTCGAAAGATGTTGAAATCACTTATATTGCCCGCGGTACTCCAGGATTTTCCGGTGCAGAACTGGCCAACCTGGTGAATGAGGCCGCTTTGCTGGCAGCACGGTCCGACCTGCTTGAAGTTTCCATGACGCATCTTGAAAAAGCCAAGGACAAGATATTGATGGGCGTTGAAAAGCACACGATGGTGATGAGCGAAGATGACAAGCGCCTGACAGCCTACCATGAAGCGGGACATTGTATTATTGGCCGGCTTATGCCGGATCATGATCCGGTCTACAAAGTGAGCATTATGCCCAGAGGCAGGGCGCTGGGAATTACGATGTTTTTGCCGGAAAATGATCAATACAGTGCCAGCAAGCGTAAACTGGAAGGACAAATAGCCAGTCTGTTTGGCGGCAGGCTTGCAGAGCTGCTGATTTTCGGGGATGACCGGGTGACTACCGGAGCCTCCAATGATATTGAAAGAGCGACTGAACTGGCGAGAAAAATGGTTACCCGTTGGGGCTTGTCGGACAAACTCGGACCACTCACCTATGGAGAAGAAGCCGGTCAGGCTGTCTTCGGTCAACCGGGGGCACAAGGCGGCGCTGTCTCCAGTAATGTTGCCCAAATGATTGATGAAGAGATCCGTTCGGTAATCGACCGTAACTATTATCGTGCAGAGAAAATTTTACAGGAAAATATGGCTATTCTGCACTTGATGGCAGACGCGCTGATGAAATGGGAAACGATCGACCGGTGGCAAATTGATGATTTGATGGCTGGAAAAGAAGCGCGGCTTCCCAGGGAATACAGTGATATGAAAGACCGGAACAGCCCCGAATCAAACGGGAAGGGAAAGGATGACAGCTGTGCATTACAACCTGACCAAAGCTTTGCTTGACGAGAATACGGCATGAAGTTAACGTCAGAATTTACAAATAACATGTTAATGCCCGGTCAAGCCGGGCATTATTTCGCATTCTGCGCATAATTTTGAAAACTAAGACCCCGGTGCATACAGTCGAAAAGCATTCCGGATTGTCATTCCAATGCTAAAGTGTAAATCGATCAGGGCAATAGCTTGTTTTCAAAATTATGGATATTGGCAATCAGGCTTTTTTAACAAACTCTGATTTAAGTTTCATCGCACCAATACCTTCTATTTTGCAGTCAATATTATGGTCGCCTTCGACGAGACGGATGATTTTGACTTTAGTTCCGACTTTAACAACAGATGATGATCCTTTGACTTTGAGGTCTTTGATAACGGTGATTGTATCGCCGTCTTGCAGCACATTGCCGTTTGCGTCCTTAACGATAAGTACATCGGTGTTGTTTTCGGCTAAGCCCTCTTTTGACCATTCGTGTGCGCATTCAGGGCAGATGTAGTTACTACCGTCTTCGTAAGTGAATTCCGAACCACAGTTGGGGCATTTGGGGGGGTTACTCATTTCTTTTTTCCTTAATTTCGTGACCGGATTCACGGAAAAAATACGCCAGTAGTGCCGAAGCATTCAACACAATCATTGGTTTTCTATTCATCATGCAGACATCAGTAAGAATTGTTCCCACTTAAGCTTCCACACCCAGTCCATCTTGAAGCGCTTGGCTACGTAGTGCAGCATGAACATGATCCGGTAAATTTCTAATAGTAAGTATGGGCATAGCCATCTCGCTGTATAAAGCCGTTGGTCACTATAGCCATTGCTAGAATTGCTGTCAATTGTTTATGAGGGTGCGAAATATAGGATTTTTTATCCGTTTCACATACCTCAACTGCAATTTTGCTCATTTTCGCGCATATTGCACCACAATAGATATTTTTATTGGTCCATTTGCTTTTTCATATTCAAGAACTTTAATGATGACGCCAATGCAAATGCCGGGTGTTCTTGAGGAATTATCTAGTTTTGATAGGTCTTGGTGATTTTCTTGATCACGCGTTATTTATTCTGGTGTAAAAATTGCTGATAACTCTTGTATTACTGACGGGATTTATGTAAATGTCCAAAATGAGACATATCAATGTAATTGAGAAATACGACGAGCAGAAGCGTTGTTAATGAATTTTTAAATTCGCATTAAACGGGGGTGGTGAGCATATTATTGAAGCCGTTTGGAACATTATTGAGGCTACATTTCTTTTGGTTTCGCTGGGTGTCTATGTTTATTTAGGCAGTAGAGCTGAGGGAATGTTGTTGAAATATAATGATAATACAATAAAACGACATGAAAAGGGGGCTTAGCTAACCAACAGCAGAAATAAAAACGTAATCAAGGCAGGTTATAATATTATCCAGTGCTAACGCTTGGTACTATAACTAAACTCATGGATTCAAGACACGGGTCCAGCGTATATATTAATTAAACGAAACTATGACTCCAAAATTCACACCTTTAAAAGATCACGATACACCTATCAAAGTATTGTTTACCGGTTATCTTTGTACCGTAGGCATAGGGTATCTTTTTGCATTAATTCAGATATTGTTTACGCATGGTATGGCTGACGGCAAATTCGGCTTGTCTATTGATGATATTGTTTACAGTTATTACGGGAACCGCTCAGGCACTGTTCTGGAGCAGAAACTTAATGGCTCCATGAAAGAGAATGCGCCGGAACAAGAGCGCTTCAAGATTATGGAGTGGATCAGGGGTGGTGCAGATATCGATGATTATAAAGATGACGGGATCGAAAAAATAATCGAGACTCGTTGTGTTATGTGTCATAACAAGGAAGCGTCGGGTATACCCAGTTTTACCGAGGTTGAGGGATTAAAAGCTTATACTGCTCAGGATGAAGGGGCTACCTTCGCGTCATTAACACGGGTTTCACATGTTCATATGTTCGGCATCAGCTTTATTTTTATGTTTGTCGGCCTGATTTTTAGCTTTGCGGAAACGACCACAACCCAATATAAGTGTATTGCCATTGGTATGCCTTATTTCTTTCTTGTTGCCGATATAATGTCATGGTGGTTGACTAAAATTCATCCGTGGTTTGCCTGGTTGGTTATTTTTGCCGGCATGGGCATGGGGATTTCATTTATGTTTATGTGGGTTACGTCTATTCTGGAAATGTGGCTGTTCAAACCGGTATTTATTAATGGTTTGGGCTCACGTTATTTGCAATGGCGCGATAGCCCCGAAGCTTCAATCGCAGACAGGATTTGGGTTGTTATTAAGGCACTTGCCAGTCAGGTTAAGCCTGCTGTTGCATTTGTAACAGAACAATGGTTAAAGCATGTCTGGCCTGTTATTAAGGGGTTATTTAAAAAGTAGTTATCGGGATAGTGTTAATGGCTGGATTAAAAAAACATGTTTTTTTAATCCAGCTGAAAAACTTGTGTTAATTCTTTCATAGTCTCGTTAGCGTAATTCGGCTATGTCCCGGGTAGTAAACATTCCACAAAAAACATCCCAATTCCTCACCAGAAGATAAATGACAGAATTGCTTTCATCGCATTCTATAGAATCAGCGTTAAAACAATGTAACAATCCTGCGCGCGTTTATATAGGCTACAGTGGAGGTGTGGATTCTCATGTTTTATTGCATTTGTGCACTTCAATTACAAGGCTTAAAGATAAAATCACCGCTGTTCATGTCCATCATGGCTTGCAGGCAGAAGCAGAGTCCTGGGCTAGGCATTGCAAAAAAACGACAGAAAGTCTGGGGATCGATTTTATATTATTGCGGGTAAATGCCGATACACGCCAGGGAGAAAGTCCTGAAGAAGCTGCCAGAAATGCACGTTACAACGCTTTTAGGTCATTAATTGGTGTTGATGATGTGCTGCTGGTTGCGCAACACAGGGAGGATCAACTGGAAACAGTTTTGTTACAATTATTTCGAGGTAGTGGTTTGCGTGGGTTATCGGCAATGCCGGAGATCATGGCTTTTGGCCAGGGTGTAATGCTGAGACCGTTTCTAAATGTTTCTAAACTTGCTATTGACGATTATGCTCAAGCGCACGCATTAAACTGGGTTGATGATCCCAGTAATCTTAGTAATGATTATGATCGCAATTTCTTACGCAATGCAGTATTGCCTTTATTAAAGCAGCGTTGGCCGGCATGTGATAAAACGGTAGCTCGTTCAGCCAGACATTGTGCTGATGCACAGGTTGTGATTTCGGCAGTTGCTGAAGAATTATTCCTCCAGGTATTTAATATCGCCGACAAGACACTTTGCATCAGTCAATTAAAGTCATACGAATTTACTCAGCAGCAGCTTGTTATCAGGGCATGGTTTCAAGTACTAAATTTAAAAATGCCTGCGCAAGCTTTTGTTGATCGTCTGAAGTCCGAGGTTCTTTTAGCAAGAGAAGATAGCGATCCGGTGTTATCAGGGCAGGGTTATTGTGTGCGCCGTTATCGGGATAAGTTGTACTGCCTGAAAAAAGTCTCGACAGAAATAGTGCGGGATAGTGTCTGGCCAACAGGGCAAACATCGATAAGGGTGTCCGATCATCAAATCTTGTTTTGTGTGGCGTCATCGGTGGGGATATACCGTAAGCAGTGGCAGTGCGCTACAATCGTTGTAAAAGCCCGCCGTGGCGGGGAAAAAATGCGTTTGCCGGGGCGTCAAGGCCATCATGCTCTGAAAAAGTTGTTTCAGGAGGCTGGAATTCCACCGTGGGAAAGGGAAGCGATACCCCTGGTTTATCTGGATGGTAAGCTGGCTGCTGTTGGCGATTTGTGGATAAGTGCGGATTTTTATAGTGAAAAAATGCAGGACTGCATTCGTTTGTTATTGCAGGAATAGGGACGAGACGAAAGGTAAAAAACTAAAGTTTAAAATTCTGGAATTGATCTAACATATCCCCGATCACTCCAACAGTATGCGTTCGAGCTAAACAGGCAAAAAAAAAACCCAGGTTATAAGGCCTGGGTTTTGATATAAGAGCTTGGCAATTCCCTACTTTCGCATGGCAAACTGCCACACTATCATCGGCGCTAAGCGGTTTCACTTCCGAGTTCGGGATG
>Ga0105090_10001769_pt1 | contig 11754 bp, 11 predicted proteins | sample PPLLak3March2015_FD_79110 | JGI IMG/M metagenome (GOLD analysis project Ga0105090, IMG submission 79110) | Freshwater sediment microbial communities from Prairie Pothole Lake near Jamestown, North Dakota, USA - PPLs Lake P7 Core (1) Depth... | ecosystem: Environmental > Aquatic > Freshwater >... | reverse complement strand
GGCGGGCGCGGCATGGGCAGGATTTCAAGGCCGGGCTGCGCGAGCTGGCGCGCAAGTTCTTTGGTCATCGCCATGCCCCAGGTACCGATGTTCGAGGCCGACTCGAGGAAAGACGGCAGATGCTGTGGCGTGATGCCGGCGCCGGTGATGAAACGCAGGTGGACCTGCTCGCGGCTGCCGGTGACGTAGACCGGTTCTGGTTGCAACGCGTCCAGCGTCGCACGTTGCGCGGGATCTCCCGAGGCGCGCCACAGAGCCGAGGGGGACATCGTATCCAGCGCTTCGGCACTGACCAGTGCATTGCCCAAGCCAAAGTTGCGTGTGACGCCGACAGCGCCATGTTGCTCCAGCAGGCCGCGCAACACATGCACTTCGGGCAGCGCACCCTGCACAGTGCAGGTTTTGCGCGCGCCGGCGACAATCACCAGCGGTATCGCGAAAAAACGCAGGCCGATGCCATTGCCCTGCGCGTCGAGCGCCGCAGCGAGCATGCGCGCGACACGCTGCGCGCGGGCCGGCGGCTGTACACCCAGCGCGGCACGAATGCCGTTGTCGTCGCCGGCAACCAGCGCTTGCTGAAGCGCCGCCGGCAACGCGGCGTCATCGGTTTGTGCCGCCGCTGCAAACAGCGGATGGTTTGCAGCAGCCGCGGTTTCCCGCGGGTCGGGCAGTGTTTGCGTATTGCTCAATCTACTGACGTTCAATCTACTTTTGCTCCGGAGGCCTTCACCGCTTTGCCCCATTTGTCAATTTCGGAACGGATGTAGGCGGCGAACTGCTCCGGCGTGTCGCCGACGAATTCGGCGCCCTCGGCGATCATGCGATTGCGCAGGTCCGGCGCCTGCAGCGCCCTGGTCGACTCGGCATGCAGCTTGGTAATGATGTCGCGCGGCGTGCCGGTGGGCACCGCCATGCCGAACCAGGAACCGGTTTCAAATCCCTTGAGCCCCTGTTCATCGAGGGTCGGGATGTCCTTTGCCGCATCGACGCGCTTCAGGCTGGTTACGCCCAGTGCGCGCAGGCGGCCGCTGCGCGCATGCGGGAGCGTCGACACCATCGCGCCGAAATAGACTTCGATGTGACCGGCGATAATATCGGCAATCGCAGGCGTCGCACCCTTGTACGGCACATGGATCATTTTCACGCCCGCCATGGTTTTGAAAATCTCGCCGGCAAGGTGGTGCGGGCTGCCGACACCGGTCGAGCCGTGGCGCAACGCATCAGGATTCGCCCTGGCGATAGCGATCAATTCCTTCGCATTCTTGGCAGGCAGCGAAGGATGCACAACAACGATACCCGGCACCTTGGCGAAGTTGGTGACATAGGCAAAATCCTTCAGCATGTCGTAGCCGAGTTTCGGATACAGCGTCGGGTTGATTGCGTTGGCGACCGTCGGCATGAACAGCGTGTAGCCGTCGGGCGGCGCCTTCGCGCCGATTTCGGTGCCAATGTTGGTCCCGGCGCCGGGACGGTTGTCGATAATCACCTGCTGGCCCCAGGCCGCAGAAAGTTTCTGGCCCACAGCGCGTGCGAGCATGTCGGAGGTGCCTCCGGGCGTGTAGCCGACGATGTAACGGATGGTGCGGTTGGGGTAATTCGCTGCGCCCTGCGCCTGCACCACACCAGCTACGGCCAGCAAAGCGGCTGCCGGCAACAGATATTTACATAGGTTATTGATTTTAAACACTTTTTATCCTCAAGATTAATGGCAGGCAAAACCGTCGCCGCGAATGCTCTGAGGCATCCGACGACGACGGTCGCCGTTTCTCGACCCACGTGTGCGGGTCACGCCAGCATGGCGCCGCTACATCAAAGATGGTACGCCAAGGCTATTGGGTAACCGTTTTGCATCTCCGCATTAACGTCACAGCATTAACTTCACTCAACTTTTGCGCCTGATTCCTTGACCACTTTTGCCCATTTCGCGAAGTCCGCGCGCACCACCTTGGCAAAACTTTCAGAGCTGCCGCCCACCACGTCTGCGCCGCGTGCGTTGAGTGTCTTGACCAGTTCCGGAGAACGCAGCGCCTCGTTCAGCGCGGTGTTGACGCGGCTCACAGCCACGGCCGGCGTGCCGGCCGGCGCGAAAATGCCGAACCAGTTGATCACTTCGTAACCCTTGACGGTTTCGGCAATGGCGGGTAACTCCGGAAACGCCGCAGAACGTTTCGGACTGGTCACCGCCAGGCCGCGCAGCTTGCCGGCCCTGACCTGCGGCGACAGAGGCACCGCGCTCGAAATCGTCAGCGCGATCTGGCCACCCAGCATGTCCGTCACCAGCGGACCCACGCCCTTGTACGGGATATGCTCCATGCGTGTGCCGGTCATCGACTTGAACAGTTCCATTGCGAGATGGCTCGACGAGCCGCTGCCGCCAGAACCGTAGTTGACCTTGCCTGGATTCGCCTTCAAATAAGCGATCAGTTCGCCGACGTTTTTGGCGGGAAAACTGTTGCTGCTCGCCATCATCAGCGGCACGGCGACAAACTGCACCACTGGCACAAAGTCCTTCAGCGCATCGTAGGACACTTTCTTGTAGAGATGTGGATTGATCACGTGCGGAATCGACGAAAACAACAGCGTATAGCCGTCGGGATTGGCCTTGACCGCAATTTCCGTGGCAATCAGGCCGCCGGCACCACCGCGATTGTCCACTACCACCTGCTGCCCCAGACGATCGGTCAATTGCTGGGCCGCGATGCGCCCGAGGATGTCGGCTGCGCCACCCGGTGGGAAACCAACGATCATGCGCACTGGACGATCAGGAAAAGTGCTGGCGGCCCATGCTGCCGGTGGCAATGCGGCCGCGGTACCGAGCGCGGCAAGGATATGACAAGCGTAACGGATATTCATGATGGTTCCTCGTAATTGTTATGGTCGTATCAGCGGACTTGCAGGGCCAACAACCGGGATATGCCTTAGCAGCAATCATGCCACCGGCGAATCAGCCGGCATTACCACCCCAGCACATAAGCCGGCCGGCGCGGATCCGCGCCGCCATGCAGCACGCCCTGCGCATGATCGTTGACGATGGTGCACACCGAACCCGCCAGCCAGGTCATGTCATCCCACCAGTACACCTTGTGCCCCATCGCCGTCAGCGCCTCGCCGGTCTTGGCGTCGATGCGCGATTCCAGGTACAGACGCCCGGGGAAATACGGGTGCGGCTCGAAGGAACCCGGATAACTGTAATTGGCAAAACGCGGTGCCTCGACAGCGTCCTGCACACCCATGCCGAATACGTTGACGTTGAGGAAGACCTGGATCATGGCCTGGATCTGCACGTCGCCGCCCGGCGTGCCGAAGGGCATGTAGGCCTTGCCGTTTTTCAGCGCCAGCGCCGGATTCGGCGTCAGGCGCGGGCGTTTGCCCGGCGCCACGGACGAGGGATGCGAGGGGTCCGACCAGGACTGCGTGCCGCGGCCCGAACACACGATACCGACACCGGGAATGATCGGCGACTTGTCCGAACCGTCAGAAGGTGTGGCTGAAAACGCGTTGCCATGGCGGTCGATCACACACAGGTAGGAAGTGTCCCCCGGTCCCGGTGCCTCCTCGGACTGCGGCGGCGGCATGCAGATGTTCTCCAGCGCGGTCAGCGATTTCGGATCTCCTGCCGGCGGCATTCCCGGCCAGGCCTCGCGGTCGCGAATCAGCGTACGCCGCCACGCCGAATATTTCTCCGACAACAGGCCTGTCAGCGGCACTTTGACGAATTTGGGATCACCGAAATAATGATGGCGGTCGGCAAACGCCAGCTTCAGCGCTTCAGTGACGACGTGGATGTATTGCGGCGTGTTGTGCCCCAGCGCCTTCAGGTCGTAACCTTTGAGGATATTGAGCGCCATCGGCAATGCCGGGCCCTGGGACCAGGGGCCACAAGCGTGCAGCTCGATATTGCCGAATTTCGACTTCACCGTCGGCTCAAAGTTGACCTTGAAGCCGGCAAAATCCTCGTATCGCATCAGGCCGCCCTGTGCCGTGATCCATTTGGTCACGTCGCGTGCGATGTCACCCTTGTAAAACGCATCGCGCGCCGCCTGCAATCCGGCTTTCCTGCCCTTGCGGCCGGCACGGCGCTCCTGATCCACCATGTATTGCAGCGTACGGCCGAGATCGGCCTGCACGAAAACCTTGCCCGGCACCGGCGGTTTGCCGCCCGGCATGAATACTTTTTTGCTCGACGGCCAGCGCGAATAGTTGTCCGTATTGCTGGCGATGAACTCGGCCATCAGCGGATACATCGGGAAGCCCTTGCTCGCAAAACGGATCGCCGCCGTCGCCACTTCGCCGAAACTCATGGTGCCGAAACGCGACAGCGCGGTAATCCACGCATCGGGCGCGGCCGGCACCACACTGCGTTCCACGCCGGGCGGAATCTTGCCGCCGTATTTTTTCAGGAAATAATCCGGCGTCACGGCGCGCGGCCAGACACCCAGCCCGTCGATGGAATACACCTTGCGGTCTTTGGCGGTGTAAATGATCTGTGGTGCGACGCCGCCGATGTTGACCTTCTCGGTCTGCAGTACGCCGATGGCAAGTCCTGCGGCGACTCCCGCATCAATGGCGTTGCCGCCGGCTTCGAGGATTTCGAAGGCCGCATGAGCGGCAAGGTAATGGCCTGCGGCAACAACATGCCGGGTGCCCATGATGGTCATGCGTTTACTGCTCATGTGTTTTCCTTCCGGGATTATGTGAATCGGGAATTATCGGGATTCTACCCTGCACCATGCCTAATGCCTCCGTACACCCCACAAACTGGACGTGCGGGCCCGACACTGCACAAGCGCATCAAGCTTGGTAAACTCGGCGACTTGATAACCGCCTGCGACGGATTCCGGACGCAGGCTCAATGAGGAGAAAATAGATGACCCTGACCCGTTTGGGTATTGCCGCAATAGCCGGCGCACTGGCCCTGACCGCGACCGCGCAAGCACAAAACTATCCGACCAGAACCATCCGGATGGTGATTCCATTTGCTGCCGGCGGCAACACCGACATCATCGGCCGCATTTTTGTGCCAAAAATGGCCGAAATCATCGGCCAGCAGATCATCATTGACAACCGCGGTGGTGCCGGCGGCGTGATCGGCACCGAGGTGGTGATGCGCGCCGCACCCGACGGCTACACGCTGCTGATGGCCTCCGCAGGTCACACCATCAATCCGGCCATGATCAAGAAACTGCCCTACGATTCGGTCAAGGACTTCACACCCATCGGCATCGTTGCCGACGTACCTACCGCATTTGTGATCCATCCGTCACTGCCTCCGACAAACCTCAAGGAGTTCATTGCGCTGGCCAAATCCCGGCCCAACGACATTTTCTATTCAACCGCCGGCCAGGGCACCGTCGGCCATCTTTCTGCGGAACTGCTGATCGCCAGCGCCAATATCAAGATCACTGCCGTGCATTACAAGGGCAGCGGACCGTCGATGATCGACCTCGTCGGCGGCCATGTGCAGATGCAGTTCCCGAGCATGCCGGCCGCGGTTCCGTTCGTCGCCTCCGGCAAGCTGCGCATGATCGCGCAGACCGGCGCAAAACGCTCACCCGCGGCACCGACCGTGCCGACCATGATTGAACAGGGCCTGAAGGATTTCGTCGTGTCCAGCGGATTCTCAATGTTCGGACCGGCCAATCTGCCCAAACCCATCGTCGACCGGGTCAATGCTGCCCTGGTGCAGGCGCTGAAAGATCCCAAAGTCAACAAGACCCTGCTCGACCAGGGTGCCGAACCCAACGGCAGCACACCCGAGGCGCATGACAAGTTCAACCGGGCCGAAATCCAGAAATGGATCAAGGTTGCCCGCGCCGCCGGCATTCAACCCAACTGAGATTCCAGACCACAACTGCGCATCGCGCTTGCGCTAAAATACGGGGCCATCAAAGCCCCGTATTTTTTTGAGTATTTTCCGCTTACACCGAGACTCCGATGCCCCCATTAGACTTCCAGTTTCCCTACACCTCTCAACGCATGCCGGTATTGGCGCGCAATGTCGTCGCCACTTCGCAACCCCTGGCAGCGCAGGCCGGCTTGCGCATGCTGCTCAAGGGCGGCAACGCCGTCGATGCAATTCTGGCTACGGCGATTGCACAGACTGTTCTGGAACCCACCAGCAACGGCATCGGCAGCGACGCCTTCTGCATCCTGTGGGATGGTAAAAAAATGCATGGCCTCAATGCTTCGGGTCGCTCACCCGCAGCCTGGACAGCGGATCGCTTCAAGGGCGCGCAGGCCATGCCGCAACGCGGCTGGGACTCGGTCACGGTGCCGGGTTGCGTCGCGGCATGGGTGGAAATGTCGGCCAAATTTGGCAAACTGCCCTTCGCCGACCTTTTCGAACCCGCAATCAAATACGCCACCGACGGCTATATGGTGACACCGACCATCGCCCGTTTGTGGGCCAACCAGGCGCCGGAATTAAAAAACCAGCCGGGGTACGCCGAGGCCTTCATGCCGCGCGGACGCGCGCCGGCACCGGGCGAAAAATTCTCCTTTCCGGCACAGGCCAAGACCCTGGCACGGATTGCCGAAACCAAAGGTGATGCATTTTACAAGGGCGATCTCGCCGAAAAAATCGTCGCCTGGTCCAAGCAGCACGGCGGCGCGATGACAATGGACGACCTGGCCAGCCACAAAAACGACTGGGTTGAACCAATCGGCATCGACTACCGCGGTTACACCCTGCATGAAATCCCCCCCAACGGCCAGGGCATCGCGGCGCTCATCGCGCTGGGCATACTCGAAAATTTCGACATTGCCAAAATGCCGGTGGACTCCCCGGACAGCATGCACCTGCAGATCGAAGCGATGAAACTCGCCTTCGCTGACATTAATGAATATGTTTCCGATCCGGCAACCATGCGCGTCACTCCCGCTGAAATGCTCGACAAGGCCTATCTGAAAAAACGCGCACAGCTGATCAACATGAAAAAGGCCCAGGACCCCGTCTTCGGCCACCCGGCCAAAGGCGGCACGGTCTACCTGACGGCCGCCGATGAGTCGGGCATGATGGTGTCGTACATCCAGTCCAACTACGCCGGCTTCGGTTCGGGTGTTGTGGTGCCGGGCACCGGCATCAGCCTGCAGAACCGCGGTTATGGTTTCAGCCTGAAACCCGGCCACGCCAACATCGTAGCCCCGCGCAAACGCCCGTTCCAGACCATCATCCCGGGATTCCTCACCCAAAAAGGCAAGCCGCTGATGAGTTTCGGCGTGATGGGCGGTTCAATGCAGGCCCAGGGCCACATGCAGGTGGTCTCGCGCATGGTTGACTACGGCCAGAATCCGCAGGCGGCCGCCGATGCGCCGCGCTGGCGTATTGACACCGGCCTCAAGGTCGGCATTGAACACGGCGTGTCAGCAGACACCATCGCCGATCTGCGCGGGCGCGGCCACGATATGCCGCAGGCTGACCGCTGGTCCACTGATTTCGGACGCGCGCAGTTGATCTACAAAATGGATGACGGTTATTTTGCCGCCTCCGAACGCCGCACTGACGGCCAGGCAGTCGGCTTCTGAGGGGCAAGCATGAAATATTCCCTGGGTGATCGCAAAGTCACCTGCAAGGGCGACTACTGGATCGCTCCCAACGCAGTCGTCATCGGCAGCGTGGTGCTGGAAAACAACGCCAGCATCTGGTGGAACTGCGTGCTGCGCGGTGACAACGAAAGCATCACCATCGGCGAAAACTCCCAGGTCCAGGACGGTTCGGTCCTGCACGCCGACCCCGGATTTCCGCTGAGGCTGGAAAAAAACGTCAGCGTCGGTCACATGGCCATGTTGCATGGCTGCACCGTCGGTGAGGGCAGTCTCATTGGCATCAACGCGGTGATCCTCAACGGTGCAAAAATCGGCAAAAACTGCCTGATCGGCGCCGGCGCCTTCGTCGGCGAAGGCAAGGAAATTCCAGACGGTTCCCTGGTGCTGGGTGCGCCCGGCAAGGTGGTGCGCCAGTTGTCCCCGGAACAAATCAAGAACATCAATCGCATCGCCGACCACTATGTGCAGAATTTCAAGCGTTACCGCAACGAGCTGAAACCAGACGAATCCTGACCGTCTCGAGCGTTAAACAACCGGGGAGCACGCAAATGGCCGACATGACGAGATTCGGATTCAGGATCAGGACGCGCGGCGGCATGGTGGTGGAGAATCTGGTGGTGCAGGCCCGCGACCGGGAAGGTGCCGAAACCAGGATCCGCCAGATTTACCAGCACTGCGAAATTCTCGAATGCAACACCCTCACTCCGGACAGCCGCGGCAACGGCGTGGATCTGGAAAGCATGATCTCGTTGATCAGCAAGCAGGAAGAACCGCGATAGCCGGTCGCCCGACCGGGAATCACAACTGGCTCAGGTGCCGGCGCGCCGCGTCTGCACCAGTTTCAAACCGGCGGCAACGCCGCGTCGTGCAATTGACTCCTTCTCAACAGTCAGAGCAGTACGTGCGCCAAGCGGTGGCGTCCTTACGACAGCCTTCGCTTCGCGATCCGCCAGCCGGATAAAGCCGGTCGCCATCAATTCATCCAGCAGTTCGGTGTAATCCCGCGCACCGCGGCTCACCGGCGCATGTTCGAACACATCCTGGTTGGAAGCCGGACTCTCTGCCAGACTGACATTTTCGGCAATACGCGTGGCGCAGACTTCATCGCCGTAACGCGCCCGCAATTGGCGCTCGATATCAGCTGACATCCGGCGCCGCGGGTCATAACGGGTGATCAGGTAGCGTCGCGGCACACGCCGCTTCAGCACCTGCTCCAGCGCTTTGAGCGTACGTTCCATCTGCACGGCACCCTTCATCGCCAGATAGTCGGTCGAAATCGGGATGATCACGCCATCGGAGGCAAACACGCTGCCCAGCGACAGCACACCCAGCATCGGGCAGGCATCCATCAGCACCGGTCGTTCCGCGGGCTCGCGGTCCAGCGCTGCAGCCAGCCGGCCGAGTACCGCGGGCCCTTTGCCGAACTGACTGTCGACTTTGGACAGTTCGATGTGAGAAGGCACCAGCTTCCAGCCGTTGCGAGTGCCGCAGGTCAGCGAAGCCAGCGGTGTGCCGTGCGCATACAGGCCGTAAATGCTGGCTTCGGCGCGCGGCACCGTGATGCCGCAGACACTGGTCAAATGGGCTTGTGGATCCAGATCGATAACCAAGGGATCAGCACCACGCCGCGCCAGCAGCCCGGCAAGATTCAGCGCCGTTGTCGTTTTGCCAACACCGCCTTTTTGATTGAACACCGTGATACGCGCCACTGCAACCCCCGCAGAATCGGAAAATGGCTGGTCATGAAGAGCTTGTATTTTGCTCTGTAAATCAGTGTATTGGCAATATCTGCTGCAGCAAAGTATGAAATAAGCAGCGTAAAGTATGCTCCATGAAAAACCGGCGAGGCTTGGCGGTGATTTTCTTATAAAACCATTTATAAACAATTGGTTAGAATAAAACGCCGCATTACCCAACGAAGCTCAAGGCATAAGCTGCGACGACATATGACCCAAACTGTCGCAATCGCGCCGCAGGCGCAACAAGATGCAGCCAGCGTTTCAACACCGCCACCATTGAATGCAGTTCAGCAAAAATGGCTCATCAACTTGTCATGTGGAATCTTCAGAATTTGTTAAACCACCTGGCGGCCTGCTTGAAAAAATGCGGGGGCGACACACTATGTTGTGCTGCTGTAAGGCCGCTTTGGCCCGGGTAGCGAGTGCGGCTGAATTCGTATATCCTCGCAGCAAAATTACAGGGGGCCTGCAAATGGCGTTTTACGCGTTTTATGTCGTTGCGATCATTGTTTTGATCCTGCATTTCACCGGATGGCTCAAACGGAACAACCTTGAGTGGTTGGTGCTTGCGCTTGCTGTCGCCGTTTTCCCCGTGGTCATTTTCCTTCGCTGATCCGCATCACCAGCCCCGCCAGGTACTATTTCACTTAGCCAGCAGACTGATCCCGCTGGCCAGCAGCATCAGCGCCAGTATTTTTGCAAACGTCTCGGCATTCACCCTGTTGCCGAGGCGTTCACCGACCACAGTCCCCGCCCACATCAGCGGCAGCAATGCGACAAACAGCAGCAAGGTCTTCGCATCGTAAAACCCGGCCCAGGCGTAGCCGCCAATGCGGGCAATCATTTCGGTAAACCACAGCGCCGCCACCGTCGCGCGAAACCCGGCACGACCAATGCCCCGGGCGTTGATGTAAATCACCACCAGTGTGCCGCCACCACCGCCGAACAGGGTGTCAAAAAAACTGCCGAAAAAACCCACCGGAATCGCCCAGCGCTGCGAACAGCGCAACTGCGGCAGGCCGAGTGCGCTGACCGCCAGCATGTAACAGGCATAACACACCAGGAACGACCCGAGCATCAGCACCAGCATGCGGTTGTCGAGGCTGGCGAAGAGCCACAAGCCGAACAGAGCGCCGATGATGGTCGGCGGGACCAGCAGGCGCAGTTCGGACCACACCACCTCGCGCCGGTCACGGATGACCAGGATCACAAACAGTACAAACACCAGCAGGCTGCACAAGGGCACCGCAAGCTGCAGCGGGATCACGAAGGCCAGCAGCGGCACGGCAATCATGCCGGCCCCGAAGCCGGACATGCCGCGCACGACAAAGGCGAAGAAAAACACCGCCGCGATCCACGCCAGCTGGTTCAGGGTCAGATCAAACATCGCGTTACTTGAACACCAGCGCCGCGCCGCTGACCAGCAGCACAACACCCACCGCACGACTGAACGCAACCGGATCAAAACGGCGCACCACGCGTGCGCCCAGCCATGACCCGATGACCACCATTGGCAGCGCCGCCGCCAGCAACAACAGCACATGCCCGTCATAAAAACCCAGCGCCGCATAACCGGCGATCCGGGTCAGTCCCTGGATCAGCATCACGGTGGTAATGGTCACGCGAAATGCGTCCCTGGCAAGCCGCACTGAATTCAGGTAAATCACGTACACCGGCCCCGCGGCACCACCGAACAAGGAGCCGATAATGCCTGCCGCGATACTCGTCACCGCCGCCACCGGCAACATCCAGCGCGGCGCTATCTGCGGCGTGCGTCCGGCAAAAACCATCACGTACAGTGCATACAGCACGACAAAAACCCCGAGCGCCCGCCCCAGCGGCTGCGGATCAAACAGCGTCAGCAGGTAGAGGCCGAGAAATACGCCGACCAGGCTGCCGGGAACGATGCGCCAGATCTCGCGCCAGGCGATATGACGCCAGTCGGTGACACCCTGACCGATCGAGGACAACATATTGAGCACGGTCACCACCGGCACGGTCACCGGCAGCGGAAAAACCAGCGCCAGCAGCGGCACCGCGATTGCCCCGCCGCCGAATCCGGCTCCCCCGCGCACCGCAAACGCCACCGTCACCACCACCACGCAGAACACCAGCTGCAGGGTACTCAATGACTCCATCAGGCCTCCCCGCGTTCTGCGCACCGCGCCGCATGAAGGGCAACAAAAATGACCGCTACCATCACCGCCATGGTGCCGTAGGTCCAGGCGTAACTGCCGAGCAATTTGTAGACCAGTGTGAACGCCGTCGGACCCGCCAGGATGCCGCCGAAATTCCACACCATCGCACCGCCGGTAGCGATGCTGACCTGCCCCGGCGGACTGCGGCGCGCGACCTCCGCGGTATACAGACCGTTCCAGCCAATGGCTGTCGCACCGAAAACCGCAAACAGCAATGCGGTCACCAATACCGGCCAATCCGCCTGGAGAAACGCAATAACCGCACAACACAG
>Ga0105090_10001768_pt1 | contig 11755 bp, 13 predicted proteins | sample PPLLak3March2015_FD_79110 | JGI IMG/M metagenome (GOLD analysis project Ga0105090, IMG submission 79110) | Freshwater sediment microbial communities from Prairie Pothole Lake near Jamestown, North Dakota, USA - PPLs Lake P7 Core (1) Depth... | ecosystem: Environmental > Aquatic > Freshwater >... | reverse complement strand
CGGCCGGCAGGCTGATGAAGCCCTGGCTGGCCATGACGATGACGATACCGGTCGACGCCGACGACGACTGGATCAGCGCCGTGAAGGCCGCGGCAATCAGCACGCCGACGAGCGGGTTGTCCATCGTCTTCATCAGGTCGAGGAAGGGCTGGAAGCTGCGCAGCGGCTCCATCGCCTCGCTCATCACGTGCATGCCGAAGAAGACCATGCCGAGGCCCATCAGCATGCCGCCGTAGTGCTTGGTCTTGTCGCTCTTGGCGATGAACAGCATGGCGAAACCGATGGCGATCATCCCCAGCGCCGCCTTGGTGATCTTGAAGGCGACGATCTGCGCGGTGATCGTCGTGCCGATGTTGGCACCCATGATCACCCCGACCGATTGCGACAACGACATCAGCCCGGCCGAGATGAAGCCGACGACCAGCACCGTCGTCACCGACGACGACTGGATCACCGCCGTCACCAGCGCGCCGGTACCGACGCCCATGAAGCGATTGACCGTCAGCGTGGCGAGGATGCCCTTCATGCGCTCGCCGGCGACGGCCTTGAGGCCCTCCTCCATCTGCATCATGCCGAAGAGGAAGATGGCCAGGCCGCCGAGCAGTTCGACGGTCATCATCAGCCAGTCGGGTCCGGCTTCGTCCACCTGGGCGGCCAGCGCCGGCCAGGCGAGCAGAAGGAACGTCGCCCCGATGCCGCACAGCGCGAGCGGCAGACCCACGCGATTGGCGAGATTCAGATACATCTTGAGCATGGTTTCCACCTCCTGTTGTTGTAATTCAATGCTTCGCGTGTTCCTTGACGATGGTCACCGGCAGTCTGGCCAGACCGACCACCTGCTCGGCCACCGAACCAAGCAGCAGGTGCCGCAGGCCGGTCGTTCCCTTGCTGCCCATGACCACCATGGAGGCCTTCTGCTTCTCCGCCACCTGCAGAATCCGCGTCACCGGGATGCCCTTGACCAGCAGCAGTTCCGGCTTGTGCAAAGCCTCCCGCTCGGGATGCCGCTTCGTCACCCCGGCCAGGAACTCGTCGAGCATCTCGCCGGCAATGTCCTCCATCCGGGTCAGCGTCTTCTTGCGCGCCATGCGCGCGTAGTAGCCGGGCATGTTCAGCGGATCATGCACCACGTGCAGGATCACCAGCCGCGTCCCCAGGCCAGCGGCCAGGTCACTGGCCAGCAGCAGCGCGGCCTCGGAATAGTCAGAGAAATCGACAGGAACCAGAATCGGCCCGCGGACCGCGGCGGGCAGCTTGGCGTCGCCTTGTTTCTGTTCAGCCATGGGCAATCACTCCTCTCATGTAACAACAAGCTTTTCAGGCTGCCGGGCCGAACACCGCCCGACGTCCGGTCACGCATCGCCTCCGCCGGCAGGCCGGAGACACATGTTCCCTGCTCGCAACGGCCGAAACATACAATAATTTCCGGCTGTATACACGTTTTTCGCGCGCCGGGAAGCGGAGCGGACCTGCTGGAACCGGCCGCCCCGGCATTGGCCTCGCCGTCTGCCGGCGGAGAAAAGAGGCCAAAGACCGCTGGCCGGCATTCGTCCTGCACCTGTCCCTTGTTTCCGGACGCCATTGCGCCTATCCTTGCAGGCTGCGTGATCCGGCAACGTAGCGGTGCTCGGGGCTGCTGGAAGCGGGTTTCCGCCGTATTCGTCGCAAGCACCCGGTATCCTTGCCGGTCAACAACACTTCCTGAAACGGGGGCATTTCATGGAATGGTTAGACGTGTCGTCGATCGACTTGGAACTGCTGGTGCGCATCGTGATCCAGTGCTGCCTGTTCTCCATGTCGGCCTTTTTTTCCGGCTCTGAGACAGCGCTCTTTTCGCTGAGTCGCGTCGACCTCCAGAAGCTGCGCAATTCGCGCAGTCCCCATTCCGAGAGCATCCACGCCATGCTCGACGAGCCGCGGCGACTGATCGTCTCGCTGCTCTGCGGCAACGAACTGGTCAACATCGCCGCCGCCGCCAACATGACCATGATCCTGGTCACCGCCTTCGGCGCGGAGGATGCCGGCTGGATCAACGTCCTGGTGATGGTTCCCTTGCTTCTGCTATTCGGTGAGGTGACGCCAAAGACGATCGCCGTCAACTTTCCGACCAAGTTTTCAACGCTGCTCTCGGCCCGCTTCCTGCCCAAGTGGATCTTCATCGTCACCCCCCTGCGCAACGTCGTGCGCATGGTCGCCGACCGCGTCACGACCTTCGTCGTCGGCGAGCACGTCGGGCGGGAAAACATCCTCAAGGCGGACGAATTGCGGACGCTGATGGCCGACAGCGAGGAAACGGGCGTCATCCAGGCTTCGGAACGGGTGCTGATCGACAAGGTGCTCGAGGCCGCCGAAACCGACGTCGCGCGGATCATGACCCCCGGACCACGCATCCGCTTTCTCGACGGCGATCTGCCGGTCGACGAACTGATCGAGCGCTTTCGCAGCTATCGCCACCCGCGCGTGCCGGTATATCGCGGCCACTGGGACAACGTCATCGGCTTCCTGCACGCCGAGGACCTGCTGCGCCGGATGCATGCCGATGACGGCGGCTCGGCGATCGAGCTCAGGGAAATCCTCAAGCCGGCGCACTTCGTCCCGCCAACCAAGAAGATCGACGAAATGCTGGAGTACTTCCAGCGTTTCAACACCCGCGCCGCCGTGGTCATCGGCGAATACGGCGAGGTGCTCGGCATCGTCACCATCAAGGACGTCCTGACCTTCATCTTCGGTGAAATCTCGGGCAAGATGCGCGGCCAGGAGTACTTCCAGGAGGAAGACAACGACAGCTTCACCGTCCCCGGGTACATGCGCCTGGCAGACCTGCGCACGCTGACCAATTTCGACATCGAAGACCCGCTGATGAACACCATCGGCGGTGTGGCGCTGGTGCTCTTCGGCCGCCTGCCGCGCGTCGGCGAAAAGGTCTTCTACGCCGACTACGAGATCACCGTCAAGGAAGTCATCGGCATGCGCATCACCAAGGTGCGCGTCTCGCGCGGCCGCACCCCCGACGAGCCGGAGGAAACGCCGGACGAGCCACTGGAGATGGAAAGCGTGGCTGAGCCGGCGCCGGAAGCTCTGCAGGCTGGCGCGCCGGCAGGCCAGGAGCAGGAAGCCCTGGACGAATACGAAAGCGATCTGCTGAATGAACCGACTGTGGCCGAGGCCGAGGCCGAGGCTGCGGCGGACCACGGAAGAGAAGACAGCCAGCCAGCGAGCAAAGCCGCGAGCGCGGCGAACTAGGGAAGGAGACGAACAATGGAACTGCTTCTGCAATTGCTGGTCATCCTGATCTTTCTTGTGCTCAAGGGGTTTTTCTCGGGGTCCGAGCTGGCGATGGTCAATTCGGACAAGATTTACCTGCGGCACCAGGCCCGGCTCGGCGACCCCGGCGCCAAGCTGGTGCTGAACCTGTTTCGCACCCCGGACGTGATGCTCGGCACGACGCTGGTCGGTACCAACATCGCGACGGTAACGATTACCACCATGGGTACGCTGATCTGTGTGAGCCTGTTCGGGAATGCGGGCGACCTGATCTCGGTGCTGGTGTTCACGCCCTTCCTGCTGATTTTCGGCGAGATCGTGCCGAAGAGCATCTTTCAGCAGAAGGCCGACACGATCGTCAGCAAGATCATCTACCCGTTGCGTTTCTTCTCCTTTTTGTTCTATCCGGTGATCTTCGTCTTCAGCCGTGTCGCCCGCGTCGCGGCTCGTCTTTTCGGGGGAGCCACTTCCAGCCAGAGCGGCTTCATCAGCAAGGATGAATTGCGCGTCCTGATCGATATATCGGAAACCTCGTCGGACAGCGCCGCCACCAGCAAGCAGCGGATTCGCCGCATCTTCCGTTTTGCCGACACGACGGTCGGCGAGGTGATGACGCCGCTGGCCGAGGTCGTCGGGTTCAACGAGGCGCGCGAGTTCGGCGATGCGGTGCGCCGCGTCTGGGCGTCCGGATTCAATCGCCTGCCGGTTTTCCGTGGCAACAGCACCAACGTGACCGGGGTGATGACGCTGAGCACCTGGGATCTGCTGCTGCCCGACATCGAGCAGCGTGCGGCGGAGGATTTCATCAAACCGGCCCTCTACCTGACGCCCAAGCAGACCCTCGATCAGGTGCTGCCGCTGCTGCGCGCACGCGCCGATCACATGGCGATCGTCGTCGACGAGTTCGGCTCGGCGATCGGCATCCTGTCGATGGAGGATATCTTCGAGGAAGTCGTCGGCACGGTAGACTCCGGCTTTGACTTCGACAACATGAAGACGCGGCGGGTGTCCATCGAGTCGGAGGGCGACGACACCCACCTGATCAGCGGCCGGGCACCAATCTCGGAGCTGAACGATTCGCTGAAGCTGAATCTGCCGGTCGGCGAAGCGCATACCCTCGCCGGCTTCCTGATCAACCGCCTGCGGCATATCCCGGAGGTCGGCGATACGGTGGTCGAACAGGGTTACCGTTACACGGTGACCGAAGCCGATGCGCGCTCGGTCACCAAGGTGCGCGTCGAACGGGTGTAGCTGGCGAGATTCCCGCTGTTTCCCGTCTTCCAGAGGGCGGGCGTCATGCCACCCGTTTCCCCCTTCCTGCTCACCGCATTTCCTGCCGTCAATGCGGGTGCAGCCCGGGATGTCACCGGACGCCGCCCGGCGTACGGCGCCGGGCAAGAACTTTTCTGCCCCATGGTGGTGCGGGGCCATGGTGGTGCGGGGCTTGTGTCCGGCTCGCACCTCCGGCAAGATGCCGGCATGGCGATAACGACTTCTCACCTTCCTGCCGCAGAGCCGTTCAAACGCCATCGTCGCCATCCCGGCGACCTGCCGGGTCGTCGCGGTTGCATGGCCGCCCCGACCTGACCCATGCGCATCGGATCCCTGCTCCGCGTTGTCCGCGAACTGCTGCACGAGGCGTCGCGCGACCTGGCGCCGACGCTGATCGTCGTCGTCATCTTCCAGGTCTTCTTCATCCAGCGCATGCCCGACAGCCCGGCCGCGCTGATCGGCGGCTTTGCCGTCGTCCTCCTCGGCCTCGCGCTGTTCGTCAAGGGGTTGGATGCGGCGATCTTCCCGGCCGGCGAGACGATGGCCTTCGATTTCGCCCGCCGCGGCTCCTTCCTCTGGCTGATGCTGTTTGCCTTCTGCATCAGCTTCGCCTCGGTCGCCGCCGAGCCGGCGCTGATGGCGGTCGCCTACAAGGCCGAGGCGGTCTCGGGCGGCAGCATGGGGGCGCTGACGCTGCGCATGGTCGCCGCGCTCGGCGTCGGCCTGGCGGTGGTGGTCGGGGTCTGGCGCATCGTTCTCGGCTATTCGATTGGCAATTTCCTGATTCCCGGCTACCTGATCGTCATCGTCCTCACCGTGTTTTCGCCGCCGCAGCTGGTCGGGCTGGCCTTCGATTCGGGCGGCGTTGTCGCCTCGACCGTCACCGCGCCGCTGCTGACCGCGCTGGGGGTCGGCCTGGCGACCAGCATCCGCGGCCGCAACCCGATGCTCGACGGCTTCGGCCTGATCGCCTTCGGCGCGCTGGCGCCGATGATCATCATCCAGCTCTACGGCATCTTCTTCTTCGTTCCCGCCGAGTCAGGTGTTGCGGTGGTCCTGATGCCGAGCGACGACCAGCATCAGTACGCGGCACTCGAGATGCTGATCGATTTCGCGATCATGATCAGGAACCTGCTGCCGATCATCGCCGTCGTCCTCTTCTCCAGCTTCGTCATCCTGCGCAAGCCGCTGGCCGACCCCAAGGGGCTGGCGGTGGGCATGACCCTGGTCGCCGTCGGCCTCTTCATGTTCGACGAAGGGCTGCAGATCGGGCTCTTCCCGCTCGGCGACGAGATGACCAACGGCCTGATGCGCGACGATGTGCCGATGTGGGCGGTCTACCTCTACGGCTTCCTGATCGGTTTCGCCACGACGATGGCCGAGCCGGCGCTGATCGCGCTGTCGATCAAGGTCGACGATGTCAGCCTCGGCCAGATCAAGAGGTTCTGGCTGCGCTCGCTGGTCTCGCTCGGGGTCGGCATCGGCATCGTCATCGGCTGCGCGCGCATCATCGACGGCATCAACATCGCTTACTGGCTGATTCCGGGTTACCTGCTGGTGCTTGCCATGACCCCGTTCGCACCGAAATTCATCGTGCCGATCGCCTACGATTGCGGCGGCGTGACGACGTCGACGGTGACCGTCCCGCTGGTGACCGCGCTCGGCGTCGGCCTCGCCCAACGCACGCCGGGCCGCGACCCGCTGATCGACGGGTTCGGCCTGATCGCTTTTGCATCGCTGTTGCCGATGATCATCGTCATGTCGTATGGCATGCTCGCCACCTGGTGGCTGCGTGCGCGGACACGTAAAGAGGAGAAAGTGGAATGAGGTTTTCTGCTGTCGTGCTGATTGTTCCCGAGGAAGACGAGAACCGCGCCGTCGATATCCTCAAGCAGGCCGGCGCCACCGGCATCACGATATTCAAGGGCAAGGGCCTGCGGCCAGGCGATCGCAAGACCTTCCTCGGCCTCGGCCTCGAGCGCAAGGAATCGCTGCTGCTCTGCGTCGTCGAGAAACAACTGGCGACGCGCATCCTCAAGGCGGTCAAGATGCAGATGAAGCTCGACCTGCCGGGCGGCGGTCTGGCGTTCTCGCTGCCGCTGGGCAGCGTCGTCGGCATCGGGCTGGCGCAGATGGAAACCTTCCGCCACGGCGTCGAGGGCCAACTCTGAGCCGGCGCGAGCGCGCGGCGATCGCCGATCATCATCACATTTAGCGAAGGAGATAGAGCCATGCTGGTTTCCGGAATCATGAAGAGGGATGTCGTCACCATCAACGCGCTGGCCACGGTGCGGGAGGCGCTGAAGCTGATGAAGGAGCGCGGCGTCAAGTCGCTGGTCGTCGACAAGGCGCACGCGAGCGATGCCTACGGGCTGATCGCCTACAGCGACGTGGCGCGGGCGGTGATCGCCGAGGATGGCGACATCGACCTGCTCAACGTCTATGACATCGCCCAGAAGCCGGCGCTGCAGGTTTCGCAGCACCTCGACATCCGCTACCTGGCGCGGCTGATGGTCCAGTACCGGTCGAAGCGGGTGCTGATCGTCGACAACAACGAACTGCAGGGCTTCGTTTCGGATACCGACGTCGTCGGCAGCCTGATCGACAGCATGCTGCGCGGAGACTGAGCAGCGGAGGTGTCGTGGAAAAGATCGTCCGCCGCTATTCGGCCTTCATCCCGCGCTGGTGCCAGGCGTTCGGCGACCATCAGCCCGACCCCGGCGGCGAGGGCCGCGCGGTCGAGTGGCTGATCGGCGAGCACAGCGTCGGCGTCATCCTGCTGCCGGAGATCCGCCACCGGTTGATGCTGGATCTGCTCGGCCCGAAGGCCCTCGAACTGGAGTCCGCGCCGCGCTCGGTCCGGCTCAACCGGAATGAGTTCAGGGAAGCGAGCATCCTCATCCACCCGGGGTATTCTGCGGTGCGCGAACTGCTGCTCGGCGAAGCCGAGGTGCACATGTATCTGACCTACCACCTGATCTACCCGCCGGGAACGCGGATCATCACCCTCTCGCGCAAGGCGCCGCTGCCGCTGCTCTACAAGGAGATGGCGCCGCTGCCGTTGATCGTCAGCGCGTGAGCACCAAGCCGGGCCGGCGGCCGGGCTACCTGGCGCTGGTCGGCTTGCGCTGTGCGCGCGGCTTTGCCGCGGGTTTTGGCGCGGGCTTCGGCGCGGGTCTCGGCGCGGGTCTCGGCGCGGGCTTGGCCGCGACGACCGGCGGCGGTGCGGCTTTCGGCACGTCGCCGAGCAGGGTCTTGACCGGGCAGATGCGGAAAGCCGGGCATTTCTGGCAGCCGGCGACGATGGCGATGGGGCATATGGTCATGGGGTTTCCTCTGGGTGATTGCAGGGTGCCATCGCAGTATGAGGGCGACCGCCGTCCGCAAGTAGTCGGATTCGCCTAAAGCACCCGGCCGCGCCGGAAGCCGTCGCTATCGCTGGCCGTAACCCGTGAACTTTTCCCGCACGGCGGCCATCTCGGCGGCGTCGAGCAGCACCGGCCGGCCGAGCTGGCAGGCGCGCCAGTACTGCTCGCACAGTTCCTCCAGTTCGACCGCCAGCGCCAGCGCCTCGCCGAGATCGCGCCCGGCCACGAGTTGGCCGTGATTGGCGAGCAGGCAGCCCCTGCGCCCTTCCAGCGCGGCCATTGCCGCGGTCGACAGTTCCTGCGAGCCGAAAATGGCGTAGTCGGCGCAGCGGATGGTGTCGCCACCGAAGTGCGCGATCATGTAGTGGAAGGGCGGGATGTCGCGGCGCAGGCAGGCCAGCGCGACGGCGAACGGCGAATGGGCGTGCAGCACGGCACCGGCTTCCGGCCGGGCGGCGTAGAGATCGCGGTGGAAGCGCCATTCCGACGACGGTTGGCGCCGGCCCTCGCTGGTTCCGTCGCGCGCCAGCAGCGGGATGTCGTCGGCGGTGAGCACATCGCAGGGCATGCCGGTCGGCGTGATCAGGAAGCCGTCGCCGCAGCGCACGCTGACATTGCCGGCGGTGCCGCGGTTGAGTCTGGCCGCCTGCATGGCGCGGGCGGTGGCGATCAGGTGTTCGCGCAGGTCGAATGCATCAGCCACGGGCTTCCTCCGGATAAAGGCCGAGCAGGCCGGCGCGCGTCGCCGGGCAGGTGCCGCGCTCGCTGATGATGGCCTTGACCAGCCAGCCGGGCGTCACGTCGAAGGCCGGGTTGGCGACATCCTCGCCGGCCGGCAACAGGCGCAGCGCCGAGGGCACGCCGCGGCCATCGAGGCCTTGCACGAGGCGGAACTCGTCGCCGTCGCGCTCCTCGATGGGAATGTCGGCGCCGTCGGCGCAGGCGAAATCGAGCGTCGAGCGCGGCGCCGCGACGTAGAAGGGAATGCCGTTGTCGGCGGCGGCCAGCGCCTTGAGGTAGGTGCCGATCTTGTTGGCGACGTCGCCGTTGGCGGCGATGCGGTCGGCGCCGACGATCACCGCATCGACCTTGCCGGCGCGCATCAGCAGGCCGGCGGCGTTGTCGGCGATGACGGTGTGCGGGACGCCGTGCTGTTCGAGTTCCCAGGCGGTGAGCAGGCCCTGGTTGCGGGGGCGCGTCTCGGAAACCCAGACATGCACCGGCACGCCGGCGTCGTGCGCGGCATAGACCGGCGCCAGCGCGGTGCCCCGGTCGACGGTCGCCAGCCAGCCGGCGTTGCAGTGGGTCATGATGTTCAGCGTGTCGCCGCGCGGGACGAGCTGCCCACGCCACAGGCGCAGACCGTGCTCGCCGATTGCCGTGTTCTGCGCGACATCCTCGTCGGCGATCGCGGCGGCCTCGGCCCACGCGGCGGCCGCGCGCTCGCCTGGCGGCAGCGGCTGCAGCACCGCTTGCATGCGGGCCAGCGCCCAGTGCAGATTGACCGCCGTCGGGCGGGTCGACCGCAGCAGTGCCGCGGCTTCGGCCAGGCGGGTGTCGGAAGCGTCGTCAGCGAGGGCGATGGCCAGCCCGCAGGCGGCAGTCGCCCCGATCAGCGGCGCCCCGCGTACCTGCATGCTGCGGATCGCGTGCGCTACTGCTTCCAGCGTCGCGATGCGCAGCCAGTGCAGCGCATGCGGCAGGCGCGTCTGGTCGATGATGTCGATCGCGCCCTGAGCCGGGCGGGCGCGCAGCGTGCGGGTCGGGATGCCGTCGATGTTCATGCTTCAGGCCGGCGTCGCGTGGGTGCGCAGCCAGGCGGCGAAATCGGCTTCGGGCAACTCGCCGGCGGCCAGCGCAAGCATCACAAGGGTGGCGTCTGCCTGCGTTGCCGTCAGCCGGTGGCCATTGAGATACAGGAACATGCCGCAGGCGAGAAAGGCGGCGCGCTTGTTGCCATCGATGAACGGGTGGTTCCTGGCCAGCCCGAAGGCATAGGCGGCAGCGCAGTCGAAGATATCCGGCGTGCCATAGAGGGCAAGGTTTTCCGGTCGCATCAGGGCCGATTCGAGCAGGCCTTCATCCCGGATGCCAGGGGCGCCGCCGTGCACGACCAGACTTTCGCCGTGCAGCAGCAACAGGGCATAGCGGTTGATCCAAACGAACACGCTATTTGGCCAACTCGTGAAAGGTATCCCTGTATTCGCGCATGAATTCGCGGCCGGCCTCGACCTGGCGTGCGACCGCCGGATCGTAGGGGGTCAGCGAAAAGCCCTCCGGCGACTCGACAAGGTAGACCGTGTCGCCCTTGTCGACATGCAGCATCGCCAGCGCCTCCTTGGGCAGCACGACGCCGACCGAATTGCCGATCTGGGTGAGCTTGAGCGCGTACATGGCGATCTCCGGGCTTGTTATAACGGATGTAATACTACACCGGATGTCGCTTTGCGGTTGCATGCCTTGCGCCCTTGGCGCATGATTTTTATCTCTTTCCCGCCGTCGACCGCAACCGCCATGGATACCTCGATCCGCATCGCCTCCCGCTTCCCGGCCATGGGCACCACCATCTTTACCGTGATGTCGCGGCTGGCCGCCGAGTGCGGGGCGGTCAACCTGTCACAGGGCTTCCCTGATTTCCAGGCCGATGCCTCGCTGTTCGACGCGGTGCACCGCCACATGACGGCCGGGCACAATCAGTACGCGCCGATGGCCGGCACGCCGGAACTGCGCCAGGCCATCGTCGACAAGGTGGCGGCGCTCTATGGGCCGCGCTTCGACGCCGAGTCCGAGGTCACCGTCACGGCCGGCGCGACGCAGGCGATCTTCACCGCGATCGCCGCCTTCGTCCGGCCGGGCGACGAGGTGATCGTCTTCGCGCCGGTCTACGACAGCTACGTGCCGGCCATCGAGACGGTCGGCGGCAGGGCGGTCGTCGCCCACCTGCGCTTCCCCGACTACGCGCCGGACTGGGCCGAGGTGGCCAGGCTGATCACGCTGAAGACGCGGATGATCGTCATCAATTCGCCGCACAACCCGACCGGCAGCCTGCTGACCGCGGCCGACCTCGACCAGCTGGCCAGGGTCGTCCGCGGCAGCGACATCGCCATCCTTGCCGACGAGGTCTACGAGCACATCGTCTTCGACGGCGAGCGCCACGCCAGCGTCTGCGGCCACCCGGAACTCGCGGCGCGCAGCATCGTCGTTTCCAGCTTCGGCAAGACCTACCACATCACCGGCTGGAAGATCGGCTACGTCGTCGGCCCGGCGGTGCTGATGGCCGAGTTCCGCAAGGTGCACCAGTTCAACGTGTTCACCGTGCATACGCCGTCGCAACTGGCGCTCGCCGAGTACATGCAGGACGCCTCCCGCCACCTCGGGCTGGCCGCCTTCTACCAGCAGAAGCGCGACTTCTTCCGCGCGCTGCTGGGGGCGACGCCGTTCGAGTTGCTGCCCTGCCGCGGCACCTACTTCCAGCTCGCCGGCTACGCCGCGATTTCCGACCGGCCCGACCGCGAATTCGCCGAGTGGATGACGCGCGAGGTCGGGGTCGCCGTGATCCCGGTCTCGGTCTTCAATCCCGACGGGCGCGACGACCGCGTCGTGCGTTTCTGCTTCGCCAAGCAGGGGGAAACGCTGGCGGCCGCGGCCGCGCGCCTCAGCCGGCTGTGACGCCGGCTTGACGCGGCGGGTGCAGTGCGCGAATAATCCCGGCGTCAAACAACCATCCGGCAAGGGAACAAACATGGGAATGCTTCAGGAATTCAGGGAGTTCGCCGTCAAGGGCAACGCGATGGACCTCGCTGTCGGCGTCATCATCGGTGGCGCCTTCGGCAAGATCGTCGAATCGATCG
>Ga0105090_10001767_pt1 | contig 11761 bp, 11 predicted proteins | sample PPLLak3March2015_FD_79110 | JGI IMG/M metagenome (GOLD analysis project Ga0105090, IMG submission 79110) | Freshwater sediment microbial communities from Prairie Pothole Lake near Jamestown, North Dakota, USA - PPLs Lake P7 Core (1) Depth... | ecosystem: Environmental > Aquatic > Freshwater >... | reverse complement strand
GTTGGTGAGCGGCGGCAGCGCGTGGAAGGCCCGGTAGAGGTACGACGAGCCGTCCACCAGCACGAGCGTTCGCAGTTCAGCCACGGCCGGTTCCGGTCGGCGGGGTCGGCGGGGACTGTTCCGGCTGCGCCGGTGGTGCCGGCGCGGCCTGGTCCTGCTGTGGAGCCGTTGGTTCGGCGGGTGTCGCGGGTGCCGTGGCCGCCGGCCCCGGCCGGATCGTGACGTCCGACTTCTCCGGCAGGTACAACGCGCCCTTGAGTCCGCAGCCGCTCGCCGCGACGCAGGCCAGCAGGACCGCCAGGGATGCGCGTGGCGTCACGACTGGCCACCCCCGACCAGCGGCGGCGGGGTGCCTTCGACCACCGCCATGGTGATGCGCGAGATGCAGGCCAGCTTGCCTTTCTCGTCTTCGATGCGGATTTCCCAGACTTGGGACCGCGCGCCGATGTGGACCGGGCGGGCGGTGCCCGTGACGCGTCCGCTGCGCACTGCGCGCAGGTGGTTGGCGTTGATTTCCTGGCCGACACTGTAGAAACGACCGCCGTCGACCACGCAGTTGGCGCCGACGCTGCCGAGCGTTTCGGCGAGGGTCACCGAGGCGCCGCCATGCAGCAGGCCATACGGCTGCCAGGTCCGCTTGTCGGCGGGCATCGTGGCGCGTATGTAGTCCGGCCCGATTTCGGTGAAGCGGATGTCCAGGTACTCGACCATGCTGTCTTTCGACATGCCGTCGAGTTCCTCCAGGGTGTAGGGTCGGAACCAAATGCTCATCGCGCACCTCGGCGTTGGGACCTGCGATTGTACCCTCCCGGGGCGGGCCGCCCGGTGCCGCGGCGCTGTACCCTCATGGCGCCGACGGGCTCAAAAAGGCAGAATTGCTGCAGAGCAAAAGACCCATTACGGAGCCGCCCCATGACTGACTACCAGGCCCCTGTCCGGCAGATGCGTTTCACCATCGAACACCTCGCTGATTTCGAGGCGGTGACGGCATTGCCCGACTTTTCGTCCGTGGACGGCGACACCGTCGACGCCGTCCTCGAGGAGGCGGCCAAGTTCGCCGGCGGCGTGCTCTCACCGATCAACTGGCTCGGTGACCAGCAGGGCGTCAAGGTGGTGAACGACGCGGTACAGGTGCCGCAGGAATTCACGGACGCCTACCAGCAGTTCTGCGAGGCCGGCTGGCCGGGCATCGCGTCGAACCCCGAGTTCGGCGGCCAGGGCTTCCCGAAGACCGTGGCGCTCGCGTGCGACGAGATGTGGGCGGCGGCCAACGTCGCTTTTGCGCTCTGCCCCGAGCTGACCCAGGGCGCCATCCTCTCGATGGATCGCCACGCGACCGACGAGTTGAAGCAGGCCTACCTCGAGAAGCTCGTGTCGGGCCAGTGGGCGGGCACCATGTGCCTCACCGAGCCGCAGGCCGGTTCCGACCTGTCGTCGCTCACGACCAAGGCCGAGCCGAACGGCGACCACTACCTGATCAGCGGCACCAAGATCTACATCACGTGGGGCGACCACCCCATGGCCGAGAACATCGTCCACCTCGTGCTCGCGCGCCTGCCGGACGCGCCCCCTGGGACGAAGGGCATCTCGCTGTTCGTGGTGCCGAAGTACAGGCTCAACGCCGACGGCACGCCGGGCGAGTTCAACGACGTCATCCCGGTGTCGGTCGAACACAAGCTGGGCATCCACGCGAGCCCCACGTGCGTGCTCGCGTTCGGCGGCAAGGGCGGCTCGGTGGGTTACCTCGTCGGCAAGCCCAACGAAGGCCTCGCCGCGATGTTCACCATGATGAACTACATGCGCCTCGGCGTCGGCGCGCAGGGCGTCGGCCTTGCCGAGCGCTCGTACCAGAAGTCGGTGGCCTACGCGCGCGAGCGCGTGCAGGGCCGCGCGCCGGGCGAGAAAGGCCGCGTCGCGATCATCCGCCACCCGGACATCCGCCGCATGCTGCTGCTGATGCGCTCGCTGACGCAGGCCTCGCGCGCCATCTGCTACTACACCGCGTCGTGCCTCGACCGCATGGCGCACGGCACCGACGCCGAGAAAGTTGCCGTCTGGCAGAGCCGGGCCGACCTGATGACGCCGATCGCCAAGGCGTGGTGCACCGAGGCCGCGCAGGAGACGACCTCGCTCGGCATCCAGGTCCACGGCGGCATGGGTTACGTCGAGGAGACCGGCGTCGCACAGTTCTATCGCGACGCGCGCATCGCCTCGATCTACGAAGGCACCAACGGCATCCAGGCCGTCGACCTCGTCGGACGCAAGGTGCTGCGCGACGGCGGCGCAACCGTGTCGGCGTTCGTCACCGACATGCGCAGCGTGGACGCGACGCTGGCGAATGCGGGCGACGAGTTCACCGTGCTGCGCAAGGCACTCTCCCGCGGCCTCGACGAGCTGGTGCAGTGCTCCACCTACCTGCTCACGGCTGAGCGCAAGGATCCCGAGCTCGCCGGCGCCGCGGCGTTCGACTACATGATGCTCATCGGCACGGTGATCGGCGGCTGGCAGCTCGCGCGCGGCGCGCTGGTGTCGTTCGACAAGCTGAACGCGGGCGCCGAGGACAAGCCGTTCCTGCAGGTGCAGATCGTGATGGCAAAGTTTTACGCCGAGCACGTACTGCCGCGCTGCACGGCCTACGCGGCCGCGGTGCAGGCCGGCAGCGCCTCGAAGATGGTGCTCGCGGCCGAGAACTTCTGAGCGAACGGCACCGCCATGGCGCAGCCGCTGCTCGACGTCGTCCTGCCGGCCATCACGCCGGCCGGCGCCGACGCGTGGCTGCCCTTCGCGGAGTGCCGTGAGCGGGTGCCAGCGGTACTCGAGCCCTGGCTCGCGGAGCCGGGGCTGCTCACTGCGCGGGTGCGGGCGGCCTGCGGGGCCGCGACGCGCCTGCGATTGCTGCGGCTCGAGCCGGCCCCGCTCGATCAGCACATTGCGCGACGGCTCGGCGTCGACGATGCCACCTGCCTGTTGCGCGAAATCGAGTTCACCTGCGGCGCACGGCGCTGGATCTTCGCGCAGACGGTGCTACCGCAATCGACCGTGCAGCACCATCCATGGCTGCGCGACCTCGGCGACAAGGCACTCGGCGAGTCGTTGAGCGCGGTCGAGGACGTGCGCCGCGACCCGCTCGAGTACTGCGAGCTGCACGGCAGCCACCCGCTCGCGCAGGCGGCGGGCGCAGACGGGTCCGCCGGCTCGCTGTGGGCGCGTCGCGCCGCATACCGACTCGGCGGGTGGCCGATCCTCGTGCAGGAGGTGTTCCTGCCCGCACTGGGCCGGTGCGACTGAACCTGCAAACCGGAGGTCGTCATGAGCTTCGTCATTCCCCCGTTGCCGCCGACGTCGGCCGAAGTGGCCGGCACCGACGACTGCTTCCCGGTGCACCGCATCTACTGCGTGGGGCGCAACTACGCCAAGCACGCGCGCGAGATGGGCATGGACCCGGATCGCGAGCCGCCGTTCTTCTTCTCGAAGCCCGCTGATGCGCTGGTGGCGAACGGCACGCCCGTGCCGTATCCGCCGCGCACGTCGAACCTGCACCACGAGATCGAGCTGGTAGTGGCGATCGGCACCGGCGGCCGCGAGATTCCTCTCGAGCGCGCGCTCGCCCATGTCTACGGCTACGCAGTCGGCCTCGACCTGACGCGTCGCGACCTGCAGTTCGCCGCACGTGACCAAGGTCGCCCGTGGGACGTCGCCAAGGGCTTCGATCACTCCGCGCCGATGAGCGCCATCCGCCCGGCCGCCGACAGGGGCCACCTCGAGCAGGGCGCGATCTGGCTCGAAGTGAACGGCGAGACGCGCCAGCGCGCGAACCTGTCGGAGATGATCTGGAGCGTGCCGGAAATCATCGCGGAGCTTTCGACGTACTACGAGCTGCGGCCGGGTGACCTGATCTTCACCGGCACGCCTGAGGGCGTGGGCCCGGTGCAGCGCGGCGACAGCCTGGTGGGCGGCATCGACGGGCTCGAGACGTTGCGGATCACGATCGTCTGAGCGCCCCCGGGCGCGCAAGGGGAGGCGCCATGGCGCTCAAGCTGTATACCTACTGGCGCAGCTCGGCTGCGTACCGCGTGCGCATCGCGCTGGCCGTCAAGGGCCTCACCTACGAGTCGGTGCCACGCCACCTGCTGCGCGACGGCGGGCAGCATCGGCAGGCCGACTACCTCGCGACGAACCCGCAGGGGCTGATCCCCGCGCTCGAGCACGACGGCCACGTCGTCACGCAGTCGCTCGCCATCTGCGAATACCTCGACGAGGTGTTCCCGCAGCCGCCGCTGCTGCCCGCCGATCCGCGCGGTCGTGCCGCGGTGCGGGCGATGGCGCTCGCGATCGCCTGCGACATCCATCCGCTCAACAACCTGAGCGTGCAGCAGTACCTGCGCACCGAGCTCGGGCAGCGCGACGACGGCGTCACGCGCTGGGCACAGCACTGGATCGCGCGCGGCTTCGCCGCGCTGGAGCAGCTGCTGGAGCGCCATTCCGCGGACGGCCGCTACTGCTACGGGGACACGGTCACCCTCGCCGACGCCTGCCTCGTGCCGCAGGTCTACAACGCGCGCCGTGTGCAGCTCGATCTCGGTGCCTGCCCGCGGCTCACGGCGGTCGCGCGGCACCTCGAAGCGCTGCCGGCGTTCGCCGCCGCGCGGCCGGAAGCACAACCCGACGCAGAGTAAGGAGTCCATCCCATGGTCACGGCTGTCGTACTGATCAAGGCTGAAACCGACCAGGTCACGGGTCTCGCCGAGAAGCTCGCCGAGCTCGACGGCGTGAGCGAGGTGTTCTCGGTCGCCGGCCAGTACGACCTGGTCGCGCTGGTGCGGGTGCGCGAGAACGAAGACCTCGCGCGCGTGATCAGCGACAAGATGCGCAAGCTGCGCGGGATCACCAGCTCCGAGACGCTGATCGCGTTCAAGGTCTACTCGAAGCAGGACCTCGAGGCCGGTTTCGCGCTCGGCCTCGACTAGAGCCCGCTGCCCAGCCGGCGCAGCGCGTCCGGCTGGAAATCCAGCAGTTTGCCCTTGACGTCGAACCGCATCGGTTCCTTGACCTCGTTGTCGAAGCCGCCGGCGATGTAGCCGCCGGTCGTGAGGTCGTGGACCACGCCGAAGCGGTACCACGGCACCTGGGCGTCGTAGTACTGCATGAGACCGTGCACGGCGACGCGCCACAGGCCGCCCCGGTTGTCGTAAACATCTTCCGACAGGACGCTCCAGCTGTCCTCGTCGAGATAGAACGTGCGCTTCCCGTACACGTGGCGCTGGCCGGCCTTGAGCGTGCCCTCGACGACCCACACGCGATGCAGTTCGTAGCGCACGAGATCGGCGTTGATGGTGTGCTTGCCGATGATGCTCTTGTACTTGAGCGTCTTGTCGGACAGCTTGTACGTGTTGTACGGCACGTAGATCTCGCGCTTGCCGAGCAGCTTCCACTCGAATCGGTCTGGCGCGCCGTTGTAGGCGTCCACCTGGTCGGTGACGACCATGCCTTCCGAGCCGTCGTTGATGCCGTCGTAGGCGAGGTCGGGGGCGCGCCGTACACGCCGCTGCCCGGCGTTGTAGATCCACGCCGAGCGCTGTTCGGCCACCTGGTCCACCGGCTCGTGCACCAGGAAGATCGTGCCGCGCAGCGTCGCGGGCTCGGTGAAGTAACCGAGCGCGTAGAACAGCCGGTTCGGCTCGGCGTCGGCCATGTTCTGCGCGTAGATGCGCTGCGAGCGGAAACCGATCTTGTAGTAGTCGCCGTTGGCGCGCACCGGGAACGAGTGGCCGACGCGCTCGGTGCCGCCGCCCACGTAGCGCACCAGGTGGTTCCAGATGGCCTCGAGGCCGCTCGAGGGAATCGGGAACGGCGTGGTCGAGCCGCCGAGGTTCCTCAGGCCGAACCCGTTCAGCTCGACCTTCGGTGCCTGCTCGCGCACGCGATCGGTGACCTCCTTGGGCAGCGCCGCGGTGCGCCGCGATGGGTACACGTGCATGCGGAACTGCTCCGGGTACTTCTTGAGCAGCGCCTGCATGCCGGGCGTCAGCTTCGCGGCGTGCTGCGCGGCATTCGCAGCCGTGATCGTGAAGAGCGGCTTGTCGTCCGGAAACGGATCGACGTAACCCTGCTGCGGCGTCCAGCCGGACGGCGGTTTGGTGAGGCCGCCCTCCCAGGCGGGGATGGTGCCGTCGGCGTTGCCGGCGCGCTCGGCGCCGATGGGCGTCAGGTCTTTGCCGAGGCGCGAGAAGTCGCGCTCTGCGGCGACGGCCGGGACGGTGAGGAAGGCAAGGGCGAGGAAGCGGATCAGCGGCGTGTTCATGCCGCCGATCCTATCAGTCCTTGCGCAGCTTTTGCCCTACCCGTCGGTACGCCTCGCGGAAGGGAATTCCTTCACTGGCCACCAGCGCGTTGGCCTCGGCCGCGGCGTGGATATCCGCGTCCAGCCGGATGCGCGCGGGCTGGAAGCGCACCTGCGGGATCGCGGCCGCCATGATCGCGAGCGTGTCGCCGCACAGGTCCATTGCCCGGAACAGCGGCGCCTTGATGAGCTGCAGGTCGCGCTGGTAACCCGACGGCAACTTGGCCGTGATGCCCAGAACCTCGAACAGGCTGGCCTGTGCCGTCGCCGTGCGGCCGCGCACCAGCTCGAACACGTCCGGGTTGCGCTTCTGCGGCATGATCGACGAGCCGGTGGTGAATGCCTCCGGAAGGTCCACGAAGCCGAATTCCCGCGTGTAGAACAGCAGCAGGTCGGAGGCGAGGCGGCCGAGGTCCTGCATCAGCACCGCCACCTGGAACAGCACTTCGGCCTCGGCCTTGCCGCGGGACAGCTGCACCGCGGTCACCGGTTCATGGTTCTGCGGAAAATCGAGGCGTTTGCGCGTGCCCTCGCGATTCACCGGCAGGTTGGGGGTGCCGTAGCCGGCCGCCGACCCTAGCGGATTCTTGAGGATGCGGCGGAACGCGTGCCGCAGGCCGTCCGCATCGTCGATGATCTCGGCCGCGAAGCCTCGCGCCCACAGAGCCACCGAGCTCGGCATTGCCTGCTGCATGTGGGTGTAGCCAGGCAGCTCGATCTGGCCCTGCTCGCCGGCCAGGCTCTCGAGGGCGTCGGCGACGCCGTGCGCACCTTCAACCAGGTCCTCGACGGCGTCGCGCAGGTACAGGCGCAGGGCGGCCAGTACCTGGTCGTTGCGCGAGCGGCCGGCATGCAGCCGTGCCCCCGCGGCGCCGACTTTCTTCGTGAGCAGCGTCTCGAGCGCGGTCTGGCCGTCCTCGAGATCGAGCGTCACTGACCACTCGCCACGGGCGTGTTCCGCCGCGATCTCGGTCAGTCCGCCGCGGATCGCATCGAGATCCGCGTCGTTCACCAGCCCGGCGTCGTGGAGCATCTCGGCGTGAGCAATCGAGGCGCGCACGTCGTAGGCGACGAGCCGGTTGTCGAGCGCGTGGTCCTCGCCCGCCGTGTAGCGCAGCACGCGCTCGTCGAGCGGCGCGCCCTTGTCCCAGAGCCGGGTCACTTGGCCCCCTGTTCCGCCGCGCTCAGCGCCTTGGTGTCGGCGACGACCAGCGTGCCCGTGCCCTCGTTCGTGAAGATCTCGGCGAGCAGCGCGTCGGGCGCGCCGTAGGAAATCACGTGCACGCGGCGCACGCCGCCACGAATCGCCGTCTCGATGGCGCTCGACTTCGGCAGCATGCCGTCGGAGAGCGCGCCTTCCTCGCGCAGGCGGCGCAGGCCGGCCACGTCGGTGTATGAGATCAGCGAGTGCGGATCGTCGAGCCGCTCGAGGATGCCCGGCGCGCCGGTGCAGAGGATCAGCTTCTCGGCGTCCATCGCGCCGCCGATCGCGGCGGCCACGGTGTCGGCGTTGATGTTGAGCAGTTGTCCGGAGGTGTCCGCCGACAGCGGGCTCACCACCGGCAGGAAGCCGGCGTCGAGCAGGCGGGTGACCACCGACGCGTCCACGCCGTCGATGTCGCCCACCATGCCGTAGTCCACCACCTCGCCGCTCGCGAGCGTGACCGGGGCACGCTTGTGCGCCTTGACGAGGCCGCCGTCGACGCCGCTGATGCCGATCGCGTCGATGCCGAACTCGCGGCACAGCGCGAGCAGGCGCGTGTTGATGAGCCCGTTCAGCACCATGCTCGTCGCGTCGATGGCGGCGGCGTCGGTCACCCGCCGACCCTGCACCATGCGTGTCTCGACGCCCATCTTCTTCGTCACGTCGTCGAGCTGCGGGCCGCCGCCGTGCACCAGCACCACGCGGATGCCGAGGTGGTGCAGGATCGCCACCTGCTCCATGAACGCGCGCATGGTCGCGACGTCGCGGAACGCGCCGCCGCCGGTCTTGATGACGAAGACCTTGCCCTTGTACATGTGTATGTACGGCGCCGCGCCGCGCAGTGCCCGCACCGTGACGGCCTGTTCGCCCTTGTGTCCGATCATCTTCGTCTTACCCCTTGAGCAGTCGGTAGAGCACGGCCATCTGCACGGCCATGCGGTTGGCGGCTTCGCGGATCACCTGGGATCGCGGCCCGTCGAGCACTTCGTCCGCGACGGCGACGTTGCGCCGCACGGGCAGGCAGTGCATGAAGTGACAATCCGGCTGCGCGCCGGCGAACCAGGATTCCTGCACGCGCCAGTCGATGAGCGGCTGACGCAGCGCAGTCTCGGCCTCGGCGTCGCCATAGCACGCCGGTGAGCCCCATTCCTTCGCGTAGAGCACGTGCGCGCCCGCAAGCGCTCCAGCGCGGTCGGTAGTCTCGCTCACCGTGCCACCGGAAGCCGCGGCCGCGGCACGGGCCTTGGCCATGATCGGCTCGGGCAGTGCGTAGCCGTCCGGCCGCAGCACCACGACCTCCATGCCGCGCTGCGCCGCCATGTGCAGCGCCGCCGCCGGCACGGCGAGTGGCAGGGCGCGTGGGTGATACACCCACGACAGCACGAACTTGCCCGCCCGCGGCACGCGGAGGTCGTCCATCGTCTTCCAGTCGGCGAGCGCCTGGCACGGATGGTTCACCGCGGACTCGAGGTTGATGAACGGCTTGTCGCAGAGGCTCGCCATCAGCTTGAACGGCGTTTCGGCGATGTCGGCTGCGAGGTCCTTGCCTTCGGCAAAGGCGCGCAGCCCGAGGGCATCGCAGTAGGACGCGAGCACGGGAATCGCTTCCCGCACGTGTTCGGCCGCGCCTGCGTTCATCACCGCACCAGTGCGGGTCTCGACGTTCCACGTACCCTGTCCCGGCGTGATGACGAACGACGAGCCGCCGAGCCGCATCATCCCAGCCTGGAACGACGACAGCGTCCGCAGCGACGGGTTCATGAACAGCAGGCCGAGGATCTTGCCGGCGAGCGCGTGCGGCTCCGGCGTTTCCTGCAGGCGGCGAGCGAGGTCGATCAGGTCCGTGACCTGGTCGCGGGAGAAGTCGGCGAGATCGAGGAAACGATTCATAGGGGACAGGGGATAGGGGATGGGGGACAGTAGGAGACGCTGGCGCGGCGCTAGGCGGGGAGGGAAGAGAGGGCTTCGCGCAGCTGCGCGATGTGCGACTCGTCCAGCACGTACGGGGCGAGGATCCGAACCACGTTCGGATCGCCGCTGGTGCCGGTGAGGATGTCGCGCTCGAGCAGTTCGCGCTGCACGTCCTTCGCGGGGCGCCGCGTACGCAGGCCCATCAGGAATCCGGCGCCCTGCGTGGCCACCACCGGGCCCACCACGCAGGTTTCCCGGATCTGCTGCGCGAGCTTGCGCACATTGGCGAGCAGGCCCTCGCTCTCGATGATGTCCACCACGGCCTCGATCAGCGCGCAGGCCATCGGGCCGCCGCCGAACGTGGTGCCGAGGTCGTCGGTCTTGAGGTGTGCCGCGACGTGGTCGGCCATCAGCAGCGCCGCGCACGGGAAGCCCGCGCCGAGCGCCTTCGCCGTGGTGAGCATGTCGGGCGCGATGCCGTGCATGTTGGCCGCGAACGGGAAGCCGGTGCGGCCCATGCCGCACTGCACTTCGTCGAGGATCAGCATGGCGCAGGTTTCGCTGCAACGGGCGCGCAGCGCAGCCAGGAACTCCTGGCCGAGGTCCACCGCGCCCGCGACGCCCTGCACGGGCTCGGCAATCACGGCCGCCGTGTCGGTGCCCACCACGCGCGCGATCGCGCCGATGTCGCCGCGCGGAACGAACTCGACGTCGAACGGCATCTGCGGAAAGCCGTACCACTTCTTCGCCGCGCCCCAGGTGACGGCGCCCGCGGCGGCGGTGCGGCCGTGGAAGCTGCCCTCGATCGCGACCACTTTGCGGCGGCCGGTGATCCTGAGCGCCAGCTTCAGCGCGTTCTCGTTCGCCTCGGCGCCGGTATTGATGAAGAACACCGTGTCGAGGCCCAGCCCGGCGAAGCGCGCGAGACGAGTCGCGGCGCGGGCGCGCACTGCGAGCGGCACGGCGTTGCTCTGGAACAGCAATGCCCGGGCCTGCTTCTCGAGCGCCGCGTGCCAGCGCGGGTGCGAGTAGCCGAGCGCCGCCACCGCGTGGCCGCCGTAGAGGTCGAGGATGCGCCGGCCGTCACGCGTACGCAGGTGCACGCCTTCGGCGTCGATCACGTCGATCGGCCACTGGGCGTAGACGGGGGCGAGGTGGTCGGCGGGCGCGGAGGTCATGGCAGTGATTCTGGCAAGGGGATGGGGGATGGGGGATAGTGCAGAGGTCTGGTGGCAGCGTTACGTCCGTGGCAATTCTCTTTCGGTGCTGATGCAAGGAGCCGGTGGTGAAGTTACCGCCGCCCACTATCCCCCATCCCCCATCCCCCATCCCCTTCTCAAGTCCATCCCGCCGCCGGCTGCATCAGCCCGGCCGTCTCGTCGATGCCGAGCATGCGGTTCATCCACTGCACGGCGCCGCCGGCCGCGCCCTTGGTGAGGTTGTCGATGACGCACATCACCGCGACCGTGTCGCCGTGCGCGACGCCCGACAGTTGCGCGAAGTTGCTGGCGACGACGTCCTTCACGCGCGGCGGCTCGCCCGTCACGCGCACGAACACCGACTGGTCGTAGTAGTCGCGCAGGGCGTGCACCAGCTCGTGGCTGGTGATCGGCTCGCGGGCGACGGCCTGCACCGTGACGTGGATGCCGCGTGCGAACGGGCCGGAATGCGGCACGAAGTTGAAATCGGCCTCGACGCCGCTCGCCTGCAGCGCGAGCGCCCGCACCTCGGGCGAGTGGCGATGCCCCAGCGCGTTGTACGAGTACAGGTCGGAATGGCGCTGCGGATGGTGCGTGCCCGTGGTCGGCTGGCGGCCGGAGCCGGTGCTGCCCGTAATGCCGCTCACGAACAGTCGCGGCTCGACGAGGCCGAGCGACAGCAGCGGCACGCTGGCGAGCAGGATGGCCGTGGCGAAGCAGCCCGGGTGCGCCACGTGCGGCGTGTGCAGTGTGTTCAGGTGCTCGGGCACCGCGCAGCTGAACTGCCCGATGCGGTCCGGCGCGCCGTGGGCGTGCTTGTAGACCGCCTCGTACGCAGCGGCCGTGCGGAAGCGGAAATCCGCGGAGATGTCCACCACGCGAGGCTGCGTGCCGGCCTGCTCAGCGGCGGCGAGCAGCTTGTCGATCATGGTCGCGGACACGCCGTGCGGCGCGGCCGAGAAAACTGCCGTCGCCGGGTTGGCGGTGACGTACTCCAGCACCTCGTCATGCCCGGCGAAGCGCAGGTGCGGCAGGACCGGCTGCAGGTGCCGGAAGAACTGCGCGATCGGCTCGTCCGGCTGGCTGTCGGACGCGACAGCCGCCAGG
>Ga0105090_10001765_pt1 | contig 11763 bp, 9 predicted proteins | sample PPLLak3March2015_FD_79110 | JGI IMG/M metagenome (GOLD analysis project Ga0105090, IMG submission 79110) | Freshwater sediment microbial communities from Prairie Pothole Lake near Jamestown, North Dakota, USA - PPLs Lake P7 Core (1) Depth... | ecosystem: Environmental > Aquatic > Freshwater >... | reverse complement strand
GTTGCTGAGAAGTCAGCCAGACAATTTTTTGTACAAATTCACCCCCCCACTTTGGCTGGCCTACTGGAAGATCAATATGGATGTCTTGTGATGTTGTATTCAGAGAGGCAGCCAAGAGTGAATTGCTTAGACTGAATGAATGTGACGAAATTGATTCGTCATGTGTTGAAAGAGTCGATTCCCCCGCATTCATTTGGATATCTTCACTCATTTTTGAAGAAAATGGCAGAAATTCGCCGTAAGCGGCAGAATCTGCCATATCCAATGATTGCCATAAGTTGTTGGATAAATAAGTAGAACTGCTTGCAACCAAGTTTGGCTGTGCAAGTCTTTGCTGCAACAATTGATTGCTAATTGGAATCGATGAACCTGGAATCTGTTTAGCCTCTAGGGGAATCAATGTATTCTGGGATGATATAGGTAACACCAGCGGCACAACTGATGTTGCAATCATCGTATCTGGACTAAACACGCCATCCATTGCGCGTAATGATTGATCGGTTTTGTACGCATTGCCCGCATTGATAAGTAGATCTTGAATGAAGCTGTTTGCATCATCCGTTGTCGTTGCTACAGTCGAGGTTGTTTCCGTATTTTCTGAAGATATAGCGCTTTCAGAATGCTCTTGTGCGATTGATGCATTGCCGTCCGTCTCATGCTGGCTCGTTGCTTCAGATACTTCACGTTCCAGGACCTTACCAAACTCTTCTGCAATAGGTTCTTTTGTGTCCGTTGAACCAGAACTGATCATTGCCACAGGATTTTCAGTTGAAGATTTGATTTGTGGTGCAACTGATATGTTTAACATAAGCTTTTAGTCTCATACAATTAATACTGCCCCAAGTAAAGAAGCAATTTCTATACCAGTCTAACTATTACTGGATATGTTGCTAACCACCTTTGAGCAGAAATGAATCACGATGGAGCGAACTCAAAGCAAATTCATCTTGCACTTTCTGCTCAAATTTTATTTGTTTCTGATTCTCTTCACTTTGTTGACGTTGCGATAGCGTATCGTAGGACTTTAATTTGCGCTGACAGGACAGAAATTCGTTTCCTCCCGCGATCCTTTTGTTTTGTGCATATAAAACAGTTTGCTGTTGTTCTGTGATAGCAGCGTCAAGTTTATTCATAAAAGCAATAAAATTAAGCCACTCAACGTGATCAATTCCTTTCTCTGTAGAGTTCTGGAGGTGTGATTGATAACTCTGGCGGTACTGCAAAAGCAAATTTAATTTTTTTTCTGCTTCCTGTTGTTGCAGATTTAACTTTCCAAGCTTCTTCGCTGAAGAATCCGTCTGTTGTTGCGCCAGATCCAGAAGCAGTTTTAGCGATGACGTGGCTGGCATAATAATTTTCGTCCTTGATTACCGTATTTCTTCGCTTTCAAACAATTTTGTTAGTTTCTCAAGACTATCGGTAAAGTTCTCATGTTGAGACATATTCTGTTGTAAAAATTTTTCAAATGCCGGATAAAGCCTGATAGCTCGATCCAGTTCCGGATCTGTACCAGCAACATAGGCACCGACACTGATCAAATCATGACTACGTTGATACCGCGAACATAGGCTTTTAAATTGTCGCGCCATGTCCACCTGTTTCTGTGGAACTAAACTGGTCATAACGCGACTGATTGATGCTTCGATATCGATTGCAGGGTAGTGCCCTGCCTCGGCTAATCTTCGTGATAAAACGATATGTCCGTCGAGAATGGCACGAGCGCTATCAGCGATTGGATCATTCTGATCATCGCCTTCCGTCAACACAGTATAAAAGGCCGTAATTGAACCACTATTTTGATTGCCATTACCGGCACGTTCCACCAGTTGAGGTAATTTAGCAAATACAGACGGCGGATAACCTTTGGTAGCAGGAGGCTCGCCGATAGCCAATGATATTTCCCTTTGCGCCATGGCATAGCGAGTTAATGAATCCATTATGAGTAACACATGCTTGCCGGTATCTCGAAAATATTCGGCAATGGCTGTCGCATAGGCTGCACCTTGCAAACGTAACAACGGTGAAGTGTCAGCGGGCGCTGCAACAACGACAGAGCGTGCGAGCCCTTCCTTGCCAAGAATGTTTTCTATAAATTCCTTAACTTCGCGCCCCCGTTCTCCAATTAAGCCTACAACAATCACGTCAGCGGTGGTATAGCGTGCCATCATGCCAAGTAGCACGCTTTTACCCACGCCGCTACCAGCAAACAGTCCCATGCGCTGACCTCGTCCAACAGTCAGTAGCATGTTAATTGCACGCACCCCTACATCGAGTGGCTCACTGACAGGAATTCGTTCTAACGGGTTATAAGGACGACTGTATAGCGGTACGCTATGCTCTGCATGGGTAGGGCCAAGACGATCAAGCGGCTCCCCAACACCATTTAAAACACGGCCAAGCAGCTCAGGTCCCACAGAAACGTGCTTAGCACGATCTGCTGCACGTCTTCGTGGATGTTTAAAATTACCAATTCTGGGAGATTCACCAACAAATTCTGCAGGAATGACTTTTGCACCCGGCGATAATCCATAAACATCACTTGATGGCATTAGAAATAGGCGTTCTCCAGAAAACCCGACAACTTCGGCCGAGACGTTATAACCATTCGATAGAAGAATGGTACAACTGCTTCCAACAGCCAATCTGAGTCCGACTGCTTCAATAACCAGCCCTGCTACCCGTGTAATTGTTCCGCTTAACAAGAAAGAGTTTGCGGGAGTAATCAGCTGAGTGCAGTTTTTTAAGAAGCCGCCCCATTGTTCAGAACAAGCCATAATTAGTCTTTCTTCTCAAGCCATCCGTCATTCTGCCCGATAGCTGATAGTACTCTCTGCCAGCGCACTTCCAAGCTTCCGTTGATTTCACTACCACTGGCTTCAATACGGCACCCTCCTCTAGACAGCTGCTCATCTTCACGAACACACCAGTGATCCTGTTCCAGCTGATCATTCAAATGCACAAGTACCAATTCCGCATCTTCCGGATGCAAAAAAAGACGTGGATGTTGCATCGCATTGGGCAGGTTACGGATGGCTTCTTGCACGATAGGTATAATCAGCTCAGGTTTTAGTTTTAATGCCTGTGTGACCACTTTTTTAGCAAGTGCAATTGCCAGTTCTAATAGGCTATCCGCCACTTGCTGATCCATTTCATGCAGATCTTGGTCAAGCTTGGATAGCAGTGCTTGAATGCGCGCCACTTCGTCTTTAACTTCAATTTCAGCGATCTCTCTGCCTTCTGCGTAACCGGCTGTATTACCTTCTTGCAATCCTGCCGCATACCCTTCTTCTCTCGCACGCTGAAAAATTGCAGCAACCTCCTCTTCAGCCGGTAAAGAAACCTGAGGCTGCTCATCGACCTGTATACTGGTTTCAGCCTCCGCTTCCTGCGTTACCCTAGTTAGATCTGGTGTCTCAAAAGAATTCATCTCCCATCGCTGATAAGCATTGAGTTTCTCTTTTGAAGAAAGATTACTTGTAATCATTGGCAAACCTTTATTTCAGTAATAAATAGGCACACGATTAACTATTGATTAAGTTCAGCTGACGAGAAATCTATCAACTAAATGAAACCATCATCTCCTTTTCCGCCCAGTACAATCTGCCCATCGTCAGCCAGCTGACGCACAACTTTAAGAATTTCTTTTTGTTCCGCTTCCACCTCGGATACACGTACCGGACCTTTGCTTTCAAGATCTTCCCGAAGAGCTTCAGCGGCACGTTGTGACATATTCTTGAAAATTTTCGTGCGCAACTCTTCTTGCGCACCTTTCAAAGCGATAATCAGAGACTCCGACTGTACTTCTCTGAGAAGTAATTGGATGCCATGATCATCAATATCAATCAGATTATCAAATACAAACATTTCATCCATGATTTTTTGTGCCAAATCTTCATCGTACTGTTTGATATTATCAATGACACTGGTTTCTTGGGTAGATGGAACAAAATTAAGTATCTCGGCAGCTGCACGTACCCCACCCATGGCGGTTTTACGAATATTATTACTGCCCGATAACAATTTGGTTAAAACATCGTTCAATTCACGTAAGGCACTAGGTTGAATACTATCCAGTGTTGCAATACGTAATAACGTATCGTTACGTAACCGCTCGGTAAATAAGCTTATAATTTCACTCGCCTGATCACGCTCCAGGTGAACCAGAATAGTGGCAATAATTTGCGGATGCTCATTCTTGATGAGTTCAGCCACTGATGGCGCATCCATCCACTTCAATCCTTCGATACCGCTGGTATCACCGCCGTGCAAAATGCGATCAATGAGATTGGCAGCCTTTTCATCGCCCAAAGCACTGGTCAAAACCTTCCGGATATAATCTGCCGAATCCTGACCCAAAGTGGTTCTTCCTTCAGCCTCATTACAAAATTCTGATACGATGTTTTCAACTTCAGTACGCGATATGTTCTGTATAGTGGACATTGTTTCACCCAGTCTTTGCACTTCCTTGGGGCCCAGCAGCTTGATCACTGATGCCGCTTCTTGCTCACCCAGAGACATCAACAAAATTGCGCTCTTTTTAATTCCTTCCTCATCCATTTTTAGATATCCAATCTTTTACCACATTGGCGACGATAGCAGGCTCATCTACAGCCAATTGCTTTGCTCTCTTAAGATTCTCATCAAATATCGATTTCTGGATGGCTTGAATTGCCGTTCGATCCCTTTGCTCAGACAGTTGACCCAACGCAGCTTCACCAGTCAGCTTTTCAGGCTCTGGCCGGGGCGGCTGTTGGGTTAAGCTTTTTAGGAATGGGCGCAAAATCTTTAACAAGAAAAATAAAACAACGGCTGCAATTAATAGCTGTTTTCCGATTTCCTTTGCCAGCATGATTACATCGGGGTCCTTCCAAAGGGGAATATCCAATACTGTTACATTATCAGCAGTAAATAAGCCATTAGTTACGGTAAGCGAATCTCCTCGTTTTTCGCTATAGCCCATGGCTTCTCTGACAAGATTGTTGATTTCCTTAATCTCTTCAGCAGTTAACGGTTCATACGTCACCTCTCCGTTCTCGTCCACTTTTTTACGATAATTCACCACAACAGCGGCAGATAATCGTTTGATATTGCCAATTGACTGCTGAGTGTGCTGTACGGTTTTATCTACTTCATAATTAATCGTAGATTCTTTTTTCTGGTCAGTCGGTACAGGAGGCGCCTTATCACCCGCCTCTTTGTTTTCTCCTCCAACTTCAATAGGTGCAGCAGCGGGCTCAGGCGGACGATTTGTCAGCGCTCCTGGGATTCCACCGTCAATTTTTGAGCCCATGGAAGTGGCCTCGAGCGTTTGTTGACTGCGAATAGCGGCAGCTTCTGATTCAGTATTATTAGGCCGATAAATTTCTTCGGCACGTTCAATACGAGAAAAATCCATATCTGCAGTAACTTGGGCGCGCACATTAGCAGCACCTGCAATAGGCGTCAGAATAGCTTCGATACGGCGTATATAATTTTCTTCAAGTTCCTGTATATACTCTAACTGTTTGGCATCAAACCTTGAATCTTGCTTGTTATCATTCTGGGTACTGAGCAGATTGCCATTCTGATCCACGACAGTCACATTTGTCACCGGCAAATTTGGTACGCTACTAGACATCAAGTGCACGATTGCACTGACCTGCTCAACACTCAAAACTCTGCCTGGATACAAATTGAGAAGTACAGAAACACTCGGTTGCTGTTTTTCTCTTGAAAAAACAGATGGCTTTGCAATTGCCAAATGCACTCTCGCGCTTTGCACTGCCGATAATGACTGAACCGAACGAGCCAATTCACCTTCTAGCGCGCGCTGATAATTAACTTGCTCGAGGAATTGACTGGAACCAAATTTTTGGTTCTCCATTAATTCAAATCCTGGCAGACCACCTTTGGGCAAGCCCTGCCCTGCCAGTCGCAAGCGTATTTCATGCAATTGTTTCTCAGGAATCAAGATAGCACCGCCACTGCTTTCGGAGAACTTATAAGGCACGTTCATCTGTTGTAGCGCACTAATGATAGCCGCACCATCTTGGTCTGATATATTACTATAAAGGACACGATAATCCGGCGTCTGACTCCACATCAAGGCACCTGCCAGTAAAGCAACGACAGCTGCTGCAGAGAGAATTAATCCAAGTTTCTTTTGATTAGACAACCGACTGAATTGCTCCAAACGGATTGCTGTAGGTGGTATTGCTGTATTGGATTCACTAGGTACTGTTGCCACGCGCTGTTCTCCTGCCTAGATTCTGGGCCGCTTATTAAGAAAATTAATTTTTATTTCCATCATTCAGATTAATTAATTAACTACTTGTTATATAACGAATGTTATAAGATGCGTATCCTGTAACAGTTGAGCCAAGTCATTGCTCAATTTATAAATACACATGCCGCAAGAAAAACATCATTCATGCTTGCTTAATTCACGAATAGGCTTTTGCAGAAGTGATGATTATCGATAGATTTATCGATTCTGAATGCTCAAATAGAATAGGTTTGCCCAGCTTATTCGCATCATTGTTGGAGCTGGTATAAATGCTAAGCTACTGACAATTCCTAATAACTGTCATCTGAACCTGTGCAAACAAAAAAAGTCATTGAAATTAAATCAGTACCGGTAGATCAGGAACAGCTTCAACTTGCTTTTGCAGCTTTTAATGAGGCATCTGAACAGCTATCTGGTGTATACCAGGAATTACAGTACCAGGTAGCGCAATTAACTGGGGAATTGGCAATTGCAAATGGTGAGTTGCACAGACAATTAATTGCGAAAGAAAATTTATCGCAGCAGCTAAGTCTCTTGCTGAATGCATTGCCTGGTGGGGTGATAGCGCTGAATGGACATGAATGTATTGAACAAGTGAACCCAGCTGCAATCTCAATCCTTGGAGGACCATTAGTTGGATTGACATGGCACCAGGTAATTCAAAAACGTTTATCACCAACTGCTATCATCAACGAGTGGCATACAAAACTACAGGAAACGACAGAACAACGCCGTATCCGTATTGAAAGCAGTGCAACGGATTCAACTGGTAGACGAATCCTGCTGGTAAACGATATTACTGAAGCCTATGCCCTACAGGATCAGTTAAGACGTAATCAGCGGCTGACTTCAATGGGTGAAATGGCAGCGAATCTTGCCCACCAGCTACGCACCCCGCTTTCAACGGCATTACTCTATGCCAATCACCTGGGAAGTGATGCGCTGACTCCCGTTGAAAGGCAAAAGTTTGCAACCAAGACCATTGAACGCATGCATCACCTTGAGCACCTAATTAACGATATGCTACGTTTTGTTAAAGGTGAAATAACGCAACTCGAAAATATCAGAATAAGTCATTTGTTAACGGAATTACGACAAGTTATAGAGCCTCAGATTATTCAGCATGGTTTGCAATTAATTGTGCATGATCATAGTGAAACTGAAAGTCTAATGACTGACCACCAAGCATTATGCGGAGCAATGATAAATCTTCTTGAAAATGCCATGCAAGCATCATCCCCAGGAGATCAAATTATTCTGGCAAGCGGTTTGGAAGAAGAAAATATTGTTCTGAGTGTCCATGATGATGGTCCGGGCATTGATGCAGCACTGCAAGAAAGATTATTCGAGCCTTTTTTTACAACACGTTCAGAAGGCACTGGCTTAGGTTTGGCCATTGTTCGAGGTGTTATACAATCAATGGGAGGTAGTGTGCAGATCAATTCATCGCCTGATACAGGTACTGAATTTATGATACGGCTACCAAGAAGCAAAGGAGATTGATGCGATGAATACACTGCCCATTCTGGTGGTAGAAGATGACCAGGACTTACTAGAGGCAATATGTGCCACCATGAAACTGGCGGGTTATCAAACACAAGCAGCATCAAATGGCAATGATGCAATGGCTGCACTGCAGGAATCTCAGGTAGGAATGGTTGTAAGTGACGTGCAGATGAAACCCATTGATGGATTCACTTTGCTAAAAAAAATTAAGGCTTTCAATCCAGATTTGCCGGTGTTGTTGATGACAGCTTATGGAGATGTCGAAAAAGCAGTTGCCGCAATGCAGACAGGCGCCTGTGATTATCTGCTGAAACCATTTGATCCAGATAGTTTGCTGGCACACGTCAAACACTATGCACTGTCCGAACTTGAACAAGGTGACAAAATTGTCGCTAAGGATCCGCGTACACGGGCGCTACTTTCCCTCGCCAAGCGGGTTGCGCAATCTCCGGCAACTGTCATGCTGACGGGTGAAAGCGGTTGTGGTAAAGAAGTAATCGCACGTTTTATCCATCAGCACTCATTACGCGCTTCTAAACCATTCATCGCCATCAATTGTGCAGCTATCCCAGAGAATTTACTGGAAGCAACCCTATTTGGTTACGAGAAAGGCGCTTTTACCGGCGCGGCCCAATCCCAGCCTGGAAAATTTGAACAAGCTGAGGGCGGTACATTACTCCTCGATGAAATTTCAGAAATGCCTCTGGAGCTACAAGCAAAATTGTTACGTGTATTGCAAGAAAGAGAAGTTGAAAGAGTAGGTGGTCATAAGATGATCAAACTAGACATCCGAATTCTGGCGACTTCTAACCGTGACATGATGGCAATGGTTAAAAGTGGTCAATTCCGAGAAGATCTGTATTACCGGCTCAATGTGTTCCCAATAGAAATTCCTTCACTTCGTGAAAGGCCATTGGATATTGAACCACTGGTACAGCGAGTCCTGGAAACAGCAGTAGCCGGCACAGGACAGTCGCCCTTCAGAATGACCAAAGCGGCAATAGAAAAGTTGACCCAGCACGCCTGGCCTGGCAATGTCAGAGAACTGGAAAATGTTATGCAGCGCGCCGCAATTCTGGCAACGGATACTATCGGAACTGAGCATATCAATTTGCCAAAAGCTGATTCTAATTATGAAGCTGATACAAAAAACTCAGATTCGTCTTCACAAGATATTAAGACACTCGAACGTAACCATATTTTGGAAACTCTGGCAGCAGTTAATGGTTCCCGGAAATTAGCCGTTAAAAAGCTAGGAATTTCTGAACGGACACTACGTTATAAGTTACAGCAATATCGACTGATGAGTTAACAAATATTTATTATCCCCATATGAATATGATTTAATAAAATTATTTGAAATTTTTAAAGTTTTGCGAGATACTTGAAACCAATTATGTTGGAGTAATCATGGATAAACCCGGAATTGATAATATTCTGCAGCAACTGCAAGCGGCTTCGGCATTTGCTTCCGGTACAAAAAAGCAATCCGAAACGGATGAAATAGCGAGTGTTGATTTTAGCGAAAAGCTTAAATCAGCTGTAGATCAGGTCAATAACTCCCAGATAACTGCCGACAAACTGAGTGCACAATTTGTGAGTGACCAATCCAACGTTGATTTACATGAAGTGATGATTTCACTGCAGAAAGCCAATGTGTCTTTTCAATCGATGCTACAGGTACGCAACAAGCTGGTGACAGCCTATCAAGAAATTATGAACATGCAGGTTTAAGAACACTAGTTTTAATCTGATCAAACAGTGATCAGAACGTATATTCTACTCTTCCAGCGCCATTTCCAGTTCCAGCCAGCTTTCTTCCAATTCAGCCACTTTATTTTCGAGTGTCGCGTGAACTGCACTGAGTTGATCAACTTCATCCCGAGAACGGTTCGTATAAATAGCCGGGTCAGCTAGCTGGCGTCTTGCTTCATCCAATTCCTTCTGCGCAACAATTAAGGCAGCTTCCAGTTTTGACTGCTTGGAAAGCAGAACTTTTTTGTTCGGTTTTGTAGATGCTTGGGGCTGCGCTTTTTGTGAAGGTGATCGTGGTTCCACAACTTCACTAGAGCGACGCGCTTCTATCCAGTTTTTATAATCTTCCAAATCACCATCGAGCAATTGTGCCTTACCATCAGCCACTAACCACAATTCATCAGCCACAGCGCGTACCAAGCTACGATCATGCGATACCAGAATCACCGCGCCGGTATAGGCCTCCAACGCCAAAGTTAACGCATCGCGCATTTCCAAATCTAAATGATTGGTTGGTTCGTCGAGCAATAGCAAATGTGGCTTCTGCCATGCCAGCAATGCGAGCGCTAGGCGACTTTTTTCTCCTCCGGAAAAACTGGCTACCGGACGATCTTCACTATCACCCCCCAAACCAAATCTCCCTAGGAATTTTCGCAAATCCAGCTCAGTCTGTTTCGGTGCCAGTTGCTGCATATGCTGCAAAGGCGTCGCATCGCCATTCAGATTTTCCAGCTGATGTTGTGCAAAGTAGCCCATGCGGATATTGGGCGCCCATTCCAATGAACCTGAGGTGGGATTGATTTCTCCGATCAAAAGCTTTATTAATGTGGATTTCCCCGCTCCATTCGGACCCAGCAAGGCAATTCGAGCACCCGCCTGCAAAATGAGATGGACATGCTGAAACAGCAAGTGATCATCATAACCAAAGCTCATGTCTTTTACGCGCAACAAAACATCAGGGCTACGCTCAGGTGCTTCAATCTGCAATTCAAAATAGCCATCTTCAACATGCGCCGGTGCAATACGCGTCAAACGCTCCAGCGCTTTGATACGGCTTTGCGCTTGCTTGGCTTTGGTCGCCTTGGCACGAAAACGCCGCACAAAATCTTCCATGTGCGCGATCTTTCTCTGTTGTTGCTGAAAAGCCTGAGCATGTTGCATCAGGCTTTCAGCGCGCGCGCACTCGAAATCATCATAATTACCGCTGTATCCATCAATTCTCCGGTTATTGATATGAGCAATGCGATTAACGCAAGCATTGAGAAACTCACGGTCGTGTGACACCACTATCAAACTGCCCGGATAACGCGACAGATACTGTTCCAACCAGAGAATAGCTTCCAGATCCAAGTGATTAGTTGGTTCATCTAGCAATAATAAATCAGCGCGATGCATCAAGGCACGAGCCAGATTTAGGCGCATACGCCAACCACCGGAGAAATGGCTGACCGGATTCTCCAGCGCATGATTGGCAAAACCCAATCCATTCAATAACTGCGACGCCCGTGCCTGTGCCGTATAACCGCTAATCGCTTCATAATGATGCTGCGCATCAAACCAGGCTGCATCATGTTCGGCTTGCGCCAGAATCTTCTCCAGCCGACGCAACTCAACATCGCCATCGAGCACAAACTCAATAGCAGGTTGGTTTGAATTGATGATTTCCTGTTCAACAAAAGCAACCGTTTTACCGGGCTGCAAACTGACCTCTCCGCTATCCGGTTTGATCACTCCGCGAACCAACCGAAACAAAGTGGATTTACCACAACCATTTTTACCGACTAGGCCGACACGTTGATTGGCAAAAATCTGTAGATCACTATTTTCAAGTAGCGGAATCCCGCCTTGCAGATAGGTCAAACGCTGAATATTTAGCATAAAATCTTAATAACTATGGGGACTATCGGAAAATTCATGAAAAGCTGAGAAAAAAAACCAGCAACAATATACTAAGACATCGCAGAAATAAATTTGCTCTGCGCGCCCTGCGGCATTAACAACCAACCAAGTAAAAACAAAGAACCTGCGTCGCTGCGCTCCGATAGGGTGGCAGCGCTCATCGGTTTAGGTAGCAGCGTTCGCGTGGAATCAGTGACAGGTTTCAGTGGCATGCGCTAACAGGCCGTTGAAAAACGTTTTCGAGGCAGCCGATGCAAGGCAAAAACAGGCGAAAAAGCGCAGTTTATGCTTAATAAATGAGCATTTTGAGTCTGTTTTTAACACCGCAGCGGCAACGC
>Ga0105090_10001764_pt1 | contig 11764 bp, 10 predicted proteins | sample PPLLak3March2015_FD_79110 | JGI IMG/M metagenome (GOLD analysis project Ga0105090, IMG submission 79110) | Freshwater sediment microbial communities from Prairie Pothole Lake near Jamestown, North Dakota, USA - PPLs Lake P7 Core (1) Depth... | ecosystem: Environmental > Aquatic > Freshwater >... | reverse complement strand
GGACCAGGTCGGTGGCCAGGGCGACGGCCGCGAGGCCCGAGGCCTCCTTGTAGCTGAGTGTGGTGTTGGGGCCGCGCGGTTTCTCCTCGAGTGCGACGAGGCTGGCGGCCGCGTTGCCCACCGTGTTGCTGAACAGAAGGGCTGGGGCGCCGGTGGGACCGTGTTCGAGCAGGCGGTCGAGGAACTCCCCGGTCGAGTGTACGCCGCACGTACACGTCCCGAAGACCACCCCCACGTCGTCGTAGCCGCATTCGAGCCGGGGCAACGCGGCCGAGTCGAGAGCGAGCCGCGCGGAGGCGACGGCGAGCGCCCCGACCTCATCCATGCGGCGCAGTTTCATCGGGTGGATGAAGGAAGCGGCGTCGAAACCCGATAGTTCGGCCGCCCTGCGCGCGCGCCGATTCGAGACATCGAAGGAGGTGATCGGCCGGATCCCCGACCGTCCGTCGAGGAGGGCGTCGAGGAACGCATCGGTCTGGCCGAGGCTGGAGCAGGCGGCAACGCCAGTGATTGCGGCCCGTCGTTGCACGGCGGGTACGTTACCATTTCGAATCATGGCTCTTCAACGGGCGCTTCGACGTGTCTTCGCCTCGGTCGTGGCCCTCGGGATGGCCGCGACGGCGGCGAACACGGCCGGCGAAGTGACCACTCCGCAGGCGACATCGCGACCCGCCGCGGCTGGTGACCTCTTCGACGAGATCTTCCGGCGCGGCGCCCCCGTCCAGAAGACGCTCCAGACGGTCTCGGCCAGTTTCGTGGAGACGAGCGTGTCGACGATGCTCAAGACGCCCCAGGTGGCTCGAGGCACGCTGGTGGGGCGCCGCCCCAACCAGGTGCGCCTCGTCTATGCCGGGGCTGACGCCCGCACCGTCGTCGTGAACGGCAACACCCTGGCCCTGGCCTGGCCGTCCCGCGCGCTGAACGAGACCCGCGACATCGGCGGCACCATGCGTCGGGCCGGGCGGTTCTTCGTGATGTCGTCGCCCACCGAACTCCGCAAGCACTTCGACATCATCGCCGTCGTGGCACCCGATCGCGCCGGCGCGTGGCGGGTCACCTTCACGCCGAAGCGCTCGCAGATGCGCGAGGGCGTGTCGCGCGTGCACCTCTGGATCGACCAGGCGTCCATGGGGCTGCGCGCGCTCGAGATGGAGTACCCGGGCGGGGACACGCGGCTGATGGAGTTCAGCGACGTGCGCATCAATCCTCCTGTCGATGCCGATGCGTTCGCTGTCGCCGCGCGGCACTGAGCCGGCGGTGCGACTCCGGATGCCGCCCTCGTGACCCCCCTGATCCAGGCACTCATGACCTGGGCGCGCGCGCGGCGCGGCCTCGTCCTGGCGTTGTCGCTGGTCCTTGCACTCGCGAGCCTCGTCCCCGTCCTGCGCATCCGGTTCGAGACGGACGTGCTCCAGTTGATGCCACACGAATCGGGCGCCGTCGACGCGTTCGAGACATACCTCGACCGGTTCGGGAGCCTCGACGCTCTCTACGTGTACGTGGAGGCGCCGGAGTCCGGCGCGATCGCCGACTACCGCGACTACGTGCATGCCCTCGCCGATGCCCTTCGCGGGCTGCCCGACGTGACGCGGGTGGACACCGGCCTGCTCGACACCACCCGCGACTGGACGTACCTCACCGATCGGCAGCTGCTGCTGCTCGACGACCGAGGCTTCGAGGAGGCGGTGGCGCGCATGGCGCCAGACCGCATCCCGGTCCAGGTCAGGCGCACGCGGGAACTGCTTGCTGTGGCCACGTCGGAGCTGAAAGCCATCGTGCAGCGCGATCCGCTTGACTGGTTCGGGCTCACGACCGCCCGCCTGCAGGGCGCGTCGGGCGTGCTGCAGCTCGACCCATCGCGCACGGACGGCTACGTCACCGCCGACGGGCGCGCCCAGTTGCTGGTCGTCCACCCGACGCAGCCGCCCTTCGACACGACGTATGCGCGGTCGCTGCTCGCGCACATCGCGGCGGCCGAGGCGCGTGTGCGGGCCGGCTTCACAACGCAGTGGCGCGACGACGAGTTCGAGGCGCCGCGAACCGAAGTGGCGGGAGGGCACCGGACGGCGATCGAGACCGAGTCGCTGATGCGCGGCGAAGCCATCAGGAACACCGCCTGGTCGATGGTGGGCGTGCTCGGCCTCCTCTACCTCGCGTTCCGCAACGCGTGGCTGGTGGTGTTCGGCACACTGCCCATCCTGCTCGGCACACTCGTCACGCTGGCGGCGCATCAGGTCGCGGGGTGCAGCTGTCTGCCGCCGCGACGGGAGCCGCCGCCATGCTCTTCGGCCTCGGCGACGACGGGCTGGTGCTGCTGTTCGTCGCGTACCGCGAACGATTGGCGCGCGGGCTGTCGCCGACCGATGCGGTGCGAGACCTGGGGGGCATCGGTGTCAGCGTGTTCCTCGGCGCCATCACCACGGCCGCCACCTTTCTCGGCCTCTGGTTCGTGAGTTTTCCCAGCCTGCAGCAGCTCGGCATCGTGGTCGGGCTCGGCATGCTGCTGACGGTGCTCTTCACCCTGACGGTGCTGGTGGCGGGCTTGCCGGGGCGCGAGTGGGTGGAGCGCTCGCGCGATCTCTCCCTGCCTGCCCTCGGGCCGTGGGTCGGCCGCCACAGGCGCGCGATTCTGGCCGCGGCGCTGGTGAGCTCGCTGCCGCTGGCATGGGGACTGACGAAGCTGCAGGTCGACCCACGTCTCGAGCGCCTGCGACCGGTGACGGAGGGACTCGCCCTCGAGACCCGGATCACCGAGCGGTTCGGGCTGGCCAGGGACATGTACCTCGTGCTGAGCCGTGGGCCGGCACTCGAGCCGCTGCTGGCAGCGCACGAGGCGCTCGACACGGAGCTGAGCGGCACGACCGGCATCGCGCGCGTGGGCCCCTCGGTCGTCCTTCCATCCACCCGCGCCCAGGATGCACGGCGCGCACGTCTGGGGACGCTGGACGCCGCCCGGGCCGGGCTGGCCGACGCCGTCGACGCCGCGGGTGCTGCCGAGGACTTCGTGGCTGGTACGTTCGCGCCGTTCCGTGAACGCCTGCCGCGCGTCCTCGACCCGGCACAGGCCCTCACGCTGGCCGACCTCGACGCGCATGGCCTCGGTGACATCGCCGGCCGCTTCGTGCGGCGCGACGGATCGGACTACCTCGTGGCAACGTACGCCACCGCGGCTGACGACGTCGCCCTGGCGGCGCTGCGCAGCAGCGTCGCGGCGCAGCCCGACCTCGTCCTGACTGGTCTGCCGCTCGTGAACGCGGCGCTCGCGGCCCGCTTTCCCCGCGAGCTGGCCACCGGCCTCGGCGTGGGGGCGATCGTCGTGCTGCTGCTCATCTGGCTCGAGTTCAGGGCGGTGCGCCCCACCGTCCTGGCGCTGCTGCCGACCATCTGCGGCATCATCTGGGGGCTGGGCGCGCTCGGCTGGGCGGGCATCGTGCTCGACCTGTTCAGCGTGTTCGCCATCCTGATGTTCCTCGGCATCGGCGTGGACTACGGCATCCACCTCCTGCATCCGACCCTCGGCGCCAGGGGGACGCGCATGTCGGAGGCGCTCGCGCTGGTCGGACCGGCGCTGCTGCTGGCGGGGGCGACGACGGTGGTCGGCTTCGGCACGTTGATGTGGTCCGCCTACGGGCCCCTGAGGTCTCTCGGGTTCGTCTCGGTGGCCACGATTGCGTCGGCCCTGATCGCCTCGGTCGTCGTGCTGCCCGCCCTGGTGCTCGCGCTGGAGGATCCGGCATGAAGGTGTGGGCGCTCGTGCCCGTCTTCAACGAAGCGGCGACCATCGCCGCCGTCGTGCGCGGCGCTTCGGCCTGTGTGGCGACAGTGCTCGTGGTCGACGACGGATCGACGGACGGGACGGCCGAGGCTGCCGTGGCCGCAGGCGCTGAGGTGATGCGCCTCGGCCGGAACGGGGGCAAGGGGACGGCGATCCGCGCCGGGCTGGCGCGCGTGTTCGAGAGCGACGCGACACACGTGCTCTTCATGGATGGCGACCTGCAGCACCGGCCCCAGGAGATTCCGGCGCTGCTGGCGGAGGCAGCGGCCAGCGGTGCCGCGATGGTCATCGGCGAACGGACGTTCGTGCGGGAGGAGATGCCCGCATCACGGTACTGGGCCAACGTCATCGGCAGTTGGGCACTCGCGACGCTGATGGGCGTGGACCTCAGCGACACGCAGTCCGGGTTCCGCGTGGTGCGGACCGACGTCCTGCGACAGATCCCGCTGGAGGCGACCGGGTACGAGTTCGAGACCGAGCTGGTGGTGAAGCTGGCACGACGCGGCGCGCACATCGCCCGCGTGCCAGTCAAGGCCGTGTACGGCGGCGAATCGAGCAAGCTCCGGCCGGTGCGCGACACGAGCCGCAACGTGATCCTCGCGCTGGTGTACCGGTTCCGGCGCCGAGACGGAAGGTCGGAGCCATGAGCACGCAGACGCCGGTGCGGTGGGTGACCCACCGGCTCAACGGCAGTGTCGTGGTCGGCGGCAGCTACCTGGGGTCGCGGTATGTGCCACTGCCCCTGTCGTGGCCCATCGCGCACGCAGCCGCGTGGATCGTCAGCCACACCATGCCGAGCGTGCGCGATGCGCTGGTCGACAACCTGCGCGCGGTGTTCCCGCACGAGACGGACGCGCAGTTGCGGCGACGAGCGTACCGCACCTGCCACACCTACACGGACGACTGGATGGACTTCATGCGGTCGATCTCGTGGCCGCGCGAGAAGGTCCTCGAGCGCTTCTCGTTCGAGCGCGCCGACCTGCTGAGGGACGCGCTCGCACTGGGGCGAGGCGCCATTCTCGTGACCGGTCATTTCGGCAACTGGGAAGCGGGTGCCGTGCTGATGAAGGCGCTGCAGGTGCCGCTCACGGTCGTGGCGATGCCCGAGCCGGATCCGAACGTGAACCGGATCCGTCATCGCGTGCGGCGCGAACTCGATGCCGACACCATCGAGGTCCGCCAGTCGCTCGATACGGCGCTCCAGATCCGGCGACGCCTCGCCGAAGGCCGGGCGGTGGCGATGCTGATGGACCGGCACGTCGAGCGCGATCGCATACCGGTGACGATGTTCGGACGGCGAACGCATTTCATGGGCGCGCCAGCGCTGCTGGCGTACCTGACGGGCGCGCCGCTGGTGCCCATCTTCCTCGTGCGCGAAGGGCGTGGCCGGTTCCGCGCGCGGCCGCAGGCGCCCATCTTCGTCGATCGCACCGGCGACCGCGACGAGCAGGTCCGGCGCGCCGCCCAGTGCGTGGCCACGCTGCTCGAAGCCGAGATCGCGGCGCGTCCGGAGTGCTGGTACCAGTTCTACCGGTACTGGGACGAGACGGGAACCGGGAACCGGGAACCGGCAACCGGGCATGACGGGAAGGTAGGGCCGGCTGTCCCAGCCGGCCGCTCGGAGGCGTGGGTCGCCACTCCCGACCTGTCCCGCCGCAGCCGTCAGGCGGAGGCGGACTCCCCACTCCCGACTCCCGCGAAGGGTCCGCGTTAGGTGGACCCGGTCTCGCACCTGCTGTTCGCGCGGATGGTGGCCGCGCTGCGCCCGGCACGCGAGGTGCCGCGCGGCGTGGTGGCGGCAACGGTGCTGGGCGGGATCGCGCCCGACGTCGACGCCGCGCTGATGGCCGTCGGCTGGGACGTGTACCTGCGCTGGCACGAACTCGGCACGCACGCCATCGCAGGCACGCCGCTCGTCGCGCTGCTCACGGGGGCGTTCGTCCGCACATGGGCGCCGGCGACCTCGCTCGGTGCGCTGACGTTCGGGGCCTGGCTGGGGACACTGAGCCACGTCTTCTTCGACCTCTACTCCGGCGCCACGATCCGCGTGCTGTGGCCGTTCTCCGCGCGGCCGGTCTCGGCACCCGTCGTGGCGATGGCCGACCCGATCGCCATCGCGGTGCTGCTGATTGGGGCGACCGCGTTGTGGATCTGGCCCCGCGTGCCACGGACCGCAGCCGCGCTCGTGATGGCTCTGCTCGCCGTAGTCAGCGCGGCCAAGCTCACGACGCGGGCGTGGGCGACCGACGCGTACGCCGAGGCGGCCGGCACGGCCGGACCTCGCGTCGACCAGGTGGCGCTCGAGGCCGCGTGGGGCTCGTGGACGACGTGGCGGTTCTTCGATCGCCTGCCAGATGGCCGCGTGCGCGCGTGGATGTCGGATGGCTGGACGGGCGAGGCGCGGCTGCGCTTCGAGCAGGCCTCGGCGCGCGATGCCCCGTTCGCGAGGCAGTCGTTCGAGGACTTCGCAACCGCGCGCAATTTCGCACCGGTGCACGCGTTCGCTTTTGCCACATCCCGCGACGACGGCAGCGGGCGTGTCGTGTTCTGGTCGGATGCGCGCTTCTGCTGGAACCCCGACGAGCGGGCCGACGCGCAAGCCGACGTGCCGCACCAGGACGTGCGCCCGGCGAAGGGGCCGGTCCGCTGCGCGCTGTGGTTCGGCGGATCCTACGACGCGCAGGGCCGACCGTACGAGGCGCTGGTGTGGCTCGGCGGCCACCTGCAACGGCGCTCGCCCCAGCGCTGGTGACGTCGGTGGGGCAGCTCTCTGAGCTGCCCGCGCCAGGGCGCCTCAGAGAGGCGCCCCTACCGTTGGCGCCCCTGCCGTCGTCTGCGCGTCACGTCAGGCGTCAAGCGTTCGGCGTCAGTCCCTGGGCGGGCGCTGGCGCCAGTACGACGCCAGGACGCTGCCCGCGGCGTTCATCCAGGGGCCGAAGATCGCGGCGGCGAGGCCGGCGTCCGAGCTGTGGAGCACGCCGATCGCGATCCCCGACGCCATGCCGGCGTTCTGCAGGCCCACCTCGATCGACGCGGTGCGCGAATCCGACTCGTTCAGCCCGAGCCCGCGCGCGCCCCAGTACCCGAGCGTGAAGCCGATCAGGTTGTGCAGGACCACGACCACGAACAGGCTGAGCGCCACCGCCAGCAACTGGTCACGCGAGCTCGCCGTGATGATCAGGATGATCGTGCAGATGGCCGCCATCGACACGATCGGGAGCAGGCGCGGCATCCAGCGCTGATCGCGCAGCAGCCGGTTGAACACCAGCCCGGCGGCGATCGGGATGATGATCATCTTCAGGATGGAGATCATCATGGCCCACGCGTCGATGGGCACGAACCGGCCGGCGAGCCACTGCATGGCCAGCGGTGTCAGGATCGGCGAGAGCAGCGTCGAGAACGCCGTCATCGTCACCGACAGCGCCACGTTGCCGCCCGCGAGGTAGGTCATCACGTTGGACGCCACGCCGCCGGGTGCGGCGCCCACGAGCACGACACCGGCCGCGACTTCCCCGGTGAAGCCGAACAGGGTGGCGAGCAGGTAGCCCGTGATCGGCATGACGCCGAACTGCAGGAGCAGGCCCACGAGCACGCCGCGCGGCATCACGAGCACGCGGGCGAAGTCGCCCAGGCTCAACGTCGTGCCCATCCCGAACATGATGATCTGGATGAGCGGGACGATCAGGCCGGTGAGCGTGTACCCCCCGACCGTGAGGAACAGGAACGGGAAGCACAGGGCCGCCGCCACGCAGGTGGCGACGGCGGTGGTGAACGTGAGCCCCGCGAATCTCGGTGACCGGCTGACGCCCACGGTGAGCGCGGCCAGCAGGGCCACCAGCGTGATGCCTCCCAACGTCTGTATCGTCATGAGCCCCGCGATGATGACATCACCGGCCCTCGCCTGTCGTCCCGCCCGCCGACCTCAACTCCACAACCGGTCGTTTGACGGCTGCGTGTCCCACTGCGGCGTGGGCGCAAAGTAGTCGCTGCCGGGCCGCAGGTGCGCCCGGACCACGGACTCGACCACCTCGACGCCGAGACCGGGGGCGTCGGGCACGACCGCGAAGCCCTTCTCGATCATGGGGCCGCCGCCCGTCGTGGTGACCATGCTCTCCCACCAGGGCACGTCCATGGAATGGTGCTCGAGCGCGACGAAGTTCTCGGTCGCCGCCGCGCAGTGGACGTTGGCCATGAACGACACCGGCGTGCCCGCGAAGTGCATGGCCATCGCCACGCCCTGCTCGAAAGCGTAGTCGCCGATCTTCTTGGTTTCGATGAGGCCACCCGAGCTCGCGAGATCCGGGTGGATCATGTCCACGGCCCCCATGTCGATCAACCTGATGAACTCCTCCTTCAGGAAGATGTCCTCGCCCGTCAGGATCGGGATGTCCACCGCATCGCGGATCTGCTTCATGAGCGCCCCGTACTGCCAGGGCACCATGTCCTCCATCCAGGCGAGGTTGTGCGTCTCCATGGCCTTGGCGAGGCGGATGCAACTGTTGACGCCGATGTGACCGTAGTGATCGGACGACAGCGGGATTTCGGCCCCGATCACGTCGCGGATGGCGCCGACCCAGTCCGACAGCCACGCAATGCCGGCCGGCGTGATTTCGATGCCGGTGAACGGGTGCGGGACGCGGCCACCCTGGCCGACACCCGCACCGGCCGGGGCACTGAGCATGCCCGGCTTGTCGCGCAGGAGCCCGATGCCGAAATCCTGCTTCAGGTACGTGATGCCCCGATCCATCCGCTCCTTGAGCCGCCGGCCCTGCTCGCGCGGATCGTCGGTCATCGTGGTGTCGGCGTAGAGGCGCACGCGATCGCGGAACTTGCCCCCGAGGAGCTGCCAGCACGGCACGCCCCAGGCCTTGCCGGCAAGGTCCATCAGGGCCATCTCCACGCCACACACCCCGCCGGCCTGGCGTGCCGGCCCGCCGAACTGCTTGATCTTGCGGAACACACGGTCGACGTGACACGGGTTCTCGCCGAGCAACCGGCTCTTGAGAACGAGCGCGTAGGTCTCGGTCGCGCCGTCGCGGACTTCGCCCCAGCCGACGAGCCCCTGATTCGTGTCGATGCGGATCAGCGGGCACGTCATCGGCGCCTTCTCGACGACCGCGACACGCAGGTCGGTGATCTGGAGCTTCGAGGGCTCCGAGGACCGCCGGACGTTGTTCTGCACGAAACTCGCCGAGGCGTCGGCGGATGCCACCGGCGACAGGGCCGCGGCGGCGCCGGCCGTGATACCGAGTGTCCGGAAGAACGATCGCCGACCGGCATCGACGGCGGGCGGGGTGAGTTGCGTCCTGACGCTGGATTTCATGGGCGCGCCCTCATTGGTAGGGGCAGCGCTCTGAGCTGCCCGCGTCAGGGCGCCTCAGAGAGGCGCCCCTACCGTCGTCAGAATTCGTCCAGAGTGGGCAGAGGATCCGCTGGATCAGGCCGACTGTCAACGGTGGGCGCGGCGAACGCCCGCGGTGATGAGCACATTCGCAAAGGGCGTGCCGCCGGCCATGGGCTGGACGTGCGGCTCGAACCCTTCCTCGTGGAGCAGCCTGCGCCACTCGGGCTGCGACCGGAACGCGAACCGCTGTCGCCAGCGGCCCGCCAGCAGCGCCTTGCCCCTGTTGCCGAGGCGCACCAGGTGGAATCGCCAGCCCGCACTCGCGTCGGCCTCACGCACCAGCAGGCGCCCGGTGGTCGGCATCGCCTCGTGGATCGTCCGCAACAGCATGCGCTGATCGGCGTCCGGCATCATGTGCAGGACATCGAACAGCAGCACGACATCGGCGTGCGGAAGCCCAGCCTCCCGTGCGTCGCCCGTGAGGATCTCGGCCTCGTGCTCGAGGGCATGCGCCGCGATGCCGGCCACGCGCGGCCTGAGTTCCACGCCGACCAGCCGACCGAACTGCGGCGGGTCGGGCCGCGTCGTGTCCCATTCGCCACGCGCGGCCGTGTGCTGCGCTTCGGCGACGAGCGCGAGCGTCAGCCCCTGGCCGCAACCGATGTCGAGCAGCGTGCCGGTGGACGCCGCCAGCTCGCTGCCCAGCACCGCGGCATACACCGGGTCGCCCGACAGCTTGCCGCGCGCGAACTCCCAGGCCGTGATGCCCGAATCGAGGTACCGGTCACTCGCCCGGCGGACCAGCAACTGGAAGAAGGGGTCACGGGCCGGCCGCCGTGCGGCGTATGTCACGAAACCGCCGATGGCGCCCACGATCATCCCGACGACGATGCTGCCGATCACCAGGTCGGCACCGAAGGTCCAGATGCGGTCGGGCCTCAGCATGTCCCACGAGAGCGTGAGGAGATGGCCCCGCCGGACGAACGCACCGGCCTGCACCTCGGCGTAGAAGAGAGGCGGCACGATGAACGGGTTGATGACGTTGGCGGCGAGATACATCTTGAGGCGGTTCAGGCGCGCGACACGCCCCACCAGCCAGCACAGCCCGAAGTGCACGCCCCAGAAGGGCGTGCACCCGATCATGAGCCCGAGCCCGATCGCGATCGACTCGCGACCACGGGTATCGCCCTCGGTGCGCAAGGCGTGGATGGCGCGTTGGAGGCGCGACGCGCGCGACAGCGCGCGTGAGCTGCCGTCCAGCGGAACCGTCATCATCTTCGGCTATTATGATGGCTCGGCCCGCGTGCTGGACTGCGGGGTCGCCGTGCAGTGATGCCCAGGTCCACGGCCACGACGCCGATCACGCTCGCCCCGCTCGCGCCCGTGCCGCCGCCCTGGGTGGACACGCTGCTGGGCCCCTCTCCCACGACCCGCCGGACAGACTCCCCCGACGCGTCGGTCGAGGTTCGGACGGGCGCCGCCTTCACGCACGTCGCCATCACCATTCCGCATGCGCACACGCTGTCTCCGGACACGCTGCACGCCCACGTGCGTGATGCCTATCTTTCGGTGGCGGCCACGCTGAACGCCGAGCAGCGCCACCCCGTGCGCTTCTGGAACTTCGTCCCGCACATCCACACGCCGTCGGGTGAGTACCTCGATCGCTACATGGTCTTCAACGGCGGGCGCTTTGCCGCCTGCGAGCACTGGCACGGCTCACCCAACGACTTCGACCACACGCTCGCGGCCGCGTCGGGGGTAGGCGTCCTGGGCACGTCACTCGCCATCCACTGCCTGGCAGCCGACGACGCCGGTGAGCCCGTGGAGAACCCGCGTCAGGTGCCCGCCTACAAGTACTCGCGGCGGTACGGGCCCCGCCCGCCGTGCTTCGCCCGCGCGACCCGCCTCGCGCAGCCCATCGACGGCGCATGGTGGCTGCTCGTGGCCGGCACGGCGAGCATCCGCGGCGAGTTGACGGTGCACGTGGACGACGTCGATGCGCAAACCGTCGAGACGCTGGACAACCTCGACGCCCTGCTCGCGGCAGCCGAGGCAAAGCGCGGCGCCAGCGCGCCTTCGCCAAGGCTTCGGGGCGCAGGCGCGGCGCGCGCGCGTTGGCGCAGCCTCCGCGTGTACGTCGTCCGCCCCGATGATCTGGCCGTCGTGCGGGACCGCATCGAGGCGCGCTATGGCCCGGTCCCCGACATCGAGTTCACGCAGGCCGAGCTGTGCCGCGCCGATCTCCTGGTGGAGATCGAGGGCATCGCCGAGTTGTAGGTGGCCAACCCGTTCGACGTCCTGCTCCCTGGTCTCGTTTCACAGCCGATCCAGGTGCTCGAGGTCGGAGTTGCCCTGGGCCTGGCCGCGACGCTGCGGTGGCGGCGCCACTGGCTGGCGCCGCTCGCCGGCCTCTGGAAGCGCGTCGAACCACACCCCGTCCTCTTCCTCGCGGCACTCGCCGTCGCTCTCGGGCTGACACACGTCGCCCTGGAGTGGAACCAGCCACGCCGCGCGCCCGCCGTCCACGACGAGTTCGGCTACCTCCTGAGCGCCGAGACGCTGCTGCGCGGCCGGATCAGCAACCCGACGCCGCCCGACTGGCGCGCACTCGACACCATTCACGTCAATTTCGTGCCCAGGTACGC
>Ga0105090_10001762_pt1 | contig 11773 bp, 9 predicted proteins | sample PPLLak3March2015_FD_79110 | JGI IMG/M metagenome (GOLD analysis project Ga0105090, IMG submission 79110) | Freshwater sediment microbial communities from Prairie Pothole Lake near Jamestown, North Dakota, USA - PPLs Lake P7 Core (1) Depth... | ecosystem: Environmental > Aquatic > Freshwater >... | reverse complement strand
GTGGAGCCAGGGAGATCGAGATGACCAGACTGCACACCCTTCTTCGCGCCACCGGCGCGGTGCTCGCCGCGCTGACCATGCTTGGCTGCGCGGGCACCGGCCAGATGACCGAGCAGCAGCGCCAGGGCGTCGAGCTGCGCCGCCACTGCGAGCAGCACCCGGAGGACATCGTGAGGTGCACCGGTTTCCTCGGCTTCCGTTGAGCCGCCGGCGCGACGTCGCAGCGATGCCGCATCCCGATGCGTGGCCACCGGCGCGGCGTTCGGCGCTGCTGCTCGCGGTCTGCGCGCTGGCCGGCGTGGCGCCCGTCGGCGCCGGCACGCCCGGCGAGGTGGCGACGGGACAGCGGCTGCGCGACGCCACGCTGCAGGGGCTCAACGGCCCGCCGCGCGCGCTGTCGGCCTATCGCGGCCGGCCGCTCGTCATCAATGTCTGGGCCAGCTGGTGCGGCCCCTGCCGGGCCGAGACCGCGTCGCTGGAGCGCCTGGCCTGGAGCGACGCCGGCAGCCACTTCACGATCATCGGCATCTCTACCGACGACCGCCCGCAGGCCGCTCGCGCCTGGCTGAAGCAGTCCAACGCCACCCTCAGCCACTTCATCGACGAACGGTTGCAGATGGAGCACATGCTCGGCGCCACGCACCTGCCGCTGACCGTTCTCGTCGACGCCGACGGCCGCGTGCGGGAGAAGATCGTCGGCGCCCGGGAGTGGGACGACGACGCATCGCTGACGCTGATCGCGCGCGCCTTCGGCAACCCCCGCATCGCGCCGCGGCGCTGAGGAGCGGCCGCGGTCAGGCGCGCAGCTCGAAGCGCTGCTCGTCGACTTCGCGCCCCCACTGCGACCCGCGCCGCTGCTCGACGAGCCGGAAGCCCGCCTTCTCGTACAGGTGTCGCGCGGCCTCGAGGCCGTCGAAGGTCCACAGTTCGACGCGGTCGTAGCGGCGCGCGCGGCAGAACGCCATCGCCGCGGCGAGCAGCCTGCTGCCCGCGCCGGTGCCACGCACGGTGTCGGCGGTGATGAACCAGCGCAGGTGCGCGCCGTGCTCGCGCGCGTGCAGGCCATCGATGACCAGCGAGCCCTGGATGCCATTGGCGTCGCAGGCCAGCCAGAGACCATCGCGCGCGGCGTCGTAGCGGCGGCAGAAGTCGGCCAACTCGCTGGCGACCTTGCACTCGAAGGGCAGGCCGAACCCGGCACGCGCGCTGTAGTAGCCGGCGTGCAGCTCGGTGATGCGCCCGATGCAGCCGGGCCGGTAGCCCTCGTGGATGGCGAGCGTCATGCCATCGGCGCGCCCAGCGCACCGGGCGGCGCCCGCCGCAGCGCGGCGACGATGGCATGCAGGCGGTCGCGCTGCTCGGCGCCGAGGCCGCCCTGCCGCAGCAGCTCGAGCAGGCCGGCGGCCGGTGCCGGTGCGACCTGACGGGCTGCGGCACGGCCTTCCAGCGCGTCCTTCAGGGCGCGCAGTTTGTGCCGGCGCCGCTCGTCCAGCCGCTCGGGCGTGACCGGAAGGTCCAGCGCCGTCTCCAATTGCAGCAGCAGCTCGTCGACCGCCGGTGAGGGCAACGGCGCCGCCATCGTCGGGCCTGCACCGCGCTGCGCCAGGGCCTGCGCCCAGGCCGCGGGCAGCGCGTCTTGCACCTCGCCGGCCGGGCCCGCATCGCCGGCGCCGGACTCGAGCGACTCGCATCGCGCCAGCGCGGCCGCCAGCGCGTCGCACTGGACTTGCCAGCGCTGACGCTCGGCGACGGCTAGCCGGCGCAAGGCCTCGGCACGGGCGGTGCGAAAGCGCGCCTCGATCGCCTCGCCGGCGCCGCGCGGCAGCTCGCCGGACTGTCGCCAGCCGCGGTCGACCTCGGCCAGCGTGCGTTCGATGTCAGCCGGCGGCGCCTCGGGTGGCAAGGTCTGCAAGCGCCCCAGCAGCGCCTCGCAGGCAGCGAGGTTGCCGGCGAGCGTGGCGTCGCGTGCGCTGGCCGCGGCCTCGCGCTGCGCGAAGACGGCGTCGCTCGCGGCCCGGAACCGGCCCCACAGCTCGCTCTCGACGGCACGCGGCAGTGGCAACCGGCGCGCGTGCTCCTGCCACTCGGCCTGGAGTTCACGCAACGACCGCACGGACTCGGGCCCGGGCCGGTGTTCACCGGTCGGCGTCGACAGCGCCTGCGCGCGCGCGATCAGCTGCTCGCGCTCGGCGGCGGCGGCCTGCTGCAGCGTGCGCAAGGGCATTGCGACACGGTCCACGGCCGCCTGCATGCGCTGCAGCAACCCCTGGCGCGTCGCGGCCGGCACGGTGTGTTCGACCGGGCCCAGCTTGCGCCACGCCGCCTGAAAAGCGCCCACTTCGTGCGCCACCTGCTTCCAGTCCGGCGCCGGTGCGTCGGCCAAGGGCGGGTCCGGTGGCGAGTCCGACGGCAAGGCCAGCGCCTCCAGTGGCGCTAGCAGGGCCTCGCGCGCAGCCAGGTTCTCGCGACGCGTGGCTTCGAGTGCAGCATGCTGTGCCGCCACCGGCTCGACGGCCCGCTGCAGCGCGGCGTCGAAACGCTGCCACTGCGCCTGGTTGGCGGCGGCGCCCTGGCGATCGAGCGCCTACCAGCGCTGGCGCAGCGCCTGGATGCTCGCGGCGTGGCCGTGCAGGTTCAGCCTGGGCGCGCCGATCGCTGTGGCATCGGCGGCGACCTGCGTGTGCCGCGCCAGCGCCTCGGCCTCGGCAGCGAGGTCGTCACGGGCGCGTTCGCCGCCCCACTGCTTCCAGCCCTTGAGCCGGGCCCCTTCGGCGCGCAGCGCCTGCAGCCGGGTGCGCATGCCGGCCGGCAACCGGCCGGCCTGCGCCACGCCGAGGACGCCGTCGATCGCCTGCAGCTGGTGCTGCAGGGCGTCGAGGTGACCGTCGGCCAGCGCTTGTTCGGCCTGCTGCAGGTGTGCCTCGATCTCGCGCCGCTGCGCGGCGTCTGGCACGTCGGCCCGCGCCGGCCGCGGCGGCGCGGCGGCGACCGCCGGCGGTTCGTCGACCACCGCGGCCACGGCCGGCGCGTGGTCACGCAGCCAGCGCTGGTGGCGAAGATCGAGCATCCGCGCCAGTGCGCCGTCGGGCGGCGTCGGCAGTTCGTCCCACGCCGGGGGCGGGGACGCTGCGGTGCCCGACGCCTCCGCAGGCGCGGCCTCGAGCCAGCGCAAGCGTGCCTCGACCGCCGTCGCCGTCTGCAGCGCCTGCGCCAGCGCGTCGTCGAGCTCGACGGCGGCGGGATCCGCGGGCCGCGTCTGCCGCAGCGCCGCCAGTGCCGCGATCGGCGCCGCGAGTTCGTTCGCCGTGCCCTGCCCGGCTGCCGCCGCGATGCCCTGCCACCCATCGAGCAGTGCCTGCTGCGTCTCGGCAGTCCAGCGTCGAAGACGCTGCTGCGCTTCGCCGCGCTCGCGGATCTTGGCGTCCAGGCGCGCGCGAATTTCGGCGAAGCGGGCCGTCTGTGCAGGCTCCAGCGCGGTCGCGGGCAGGCGGCCCCAGGCGCGGTCGAGCTCGACCAGGTGATTGATCGGTGGTGCGGCATCGTCCAGCAGCGCCACGGCGCGATCGAGCAGCGCGTGCGCAGCGGTGCGCGCTTCGCGCTGCACCACGGCCGCCTCCAGGCGCTGCTTGGCCAGCCGGTGGACCTTGCGGTCATGGTCGCGGAACTGGCGTTCGGCCTGCCGCAGCGCGGCCTCGCCGGCCAGGCCCTGCACGGCCGCCATCTTGACGTCCAGCAGCGGCGTGGCCGCGGCCAGCGCCAGCAGGGCCGCATCGTCGCCCTGCGCCGCCTGCAGCCTGCCCGGCCAGTCCACGGCGGTGGTCTGCGCGGGCGGCGTGCCGGTGGCCGCGCCAGCCGCTGCAACGGCGTTGGCCGCGGCGGATCCACCCCGCGCCGCCGTCGGCCGGGCGCCGACACCGGCGGCGGGCGCCTTCGCGGCCGGCGCGCCGGCCCTGTCACGCTTCCTGAAGAACCAGCTCAACATGGAATCACCGCCGTGGATGCAGGGTCGGGGAGAGGCGAGGCCACAAAGTCGAACGGGCCAGCCTCCTTCGGAGGGCTGACCCGTCGATTTTCTTGGCGCGGCTGGCAGGATTCGAACCCACGACCCCTTGGTTCGTAGCCAAGTACTCTATCCAACTGAGCTACAGCCGCATGGAGCCCGAGACTATAGCATGAGGCCGCCGCGGCACCGTCAGTCGACCGCTGCCGCGGCATGCTCGCACTGCACGGCGCGCGTCTCGTCGGACTCCTCGCGCGCCAGTGCCGCGAGTTGCCGCCAGGCCAGGCGCCGCGTGCGCGCGGCCAGGCCCGGCGACGCGGCGGCCTGTTCGAGCAGGCGGCGCGCCTTGCCCCAGAGCCGGCGCTCAGCGAACGCCATGCCCACCGCCGCGACCACGGCCGCCTCGTGGCCGAAACCATGGGCCGCGTCCTCCAGCCGGGGCAGCCAGTCGTCGCCAATGCCTGCGCGCGCCTCGACGAGCGCCAGCGCCACCGCTTCCCGGTCCTCGCGGTCCAGTTCGGACAGGCGATCCCAGAACGGGCGCAACCATTGCCTCGCGTCGTCGGCGGCATCCAGCTGGACGGCGCGCAGCGCGGCGCGCGCCGCAACCTGCGGGTCACGCCGGTCGGCGGCGTCGACCTGGTTCCACAGCCGCTTCAACTGTTGCACATCGTGCGTGCCTTCCAGGGTCGCGGCGGCCAGCGAGCGCAGCAGGCTCTGCGCCACCACGGGTGAGAACGCCTGGTGCTTGGCGAGCAGGCGCGCCGTCTGCAGCGCTTCCATCGACTGCCCGGCCGTGCGCGCCGCCTTCAACCGCAGCCGCAGCGCGTGCGTGCGGCGCGCGGCGCCGGGCGGCAGCTCGGTCAGCATCGCCAGGGCGCGCGGCGCGTCGTTGTCGTCCAGCGCCCATTCGGCGCCGAGCAGCCGCGCGGCTTCCTCGGCAATGCGCGGGCCGCTGCCGGGGCCTGCGGCCCGCAGGGCACGCTGCAGCGTGGCGTCGCGCTGTGTGCTGTCCTGGAGCCGGTGCAGGCTGCCCGCGGCGAGCAGTTCGCCCAGCACCCGGAAGTCGGCGTCGGCGGCAAGCGCCGGCGTCCCTTCGGCCACGTCCAGCGCCCTCTGCGCCGCCTTGCGCGCGCGGCCGAAACGGGCGCCGAAGTACTCGATGAAGGCCTCGCGCAGCGCCTGCTGCGCGACACGTTCGCGGCGCAGAGCGCGCCACTCGCCGGCCCGCCGCGGCAGGCTGACCAGCGAGCGCAGGGCTTGCGCCGCCAGCACCAGCACGAGACAGCCGGCACCGACCAGCAGGATGAAGAAGTTGAGCGAGAAATCAGTGCGCCAGCCTCGCCAGTAGATCGTCACCAGCCCATCGTTCGTGCCCAGCGTCGTGGCGGCCACCACCGCCACCACGAACAGCAGCACGATCCAGACGACGGTTCGCATCGTCCTGCCCCGCCGTCAGCGGCCGGCCGAAGCCGCGGCGATGGCCGCCAGCGTGGCGTCGGGGCGCGGCGTGCTGACCAGCCGCGACTGCGCCATCACCTGGCGCACCGTCTCGCCGGCGGCGACGACGCGGCGCGAACCGCGGTCGAAATAGCGGTCCAGTGCCGACAGCGCGTCGCGCAGGTCGGACTGCGCGGTGTCGAATTGCCGCGACAGCAGCGCCAGTCGCGCATTGAGCAGCCTCAGCTTCAGGTTCGCACGCAGGAAGTACGCCTGCTCCGGCGCCACCAGCATGGCCTCGGGTTGCTCGATGCGCGTCACCCGCACGAGGCTGCGAACTTCGCGCCACAGGTGATCGACGAAATCGCGCCCGGCCCCGGGCAGCCCCTCGAACCAGGCCGCACCGGAAGCCGGCAGCGCCGCAGCGGTGGCAGACGCGGTGGCCGCCGGTGCCTCGGGCACAGGCGCACCACGCCGCTCGGCCGCTGCCAGCAGCGGCAGGTCGTCGACCTGGCGGATCACGTCGTCGAGCCGTATCGTCAGCACCGTGACGTCGGTGACACCCGCCGCGCGTGTTCGCTCCAGGTCCTGCGCCACGGCGCGCCGCACCCGTTCCAGCCGCGGCTGGTTGTAGCGCGCCAGGCGCTCGTCGGCCTGCTTCAGCGTCAGCACCAGGGGCTCGGCGCTGCCGGTGATCGCCGACTGCTGCAGCGCGACGCGGATCGCGGCCTCCAGGTCGGCGAGCACGTTCTCGTCGCGCGAACGCGCCAGCGACTGGATCAGGTCCTCGAGCTGCGTTCGCTGCATCGTCGTTTCGGCGACCCGCGCGTCCAGCAGCGCCATCCGGGCCGCCGCATCGCGCGCCGTCACGTCGGCCTGGCGTGCCAGCGTCAGCGCCTCGGTCGACACGCTGGCGCTGTCCTGCTGGCGCTTGACGAGTTCGGCCTCCAGCGCCTTGACGCGCTGCTGGGTGTTCCAGGCGAAGACCAGCGCGGCCGCCGATGCCGCCGCCAGCAGCACGGCGCCGACGGCGATCCAGCGCGCGGGCAGCAGCGGCGGTGCCGCCACCGCCGTTGCCGCGGGTGCCGCAGGCTGGGCCGGCAGCACCGTGGCCGCAGGCTGGGCAGGCAGGTCGGGTGAAGGCGCAGGCGTGTCGGTCACTGGGGTCCCGATTCTATCGGCGCCGCCCGCGCGGGCCAGCCGTCGACCAGCGCGGCGACGTCGGCCGGCCGCGGCGCCACGAGGTCGACACGGCGGAAACCCGCCGCCAGCGCCGCCTGCGCGATGCGCGGATGAGATGCCGCCGCGGCACTGTGCGACCAGTCCGCTGCCGGTGCCAGCGCGCGCAGGTTCGCCACCGCTTCGCTGCTGCTGAACAGCCACAGCCAAGCCGCCGGTTCGCGCAGGGCGTCGTCCAGCACGGCCTTCCCGGTGGCGTCGCACTGCGGCGGGCGCCGCCGGTAGGCGGCCAGGAACTCGACCTCGGCACCGCGCGAGCGCAGCGTGCCGGCGAGCCAGTCGCGCCCTTCCTCGCCGCGCACGACGAGGGCCTGGCGGCCGGCCCAATCTCGGCCGGCGAGCCGCGCCCACAGCGCTTCGGAGTCAAAGCGCGTCGTGTCCGCGGCCGGCTCGACCAGCTGCGCCTCGGGTACGCCGGCGGCACGCAAGGCCGCCGACGTCCCCGGCCCGGTGGATCCGGCCAGCACGCCGGCCGGCCAACGCGCCGCGGCCGGTGCGGCGTCGAAGAAGTGGCGCACCGCGTTGGCACTGACGAACATCACCAGCGCGTAGCGGTGCAGCTGCGCCCAGGCCCGGCGCAGCGGCGCCGCGTCGCCCAGCGGCGCGATGTCGATCAGCGGCAGCGCCACCGCGTCGAGGCCCAGCGCACGCAGTGCATCCACCCAGGCCGCGGCCTGGGCCCGCGGACGGGTGACGATCAGCCGCATCGACCGCTCAGGCCACCGGCAGGTAGCTGACGGCGCCGGCGCTGCGCAGCTGCGCGGCGGCGCGTTCGCCCAGCGCGCGTGCCGCCGCCTCGTTGGCGACCGTGGCGTGCAGCCGCACGCGCAGTAGCGGTCGCCGGACGTCGTCGGCGTCGCCCAGCACAGCATCCAGCCGCAGCGCGCCGGCTTCCCACACGGCGTGCGCCGCCAGCGGCATGCTGCAGCTGCCGCCCAGGGCGCGCGAGACGGCACGTTCGGCGTGGCAGGCCAGGAAGGTCGGTGGGTGCAGCGTCTGCGCCAGCCTTTCGCGCAGCGCGTGGTCATCCTCGCGCACCTCCAGGCCCAGCGCCCCCTGGCCGGCGGCCGGGGTCATCGTGTCGGTGTCGAAGACGTCACGGATGCGCGCGGCCAGGCCGAGCCGCTTCAGGCCCGCGGCGGCGAGCACGATGGCGTCGAAGCCGCCGTCGTCGAGCTTGCGCAGCCGCGTGTCGAGGTTGCCGCGCAAGGGCTCGATGCGCAGGTCCGGCCGCACCGCCATCAGCTGCACGACACGGCGCAGGCTGGAGGTGCCGACCACCGCGCCCTGCGGCAACTCGTCCAGCCGGCCGTAGTGATTGGAGACGAAGGCGTCGCGCGGGTCCTCGCGCGTCCAGATCGCCGCCAGCACGAAGCCGGCCGGCAGGTCCATCGGCACGTCCTTCAGCGAGTGCACGGCCAGATGCGCCGCACCTTGCTCGAGCGCAGTCTCCAGTTCCTTGACGAACAGGCCCTTGCCGCCGACCTTGGACAGGGCGCGGTCCAGGATCTGATCGCCGCGCGTCGTCATGCCCAGCAGTTCGACCTTCAGGCCGAAGCGCTGCACGAGCAGGTCGCGCACATGCCCGGCCTGCCACAGCGCGAGGCGGCTCTCGCGCGTGGCGATGATGATGGGTGCACTCATGCCGCGCATGATAGCCAGCCGCCCGTGGCGCGCCGCGCGCGGCGGCGGCCGCGGCGGCCGCATCGGGCACGGGGCTTGCGCACACAATGGGTTTACTGGTCACAAGATCCGGAGCGATCCATGCCCCGCACCACGGCAGCGCGCAAGACGGCGTCGCCACGCACCACTGCGAAGCGCGGCGACGCGCAAGGCGACGCCGCCAGCAAGAACCGGCCGCTGGTCGAGGACATCCGCTTGCTGGGCCGCATCCTCGGCGACGTCATCCGCGAGCAGGAGGGCGTCGAGCCCTACGAGCTGATCGAGCGCGTACGCCAGCTCTCGGTGGCCTACCGCCTGAAGGCAGACGCCGGCGCCGGGCGCGCGCTCGACCGACTGCTGAAGAACCTGTCGGTCGAGCAGACGGTGACGGTGATCCGCGCCTTCAGCTATTTCAGCCACCTGGCCAATATCGCCGAGGACCGCCACCACGTGCGCCGCCGCGCCGTGCACGAGCGCGAGGGCCACCTGCAGGAGGGCTCGCTGGCGCTGGCCTTCGAGCGGCTGCACCGCGCCGACCACCGCGCCGACGAGATCGCCCAGGTGCTGGCCACGGCCTACATCTCGCCGGTGCTCACAGCCCACCCCACCGAGGTGCAGCGCAAGAGCATCCTCGACGCCGAGCGTGCGATCGCCGCGCTCGTGGGCGATCGCGACGAGCTCGACAGCGCCGACAGGCGCGCCGACAACGAGGCGCTGATCCGGGCCCGTGTCACGCAGCTGTGGCAGACACGCATGCTGCGCACCGCCCGGCTGACGGTGGCCGACGAGATCGAGAATGCGCTGTCGTACTACCCGGCGACCTTCCTGCGCGAGATCCCGCGCCTGTACCGCGACCTCGAGCGCGCGCTGCCCGGCCACCCGGTGGCACCCTTCCTGCGCATGGGCCACTGGATCGGCGGCGACCGCGACGGCAACCCCAACGTCACCGCGGCCACGCTGCGCCATGCGCTCGCGCGCCAGGCCGAGGTCGCGCTGCGCTTCTACCTGACCGAGGTGCACGCGCTCGGCGCCGAGCTGTCGATGTCGGGCACGCTGGCACCGGTGACGCCGGAGATGGCGGCGCTGGCGGCGGCCTCGCCCGACCAGAATCCGCATCGCGCCGACGAACCCTACCGGCGCGCGCTGATCGGCATCTACGCGCGGCTGGCGGCGACGCTGCAGCGCCTGACCGGCACCGAGGCGCTGCGCCACGCGGTGGCGCCGCAGGACCCGTACGCCGATGCCGACGCCTTCCTGCGCGACCTGCGGGTCATCGAGCGCTCGCTGATTGCCCAGCACGCGCGGGCACTGGTGGGCCCGCGACTGGCACCGCTGATGCGTGCGGTGCAGGTCTTCGGCTTGCACCTCGCGACGCTGGACTTGCGGCAGAGCTCGGACAAGCACGAGGCGGTGGTCGCCGAGCTGCTGCGCGTGGCGCGCGTCGAGCCCGACTACGCGACGCTCGACGAGGCCGACCGCCGCCGGCGGCTGCTGGCGCTGCTCGACGACGCGCGCCCGCTGCGCGTGCACGGTGCCGACTATTCGGCGCTGACGCGCGGCGAACTGGAAATCTTCGAGACCGCACGCCAGGCTCTGGCGGACTACGGGCGCGAGGCGATCCGCCACTACATCATCTCGCACACCGAAGAGGTCAGCGACCTGCTCGAGGTGCTGCTGCTGCAAAAGGAGACCGGGCTGCTGACCGGCACGCTGGACGACGCGTCCGCCGGCGGCGCGCGCGCCGCGCTCATCACGGTGCCGCTGTTCGAGACCATCGGCGACCTGCGACGCAGCGAACCCATCATGCGTGACTTCTACGCCCTGCCCGGCGTCGCCGCGCTGGTCGCGCGCAGCGGCGCCGAGCAGGACGTGATGCTCGGCTACAGCGACAGCAACAAGGACGGCGGCTTCTTCACCAGCAATTGGGAGCTCTACCGGGCCGAGACCGCGCTGGTGTCGCTGTTTGCCGAACCCGGCGCCGGCGGCGCCGGCGGCCATGGCATCACGCTGCGCCTGTTCCACGGCCGCGGCGGCACGGTCGGGCGCGGCGGCGGGCCCAGCTACCAGGCCATCCTGGCGCAGCCGCCGGGCACGGTGAACGGGCAGATCCGGCTCACCGAGCAGGGCGAGGTCATCGCGTCCAAGTACGCGCACCCCGAGATCGGCCGGCGCAACCTGGAGACGCTGGTCGCCGCGACGCTGGAAGCGACGCTGCTGCATCCCACCAAGCCGGCGCCCAAGACCTTCCTCGACGCCGCGGCCGAGATCAGTGCCGCGAGCATGGCCGCCTACCGCCGCATCGTCTACGAGACGCCAGGCTTCACCGACTACTTCTTCGCCGCCACGCCGATCCGCGAGATCGCCGAGCTCAATATCGGTTCGCGCCCGGCGATCCGGCCCAAGGACGGCGCCAGCAGCCGCGCCATCGAGGACCTGCGCGCCATCCCCTGGAGCTTTTCCTGGGGCCAGTGCCGGATGGCGCTGCCGGGCTGGTGCGGCTTCGGCTCGGCGATCGAGGCCTACCTCGGCGGCGCCGGCATCGGGCAGCGCCCGGCGCGGGTGGCACTGCTGCAGCGCATGCACAGCCAGTGGCCTTTCTTCCGCACCCTGCTGTCCAACCTGGACATGGTGCTGGCCAAGAGCGACCTGCGCATCGCGGCGCGCTACGTCGAGCTGGTCGAGGACAAGGCCGTCGCGCGGCGCATCTTCGGCGCCCTGCAGGCCGAGTGGCAGCGTGCGCACGACGCGCTGGCGCTGATCACCGGTCAGGGCGAGCGGCTGCAGTCCAACCCGGCGTTGGCGCGCTCGATCGCGCACCGCTTCCCCTATCTCGACCCGCTCAACCACCTGCAGGTCGAACTGCTGCGACGCTATCGGCAGCGCGCCGGCGGCATCGGCAAGGAGCCCGCGAGCGTGGAGCGACTGCAGCGCGGCATCCACCTCAGCATCAACGGCATCGCGGCCGGGCTGCGCAACACCGGCTGACGCCACCGCGGCATCGCCCAGGCATCATCGCGGCATGGACGCCTACGTCGTCATCGGCAACCCGCACACGCGCAAGTCCACGCTCGTGCGCTGCCTGACCGGCTGCTTCAACCGCAGCGTGCGCGACATCCAGCCCCAGGGTGGCCGCCCCGCGTTGCGCCTGTATGCGCGTGTCGGTGCCCTGCAGGACACGCGCACGCGGCCCGGCGATTTCGTCGCCGAGACCCAGCGTACGCGCTGCACCGCCGTGCTGTGCTGCCTGGCACCGACAGCGAACCTGCAGCAGCCGTCGCTGTACCCGGACGCGACGGGCTACCTGGCCCACTTCGAGGCCACCGGCTGGCGGCTGCGCGCGGTCGCCGTGCTCGGGCAGAACGGCGGCGGCCTGCGCTCGCCACTGCTGCGCCAGTTTCCGCTCGCCACCACCGCGCCGATCAACGTCACCGC
>Ga0105090_10001760_pt1 | contig 11786 bp, 11 predicted proteins | sample PPLLak3March2015_FD_79110 | JGI IMG/M metagenome (GOLD analysis project Ga0105090, IMG submission 79110) | Freshwater sediment microbial communities from Prairie Pothole Lake near Jamestown, North Dakota, USA - PPLs Lake P7 Core (1) Depth... | ecosystem: Environmental > Aquatic > Freshwater >... | reverse complement strand
CGATGATCGAGACGGGAATGGTGAGCGCCGGGATCAGGGTCGCGCGCAGGTTGCCGAGGAACAGGTAGATGACCGCCAGCACCAGCAGCAGTGCGATCACCAGCGAGGTCACCACTTCCTGCATCGACTCCTCGATGAAGGCCGAGCGGTCCATGTTCACCTCGAGCACCGTGCCGGGCGGCAGCTGCGGCCGGATGCGCTCCATCTCCTCGCGCACCGCCGCCGCCACCGCGAGCGTGTTCGCCTTGGAGATCTGCTCGACGCCGATGCTGATGCCGGGCACTCCATTCGAGCGCGACAGGCTGCGCTCGTTCTCCGCGGCGAGGCGCACGTCGGCGACCTCGTCGAGCCGCACCAGGTAGCCGTCTGCCCCGCGGCCGATCACCAGCTCGCGGAAATCCTGCTCGCTGTTGAGCCCGGTCTCGGTGCGCAGGGTGAACTCGCGCTGCGACGATTCGAGGCGGCCGGCTGGCAGCTGCACGTTCTCGCGGCGCAGGGCGTTCTCGACGTCGGTGACCGTGAGCTGGCGCGCCGCCAGCGCCTCGCGGTCGATCCACACGCGCATCGCGTAGCGCCGCGCGCCGCCGAAGCGCACGCGTGCCACGCCCGGCAGCACGCCGAGGCGCTCGGCGATCACGCGCTCGGCGTAGTCGGTGAGCTCGAGCACGTTCAGCGCGCTGCTCGAGAGGTTCAGCCAGATGACCGGTTCGGCGTTGAAGTCGACCTTGCCGATCTCGGGCGGGTCGGCCTCGGGCGGCAGGTTGGACGCGACGCGCGCGACCCGGTCGCGGACGTCGTTCGCGGCCTCGTCGACGTTGCGGTCCGGGACGAACTCGAGGTTGATGCTCGAGCGGCCGTCCACGCTCTGCGACGTGATCTTGGTGACGCCCTCGAGGCCCGAGACGCGTTCCTCGATCACCTGGGTGATCTTGGTCTCGACGACGTCGGCCGCGGCGCCGCGGTAGGTCGTCTCGATGGAGACGATCGGGGATTCCACCTCGGGCAGCTCGCGCACCGACAGCCGCGTGTAAGCCAGCAGGCCGAGGATCACGAGCAACAGGCTGACGACGGTCGCGAAGACCGGCCGCTGCACCGAGATCGTCGCGATCCTCATGGCGCCTTCGTCCCGGCGACAGGCGCAGCCGGGACGGCTTCCGGCAGCGTCACGGCGGAGCCGTCACGCAGCTTCTGCGTGCCTTCGGTGACCACCACGTCGCCGGCCGCCAGCCCTTCCACCACCTGCACGTCGCCCACGCGGCGCTCGCCGATGCGTACACGGCGCTTCTCGACCTTACCGTCCTTGACGACGAACACGTACATGTCGCCCTGCTCCGGCACCAACGCCTGCTCCGGGATCAACAGCGCGTCGATTGAGCCGCGCGACAGCCGCACGGTGAGGAACATGCCCGGCTTCAGCAACCCTTCAGGATTCGGCAGCAGCGCGCGCACGGTGACCGAGCGCGTGGCAGGATCGACCCGCGAATCGACGCTGCTCACCGTGCCGCCGAACTTCGTATCCGGGTAGGCCACGCTGGTCGCGGCGATCCCGAGTCCCGGCTTCACGGCCGACAGGAACGTCTCGGGGATGGTGAAGTCGAGCTTTACGGTGTTGGTGTCGTCGAGCGTCGTGATCACCGTCCCCGGGCTGATCAGGCTGCCCACGCTGATCCGGCGCAGGCCGACCCGGCCGGCGAACGGCGCACGGATCACGGTGTCGTTCACGCGCGCGCGCGCCGAGGCGACTCGGGCCTCGTTCGCCTTGAAGGTCGCTTCGATCTGCTCGAGCTGCGAGTCCGAAAGGATCTTGGTGTCGTAAAGCTCGCGGCTGCGCTTGTACTGGCTGCGGCTCTCGGCGAGGGCAGCCTCGGCTGCCGCCAGGTCCGCGCGCACCTGCTCGCTGTCGAGTTCCACCAGCACCTGTCCGCGCGCAACCTTCTGGCCTTCCGTGAAGCGCACGGCCGTCACCTGGTTGACCGACTTCGCGGTGATGTCCACCGACTCGTTGGCACGCGTGGTGCCCAGCGCCTCGATCTCGAACGCGATCTGTTCGAAGTGGACCGGCTCGGCCACCACGGCCACCGCCATCTGGCTGAACCCGCCGGCCGGGCCTTTGCCGGACCCCGGCGCACCGCCGGCAGCAGGCCCGGGACGGCCGGCCGCCGCGGGCGGACCGCCCTTGGCCGCGGGATCACGCTTGGCACGTTCGCTGCTGATGTGGCCGTAGAACACCACGAGCAACGCGCCGACGACGGCGCCGAGCAGCACCTTTCTTACGGTATCGGACATGGGCAATGGGCGCCGCCTCGGCGCAGTTCTGGGACAGACAGCCGTGGATTATCCCATTGATTCGCCGGCCGCACGAGGCTGGATGCACCCAAGCCGCCGGGCTAGGGACGCTCCGGCGGCCGTCACCGCACCGTCACATTCTCGGCTCAGGGCTCCGGGTCGGATCCCTCGGCAATGCCCTCGAACAGCGGCGTCGTCAGGTAGCGCTCGGCCGTATCCGGCAGCATCGCGAGGATCACCGATCCCGCCGGTGCCTTCTGTGCAACCTTGAGCGCGGCCGCGAACGTGCCGCCGGCGGAGATGCCGCAGAAGATGCCATCGTTGCGGGCGAGCGAGCGCGAGGCCGCGATCGACTCGTCGTCGGTGACGGGGACGATCTGGTGCGGCACCGACCGGTTCAGCACCTTCGGGACGAAGTCCGGCGTCCAGCCCTGGATCTTGTGCGGCTTCCACTCTGCGCCGGCGAGCAACGACGCGCCGGCGGGCTCGGTCGCAACGACCTGCACCTCGGGGCGCGCGAGGCGGATCATTTCGCCGACGCCGGTGAGCGTGCCGCCCGTGCCCCAGCCCGTCACGAAGAAATCGAGCCGGCGCCCTGCGAAGTCGCTCAGGATCTCGGGCCCGGTGGTCTGGCGGTGATAGGCGGGATTGGCCGGGTTCTCGAACTGCCGGGCGAGGAACCAGCCGTGCTTGCTGGCGAGTTCTTCGGCTTTGCGCACCATGCCGCTGCCGCGCTCGGCGGCCGGCGTGAGGATCACCTTTGCGCCGAGCATGCGCATGATCTTGCGCCGCTCGACCGAGAACGTCTCCACCATGACGGCGACGAACGGGTAGCCCTTGGCCGCGCAGACCATCGCGAGCGCGATGCCGGTATTGCCCGATGTCGCCTCGACGACGGTCTGGCCCGGCTTGAGTGCGCCCGAACGCTCGGCGTCCTCGATGATGGCGATCGCGAGACGGTCCTTCACCGACGACAGCGGATTGAAGTACTCGCACTTCACGTACATCGCCACGTGCTCGGGTGCGCTGCGGTGCACGCGGACGATCGGCGTGCGGCCGATCGTGTGCAGGATGCTTTCGTAAATCATGAGACCCCCTTCGGACGCACGTGAAAGTGCGGCGACTATAGCGGAGCCCGGCCGCGCCGCTCATGCCGGGCGGGAATGAGCCAAGAAGGGGATGGGGGATAGGGGATAGGGGATAGTGAGCGGCAGCAACTTTCGGGGGGCGTTCTCCGTAGCGACACCGCCCCCGAAATCTACCGCCTCACACTATCCCCTATCCCCCATCCCCTATCCCCTAAAAGTAGAGCCTCATGATCGCCTCGGCCACGCACGCAGGCTTCGGCTGGCCCTCGATCTCGACCGTGTACTGCTCGGTGACCTGCAGGCCGCCGGTGACGGCCTCGACCTTGAGCAGCACGCAGCGCGCCCGGATGCGGCTGCCGACGATCACCGCGCTCGGGAAGCGCAACTTGTCGAGGCCGTAATTGATGACCTGCCGGACGCCCTCGAACACCGGGCGCTCGGCGGTGACCAGGCCGCGCAGCATCGGGTAGAGCGACAATGTCAAATAGCCGTGCGCGATGGTCGCCTTCCAGGGGGACTCGCGGGCGGCACGCTCGGCGTCGACGTGGATCCACTGGTGGTCGCCGGTCGCGTCGGCAAACGAATCGACGCGCGCCTGCGTCACCTCGAGCCAGTCGCTGCAGTGGATTTCCTTGCCGATCTGCGCCTGCAGGCGCGCCAGGACTTGTGCTTCGGACATGGGGACCGCCGTCACGGGTGGGAAAGGTCTCCGGAGTGTAGGACTCGCGGCACGCCCGGGCCAGTCACCGGACTGCCGCGTGCCATTTGTTGCAGCGCAAGACCCCTGAGGTACACTGAGGCATATGAGCCAGGAACGTCTGATCAAGAAGTACGCGAACCGCCGCCTGTACGACGCTTCGCAGAGCCGCCACATCACGCTCGACGATATCCGCGCCCTGATCATGAAGGGTGAGAAGATCCGCGTGGTCGAGGACAAGACCGGGCACGACATCACCCGCCACATCCTGCTGCAGGTCATCGCGGAGCAGGAGCAGTTCGGGCGCCCGATCCTGAGCACCAAGGTCCTCGAGGCGATCATCCGCTTCTACGGCAATCCGCTGCAGGGCCTGCTGGCCGGCTTCATCGAGAAGAGCGTCGAGACGTTCCTGAACCAGCAGGAAGCCGTGCAGGCGCAGATCTCCAGGATCGTGGCGAACACGCCGCTCGCCACCGTCGCCGACATCACGCGCTCGAACCTCGAGTCGCTGGCCAAGCTGCAGGAGAGCATGCTGAACGCACTGCTCTCGAAGCGCGACAAGGATCGCGACGAGGACGACAAACGCTCCTGAGCCGGCACGCCCCACGGCGTGCGGGCCGGACCGCCAGGAAACCGGGGTAGGACGTGCGCATCTGCTTCCTGTCCGCCGAGTATTCGCCGTTCGCCAAGACCGGCGGCCTGGGTGACGTCGCTGCGGCGCTGACGCGGCAACTGGCCCGCCGCGGGCACGACGTGCGCACGTACATCCCGCTGCACGGCCAGATGGACCTGCGCGGCGTCGACCTGCATCCCGTCGACTTCCTGCAGGACCTCACCGTGCGCGTCGGCCTCCACGAAGTGCGCTACGGCGTGCAGACGGCGCGCGTGCCCGGATCGGACCTCTGGGTGTACCTCGTCGACTGCCCCGCGCTGTTCGACCGGCCGCGCATCTACTCGGACGCGCACGACGAGCACGTGCGCTACCTGATGCTCACGCGCGCGGCATTCGAATGCTGCCAGCGCATGGGCTTCGCCCCGCACATCATCCACGCCAACGACTGGCACACGGCATTTGCGCCGCTGCTGCTGCGCACGGCCTACGCGTGGGACACGGAGCGCTTCGGCGGCACGAAGAGCGTCTTCACGATCCACAACATCGGTTACCAGGGCGTGTTCTCGGCGGGCCAGGCCGGCGATCTCGCGCCAGGCGTCGGGGTCGAGACGCTGCAGCAGGAAGATCTCGCGGCCGGCCGCGTCAACCCGATGCGCCAAGGCGTGATCTACGCGGACGCCGTGACGACCGTCAGCCCGACCTATGCCGAGGAGATCCGCACGCCGGAGGGTGGCCACGGGCTCGATGCGGACCTGCGCGCGCGAGGCGTCGCGGTGTCGGGCATCCTGAACGGCGTGGACTACGACGAGTGGAATCCCGCCACGGACCGCTACATCCCGCATCGCTACGACGCCGGCAATCTCGCCGGCAAGGCCCGCAACAAGGAAGCGCTGCTGGACCTGCTGCGCATGCAGGTGCCGCCGGCCACTCCCCTCCTCGGCATGGTCACGCGGCTCACGCGCCAGAAGGGTCTCGACCTGCTGTACGACACGCTGCCCGAAGTGCTCGAGCGCAACGCGGTGCGCCTGGTGGCGCTCGGCAGCGGCGAGCCGCATTACGAGCGCTTCCTGCACGACCTGCAGGAGCAGTTTCCGGGCCGCATGGTGTTCTACAGCGGCTACAGCGAGGAACTCGCGCACTTCATCGAGGCCGCGGCCGACATCTTCCTGATGCCGTCCATGTACGAGCCCTGCGGGCTCAACCAGATGTACAGCCTGAAGTACGGCACGGTGCCGATCGTGCGCCGCACCGGCGGGCTCGCCGACTCAGTGCGTCACTTCGACCCGACGTCGGGTCTCGGCACCGGCATCGTGTTCAATGACTTCGACGCAGGCGGCGTGCGCTGGGCGCTCGCCACCGCGCTCGAGTGGTACGGCTGGCCGTCGGTGTGGCGTCGCCTCGTACTGAACGGGATGGCCGAAGACTTCTCGTGGGAGAAGCAGGTGGGGGCTTACGAGTCGCTGTACCAGCGACTCGCAGGGGACAGGGGATAGTGCGAGGCTGTAGATTCCGGCAACGGCGCCACTACGAAGAACGCCCTCGACAGTTACCGCCGCCCACTATCCCCTATCCCCCATCCCCTATCCCCTCTCGCGCGGCTTGGTCGCGCGACTGAAGTCCACCGTGCCGCGGTGATTGACGGGGATCTTCCGCAACATCCCCTTCTCCACCATGATCTTGCCGGTGATCTCATAATCGATGTTCTCGAGCTTGCCGCCCTGCACGCGGCTCAGCAGGCGGCCGAAGCTGCTCACGAAATTCGTCGTTACCAGCATGTCGAACTCGGCCTCGCCCATGGCCGGCAGCATGAACGACTCGTTGGTCATGCCCTCGGCGAAGCTGTCGCCCATCATGAGGATCGTGTACTCGAGGCCCTTCACCGGCAGCTCGAGGTCGTTCGGGTTGATCACCTTCACGCGCACCTTGAAGCGCTGCGCGAACATGTCCGTCGAGAGCATCTGCACGCCGACCAGTTCGAGGCGCGGCGCCACGAGATTGGACCCGAGGGAAGAGCAGGCGGCCAGCAGCGCCGCGCAGGCGACGACGAACAGCAGGCGCACGGAACGAATCGGCATCGGCGGTCTCTCCTCGCGGGATCAGTGGGATGCGCGGCGGCCAGGGCCTCAGCCCTGGCGCGGTCCCGCGCGCAGCATGGCCGGCGTCACCAGCGTGACACCGTGTTCGGTGACGTAGAAGCGCTCGCGGTCGGCAGCCGGATCCACGCCGATCTGCATGCCGTCGGGGATCAGCGAGCCCTCGTCGATGATCGCGCGGCGGATCACGCAGCGCTCGCCGACGCGCACGCGCGGCAGGATCACCGCGCCCTCGACCTGCGAGTAGTCGTGCACGCGCACGTTCGAGAACAGCAGCGATTTGGCGACGCGCGAGCCCGAGATGATACAGCCGCCCGACACCATCGAGTCGATCGCAGCACCGCGGCGGTCGGGGTCGTCGAACACGAACTTCGCCGGCGGCAGCTGCTCCTGGTAGGTCCAGATCGGCCACTGCTCGTCGTAGATGTTGAGTTCCGGCGAAACCTGCACGAGTTCGAGATTTGCGTCGTAATACGCGTCCACCGTGCCGACGTCACGCCAGTAGTTCTGCGCCTTGGTGCGCACGTCCTCGAACGGGTAGGCGAACACGCGCAGCTTGTCGATCGCCTCCGGGATGATGTTCTTGCCGAAGTCGTGCGCGGAGGCAGGATCCTCGGCGTCGGCGCGCAGCAGGCGCTCGAGCAACCGGGGGTTGAAGACGTAGATACCCATGGACGCGAGGGCGACGTCCGGGCGGCCGGGCATCGGCGGCGGGTCGCGCGGCTTCTCGAGGAAGTTGAGCACGCGATTGCCCTCGTCCACGCCGAGCACGCCGAACTCGCGTGCGCGCGACACGGGCACCTCGACCACGCCCACCGTGATGTCGGCTTCCTTCTCGACGTGGAAGCCGATCATCGGGCCGTAGTCCATCTTGTAGATGTGATCGCCCGCGAGAACCAGCACGTGCAACGGCCGGTGCGCGCGGATCAGGTCCATGTTCTGCCACAGCGCGTCCGCCGTGCCCTGGTACCAGTCGGAGCCACGGCGCTGCTGCGCGGGAATGATCTCGACGAACTCGCCGAACTCGCCTCGCAGGTAGCCCCAGCCGCGCTGGATGTGCTGGATGAGCGAATGCGCCTTGTACTGCGAGAGCACGGAGATCTGGCGGATGCCCGAATTGACGCAGTTGGAGAGCGCGAAGTCGATGATGCGGAACTTGCCGCCGAACGGCGTGGCGGGCTTGCAGCGATCCTCGGTGAGGTGCCTGAGGCGCTCCCCGCGTCCGCCGGCCATGATCACGGCCAGCGTGCCCCGGGTCAGGCGGCTCAGGTATCGGCGGGGGGCGAACATTCGCTGCTGTTCGGTCGACATGCTGCGCTGCACTCCGTGCACCTGACGTTTCCCTGATGTTACAGAGTGCGCGTGACGGCCGACACTCGCGCAAAGCCGCTATGGCGTTGACAAAAACCGCGGCCGCGGCGAAGGCCCGGTAGAAGTATTATTCGAATAATACTATTGACTTCATAATAGTGTTTGATCTCTACTATAAATAAATAGCGTATATGAGTCGCCCCCTGTGAGCATCGAGCCTGACCAAACCCTTCCGCCGGACGACACGTCGGAGCTCCACACCCGCAAGTTTCAGCGCGAGTTGAGCGCCGGGCTCACCTCGCTCGTGCTGCTTGCGGTGCTCGCCGACGCGAGCGAAGACCTGTACGGCTACGAGATCGCCCGCCAGCTGAGCGGCGACAACGACAGCGGCGGGCCGTTCAAGCTCGGCGCGCTCTATCCCGTGCTGCGCAACCTGAGCGCGGCTGGCCTGCTCTCGAGCCGGGTCGTGCCGTCTTACTCCGGCCCGCCCCGCCGCTATTACCGCATCACGCCGCTCGGACGCGAAGCGCTCGCGTCGTGGCGCGCCACGTGGATCGCGACGCGCGACTTCGTGGACTCGACCCTGAACCGTGCCGCTGCCCAGGAGACCTCGCCATGACGGCCGCCATCCCGCGCACCGTCGAGCATTACCTCGACGCCCTGCGATCCGCCCTGAAGGGCGCCGACCCGGCCCTGGTGCAGGACGCCCTGTACGACGCGGAGGAGCACCTGCGTGCGGAACTCGCGGCGCACGCGGGTGACGCCGAGGGCGACGTGCTGGCGCGCATCGTGCAGAGCTACGGCGCACCCGACGAGGTGGCCGAGGCCTATCGCACGAACGAAGCCACCATCCAGAAGGCGCTGCGCCCCCCGGCACCGCGGCCACGATCGACGGCCATCGGTCGCTTCTTCGGCGTGTACGCCGACCCGCGCGCCTACCTGTGCCTGCTGTACATGCTGCTGGCCCTGGTCACGGGCATCGCCTACTTCACCTTCGCGACCACGGGCCTCGGACTGTCGCTCGGGCTGGCGATCCTGATCATCGGCGTGCCGTTCTTCCTGTTGTTCATCGGCGCCTCGCGCATCATTGCGCTGGCCGAGGGCCGAATCGTCGAGACGCTGCTCGGCACGCGCATGCCGCGCCGCCCGGCCTACCCGGACCGCGAGACACCGTTCCTGAAGCGCGTCGTCGAGATGCTCAAGGATCCGCGCACCTGGGGCACCCTGCTCTACCTGCTCGCGATGCTGCCGCTGGGCGTGTTCTACTTCACGTTCGCGGTGGTCGGTCTGGTAGTGTCGATGGCCACGATCTTCGTACCGATCTTCATCCTGCTTTACGATGCGGGGGTCGTACAGATCGACGGCAACGTGGTGGGCGCGCCGCCCACCGCCGTGTTGCCGCTGATCACCATCGCCGGGGTGCTGCTGCTCACCGTCACGATGCACCTCGCACGCGGAATCGGATACCTGCATGGCCAGTTGGCAAAAACGCTCCTCGTCGCAAGCCGCGCCCCGGACTGAACGCCGCTGGCACACCCTGCTGCCCGTCTTCGCCCTGCTCGCCGGCGGCTGCGGCCACGCCGGCGACGGCACTCCGCCGGGTGACTCGCCGCCGGCAGTGCAGGCCGAATCCCCGGCCGTCGCTGCGACGCCGGCTGCCGGCGCAAGCGAAGCGCTGTGCATCCCTGCCGCCACCGGCTCGTTGCAAGCCCGGCTGCAGGGGGCCATCGACGCCGAGATCGACTGGGGCGCGGACATGCCGCAATGCCAGGGCGGCGTGCGGCCGCAGGGCGACGGCGTGCGCCTGATCTACAAGGGCACGGTACCCGAGGCCGGCCCGCTGCTGCTGGTGCTCGGTGTCGCGCCGCTGCGCCCCGGCGAGTCCGCCCGCAACGTGCCGGTCAACCTGACCGTCGTGCGCGAGGGCACGGGCCAGTTCTTCGCCACGCAGGGCGAGGACAAGTGCGCGTTCGATTCGGTGACCCAGGTTCCCCTCGCAGGCCAGGCACAGTTCTACCGGCTCGAGGGGCGCGGCTATTGCACACAACCGGCGCGGGCCATCGGCGGTGACGGCGCGGTGCTGCTGTCGCGCTTCGACGTCGTAGCGATCGTCCCGGCGGCAGCCAACCAGACCGGCACCGGCGGGCACGCAACGGAGACTGCGCAATGAACCCCTTGCGCGTGCCCGCACTGGCCGCCACCGTCCTGCTCTGCATGGCCGTGTCGGCGCCACTGCCAGGCCTGGCGAGCGAGGCCCTGCTGCCGCTCTCCGCCTTCCCGCGCGAACGCATCGCCGTCGAGACGCGCAGCGCTCGCCGCCACCTCTTCGAGGCGTGGCGGGCGGACACGCTGGAGACCCGGTCGCAGGGACTGATGTTCGTGAAGAGCCTGCGGCCCGAGCAGGCGATGATCTTCGTCTACGCGCCGCCGCAGCACGTCGGCATGTGGATGAAGAACACCCTCATCCCGCTCGACATGCTGTTCGTGGACGAAAGCGGCTGCGTGGTGAAAGTCCACCCGCGGGCCCAGCCCGGTGATCTCGATACCATTGCCGCAGACGTGCCCGTGGTCCTGGTCGTCGAACTCGCGGGCGGCACGGCCACCACGCTCGGCCTCAGCCAGGGCGACCGCGTGGTACGCCTGGACGCGGGCTGGCCGCGCGAGCCGCGGCCGTGTACCGCACCGCGCTGAATTCAGCTAGTATCTACGACGTTTGCGCCGGCAAAGGGGGCTTGGCGCACCGTTTCCCAACACGGGGCATGCATAGGAAACAATGATGAAACATTCCAAAGTCCTGATCTCTGCCGTGGCACTGGCCATCGCGGCCGCTGCGCCGGCCAAAGCCGACAACCATCCCTGGAACGACGAAGTCGGCCAGTGGTTCGTCGCACCGTTCGTCGGCATGACGTTCGTCGATGACGACCGCCTGCTCGACGACGGGATGCACTGGGGCGCTTCGATCGGCAAGCACCTGTCGGACGACTGGAGCGCGCAGATCACCGGCTACACCGGCGACTTCGACAATGACGGCAAGAAGCCCGAGTGGACCTGGCCGGCCTCGTTCGACGGGACGATCTCGGGTGCTTCGCTCGACCTGATGCGCGTGTTCGCGCGCGACGGCCGTTTCTCGCCGTACATCCTTGGCGGCATCGGCTACCAGTCGTCGAACTACGAAGGCGCCGAGCGTGACGACAACGTCACCGCGTCGCTCGGCCTCGGCGCCATGTGGGACCTCGCGCGCAGCGCCGATGGTTCACGCACGGTGCAGCTGCGCCCCGAAGTGCGCACGCGCTACGACATGCAGACCGGCGACACGCTGAACGACCTCGTCGCGCAGATCGGCATTGCGTTCGGCTGGGGCGCGCCGCGTCCGACGCCGAAGGTCGAGGAACCGACGCCGCCGCCCCCGCCTCCGCCGCCGCCGCCGGCCAAGTGCAGCGACATGGACAACGACGGCGTGTGCGACGAAGTAGACAAGTGCCCGAACACGCCGGCCGGCGCCAAGGTCGACAAGGTCGGCTGCCCGCTGGAGCAGACGCTCAAGCTGCTGTTCGACTTCGACAGCGCCGAGCTGCGCCCCGAGTCGATCGAGGAGCTCGAGCGCCTCGTGAAGTTCATGGGTGACGTGTCGTTCGCCACGGCCCTGATCGAAGGCCACACTGACAGCAAGGGCAGCGATGCCTACAACCTTAAGCTGT
>Ga0105090_10001758_pt1 | contig 11799 bp, 11 predicted proteins | sample PPLLak3March2015_FD_79110 | JGI IMG/M metagenome (GOLD analysis project Ga0105090, IMG submission 79110) | Freshwater sediment microbial communities from Prairie Pothole Lake near Jamestown, North Dakota, USA - PPLs Lake P7 Core (1) Depth... | ecosystem: Environmental > Aquatic > Freshwater >... | reverse complement strand
GCCGCCCTGCTCGACCGTGTCGATCGCCTTGATCAACATCCTGCGGCAGGCCATGATCGCCTTGTCGGTCGTGCCCAGATGCTCGCGCGTGCGGTCCTGGATCGGCCCCTGCGACTCGCAGGCCCATTGATCGTGGACGTTGATGTCGCTGCCCATGCCGGTGTACGTCTGGTCCATCTGCTCTCGCGCATCGAAGCCGTACTGGTTGCCGCGGCCCGCGCGCGGCCGGTATTCGGGCAATTCGTGCTGCCTGAGGCGCTGCTCGCGCATCAGCGTCTTGTCGACCGGCGCGCCGAAACTGGTGAAGAACGCGTACCAGTAGTTGTTGAAGTCGTCGACCGGCACGTGGAACTGCGTGATCGTCATCTCGTCGGACAACGGAATCGCGAAGGCCTGCGGGAACACCAGGTTGGTCAGGCGCACGTGCGTCGCCGTGTCGCTGATCCGGCGCAGCGCCGTCAGCCGCAGGCCGTGCACCGCCTGGTCGACGTGGATCTCGGGCCGGGCATGCTCGCGCATCACCTTGGTCATCGGCAGGTCGGACTCGCTCGAGGCGCTGCGGAACTGCCGGCCGTAGCTTTCCTCGCCAGGCTGCTCGTCCTCGAAGAAGCGATGCAGGAACGACGCGTGCGCGGGATCGATGCCGACCTCGAGCGACTGCAGCCAATTGCACTCCCACAGCCCCTTGAAGGCGAAGACATGCGAGTCGGGCGCGATGAAGCAGTCGAGCTCGGCGAAGGCCGGCGGCGCGCCGTCGCCCAGGTAGGCCCAGACCGCGCCGGCGCGCACGACGACCGGGTACGCCCGCTGGCTTACGCGGTCGCACAGCCGGCTGCCTTCGGGCTCGCCCGGCGTGTCGAGGCAGCGCCCGTCGACATCGAACAGCCAGCCGTGGAAAGGGCAACGCAATCCGCCGTCTTCGCGCCGGCCATAGGCCAGGTCGGCGCCACGATGCGGGCAGTCGCGATCGAGGAGCCCCCAGCGGCCTTCCTCGTCGCGAAACAGGACCAGGTCCTGTCCGAGCAGCCGGACCGCCTTGACCGGGCGCTGGCCGACTCGAGCGGGTTCGAACTCGTCGACGAGCGCCACCGGCTGCCAGTAACGCCGCAGCAGCCGGCCCGCTGGCTGGCCAGGGCCGACACGGGTGAGCCGTTCGTTCTGTTCGCGGGACATCATGACCAGCACCTCGCGTCGGGATAACGATGCATGCCTAAGAAGCGCTCCGCAGAAGCCTCTGTATACAAAAACTCTAGCACGGTATCCACGGCCGTGGCCCTGAGGTAGACTGGGATCGGCCCGGACGCGATGCGAATTGCCGTCGGAATCAGCCCACACCGCGAAGCATTCTGCGCCGAGATGTCCCTGCAGAGAAACGTCCTCGTCCGGCTGCGCGACATGATCCTGCGCGGCGAGTTCGCGCCCGGCGAGCGGCTCGCCGAAGTCCAGCTCGCCGAGCGCCTCGCGGCTTCGCGCACGCCGGTGCGCTATGCGCTCGCCACGCTCGAGCAGGAAGGCCTGGTCGAAGCCGCCGAGACCGGCGGTTACCTGGTCCGCCGGTTCACGCCGCGCGAGATCGCCGATGCGATCGCGGTGCGCGGACTGCTCGAAGGAATGGCCGCGCGGCTCGTCGCCGAGCACGGCGTGTCGCGCCAGTTGGCAGGCGACCTCGCCGCATGCCTCGACGAGGGCGACCGGATCCTCGCCAACGACCCGCTCGAACTCGACGACTACGCCGCCTACTCGGTCATGAACGACCGGCTGCACGCGCTGATCGTGCAGGCCGCAGGCAACACCGCGCTGGCGCGCGCGATCGAGATGAACGACAAGCTGCCGTTTGCAACGGCCAGCGCCATGTTGCCGATGCAGTCGGCTATCGAAAGCGATCGCCTTTGGATGCTGTACGCGCATCGTCAGCATCACATGCTGTGCGAGGCGATGCGCGACGGCCAGGGCAGCCGCGCGCAGGCGCTCGCCGAAGAGCATGTGCAAGTAGCGCAGAGCAGCCTGCGCTGCGCAATCGAACGGCGCGACGAAAGCGCGCGCCTGATGCCCGGCATCAGGCTCGTGGCGAGCGCCTGAGCGCGGCCGGCATCGCGCAATGACTGCCGCAATCGCGAGCCCGAGCCGGAGCCGCGGCCTGCGCGCGATGCTCGCCGGCGCGAGGCTCGCGCCGCTGCTCGACTCCAGCGCGCTGCTCGCAAGCATGCTGCGCTTCGAGGCCGCGCTGGCGCGCGCGCAAGCCGACTGCGGCATCGTGCCGCGCGAGGCCGCCGACACGATCGGCGCGGTCTGTTCGCGCCTGCTCGGCGACCCGGCGGAACTGGCCAGCGTTTTCGACCCGGCTGCGCTGGCGACCGAGGCGCGCCGGGCCGGCACGCTCGCGATCCCGTTCGTCAGGCGCCTCACCGACGCCGTCGCGGCGACTGACACCCAGGCGGCGCGCTTCGTCCATCTCGGGTCGACCAGCCAGGACGTCGTCGACACCGCCACCGTCATCCAGGCGCGGGCCGCCGCGCGCGAACTCGACGCGATGCTCGTGGCCCTGGGCGACGCACTGGCCGCGCTTGCCGACCGGCACCGCGGCACCGTGATGACCGGCCGCACGCTGCTGCAGCCCGCGCTGCCGGTGAGCTTCGGCTGGAAGGCTGCCAGCTGGCTCGACCAGCTGGCCCGCGCCCGCCGCCTGCTCGCCCGAACCGTCGACGAACAGGCCGTGCTGCAGTTCGGCGGCGCGGCGGGCACGCTTGCCTCGCTCGGTGACTGCGCGCCGCAGTTGGCCCGCGCGCTGGCCGAAGGACTCGCGCTGCCGGCGCCGGCCACCAGCTGGCATGGCGCACGCGACCGCCTCGCACGAATCGGCGCCGAACTGGCAATGGTCTGCGGCGCCGCCGCCAGGATCGGCCGCGACGTCTCGCTGCTGATGCAGCCCGAGGTCGGCGAGGCCTTCGAGCCGTCGGCTGCGGGCCGCGGCGGCTCGTCGGCAATGCCGCACAAGCGCAACCCGGTGGGTTCGATGCTCGCGCTCGAAGCCGCTTTCCGCGCGCCGGCGCTGGCTGGCACGCTGCTGGCCGAGCTCGTCTCCGAGCACGAGCGCGGCCTGGGCACCTGGCAGAATTCGGCGTTCGTGCTGGCCGACCTCTTCGAGGCCGCCGGCAGCGCCGTGGAAGCGATGACCGAGGTGGTCGCCGGGCTGCGCGTGGAGCCCGAGGCGATGCGAACCAACCTGGCCCGCACCGGCGGTTTCGTCTTCGCGGAAGCGGTCGCGATGAAGCTCTCCGAATCGCTCGGCAGGCAGGCCGCCGCCGCGCTGGTCGAGCGGATCTGCCACCGCGCGCTCGACACCGGGCACCCGCTGCGACAGGCGCTGGCCGAGGATCCCGAAACGCGCGAGGCCTTGTCCAGCGCCGAACTCGACGCGCTGTTCGATCCGGCCACCGGGCTGACCGGCGCCACGGCGATGCTCGACGCGGTACTGGCCGACTGGCGGGCGGCGCGCGACGGCGAATGAGCAGTGCGCCGGCTGCGGCGCCAACAGTCGTGCGCCTGACATTGCGAAGTCCGCCGGCACAGGCATACTCGCGGGCGACACGAGGAATACGGAGGAGACATGCCCTTCATCGAACGCGACGGCGCGAGAATCCATTGGCGGCTCGACGGTCACCCCGACCGCCCGGCGCTGGTGCTCGCCAACTCGCTGGGCACCGACCACACGCTGTGGGAGCCGTTGATGGCGGGGCTGCTGCGCCGCTTCCGCGTGCTGCGACTCGACAAGCGGGGCCACGGCGCCTCGCAGGCCAGCGCCGGTGACTACACGATCGAGCTGCTGGCGCGCGACGTGCTCGCCGCGATGGACGCGGCCGGCATCGAGCGCGCGAGCTACTGCGGCGTGTCGATCGGCGCAATGATCGGCATCTGGCTCGCGGCCAACGCTGCGCAGCGCTTCGATCGGTTCGTGCTGTCGAACACCTCCGCGAAGACCGCGCCCGAGGGCTTCGCCGAGCGGATCGCGAAGGTCGGCGAAGGCGGCATGGCGGCCGTCGCCGACACCGTGCTCGGCCGCTTCTTCACCCCGGGATTCGTGGCCCGGGCCGACGAGCGCTTCCACACCGTCCGGCGCACGCTGCTGCAGGTCGACCCGGCAGGCTACGTCGGCTGCTGCGCCGCGATCCGCGACATGGACCTGCGCCCCGAACTCGCGCGCATCGCCGCCCCCGTGCTGGTGATCACTTGCCCCGGCGACCAGTCGACGCCGCCGGCGATGGGTGAGGCCATTGCGACGGCTGTCGCCGGCGCGCGGCTGGTCCAGCTGCCGCTGGCGCACGTCCCGCACGTCGAGGCGCCGGCGCGCTTCGTCGACCTCGTCGTGCGCTTCTGCGAAGGCGAGGCACTGCGCCAATCGCCCGACGCGACCTGGCCGCTGGCCAATGCCGCGATCGACGAGTCCGAGCGCTACGCGCGCGGGCTCGAGCGCCGCCGCGAGGCACTGGGCCGCGACTACGTCGATTCGCGGCTGAAGTCGCTGAACCCGCTGAATGCGAGCTTCCAGCAGATGATCACCCGATATGCCTGGGGCGAGATCTGGACGCGGCCGATCTTCGACGACCGCACCCGCAGGCTGATCGTGCTGGCGGCCACGATCGCGACGCGCAGCTGGGAGGAGTTCGACCTGCACCTGCGCGCCGGACTGCAGAACGAACTGGAGACGGCCGAGCTCGAGGAATTGCTGCTGCAGTGCGCGATCTATTGCGGGGTGCCGGCAGCCAATACCGCGTTCCACCGCGCGCAGGCCGTGCTGCGCGACGCCGCGCCCGCGCGGGGCTGATCCGGATCGGCAACGGCGATGCGCGTACTGGATCTGCTCGCCCGTTTGTCGGCGCTGTTTGCCGGGACCGTCATGATGGTCGTCGCGGTGGTGACCTGCGGCAGCATTTTCTCGCGCCAGTTCCTCGGCGCGGCACTGCTCGGCGACTTCGAACTGGTCCAGGTCGGAATGGCCTTCTCGGTGGCCGCCTTCATGCCGATCTGCCAGCTGCGGCGCGGCAACATCATCGTCGACTTTTTCACGATGCGGGCCAGCCGCCGGAGCCGCGAGCTGCTCGACGGCGTCGGCTGCGTGCTGCTCGCGGCGATGTGCGGCCTGCTCGCCTGGCGCACCCTGCTCGGCGGGCTCAGCGCGAAGGAATCCGGGTCGGTGACGATGCTGTTGCAGTTCCCCGAATGGACGGCATTCATCGCGATGGTGCCGCCGCTGGCGCTGACCGCGTTCATTGCCCTCGTGCAGGCGTTCGGCATGCTGCGGCCGGCGCGCGCAGCTGGCGCGGCCGCGCTGGACTGAGTTCTTTCAGGACGACCGATGGATCCTATCGCGCTGGCCCTGATGATCTTCGGCATCATGCTCGCCCTGATGGTGGTGCGGGTGCCGATCGCCGTGGCGATGTTCATCGCCGGCACGACCGGTTACATGCTGCAGGCCGGATGGCTGCCGTACGCGAATTTCCTCAAAACGCAGACCTACTCGCGCTTTTCCAGCTACGACCTGTCGGTGATTCCGCTGTTCCTGCTGATGGGCCAGTTCGCCACCCACGGCGGCCTGTCGCGGGCGCTGTTCTCGTTCACCAACAGCCTGCTGTCGCGGGTGCGCGGCGGCATGGCGATGGCTGCGGTGATCGCCTGCGCGGCTTTCGGCGCGGTCTGCGGATCCTCGGTCGCCACCGCGGCCACCGTCGGCTCGGTCGCGCTGCCCGAGATGACCCGGCACGGCTACTCCGGCCGCCTGACCACCGCCACGCTGGCGGCGGGCGGCACGCTGGGCATCATGATCCCGCCGTCGGTGATCCTCGTCATCTACGCGATCCTGACCGAGCAGAACATCGCCAAGCTGTTCGCCGCCGCGATGATTCCCGGCCTGATCGCGATGGTCGGCTACCTGATTGCGATCGGAATCTACGTGCGGCTGGTTCCCGGCCATGCGCCCGAGCAAGGCCAGGCAGCCGAGCGCGTGAACACGCGCGACGCGATCCTCGGCCTCGGGCCGATCGCCGTGATCTTCCTGCTCGTCTTCGGCGGAATCTACGGTGGCATCTTCACGCCGACCGAGGGCGCCGCGGTCGGCGCGATCTCGACGCTGCTGCTCGCCTTCTTCCGGGGCGAAATGACCCGTCACAAGCTGGCGCTGAGCTTCTACCAGGCAGCGGAAAGCTCGGCGATGATCTTTCTGATCTTCATCGGCGCCGACCTGATGAACTCGGCGCTGGCGCTCACGCAGGTCCCGGGCCAGCTCGCGCAGGCGGTCGGCAACTCCGGATTGCCGCCGCTGGCGATCGTTGCCGCGGTTCTCGCCTTCTACGTGGTTCTCGGCTTCGTGATGGACGAGTTGTCGATGATCCTGCTGACGATTCCGATCGTCTTTCCGATGATCATGGGCCTCGACCTCTGGGGCCTCCCGGAGTCCGAAAAGGCCATCTGGCTGGGCGTGCTGATCCTGATGGTCGTCGGCATCGGGCTGATCTCGCCGCCGGTCGGGCTCAACGTCTACATCGTCAACGGACTGGCGAGGAACGTGCCGATCACCGAGAGCTATCGCGGCATCGTGCCTTTCCTGATCAGCGACGTCCTGCGCACGATCCTTCTGCTTTTCGTGCCGTCGCTGAGCCTGTTCCTCGTGCGGCTGATGGATTGACGAAGATGAAGCACCTGTTGCCCCGCGAAGCGCACGAATTCGTGCAAAGCAACCCCGAAGCGCTGTTCGTCGACTGCCGCAGCGACGCCGAGTATTTCTTCGTCGGTCATGCCGCCGGCGCGATGCATGTCGCCTGGTACGACGCGCCCGACTGGGACTTGAACCCCGAGTTCGTCACCGACGTGAAGAAGCTGGCCTGCCATTCGATGGACCGGCCGATCGTGCTGATCTGCCGCAGCGGCAAACGCTCGGTCGAGGCCGCCGAGGCGCTCGAACAGGCCGGCTTCCAGGACGTGTCCAACGTATTGCATGGTTTCGAGGGCGACCTGAACTCGGATCGGCAGCGCGGCACGCTCAATGGCTGGCGCCACGACGGGCTGCCGTGGGAGCAGTTCTAGAGGCCGCTCACCCTGCGAGCGGCGCCCGCCCGACGGGTGGTGCCCGTCCGCGCACGCGCGTCAGTGCAGCACCACCGGCGTCTGCATCAGCCCCTCGAAGCGGCTCAGGAAGTCGTCGACCTCCTCGATCGACGGCTCGCTGTCGATCAACTGCTGGACGTCGTCGCGGAAATGGATCGCCAGCTCGCCGCCCAGGTAGATCTCGCGGCGGCCGAGTTTGTCCATGATCTCGTATCCGCCGATTTCCCCGCCGGGGGCGCGGAACTCGACGACGCAGTAACTCGGGCTGTTGTAGATCATGTTCATGTCGCACCTCTCGACTGTCATGAAGATGGTGTCGGCCTCGCGTGATTTCAAGCATGGATCGTGCCGGCGGCCGGAAAATCCCGGCCAACGGTTCGCGTACCAGCCCGACTCAGTACGACAGTGAACCGCCATCGTCCGGGCGAAGAGCGGTGAGGAGCCCCGCTTCGACCTGTGCCACGAACTCCGCAGGCACCGGCCGCTCGCCCGCGACGATCAACTCGATCCGGCTGTCGCGACGCCAACCACTCGACTCCCATGTTGCGTGCTGGCCATCGAATTGCCAGCAATACCATTCACGCGAGGTACGGAATACACCCTTGCCGCGCAACAGTCCGGGCAGGCTGCTCCAATCTCGCGTGAGTTGCACCAATCTGGTGCGATCAAAGCGGCGCTCGGCCGGCCAGCGCCGCGTCAGGCGGCCCGTTTCGCCAGACCGGCTGTCGTCGATCGGGGCCGGCGCGGTCCCGGGCGGCATGGCAATGCCGTCGGCGCACGGCTCGACGCGCCGCGCGAAAGGTGGCCAGTCGCCAAGCGTGCGCGCCAGCGACGCTAGCCCGCCGGCCGGCAGTGCGCCCGAGCGGTTCAGCACGACCCGATCGGCAGCCTCGATCTGCGCGACGGCGAGATCCCCGTGCCCGCCGCGCAATTGCGCCTCGATCCGTCCGGCATCGGCGACGGCAACGATGTCGTCGACCCGCAACAAACCGGCCAGGGCGCCGCTGCGCAGCAGGTCGACCAGCGACCCTGGATGCCCGAGGCCGCTGAGTTCGATCAGCAGCCGGTCCCATGGGCCGCGGCGCAGCAACCGGGTCAGCGCGGCGCCCAGAGCGACGCGCGCCGCGCAGCAGGCGCAGCCGCCGGCCACCTGTTCGACCGCATTGTCGGGCAGCAAGCCGGCAACGATGCCGAACGAGCCGGCATCGTTGACCAGCACCGCCCAGCGCTCGCCGGCCGGTTTCGCCGCGAGCCAGCCGCGAATCAGCGTGGTCTTGCCGGCGCCGGGGAATCCGGCGACCACGGTGGTCGACACGCGCGCGCCCCGTGGCGGGGGCAGGATGGTCGACCCGATCATCGGCCGGCTCTCAGCGCCGCCAGAACGCCCTCGTCAGCACGACGAAGAAAGTCAGCAGTTCGAGCCGACCGGCCAGCATCGCGAACGCGAGCAGCCAGGTCTGGAAGACGGTCAGCGAAGCATAGTTCGACGTCGGCCCGAACTCGCCGAGCGCCGGGCCCACGTTGTTGACCATCGCGATCGCCGTCGAGAACGACGTCAGGAAATCGAGGCCGGTCGCCATCAGCGCGAACGTGATCACGATCTGCGTCGCGCCCCACAGCAGCATGAAGCCGAGCACCGAGAGGATGATCCTCGTCTCGATGATCTGCCCGTTGATCGTCAGCGGCGAGATCGCCCGCGGATGCACGATGCGGCCCAGCTCGCGCGCAGCCTGCCGCACCAGCACCAGCGAGCGGATCATCTTGATGCCGCCGCCGGTGGAACCCGCCGACGAGCCGACGCAGGCCAGGAACAGCAGCCACATCGGCGCGAGCACCGGCCAGGCCGAGTAGTCCTGGCCCATGTAGCCGGTGGAAGTGCCGATCGAAACGGTGTTGAAGAGCGCGTGGCGCATCGATTCGGCCAGCGACGCGTATTCGCCGTTCAGGTACAGGAACAGACCAAGCCCGACGCTGCTGCCGAGCAGCAGGACGAAGATCGCCCGGGCCTCGGGATCGCGCAGATAGGGCGCCACCGAACGCGCGCGGAACACCCGGAAGTGGGTGGCGAAATTCATCACCGCCAGCAGCATGAACGCGACGAGAATCAGTTCGACGACCGGCGAATCGAAGCCGCCGATGCTCGAATCGCGATTGGAGAAGCCGCCCAGTGCGAGCGCCGAGAAGGCGTGGCAGACCGAGTCGAACCAGGACTGTCCGGCAATGAAGCGCAGGCTCAACACGCATGACAGCGTCAGCGCGGTGTAGATCAGCCACAGGTACTTGGCCGTCTGCGTGATCCGCGGCGTGAGCTTGCTCTCCTTCATCGGTCCGGCCATCTCGGCCTTGAACAGCTGCATGCCGCCGACACCGAGCATCGGCAGGATCGCGACGGCCATCACGATGATCCCCATGCCGCCGTACCACTGCATCGCGTGGCGCCAGATGTTGACCGACTGCGGCAGGTGCTCGAGCCCGGTCAGCACGGTTGCGCCGGTCGTCGTCAGCCCGGCGACCGCTTCGAAGAAGGCACTGGTGTTCGACAGCCCGGCTATCTCGAGCTTCAGCGGCACCGTTGCGGCGATCGCCATCACGAGCCAGCCGAGCACGACCAGCAGCGGGCCGTCGCGTGGCTCCAGCTCGCGGCGATAGCGCCTCGTGAGCGCCCAGAGCAGCGCCCCGGCCATCAGGCAGCTGGCTGCGGACGTGAAGAAGCTGACGTGCGCGCCATCGCCAACCGCCAGCGACCAGACCAGCGGCAGGATGAACGTGGCGGAGAACACCATCAGCAGTCCGCCCAGGACGTGGGCGATGACGAGGAGCCGGTTCAATCGCGCTCGCGCAGCTCAGGACAGGTCGGGTGGCATTGCGGCGCGATGATACCGCCATCCGCCCCTTGCCGCAGGCTCAGCGCGACTTGAAGTAATCGTAGGCGGCAAGCCCGAGGCCGCCCAGCAGGATGAGGGTGATGTCGAGCTGGGGCAGCTTCGCGACGTACGGCGCGAAGAACGCCACCAGCAGCAACAGCCCGACCAGCCCCGACAGTCGTTCGACCTTCTTCATGAACCGCTCCGTTTGACGGCTTCGCTCGCGAGCCACCTGCAGGCCCGCAAGAGACGCGCGTCGTCGTTGAATCGCCCCACCGCCTGCACGCCCAGCGGCAGCCCGCCCGACAGCCTGAGCAGGGGCAGGTTGACGCTCGGCAGCCCGCCGAAGGTCCAGACCGTCTGCATCAGCGGGTTGCCGGTGGACTCCAGCCCCCTGGGCGCGGGCCCAAGCGACGCCGGCGCGAGGATCGCGTCGTAGTGCTCGAAATACTCGTCGAAGGCGCAGGTCACGTGCGGCATCCGGTCCCTGGCGGCGAGATAGTCCACCGCCGGCGCCGCCATCCCGCGCTCGATCTGCTGTCGCAGGGCAGCGCTGAGCTGCCCGGGATGGTTCCGATACTCCCGCTGCAGGGCGAAGGCCAGCTCCGGCTCGTGCACCTGCCGGTGCCACTGAACCGCCTGTTCGACGATGGCGGGCAGTTCGGCGGTGACGACCACCCCTTCCAACGCCTCGACGAACTCCTCGTAGGCGAGGCGCGCCTCTTCGTCCACCTGGTTCCACCAGGGGGTCTTCACGAAGCAGAACTTCGGCTCGAGCGGCGGCTCGGTACGACAGACCGAGAGCAACTGCCTGGGCGCGACGGCCCGGCTTGCCTCGTCCTGGCCATCGTCGCCCGACATGATCTCGGCGACCAGCGCGAGATCCTCCACCGATCGGGCGAACAGCCCGAGCTGGTCGAGCGACGGCGACTGCTCGAACACGCCGGTCCGCGGCAGCAGGCCCGCCGAAGGCTTGAAGCCGTACACACCGCAGAACGACGCGGGCCGGATCACCGAGCCGTTGGTCTGGCTGCCCAGCGCAACCGGCACGATGCCCGCCGCCACTGCCGCAGCCGAGCCGCTGGACGAGCCCCCCGGCGTGTGCTCGAGGTTGTGCGGGTTGCGCGTGGGGCCCGGCTGGTAGGTCGCGAACTCGGTCGTGACTGTCTTGCCGTACACCACGGCGCCCGCTGCCCGCAGCCGCCGCACGACCGTCGCATCGGCGACCGCGTAGCGGCCCTCGTGGATCGGGCTGCCGTACGCGGTCGGGAAGTCGATCGTGTCGATGATGTCCTTGACCGCGATCGGCACGCCGTACAGCGGGGGCAGCGGCTCGCCGCGCGAGCGCTGCGCCTTCAGGCGCTCGGCCTGCAGCCGGACCACCCGGTCGTCGAGGCTCGCGAAGGCTCGGATCTGCTCGTCGGCCGCCTGGGCGGCCGCCAGGTGGCCGTCGTAGAACTCGACCACGTCGGCCTGCCCCGACGCCAGGCACTCCCGGTACTCGAGGGCCGTGAACTGCTGGATCGATCTTCCGGCAGACATGTGCTTACTGCACCTTGAAGATGTCCGGGTTCACCACCGACGGATCGTTCGGATCGAAGGGCACCTCGGTCGGCTGGCTGAAGAACTGATCGGGCAGGTAGGTCACGAGCGTCGGAAAGATGTAGGTCAGCGCCAAGGTCAGGAGGACCATGCCGACGAACGGGAAGCAGCCCTTGAAGATCGTCCAGAGCTCCACCCCCTTCGGCGCCACTCCCTTCAGGTAGTAGGCCGACATCGCCATCGGCGGCGTCAGGAAGGAGGTCTGCAGGTTGATGGCGATCAGGATGCCGAACAG
>Ga0105090_10001757_pt1 | contig 11803 bp, 10 predicted proteins | sample PPLLak3March2015_FD_79110 | JGI IMG/M metagenome (GOLD analysis project Ga0105090, IMG submission 79110) | Freshwater sediment microbial communities from Prairie Pothole Lake near Jamestown, North Dakota, USA - PPLs Lake P7 Core (1) Depth... | ecosystem: Environmental > Aquatic > Freshwater >... | reverse complement strand
GATTTCGGCGGCCACCTGCGCATCGCGCTGCCCTGGATGCTGGCGATCCAGCTCGTCGAGTCGCTGTTGCCCCGCGCCGCGGCGGCGCTGGCCGCGCCCGCGCTGTGGCACCTGACCGCTCCGCTGGAGGTGGTGCTGGGCGCCGCCTGGGTGCGCCTGCACTTGCTGCAGGTGTTGCCGGCGCACCGCCGCACCGTCACCGCCGCGGTGGCCGCGGTCACGCTGACCGGCAGCGCCATTTCGCTGAGCATCATCCACCGCGCCACCGACAGCTTCAGCCGGGCGCCCTACATGAGCACGCTGCCGCTGCCGGCGACGCGGTTCGCGGGCAGCGTGCCGCCCGCCGTGCTGATCGAGGACATGGCGACCCTGGCCGAGCCGCTGGCGCGCCGCGTGCAGAAGGCGCGCGACGACGAAGCCCAGGACGGCGTCGCGGCCGACGACGAATAGGCCGGCACCGGCGCGGCGCACTCCGCAAGCCGGGCTTCGCCGCATTGCCGCGCCGTCCGCGGCAGGCCATCATGTCCGCATGCCTTCCCGACTGCTCATCGGTGTCTCCGCGCGCATCTACTACCCGGGGTCGGCCGACATGCCGCTCACCGGGGTGTGGACCAAGACCCTGCACTACCTGGAGCAGTCGGTGGCGCACTGGGTTCTGTCGGGCGGCGCGATGGCGGTGATGGTGCCGGCGGTCGACGCCACCAGCATCGTCAGACGCAGCGATCTCGACCTGCACGACTACGCCGCCGCGCTCGATGGCCTGGTGCTGCAGGGCGGCAACGACGTCGCCCCCGAGAGCTACGGCGAGGCGCCGCTGCACGACGACTGGCACGGCGACCGCGTTCGCGACCGCTACGAGATGGAACTGATCCGCGCCTTCGTCGCCGCCGGCAAGCCGGTGTTCGGCATCTGCCGCGGCTTGCAGCTGCTCAACGTCACCTACGGCGGCACGCTGCTGCAGGACATCCCGACGCAGCGCCCGCAGGCCCTCGAGCACCGCGTGCCGGGCAAGTACGAACACCATCACCACGCAGTGGAGTTCGTGCCTGGCACGCATCTGGCATCGCTCTTTCCCGACGTGAGGCGCGCCACCACGAACAGCATCCACCACCAGGGCATCAAGGACCTGGCGCCCGACTTCGTGGTCGAGGCGCGCTGCCCCGACGACGGCATGATCGAAGCCGTGCGCCGCCGTGGCCCGGGCTACGTGGCCGGCGTGCAGTGGCACCCCGAGTTCCACGACCCCGCGCACCCGGTGACGCTGGACGACACGCCCATCCTGCACGACTTCCTGTCCGCGGCGCGTGACGCCCGGCGCTGAGTTCCGGCCTGCCTGCCCCCTCATGTCGATGGCCCGTCACTGCGTCCGGCTTGCCCTGGCCCTGCTCCTGCTGGCGGGCACTGCCGTGCACGCCACCACGCTGCGCATTGCCACCGCCTTCGATCCGCAGACCATGGACCCGCACGCGCTGGCCCTGCTGTATCACTCGCGGATCGCCCACCAGGTCTACGAGTCGCTGATCGGCCGCGACGAGCAGTTCAAGCCGGAGCCGGCGCTGGCCGTGTCCTGGCAGACGACGGCGCCCACGCGCTGGCGCTTCCGGCTGCGCCCCGGCGTCAGCTTTCACGACGGCACGCCCTTCGGTGCCGACGACGTGGTGTTCTCGCTGGAGCGGGCGATGACCCCGCCCTCGCAGCGCGCCTTCCAGCTTCAGGGCGTGATCGCGGTACGCAAGATCGACCCGTTGGCGGTGGAGATCCAGCTTGAGGCTCCGGACGCGGCGCTGCCCGAGAAGCTGCAGTCCATCGCCATCATGAGCAAGGCCTGGAGCGAGCGGCACGGCGTGACCCGGGCGCAGGACTTCAACGCCAGGCAGGAGACCTACGCCGTCCGCCGCGCCAACGGCACCGGCCCTATGCGACTGGAGCGCTACGAGCCGGAGGTACGCACACTGCTGCGTCGCCACGCCGGCTGGTGGGGCTGGGGCGACGCGCGCCACGGCAACCTGCAGCAGGTGAGCTGGGTCACGATCAGGTCCGACGCCACGCGGCTGGCCGCGCTGGCCTCGGGCGAGGTCGACATGGTGCTCGACCCGCCCTACCCGGACATCGCGCGGCTGAAGAACGACCCCCGCCTCACGCTGCTGCAGACCGCCGACATCGGCCAGCAGTACCTGAGCTTCGATCAGGCGCGCGACGAGCTGCAGCACAGCGACGTGAAGGGCCGCAACCCCTTCAAGGACCTGCGGGTGCGCAAGGCCGTCTACCACGCGATCAACGTGCCGCTGATCATCGACAAGGTGCTGCGCGGCCAGGCCGTGCCCACAGGCGCCTTTCTCAGCCCGCTGGTCGAGGGCTCGCCGGCGGAGCTCGACCAGCGCCTGCCCTACGATCCGGCGCGCTCGCGTCTGCTGCTGGGCGAGGCCGGCTATCCGAACGGCTTTGCGGTGACGCTGGACTGCGTCAACGTCGCCTGGCGCGAAAGCGTGTGCCAGGCGCTGAGCGCGATGCTCACCCAGGTCGGCATCCGCACCACCGTGCGCTCCAGCCCGGCCGGCCAGTTCTTCCCCAAGCTCAGCCAGGGCACGGCCAGCCTCATCGAATTCGGCTGGACGGCCGGCCCCGACGCCTGGCATACGCTCAACGGCCTGTTCCGCAGTTTCGACCGCTCCGGCCTGGGCAGCTTCAACGCCGGCCGCTACGACAACCCCAAGATCGACGCCCTGATCGACGCCATCCGCGTCGAACCCGACGCCACGCGCCGCCGCGCCATGGTGAGCACAGTGCTGCGACTGCTGGGCGAGGACCTGCCTAGCATCCCGCTGTACCGGCGCACGCTGAGCTGGGCAATGGCGAAGAAGGTCAGTGCCGTGCAGTGGCCCGACGACTCACTCGAGCTGCGCTGGGTGCGGGTGAAGTAGCCGCGATGTCAGCGGCACCACTGCGTCTCGCAGGGAACGCCATCGCCGTCGCCATCCATCTCGACGCCGGGGCAGTTCTTCAGGAAGTACCGGGCCTCGTCGCAGGATTTCATCTGAGTGCAACGCGTGCGGCCGTCGCAGCGCAGGTCCGTCGCCTGCGGCGCCGGCAGCGGGGATGGCGCCGCCGCACCTCCTTCGGTGCCAGGTCGGGCGAAGCAGGGTCCGTGGACGCGGCGGAAGTCACGCGGCATCACGGCCCCGGGCTGGCGGTGCAGGCCGCGCCTGAGCGCAACGGCCATGCGTTCCTCCTTCACCAGCGGACCGCGGTCCCAGCGCGTGCGGATGCTCCAGGCATGGCCTTCCTCGACCAGCTTGCGCCCGACGTCCAGACCCTCGACCTCGACGCTGCCCAGCGTGCGGCCGTGCACGTCGCGACCGCTGACGTTCAGCACCACGGAGCGGCCCAGGACCAGTTCCTCCAGTGCCCTTCGCGCCTCCTCGCCCCAGATCTGGCAGATCTCGGGGGCGTCGATGTCGCGCAGTCGCACCTCGATGCCGCGCTGTCCGGGCGGCGTGACCCAGAGGCTGTCGCCGTCACTGACGTAGGTCACGATGCCTTGCACGGCAGGCGTGGGCGGTGGCTTACCATGGGCCGGGGCCAGGCAGAGGCCGGCCAGGAAGACAGCGGCGCAGAGGCGCCAGGCAGAGATCGTCATCGCGGGGAGCAGAACGTCGGTGTCGGGATCATGCCCGACGCCCCGCGGCCGTGGCGACGACGTGGCCGGGTCGATGCGGCAGCCTGCAGCCGACCGCATCGACCCTTGGCCCGTCTTACTTCGGCATCACGACGCTGTCGATGACGTGAATGACGCCGTTGTCGGCGACGATGTCGGTGGCGGTGACCTTGGCCCTGTCGACCGTCACGCCGCCCGTCGTGGCCACCGTCAAGGAGCCACCCTGCACCGTCTTGACCATGCCGGCCTTGACGTCGGCGGCCATCACCTTGCCGGGCACGACGTGGTAGGTCAGCACGGCGGTGAGCTTGGCCTTGTCCTTCAGCAGTGCGTCGAGGTCGGCTTTCGGGATCTTGGCGAAGGCGGCATCGGTGGGCGCGAAGACCGTGAACGGCCCGGGTCCCTTGAGCGTATCGACCAGACCGGCGGCCTGCAGCGCGGCGGCCAGCGTCTTGAAATTGCCGGCCGCGACCGCGGTGTCGACGATGTCCTTGGCCTGGGCAGCAAAGACGGCGGTGCCGAGAGCGGCAATGGCGATGAACTTCTTCATGGGAGTCTCCTTCTTTGCTTGGGGGGGGGTGGGAGCGAACGAATGGACTTCACTGAATGACTTCAGGGCGCGGGCAGGATCACCTTGTCGATGACGTGAATCACGCCGTTGCTGGTGAGCACGTCAGTGGCGACGATGCCCGCCTTGCGACCGCGCTGGTCGGTGATGGCCAGGCCGGCATCGACCGTGAAGGTGCCGCCCTGGACGGTGCCGATGGCGCTGCCCACGGGCACGTCGGCCTTCAGCACACGCCCGCTGACCACGTGGTAGGTGAGCACCTGGGTGAGGAGGGGCACGTCGGCCAGCAGCTCGTCCTTGGTGACGCCGAGCTCGGCCAGCAGGTCCGCGAAGGCGGCATTGGTCGGCGCGAAGACCGTGAACGGCCCCGTCCCCGACAACGTGCCCTGAAGGTTGGCAGCCACGACCGCCTCGACGAGGATGCTGAACTCGGGGTCAGCGGCAATCGCCGTCTCGACGATGTTCTTGTCCGCGGGCAGGATCACCTTGTCGATGACGTGGATGACACCGTTGCTCGTCTCGAGGTTCGTGGCGGTGATCTTCGCCGTGCGGTTGCGGCCGTCGGTGATGACGAGGTCGCTGCCGATCGCGTCGATCTTGAAGATGCTGCCTTCCACCGTGGTGATGGCCCTGCCGGCCGGCACGTCGGCCTGCAGCACCTTGGACGGCAGCACGTGGTAGGTCAGCACCTGTGTCAGCAGCGGCTTGTTGGCGAGCAGTTCAGCCTTCGTGACGCCGAGCTCGGTCAGCAGCGCCGCGAAAGCGTCGTTGGTGGGAGCGAAGACGGTGAACGGACCCGGCGCCGAGAGCGTCGTCGCGAGGTCGGCCGCGACCACGGCCTCGACCAGGATGCTGAAGCGCGCATCGGCCTGGGCCGTCTCGACGATGGTCTTGGACTGCGGCATCGGCTCGTCATCGTTGCCACCGCAAGCTGCCAGCAGCGCGGTCGTGCAGGTAAGCACAAGAAGTTTGATCCAGTGAGGCATTTCTCGAACTCCAGTGGTTGGGCAGAGGTTTTACCGTCCGGTAGAGACTTCGATACGGACAGAACAATTATTGAACCGTTTAGTATTCATTGAATACTTTATGGTCTTTTTCGCTACCCAGAGGTCGAGCGTGGAGCTTCGATACCGCGCGACGGTCGGAACCGACCGGCGCGCTCGGTCATGCCTTGCAGCGCCGCTCGCATCTGCGAGCTCTGCTCGAGGGCCTGGCGGTTGTCGCGTCCCGGCCTACATGCGATCACACCGCTCTGCGGTGCGACCCCAGAGACAGCCCGACGCGCAGCACCTGCGCCCCGTACATCTGGCGAACCGAGAAGTGCGCGCCGTCCCAGTCCAGACCGTCGCCGACCACCGGCGGGCGTTTCAGCCCGAGTTCGATCCACTGCCCGAGCGTGCCCCCGTGATCCGGCAAGGACAGACCGTAGAACTCGCACAGATCGCGCACCGGCGTCGAGCCGTCGAGAACGAAATCTCCGTAGACGCGCCGCGCCGCCGGCTCGTCCTCGGTGTCCGGCAGGTTGACCCCGAACAGTCGCGCCGCCCGCACCAGCGTCGCCCCCTGCAGCACCAGCGAGGCGAGCACGACGACGAAGGCGACCTCGAACAGCTCGCGCGCCTTCGGCACGCCCGTCAGCAGCGGAAACAGCGCCAGCACCACCGGCACGGCGCCGCGCAGGCCGACCCAGGAAATGAAGCCGATCTCGCCGCGCGTGAATCGCAAGGGCATCAGGAACATGGTCACCGCCAGCGGCCGCGCCACCCCCATCAGCACCAGCGCCACGCCCAGCGCCGGCAGCAGCGTGTCGAGCAACAGGTGCGGCGTCACGAGCAGGCCCAGCAGCAGGAAGAGCAGGGCCTGCGCCAGCCAGGCGAAGCCGTCCATTGCCGCCAGCGAGCGCTGGACCACGTCGTGCGCGTGGTGGGCCACGACGAGGCCGAACAGGTAGACCGCCAGGAAGCCCGAGCCGCCCAGCCAGCCGGCACCGCCGAAGACGGCGATGCCCGAGCTCAGCAGCAGCAGTCCGGCCAGGCCGTCGGCGGTGCCGCCCAGCGGCAGCCGCTGCAGCAGCGCGCCGATGGCCATGCCGCCGGCCACGCCGCCCACCGCGCCGACCAGCGCCTGCAGCATGAACATGCGCGCGACGTCGGCGGCGCCCAGGCCCTCGGGCTGGGTCAGTGCGGCGCACAGCGTCAGCACCAGGAACACCGCCATCGGATCGTTGAGGCCGGACTCGATCTCCAGCGTCGACGACAACCGCTCGCTGACGCGCAGGCCAGAGGACTTGAGCAGCGAGAACACCGCAGCGGCGTCGGTCGAGCCGACGATCGAACCGACCAGCAGGCCTGCCGCCAGCGGCAGGTCGAGCAGCCAGCTCGCGGCCAGCCCGGTAACGCCCGCCGTCACGACGACACCGAGCGTCGCCAGCCACGACGCCGGCCGCAGGCCGGTGCGGAAGGTGCTCAGGCGCGTTCGCAGGCCGCCGTCGAGCAGGATCACGCCGAGCGCCGCGCTGCCGATCCACAGCGAAAGCTGGACGTTGTCGAAACGGATGCCGCCGGGCCCGTCCTCGCCGGCCAGCATGCCCACGACGAGAAAGACGAGCAGGAAGGACAGCCCGGCGCGCGCCGAGAACAGCCCGGCCAGCACGCTGCCGAAGACGAGCGCGCCGGTGACGAGAAGGGCCAGGTTCAGCAGGTCCATGGTCGGCTGGGGCTGATCATGACACCGGCGCACGGCCGCCCGAAGCCGGTGACCGCCCCCTCGGGGGGTGGCGAGCGCCAGCGAGCCTGGGGGTCGTGATTCATGCGCCCGTGATCCAGCCCTCGACCGGGTCGACCGCCGTCGGCAGCCCGTAGCCCGTTCGCGTCGCCGCCCAGCCGGCCTGCAGCAGGCACAGGACGGCGTCCAGGCGGTCGCCACCCGCGTCGTCGACCAGCGATTCGCGCTGGGCGTGCGAGAGCCTGATGCGCAAACCGCGCCACCGGCCCTGCTCCAGCGCATCGACGAGATCCTTGCGCGCGATCAGACGGTCGGCCGCTTCGCTGTTCTTGTACGAGCGGCGCCCGATCAGCTCGTGCGCCACCGCACCGGGATAGGCTTCCAGCGCGACGCGACCTGCGTCGCCGTCATGCAGTGCCGGCAGCTTCACGCCGGCCGCGAGCAGGCGCGAGAAGCCCTCGAAATACATGAAGCCCACCGGCACGTAGCGCGTCTGCAGCGGGCTCGTCGACGACACGCCGGTCATCGCCGTGTCGGTGACGCGGTGCACCAGGCGCCGGCCCGGCGGGCGGCCGCGACCCCACTCGTCGACCAGGGCGCGAAATGCCATGCGGCTGGCGCAGCGGCGGTGCAGCTCGGCGCTGACCTCGGCGGCAGCGCCGCCCAGACCCAGTGATTCGACGAACTCCCGCGGCAGCCCGAAGGGAAAGTCGAAGGCACCCAGCCAGGGCCCCGGCGCAGCGAGCTGTGCCTCGAAGCCTGCCAGCGTCGGCAACGCGTCCAGGCGCAGCAGCCGCAGCACCGGGCCGGACAGCTCGCCGTGGGCGACGACGATGGGCTTGCGACGGCTGGGCACGCTGCTGAAGTCCACGCCCCACAGCGCGGTCGCCATGCCGGGCGGGTCGGCCGCCGCCGTGGCGGGCTTCATGGCGCCTGGCCGCCGTCGTCGTCCAGCCCCAGGCCCGGCGCCAGCGGGGGTGCCAGCACGGCCTGTGACGGCGCCGGGCGACGCAGTCCCGGGTGCGGCGCGAGGCCGCAGGGCCAGGGCGCCACCGGCAACGCAGCGGCCAGGGCACGGGCGGCAGCCAGCCCCGGCTCGCCGTCCAGGCTGTGCGTGACGATGAGCCCCAGCCCCTGCGCCGCCGCCTCCGCAGCCAGCGCCAGGCAGCGCACCAGCCCCAGTTCGGCCGGCTTGAGCACCAGCACCGCCGGTCGACGCCCCGGTGGCAGCCGCAACAGGGCCGCGCACAGCTGCGGGTCGGCCAGCGATTCGTCGGCGGCCCACGGCATCGGCAGCGGCGGCAGGTCGAGCAAGGCGGCGCCGCTGACGGGCTCTTCGACCAGTTCGATGCCGTGCCGCGACAGCGCGGCCAGCCGCGCCGGCAGTTGCGCCGCATCCAACGCGCCGTTGGCGTCCAGCCGCAGGCGCACCCGGCCCGGGGCGGCGGCCTCGGCGGCGGCGCGCACGTCGGCGCACAGCCGGTCTTCCTGCGCCGCGCTTCGGTCGGCACGGGCGATCTTGAGCTTGAGCACGCGGTGGCCGCGCGCCGCGGCCCGGCCGGCTTCGGCGACGGCCTCGTCGGCCGCATCCGGCAGCAGCACGCTCACCGGCACGGCGTGCAGCGGTCGGCCCTCGGCCAGCCAGGCAGCGGCAGCGAGCCCGGCGCGCCGCGACAGCAGGTCCAGCAGCGCACATTCCAGCGCGAAGCGCGCGCCCGGCGCAGCGGCCAGCGCCGCCTCGAGCGGGGCCAGTGCGGCTTCGATCTGCGCCGCGCCCGGCGCCGCCGGCGGCACGACCAGACCCGACGCCGACAGCTGCGCCGCCAGCCGCGACAGCATGGCGTGCACCGCCGCCGCGTCGTCGCGGCTGTAGCCGGGCAGAGGCAGCGCCTCGCCCAGGCCACGGTGGCCCTGCGCGTCGTGCATCCGGATGCGCACGGCCTGGCGCTCGCGCCAGACACCGCGCACCGACAGGCCGGGCGCGGCGACGAGGCTCGGGGCCTGCAGCCACAGGCGCAGCGGCGCGCCGATCACGCGCCCTCCGCCCAATCCGCCAGCGCCGCCGCCACGGCCGCAGGCGCCTCCAGCAGCAGGTTGTGGCCGGCAGCGTCGACCTGCCGGTGCGTGACCCAAGGCAGTCGCACCTGGGATGCGGCCAGGGCGCCGAAGCGCAGGTCGAGCGCGCCGGTCAGGAAGCGGACCGGCTGCGTGGTGGCGGCCAGCGCCGGCCGCAAGTCGGGCATGCGTGCCAGGCCGGCGACGTCGAAGGCCCAGGCCAGCGCGTGCTGGTCGTGCGCCAGCCGTGCGGCGCGCTGGCGGGCCTGCAGCGACGCGGGCAGGAGGCGCTGCGTGTCGAACAGCGGCAACGACTCCCAATCGGCGACGAAGGCCTGCAACGGGCCGCTGCGCAGGGCGGCGGCCCGTTGCCCGTCCACCCGGGCGCGCTCGGCGCGCTCGGCGGCATCGGCCAGGCCGACGTGGCCGCCGACCAGCAGCGTGCCGCGCAAGCGCGTCGTGCCACGCAGGGCGGCAGCCAGCGCCAGCCGCGCGCCCAGCGAATAGCCGGCGAGCACGGCCCCTGCGGGCAACGCGGCAGCGAGCGCCTGCACCGCAGCGTCCCAGCTCGGCGGCTGCGGCGGCGCGGGACCGTGACCGGGCAGCCACGGGCACCAGACCGGGCCGTGACCCGGCAGCGCGGCGAGGACATCGTCCCAGGCCCCGGGCCCACCCAGGAAACCGTGAAGCAGCACCAGCGGCGGCCCGCCCGCACCCTTGGCCGGATGCCGCAGGCCGGGGTGCCAGCCGTTGTCGCTCACGTCGCCACGGCCTGCTCCGCCGCGGCCGCCATGGCCGCCAGCAGCGCGCCGCGTTGCGGGCTGCCGCCGGCCGCCGGGACCGCTTCGACGAGCATCGGCCGCTCGGCCTGCAGTGCCTGCGCCAGTGCGGCGGCCAGCCCGGCCGGCGTGTCGACCCGCGCATAGCCCAGGCCCCAGGTGGCGGCCAGGCCCTCGAAGCTGCGGCCGTGAGGCGTGACGAAGAGCCGTTCGCGCGCCGCGGCCATGCGTTCGTCGCGCCCCAGCGGCAGCCGCTCGAAGATGCGACCACCGTCGTTGTTGACGACCACGATGGCCAGCGGCCCCGACACGGCGGCCGCGGCCGCCAGGCCACCGGCGTCGTGCAGCAGCGCGACATCGCCCAGCAGCAGCGCCAGCGGCGGCGTGCCGACGCTGCGCGCGCCGGCCGCGCCGGCGACGCCGCCGTCGACGCCGGCCGCGCCGCGCTGGTGCAGCAGTTCCAGTGCGCGCGCGTCGGGGGGCAGATCGTGGTCGAGGTCGCGCACCGGGCCGGAGTTGCCGATCGCCAGCCGTGCACCGGCCGGCAGTGCGGCGCGCACCAGCGGTGCGATCTGGTGTTCGTGCAGCGGGCCGTCAGCGGCGGCCGCGGCCCGCTCACGCGCCGCCCAGGCGGCCGCCTCGGCCTGCCGCCAGCGCAAGCGATAGTCGCGCGCGGCATCGGCCCGGCCACCCGGCTCGGCATCGAGCTCCACCGCGGCGGCCTCGAGCAGGTCCGCCACCGGCCCCAGCAGCATGGCCAGCGCACCGCCCGCGGGGTCGGCCGGGCGCTCGCCGGGCAACACCAGGCGCTCCGGCGCATCGTCGCCGTCGATCCAGGCCAGCCACTGCGCCGAAACGGCCGGCGCGCCGAGCTCCAGCGCCAGCTCCGGCCGCAGCCGGCTGCGCAGCGCAGTCGATCGCAACAGCGCATCGAAGGCACCGCAGCAGGACGGCAGCAGCGTCTCCTCAAGCCCGAAGCGCAACTGGCTCGTCGCTTCCGCCAGCAGCACGTAGCCGCTGGCGGCGACGAAGCTCTGCACCGCACGGCGCAAGGCGCCGGCCCCGGGCAGCGGCATCGGCCCGGCGACGATCACGCCGCGCGGCGCGGCACGCACCCGCGCCACCAGTTCGGCCACGGCCCGAGGGTCCGGCTGCGGCCTTGGCGGCCACAGGCGCGGTGCGCCGACCCCGGCGACGGCATTGAGCCGCGGCCGCCAGGGTTCATGCCCACTGCCCGGTTGCGGCTCCAGCGGCTTGCGGAAGCGGGCATTGACCTGCACCGCGCCGGCCTGCGGATATTGCGTCGCGAGCACGGCCTGGGCGGCGATTCGAGGCACCGCGCGCAGTGCCGCCGGGTGCGCGTCGGGCAGGCCGAGTTCGAAGAAGGCGCGCGCGTGGTGGCCGAACAGGCGCAGCTGATCCACCGTCTGCGACGCCTGCGCCTGCTGCACCTCCCAGGGCCGGTCGGCGCTGAGCAGCAGCAGCGGCAGCCCGGCCTCGCAGGCTTCCATCGCCGCCGGCAACCAGTGGCCCGGCGCCGTGCCGCTGGTCGCCAGCACGACGCTGGGCCGGCCGCTGGCCCGCGCCTGTCCGAGGGCGAAGAAGGCCGCCACGCGCTCGTCGTGCAGCACCGTGGTGGGCAACTGGGCGGCCAGCGCCAGCGCCAGCGGCGTCGATCGCGATCCCGGGCTGATCACCGCGTGCGCGACGCCGCATTGCGCCAGCGAGGCGGCGAACAGGTGGGCCCAGGCGCTGTGCAGGTCGTCGGCGGCTGCGCTCAAGCGTGGCCCCGGAAGGCGTCGAGCACGCTGCGCTGCTTGACCCGGGTCTCGGCCAGTTCCGCATCGCCCGCGGAACCCTCGACGATGCCGGCGCCGGCCGGCAGCATCGCGCAACGGCCGTCGAGCACGAGGCCGCGCAGCGCGACCACGGCGTGACCGTCGCCATAGGGCGAGAGGCGAACGAACGGCCCGGCGTAGAGGCCGCACGGTTCGGTCTCCAGTGCCGCCAGCAAGGCGGCAG
>Ga0105090_10001755_pt1 | contig 11813 bp, 7 predicted proteins | sample PPLLak3March2015_FD_79110 | JGI IMG/M metagenome (GOLD analysis project Ga0105090, IMG submission 79110) | Freshwater sediment microbial communities from Prairie Pothole Lake near Jamestown, North Dakota, USA - PPLs Lake P7 Core (1) Depth... | ecosystem: Environmental > Aquatic > Freshwater >... | reverse complement strand
GCTCCTCGATTACCTGAAGGCGACCGACCTGGCGCGCTATCAGGACGTCGTCGCCAAGCTCGGCCTGCGCCGCTGATCGCCCGCATCTCCGGCCCGCATTGCGGGCCGGAATCGTTTCTGCATCCCCCAAAGCTCAAGCAGCACTGGACACCATCGTGAACGTCCACACCAAGACTTTTCAGTACGGTCCCCACACCGTCACGCTCGAAACCGGCCGGCTCGCCCGCCAGGCCGACGGCGCCGTCCTCGTCTCCATGGGTGACACCTCGGTGCTCGTCACCGCGGTCGGCCGCAAGGCCGCCGACGCCAACAAGGACTTCTTCCCGCTCACCGTGAACTACGTCGAGAAGACGTACGCGGCCGGCCGCATCCCCGGCGGCTTCTTCAAGCGCGAAGGGCGTCCCACCGAGAAGGAAACGCTAACCTCGCGCCTGATCGACCGCCCGATCCGCCCGCTGTTTCCTGAGGGCTTCCGCAACGAGATCCAGGTGGTCGCGATGGTCGTGTCGCTCGATCCCGAGATCGATTCCGACATTCCCGCGATGCTGGGCGCCTCGGCGGCGCTGGCGATCTCCGGTATCCCGTTCCGCGGCCCGATCGGCGCCGCCAAGGTGGGTTACCGCGAGGGCCAGTACCTGCTGAACCCCACGGTCAAGGACCTGCAGACCTCGCAGCTCGACCTCGTCGTCGCCGGCACGGCCGACGCTGTTCTGATGGTCGAATCCGAGGCGCAGATGCTGTCGGAAGAGGTGATGCTCGGTGCCGTGGTGTTCGGCCACGAGCAGATGCAGATCGCGATCAAGGCGATCAAGGAACTCGCAGCCGAGGCCGGCAAGCCGGCCTGGGGCTGGCAGCCGGCGGCAGTCGACGAGGCCCTCGTGGCGGCGGTCGCCGCGCAGGCCGCAGCCGCGCTCGGCGAGGCGTACCAGATCACCGAGAAGCAGACCCGCTATACGCGCGTCGGCGAGATCAAGAAGGCGACCATCGAGGCGCTTGCCGGTGGTGAAGCGCCGAAGTTCGAGGCCCGCAAGGTCGCCGACCAGCTCGGCCAGCTCGAGTACGACATCGTGCGCCGCCGCATCATCGCGGGCGAGGCGCGCATCGACGGCCGCGACATGAACACCGTGCGCAAGATCACCGTGCAGACCGGCGTCCTGCCGCGAACCCACGGCTCGGCACTGTTCACCCGCGGCGAGACGCAGGCGCTTGTGACCACGACGCTCGGCACCGGCCGCGACGCGCAGATCATCGATGCGCTCGCGGGCGAGCGCAAAGAGCCGTTCATGCTGCACTACAACTTCCCGCCGTTCTGCGTCGGCGAGACCGGCATGATGGGTTCGCCGAAGCGCCGCGAGATCGGCCACGGCAACCTCGCGCGCCGCGGCGTGAGCGCCGTGATGCCGGACATGGCGAACTTCCCGTACGTCATCCGTGTGGTCTCCGAGGTCCTCGAGTCGAACGGCTCGAGCTCGATGGCATCGGTGTGCGGCACCAGCCTCGCGCTGATGGACGCCGGCGTGCCGCTCAAGGCGCCGGTGGCGGGCGTGGCCATGGGCCTCGTCCTCGAGAGCGGCAAGTTCGAAGTGCTCACCGACATCCTCGGCGACGAGGACCACCTCGGCGACATGGACTTCAAGGTGGCCGGCACGTCGGACGGCGTGACGGCGCTGCAGATGGACATCAAGATCGAGGGCATCACCCGGGAGATCATGAAGGTCGCCCTGGACCGCGCCCACAATGCGCGCCTGCACATCCTCGGCGAGATGAACAAGGTGCTCCCGGCGCCGCGTCCGCAGATGTCGGAGTGGGCGCCGACCATCATCACCATGAAGATCGACCCGGAGAAGATCCGCGAGGTCATCGGCAAGGGTGGTGCGGTGATCCGCGCGATCACCGAGGAGACGGGCACGACGATCGACATCGAGAACGACGGCACCGTGAAGATCGCCTCGGTGAATGGCGCCGCCGGCCGCGAGGCCCAGCGCCGCATCGAATTGATCACCTCCGAGGTCGAGGTGGGTTCGGTCTACGAAGGCAAGGTGGTGCGCCTGATGGATTTCGGCGCCTTCGTGCAGATCCTCCCGGGCAAGGACGGTCTCGTGCACATCTCGCAGATCTCCGAGGAGCGCGTCGAGCGCGTCAGCGACAAGCTCAAGGAAGGCGACGTCGTGCGCGTGAAGGTGCTCGAGGTCGACCGCCAGGGCCGCGTGCGCTTGTCGATGCGTAACGTCGACGCGTGACGGAGCTCCAGCAGCGGTTGGAGGCTAGAGGCTAGAGGCTAGAGGTTAGAGGTTAGTGAAGAGGGCCAGCATTGCTGGCCCTTCTTCTTTGCACTGACCCCTAACCTCTAACCTCTAGCCTCTAGCCTCTATTCGTTCTTGTCCTTCCCCCACGGCCCGGGCAGGCGGCTGAACACCTCTTCCTGCACGGCCTTCCAGCGCTGGTAGTTTTTCTGCGCGACGGCGGTGACCGTCTCGAGCGGGTCGATGCCCACCACGTTCTTGAACTTGTCGCGCAGGTCGCGCTGCTCGCGGGCGAACAGTTGGATGCTCTCGTCGAGGTAGCGCCCCACGAAGTCCTGCAGGCCACTACCGTAGCTGCGGATCACCTGCGACAGGAAGTCGCGGCTCATCAGCGACTCGCCGGCGCCTTCCTGCTCGGCGATCACCTGCAGCAGGATGCTGCGCGTGATGTCCTGCTGCGTCTTGCGATCGAGGACGACGAAGTCGACCCGCTCGACCACCAGCCGGCGGATGTCGGCGAGGGTCACGTAACGGCTCTCCACCGTGTCGTAGAGGCGGCGGTTCGGGTACTTGCGAATCACACGCGGACCACCCTTGGGATGGTCGGCCGAGGCTGCGGCCCGTTTCGTTCGCGGCGACTTGGTCTTGGCGGTCATGGCGAGCTGATTCCTGTCGTGTCGTGAGCGCCTTGCTCGAGGCGCACCGTTCCCGTCCGCAGGCCCGCGAGCCGCTGCGGCTGCCAGTGGGCGATCGCCCAATGCCAGACCTCCGCCAGCGGCGCGCGAGCCAGATCCGCAGGCGGGGCCTGGCGCAGGAACTCGAGCGCCGCGACCACCTGGGCCGCCGGCGACGAGCGCGACAGGGCCGGCGCGTCTTCGGACTTTGAGAGCTTAATGCCGGTATTACCGACTGCAATGGGTAGATGCATGTATGTCACGGTCGGCAGCCACAACGCCTGCTGCAGAACGATCTGCCGCGCGGTGCTCGTTAGCAGGTCGGCCCCGCGAACGACGTCAGTAATTCCCTGGAAAGCGTCGTCCACCACCACGGCGAGTTGGTAGGCGAACAGGCCGTCCCGCCGCTTGAGCACGAAGTCGCCGACGGTGCGCGCGACGTTCGAGCGTTGCGCGCCTTGGACTCGGTCCACGAAATCAACGTCGCGATCGGGGGCACGGCAACGCCAGGCAACCGTGTCGTGCGTCCCCGGGGCGGCCGCGAGGCACTGTGCCGGATGGAACAGTTCCTCACCCGGGCTGCGCCGCTGGTTCTCCAGCAGAGCCTCCAGTTGCGCGCGTGAGCACCGGCAGCGGCGCAGGCAGCCCGCAGCCGACAGTTGCTCCAGGGCCGCCTCGTAGGCAGCTGTGCGGGAACCCTGGCGCAGCACCGGGCCATCCCAATGGAACCCGAACCGCTCGAGGGTTGCGAGGATGTCGTCTGCGGCGCCTGGCCGCTCACGAGGGGGATCGAGGTCTTCGATGCGCACCAGCCACTGGCCGCCGCGCGCGCGCGCCTCGAGGAAGCTGCCGACGGCAGCGACCAGGGAACCGAAATGGAGCGGGCCGCTCGGGGAGGGCGCGAAACGGCCGCGGTAAGGGCGGCCAGGCTCAGCGATACCAGTCGTCGCGGTCGCCGAACTGCTTTTCGCGTCGCTCACGCCGTTCCTGGGCCTCGACGCTGAGCGTCGCCACCGGGCGCGCCTCGAGGCGCTTGACGCCGATCGGTTCGCCGGTCTCGAGGCAGTAGCCGTACGAGCCGTCCTCGATGCGCTTCAGCGCCTCGTCGATCTTGCGGATCAGCTTGCGCTCGCGGTCACGGGTGCGCAGCTCGAGGCTGAACTCCGATTCCTGCGTGGCGCGGTCGTTCGGGTCGGGGAAGTTGGCCGCCTCGTCCTTCATGTGGAGCATGGTGCGGTCGACTTCCTGCATGAGGTCGTTCTTCCACGCCGACAGGATCCTGCGGAAGTGCTCGAGCTGCTCCTTGCTCATGTACTCCTCGCCCTTGCGCTGGACGTACGGCTGTACGTTGCGTGGGCCGGAGAGCAGGCTCATGCCGCTGTCGTACGCCTCGGTATCCTCGGCAGGTTGCGGGGCCGGGGCGGGACGCTTTACGGCTGCGGGCTCCGGACGGGCCGGCGCCGGCTTGCGCGCGGCCTTGGCGGCCGGCGCGGCCGCAGCCTTGGTCTTCGGTGCCGCCTTGGCTGCCGGCTTCGCAGCGGGCTTGGCCGCCGCTTTCGCGGCAGGCTTGGCCGCCGCTTTCGCGGCAGGCTTGGCAGAAACTGTCTTCTTGGCCTTGGGTGCCTTGGCAGACGGTTTCTTCGCGGGCATTTCTTACTCCGGGAACGTCGAAGGACGCGGGATTATACAGACCGAGCGCGCCGGGTCCACCCGTTCCGGCGCCGAGTCCCGCCCGGGCTGAGAAGGCCGTCAAAACGCCCGCCGCGCCATTCTCAAGAACGCCCGATTTGCAATGCTGTGGGGGGCGCCGGTTTCTTTTAAACTCCGCGTTCCTCCCATGCCCCCGTTCCTGGATGCACGATGCGCCTGACCAAGATCAAGCTGGCCGGCTTCAAGTCCTTCGTGGACCCGACCACGATCAGTTTTCCGAGCAGCCTGGTCGGCGTGGTCGGTCCCAACGGGTGCGGCAAGTCGAACATCATCGACGCCGTGCGCTGGGTGATGGGCGAGATCTCGGCGAAGCACCTGCGCGGCGACTCGATGGCCGACGTGATCTTCAACGGCTCGGGTTCGCGCAAGCCCGTCGGCCAGGCGTCGGTCGAGCTGGTGTTCGACAATTCGGACGGCAAGCTCGGCGGTGAGTACGCCAACTACGCCGAGGTGTCGCTGAAGCGCGTCGTTTCGCGCGACGGCCAGTCGTCGTATTTCCTCAACGGCGTGCGCTGCCGCCGCAAGGACATCACCCAGCTGTTCCTCGGTACGGGCCTCGGGTCGCGCAGCTACGCGATCATCGAGCAGAACATGATCTCGCGCGTCATCGAGGCGAAGGCCGACGAGATGCGCGCGTTCCTCGAGGAAGCGGCCGGCATCTCCCGTTACAAGGAGCGCCGCAAGGAGACCGAGTCGCGCATCGCGCACACCCGCGAGAACCTCGCGCGCCTCTCCGACCTGCGCGACGAAGTCGAGAAGCAGCTGCGTCACCTGCAGCGCCAGGCCGCCACCGCGCGGCGCTACCAGGTGCTGAAGCAGGAAGAGCGGCAGGTGCATGCCGAGTTGCTCGCGCTGCGCCTGCGCGAGGTGGAGAGCGAATCGGGCGCGCGCCAGGCGATCCTGAACGAGCGCGACCTCGCGCTGCAGGCGGCGCTGGCCGAGCAGCGTTCGCTCGAGGCGCAGATCGAGCGTGCGCGGCAGGAGCACGACGGCAAGGCCGGGGTGCTGTCAGAGGTGCAGGGCCGCTATTACCAGGTTGGCGCCGAGATCTCGCGCAGCGAGCAGGCCATCGAGCACGCGCGCGAGATCCGCAGCCGCCAGCGCCAGGAACTCGACCAGATCGCGCACGGCCTGCAGGAGGCCGGCGCCCATCGCGTGCGTGACGCCGCGCAGGCCGAGGAACTGGCGACCGCGCTGACCGAACTCGAGCCCGGCCTCGAACTGGCGCGTGCCGCCGAGGAGGCGGCCGCGGAGGCGCTGATGGCCGCCGAGTCGGCGATGCACGGCTGGCAGGAGCGCTGGGAAGAGTTCAACCAGTCGTTGCGCTCAGCGTCCTCAGCGGCTGAAGCCGAGCGGGCGCGACTCGAGGAGATGGACAACCAGCTGCGCCGGCTCGTTGCGCATCGCGAGCGCACCACCGGCGAACACACGGCGCTGGCCGCCGCCGACGTCGCCGCGACGCTCGCCGAGATCGAACATGCCGAGGCCGAGGCCCGCGCAGCCGTCGACGCGGTGCGCGAGCGCATGGCGAGCCTCGTCGCATCGTTGCAGGCCGAACGCAATCGCGAACGCGAGCTCGCCGAGGCGTCGCGGGTCGCGCGGCGTCAAACGCAGGACGCCGAGGGTCGTATCGTCTCCCTCGAAGCGCTGCAGCGGGCGGCGCTCGGACAAGGGCAGGGCAAGGTGGTGGACTGGCTCGAAGCCCGCGGCCTCGGCGCCAACCCGCGGCTTGCCCGGCAGCTCACCGTGGACGCGGGCTGGGACCGCGCCGTCGAGACCGTGCTCGGCACCTATCTCGAAGCGGTCTGCGTGGATTCCATCGATGACGTGGCCGGCGTGCTCGAGAGCCTGACCGCCGGCACGGTCACGTTCTTCGCCGGCGCGCAGGGGGCCGCCGGCGGTGGTCACAGCGCCGACAGCCTGCGTTCCCGCGTGCAGGGCCCGAGCGGCCTCGACGCGCTGTTCGAAGGCATCGTCGCCACCGACACGCTGGCCGACGCGCTCGCGGTGCGGCCGCGGCTGCGCGCCGGGCAGTCGGTGATCACCCGCGACGGCATCTGGATCGGCCCGGACTGGCTGCGTGTGAGCCGCGATCGCGACGCGCACGAGGGAGTGCTCGAGCGCGAACAGACGCTGCGTCGCGAGCGGGGCGAGCTCGAACGGCTGCAGGAGCGCAGCCGCGAGCTCGACGAGGAACTCGAGGCCGTACGCCTCCGCGTCCGGGAGACCGAGGACCGGCTCGCCGACGAGCAGGCGCAGCTTTCGCGCGGCGGCGCCGCGCACATGAACCTGCGTTCGCAGCTCGATTCGCTGCGCGCCAGGGCCGAGCAGCGCAACGCACGCATGCAGCAGCTCACCACGGAGCTGGCCGAACTCGAGGGCGCCCTCGAGATCGCCAATGCCGGCAACCGTTCGGCGCGGGCGCGACTCGAGGAGGCCGTGGGCACCATGGCCGAGCTCGAGGAACGCCGGCGCGCCCTCGAGACCGAGCGTGACGCCCTGCGACAGTCGCTGACCGCTGCCCGCCAGCGCGCCGAGCAGGATCGCAACGCCGCCCGCGAGGTCGCCATTCGCGTCGAATCGCGCCGCACCGGCCACACGTCGCTGCTCGCGAGCCTCGCGCGCCTCGACAGCCAGATCGCGCAGTTCGAGACGCGTCGCACCGACCTCGATGCGCAGCTCGCCACCGGCGAGGCCACCGAAGCGCAGCTCAAGGGCACCCTCGAACAGGCGCTGCAGCATCGCGTCGCCGTCGAGGAGGAGCTTGGGGCGGCCCGCCGTGCCCTCGAGGAGGTCGACACGAGCCTGCGCGAACTCGACGAGCAGCGGCTCACCGCCGAGGCGACGGTGCAGGACGCGCGCGACCTGCTCGAGAACGTGAAGTTCTCGGTGCAGGAACTGCGCCTGCGACGCGAGACGTTGCTCGAGCAGTTCGCGGCCACGCGCCTCGATCTCGGAGAGGTGACGACGGCACTGGTTCCTGAGGCGGACGTCACCACCTGGGAGCAGCGCCTCGCGGAGACCGCCGAGAAGATCGAGCGGCTCGGCCAGGTCAACCTCGCGGCCATCGACGAATTCAAGGAACAGTCGGAGCGCAAGGAATACCTCGACCGCCAGTTCACCGACCTCACGGACGCGCTGTCGACGCTCGAGGACGCCATCCGCAAGATCGACCGCGAGACGCGCAGCCGTTTCCAGGACACCTTCGACCGCGTCAACGCCGGCCTGCAAGAGAAGTTCCCGCGGCTGTTCGGCGGCGGCAATGCGTACCTCGAGCTGGTCGGCGACGACGTGCTCGAATCGGGCGTGGCCATCATGGCCCGCCCGCCCGGCAAGCGGAACAGCTCGATCAGCATGCTGTCGGGCGGCGAGAAGGCGCTCACCGCCGTGGCGCTGGTGTTCTCGATCTTCGAGCTCAACCCTGCGCCGTTCTGCCTGCTCGACGAGGTGGACGCGCCGCTCGACGAGAACAACGTCGGCCGCTTCTGCGATATCGTGCGCGAGATGGCGGGCCGCGTGCAGTTCGTGTTCGTCACGCACAACAAGACCACCATGGAACTGGCCAGCCAGCTCCTCGGCGTCACGATGAACGAGCCGGGCGTGTCGCGGCTCGTCGCGGTGGACGTGGACGAGGCGATGCGCCTGGCCGCGGTGTAACTCCAAGGCCATGAACGAGCTTCGCTGGATCCTCCTGACCGCCGGCCTGCTGTTGATCGCAGGGATCTACGCCTGGGGCCTGCGGGCGCGACGCCGTGCCACGGCACCTGAACACGAGCGGATGACCCGTGTGGAGCCCGCGCGCACGGTGCCGGTGGTCTCGGAGCCGGCCGACGCCGAACTGGAGAGGCCGGACGACGAGGTGCTGATCGAAGCGCCGGAGCCGCCGGACGTCGAGGAGTTCGAGGATTTCGGGGAGCAGCCTGCGCCGCGCCATGCCACCGGCACGACGCGCCGCGAGCCGCGCATCGAACCAAGCTTCGATGCGCGCTACGAGCCTGGCGTTTCAACGTCACGGGTCGAACCGCGCTTCGAGCCAGAGCCGGTGCCGGTCGCCGAACCTATCCGTGCGGAACGTCCGGCGCCGGCGGTCGAGCCGCCGCGCAAGCCGCAGCAGCAGAAGATCGTCGCCGTGCGCGTGGTCGCGGCAGCCGGCTCGCAGTTTGCGGGCGACAGGCTGCTCGACGCGCTGCAGGCCGACGGTTTCAGTTTTGGCCGATACCAGATCTTCCATCGCCTGGATGACTCCGGGCGGCCCGTAGTGAGCCTCGCCAGCCTCAAGGAGCCCGGCACGTTCGATCCCGACGCCATGCCGGGTTCGCAGTTCCGCGGCGTCGCGCTGTTTGCCGTGATGCCCGGGCCACTGCCGGCAGTGCGCGCGTTCGACGAGCTGATCGTCACCGCCCGCGCGCTGGCTGCAACGCTCGGCGGCCAGTTGCAGGACGAGCGTGGCGGTCCGCTCACCCTGCAGCGCATCGGCCACCTGCGCGAGGAGGTGGCCGAGTTCGAGCGTGCCCGCGGCGCGGCCTCGGACGCCTGACGGTCGCCGCGATGACGGCCCGCGAGGACGCGAAGCGCATCGCCGGGCTGCGCGAGCTGATCCGGCGGCACGACTACCTCTATTACGTCCTCGACGATCCCGAGGTCTCCGACGCGCGCTACGACGCGCTGCTGGCCGAGCTGCGTGAGCTCGAGGCCGCACATCCGCAGCTGGTCACCGCCGATTCGCCGACGCAGCGCGTGGGCGGCGCGCCGAGCGGCGCGTTCGGCGAAGTCGTCCACGCGGTGCCGATGCTGTCCCTCGACAACGCGTTCACCGAACAGGACGTGCTCGACTTCGACCGCCGCGTGCGCGAGCGGCTCGACGTCGAGTCGGTCGATTACTCCGCCGAACCGAAGATCGACGGTCTCGCCATCAGCCTGCGCTACCAGCACGGGCAACTGGTGCAGGCGGCTACCCGCGGCGATGGCACCAAGGGTGAGGACGTTACCGCCAACGTGCGGGCCATCCGCTCCGTGCCGCTCACCCTGCGCGGCGCGCACCCGCCGCCGCTGCTCGAGGTGCGCGGCGAGGTGTACATGACCCGCCGCTCGTTCGAGCAGCTGAACCGCCGCGCGAGCGAACGCGGCGAGAAAACCTTCGTGAACCCGCGCAATGCCGCGGCCGGCAGCCTGCGCCAGCTCGACCCGAAGGTGACGGCGAGCCGGGCGCTCGACCTGTTCTGCTACGGATTAGGGGCCACAGAGCACTGGGCAGCGTCGCGCCGGCACAGCGAGGTGCTGGCCGAGCTGCGCGAGTTCGGCCTGCGCACCTGTCCGCAGATCGAAGTCGTGGCGGGCGTGCGGGGCGCGCTCGACTACTACGAGCGCATGGGCCGCCGTCGCGACTCGCTCGGCTACGACATCGATGGCGTCGTCTACAAGGTCGATCGCCTCGACTGGCAGCGCGACCTTGGGTTCGTCGCCCGCGCGCCGCGCTGGGCGGTGGCGCACAAGTTCCCGGCGCAGGAAGAGACCACGGTGGTCCGTGACGTCGAGTTCCAGGTCGGTCGTACCGGCGCGCTCACGCCCGTGGCGCGGCTCGAGCCGGTGTTCGTGGGCGGCGTGACCGTGAGCAACGTCACGCTGCACAACATGGATGAACTCGCCCGCAAGGACGTGCGTGTCGGCGATACGGTCGTGGTGCGACGGGCTGGCGACGTGATCCCGGAAGTCGTACGCGTGATTCCCGACCTGCGGCCGGAGGACGCGCGTGAGGTCGTGCTGCCGCAGCGCTGCCCGGTCTGCGGCTCGCACGTCACGCGCGACGAGGGCGAGGCGGTGGCGCGTTGCTCCGGCGGGCTCGTCTGCAGCGCGCAGCGGCGCGAGTCGCTGCGGCATTTCGCGTCCCGTCGCGCGATGGACATCGAGGGGCTCGGCGACAAGCTCGTCGAGCAGCTGGTCGACGCCGCGCGCGTCGAGTCACCCGCCGACCTCTATACGCTCACCGCGGACGAACTCTCGGGGCTGAATCGCATGGGCCCGAAGTCGGCGGCCAACCTGGTCGAGGCGCTCGAGCGCAGCAAGCAGGCCACGCTGCCGCGCTTCCTGTTCGCGCTGGGGATCCGCGACGTTGGCGAATCGACGGCACTCGCGCTCGCGTCGCATTTCGGCAAGCTGGAGGCGCTCGAGGCGGCCACGCTGGAGGAGATCCAGCAGGTTCGCGACGTGGGGCCTGTGGTGGCGGCGCGCGTGCGCGACTTCTTCGACGAGCCGCGCAACCGCAAGGTGATCGCCGAACTGCGGCAACGCGGTGTATCTTGGCCCGACGTCATGCCGACGCGGGCGGCGGGCGACGGCCCGCTGACGGGCGAGACGGTCGTGATCACGGGCACGCTCGTGAGGCTGACACGCGACGAAGCGCGCGATGCGGCGCGGGCCGCTGGAGCCACGGTCACCGACTCGGTGTCGAAAAAGACGACCCTGCTCGTGGTCGGGGCAGAGGCCGGCTCCAAGCTGCGCAAGGCGCAGGAGCTTGGCGTGACCATCGTGGACGAGGCTGAATTCAGGCGTCGGCTCGGCGCCGGAAAAGACTGAGCCGGGCGACGGGACAGGGGGATGCGATGACGCAGGACGTGGCGCGTCCGGCACCGGCCGGCGAACGGAACGTGGTCGGGCACCTTGCGGGACTGCTGGGCGCGGAGCACGTGCTCACCGCAGCGGCGGAGCTGCAGTTTCATGCGCAGGACGTGTACCGCACCGGGGTGCCGCCAGTGGCGGTCGTGCGTCCGGGCACCGTCGAGGAACTGGCGGCTGCAGTGAAGGCGATCACCGGTGCCGGTCACGCCGCGATCGCGCGGGGTGGCGGCATGTCCTATACCGACGGCTACCTGCCGACGCGCGCGGCCTCCGTCACCATCGATACCTCCCGGCTCGACCGCGTCGTCGAAATCAATCCGGCCGATCGCTACGTCACCGTCGAATGCGGCGTGACCTGGAAAGCCCTGGCCGACGCGCTGGCACCGCACGGGTTGCGGACGCCGTACTGGGGTCCCCTATCCGGAGTGCGCGCGACCGTGGGCGGAGCGCTGTCACAGGGCAGCATCTTCCTGGGTTCGGGCCTGCATGGGCCGGTGCAGGAAAGCCTGCTCGCGCTCGAAGTCGTGCTGGCCGACGGCACGCTCCTCAAGACGGGCGGTGCTGCGCTCGC
>Ga0105090_10001754_pt1 | contig 11815 bp, 10 predicted proteins | sample PPLLak3March2015_FD_79110 | JGI IMG/M metagenome (GOLD analysis project Ga0105090, IMG submission 79110) | Freshwater sediment microbial communities from Prairie Pothole Lake near Jamestown, North Dakota, USA - PPLs Lake P7 Core (1) Depth... | ecosystem: Environmental > Aquatic > Freshwater >... | reverse complement strand
TGGGACGCGCTGGCTTTGCCGCACTGGACGAGATACGTCGCGACCGCGGTGCTCGTGGTTGGGTGTCTCGGCGTGCTCGCGGCCGCGCTGCTCGCCGTTCGGCGCTTTTTCAGGCGGGGTGCTCGACTGGGACCCGGCGACGCGCTGAGGGTCGTCGCGCTCGGCGTCATCGGCCTGCTGATCCATCTTCACCTGCAGGTGGTGTACGCGGAAGCGGCGCGTGACGATTCCACGTGGGAACCGCGCAGCGTCGCCGCGCTTGCGGGCAGGATGGGAGTGCTGCCGTTTCTGGCGTACTCGTATCGCCTCGAGTCCCGGTCGACCGGCGACATCTACGGCAGTGACCGTGACGCGTTGCCGCCGAGCGCGGCGGAGTTGCGGGAGGCGGTCCTGGGCGTCATGGACTTCGGGACCGACGCGGATCGGGCGTCCAGTAAGTTGCCGAACATCATGGTGCTGCTCGCCGAATCGACCTTCGATCCCGGGGCGGCCTTCCGACTGGAGGGCGACTGGAACGACGAGCTCTTCAGGGCAGGGGAGTCGACGGCGGCGATCGGCCCGCTGCACGTCAATGCCGTCGGCGGCGGCACGTGGATCACCGAGTTCGAGACGATCGTCGGGCTCGACTCGAGGCTGTTCGGGTACTCGGGGATGTACTCACACGCCTCGCTGTCACCGTTCGTCGACCGCAGCATCGCGACGTACCTGCGGGACCACGGTTACCACACCTGGGCGTTCTTCCCGCACGGCGGCGAGTTCTACAACGCGCGCAATGCCTATGCGAACTACGGGTTCGACCGGATTCTCGACAGCCGGGACCTCGGCAAGGGCGACTGGTTCGCCGACGACGTCGGGATGGCCGGCGGGGTGGCGGCGGCCCTCGGCGCCGATCCGCGTGAGCCGTTCTTCGCCTACGTGCTGTTCCTCGAGAACCACGGCCCGCACGAGTGCGGGATGGACGACGACTCGGCCATTCCGGTCCGCTTCGCCGACACCGGGGATTTCGAGCCCAACTGCGCGCTGCACGACTACCTGCGGCGGCTGGGCTCCACGACTGCCGCCGTACGCTTCCTGGTCAGCCACCTCGCGTCGATCGAGGCCCGGACGGGACGACCCTTCGTGCTGCTGGTGTTCGGCGACCACCAGCCGCATACGTTCGTCAGCACGGGTGGATTCCAGTACGACTACGGGGCGTTCCGGAAGCCCGCGGACACGCGCACGACCTTCTTCCACTTCATCTCGTCCGTCCCGGGGAGGCAGCTCCGGTGCTGCTCCACCGCGCCGTCTGCGGCGGTCCTCCCGTCCCTGCTGAGCGGATTCGTCGCGACCTCGCCCGACGACGTCTACCTCGCAACCAACCTGTGGCTGCACGCGCAGTGCGGTTCCGAGACGGTCCCGCTCGACTTCGGCAATTTCATGGAGCCCTTGCAAGGCCGCGACGTCGACCAGCGCACGGTCGACTGCAGGGAAGCCTACGGGCGGGCACTGGCGTCGTATCGCCGCTCCGGCGTCGTCCGCCTGAGCCGCACGACGATCGCTATCCGACCCTCGAGCGTTCGAGCCACGCCTTGACGGGTCGCTGCAGGGCGATTGCCTGCCGGATCTCGAGCAGCAACGGCCCGGAGCGCGTCGCATACATCTCGATGACTTCGGCCGGCACGGGGTGCCCGAAGGCCTGCTGGTACGCCTGGAGTGCGGTCGTGAGCTGGGTCGGCAGCGGTTGCGCGAGGTTCATCCCTCCCTTTTACGCGCCTTCGGACCATTGCGCTGGTTGCTGATGCCGATTGACAACGCGCGGGTAAACTCGTCGCTCACCTGCAGGAGATCTCCACATGGCCGACGACACCCGCGAGGAAGGCGCGTTCGAGCTCTACGACCTGAAGGTCGAGGTCGTGGCGCCGCCGGGTGCGCGGATCTGGTGCGGGTCCAGGCCGGGCGACCACTTCACGCTGCAGGGCGAGATGCTGTACCTGCCGCCGGGACAGGGTTTCTCGATCTATTCGCTGGCAGCCGTGCTGCCGCTGCTCGCGGCCAAGCAGCGCGTGTCGTCTGCCAGCGACTGGATGAGCACGGACGCGGAGGTGGCCTGCCCGGACCCGAACTGCCCGACGCGCCTGCGCATCACGCGCACCGGCAGGCGGCGGTTCCGGCACGCCGATACCACGGCCATCCCCCTGCCCGCCGTCGAGCCGCCGCCGGGAGGCGCGCCCTGATTCCGCAGGTCGCACTGGCCGCGGACTACCGCGTCTCGCGCCTCGTCAAGGGCGGTTGGCACCTCGCCGGCGGGCACGGCGCGGTCGATCCCGCCGAGGCGTGCCGCGACATGGCGGCGTTCGTCGAGGCGGGGTTCACCGCTTTCGACTGCGCGGACATCTACACCGGCGTCGAGGAACTGATCGGCCGCTTCCGGCGCGAGTATCCCGGCCTCGCCCGGAAAGTGCGCGTGCACACCAAGTTCGTTCCCGACCTCGACCGACTCGGGGATACCGATGGCCCGGCGGTCGAGGCGATCGTCGACCGGTCGCTGCGGCGCCTCGGCCAGGAGCGCCTCGACCTCGTGCAGTTCCACTGGTGGGACTGCGCGGTGCCGCGTTACGTCGAGGTCGCGCTCGAGCTCGAGCGGCTGCGTCGCAAGGGCAAGATCGACCGCATCGGGATCACGAACTTCGGCACGCCGCAGGTGCGCGAGCTGCTCGACGCCGGTGTGCCGGTCCTGGTCCACCAGATCCAGTACTCGCTGCTCGACGATCGCCCGCGGCACGGCATGGTCGAGCTGTGCCGCGGGCAGGGCATCGGCCTGCTTTGCTACGGAACCCTGGCCGGCGGCTTCCTGAGCGAGCGCTGGCTCGGCGTGCCGGCGCCGGAGGGCGCGCTCGCCAACCGCTCGCTCGTGAAGTACCGGCTCGTCATCGACGAGTTCGGCGGCTGGCCGCTGTTCCAGCAGTTGCTGCGGGCACTCGCGGCGGTGGCCGCCCGGCACGGCAGCGACATCGCCAGCGTCGCCGCCCGGCTGGTGCTCGATCGCCCCGGGGTGTCGGCGGCCATCGTCGGCGCGACCAGCACCGCCCACCTCGCGGCGTACCAGCGCATCGGCGAGCTCGAACTCGATGCGGCGGACCGCACGGCGATCGAGGCCGTCACCGAGCGTCGCCGGGGTCCGCGCGGCGACGTCTATGAACTCGAACGGGACCGCGACGGCGCGCACGGTCGCATCATGAGATATACCCTGAACCGCTGACGGGAGCGCACATGCCGAGATCGCTCGTCCCGGATCGCAGAGGCTCGCTCGCCGTCGCCGCTGCGCTTGCCCTGGCGTACAACGTCGCGCTCGCCGCGGATGCCCGTCCGTCGCCGGACGCGCGCTTCCTCGCCCACCTGCAGGGCGTCTACGAGCGGCAGTTGCAGGCCAACCCGTCCATGGCGACCGAGGAGGGCGCATCGCAAGGCAATGATCGCTGGGAGTCGCTCGGCGAGGCCGGCGCTGCCGCAGGCGCCGCGGCGGCGACGCGAGAACTCGATCTCGTGCGGCGCGAATTCGCCGATGCGCCGCTCGGGCCGCGGGCGCGCATGCAGTACCGCGTCTTCGAGCGCTCGCAGGACCTGCTGCTCGACCGCTACCGCTGGCGCGACCATCTTTATCCGCTCAACCAGATCACGGGCCCACCGATCGACATCCCTCAGGTGCTCGGTTCCCAGAAGGTCGAGTCGGTGGCCGACGCCGAGGCGTGGCTGCGCCGCGTGTCGGCCACGCGCGATTACCTCGGCGGGCTGGTGGAGCGGCTGGAGCGGCAGGCGCAGCGGGACGTGTACCTGCCGAAGTCCGTGTACCCGATCGTCGCAGGCCAGGCCCGCGGCCTGCGCGACGGCGTGCCCGCCGTGGACGGGCCCGGGGCCGAGTGGTCCACGCCGATGCTCGAGGACTTCACCGCCAAGGTGGCGGCCCTGCCGTTGCCCGAGGCCGAGCGCGAAGCCTTGCTTGCCCGCGCGCGTGCGGCGCTGGTGAACGACCTTCGTCCAGCCTACGGCAGGGTGATCGAGACGCTCGATGCGCATGCGGCGCGCTCGCCCGTGGACGGCGGCGTCTGGCAGTTGCCCGAGGGCGACGCGTTCTATGCCTTCCTCGTGCGCCAGTACACGACCACGGACATGACCCCGGCGCAGGTCCACGAGCTGGGGCTGCGCGAGGTCGCGCGCACCCACCGCGAGATGGCCGCGATCATGTCGCAGGTGGGCTACGAGGGCGACCTCAAGGGCTTCATGCAGCGGATGAAGTCGGACCCGCGGTTCTACCTTGCCGACGACGAGGCCGGTCGCGCCGCCTACCTCGCCCGTGCGCTCGAGATCGTCGCGGCCATGCAGGCGAAGTTGCCGGCGGCATTCCTGCAGCCGCCGCCGCTGCCGCTCGAGATCCGGCCGACCCCGGCCTACCGCGCCGCAGGTGCGCCCTCGGGCTTCTATTCGGGAGGGACGGCGGACGGCAGCCGTCCGGGCGTCGTGTCGCTGAATCTGACGCGGCTCGACACGCGCCCGCTCTACGAACTCGAGACCCTGCTGTACCACGAGGCCGTGCCGGGCCACCACCTGCAGATCTCGACCATCCTGGTCGATCCGGCCATCCCCGAGTTGCGCAAGGTGAGCCGCTACTGGGAGAACTCGGCGTTCGTCGAGGGCTGGGCGCTCTACGCGGAGCGCCTGGGCAAGGAGCTGGGCTTCTTCCAGGACCCGTACGCGGACTTCGGGCGGCTCGCGGCCGAGCTGTGGCGCGCCACGCGGCTGGTCGTCGACAGCGGGCTGCACTACAAGCGCTGGACGCGCGATCAGGCCATCGCCTACCTCGACCAGAACACGCCGAGCCCGCGCGCCAGCAACGAGAGCGCAGTGGACCGCTACCTGGCCGTGCCCGGGCAGGCGACCTCGTTCATGGTGGGCATGCAGCACATCCTCGCCGAGCGCGAGCGTGCGAGGCAGTCACTCGGGGAGAAGTTCGACCTGCGCCAGTTCCACGCCGTCGTGCTGGAGAACGGCTACGTGCCGCTGTGGGCGGTATCCGAAAGCGTCGACCGATGGCTCGCAGGCCAGGCCGCGCTCACCGCCACCACCACGAGCGCGTTGACGCCCATGGCCACGAGCCCCTTCTCCCAGCCGGGCAGCAGCACGGCGAACCACTCGCGGGCCGCGGGCAGCAGCAGCACGCCGTAGCCCGCCACCATGCCCGCGAGCACGCCGGCCGCACGCGTGCGCGTCCACAGGAAGCCGAGGAAGACGCCCGGGGCGAGCATGCCGATGGCCGCGTAGGCGGACAGGCCGATGGCCACCAGCGACTTGTTCGACGTGAGCGTCAGCCACACCGCGACGGCGGCAAAGACGACCATCGCGCCGCGGGCCACCCAGACCTGGCCGGCATCGCTGAGCTGCGGTCGCAGCGGCAGCACCACGTTGCGCCCGAAGATGGATGCCGCGGCCAGCAGCAGCAGGGAGCCGGGCACCAGGGCCATGAGGCACACCGTGCCGGCCAGCAGGCCCACGGTCCACGGTGGGTAACGGTCCGCCACGAACTGCAGCAGCACGGCGTTGGGATTGCCGTCGGCCGGCTGCGTGCCCGCGAGCAGCGCCGAGAAGCCGAGCAGCAGGATGAAGAAGTAGCTGAGCGAATAGAGTGGCTGCCAGATGGCGTTGCGACGGATGGTGTCGGCGTCGCGTGCCGCGAAGCACAGCTGGAACATGTGCGGGAAGATCCAGGTGCCGAGTGCCACGTTGATCGCGGCCGTCACGAGCCAGGTGCTGGTCAGGCCGGCCTCCGGCACGAGGCCGGGGAAGCTGCCGATGCCGGGATGCAGGTCCTGCACGCGCCGGAACACGTCGAGCATCGAGGTGGCGCCCACCTTGTCCGCGACCGTGAGGCTGAGGATCACGACCAGCGCGATCATCAGCACGTCCTTGACGCCCGCGGCGAACGCCGCCGAGCGCAGGCCCGCGAGGTACACGAAGGCGAGCATCACGGTCGCCGCGAGGATCGCGGCCTCGGCTGGGCCGAGCGCTGCGCCGAGCGTGAGCCGGAACACCAGCGCGAGCGCCGTGAGCTGGATCTGCACGTACACGACCAGCGCGGCGATGCCGGCCACGCCCACCACGACCCCGAGCCACGGCGCCCGGTATCGGCGGCTGAAGAAATCCGCCTGGGTGACGAGGCCATGGCGCTTGCCCGCGGTCCAGATCTGCGGCATCAGCCAGTACCCGAGCGCGCAGGCCAGCGACACGGAGGTGAAGGCGAGGTACGCCGGTGCGCCGTAGGCCCACGCGTAGCCCGAGATGCCGAGGAGTGCGAAGGTCGTGTAGATCTCGCCCGCGTTCACGAACCAGAAGATCCAGGCGCCGAAGCGTCGCCCTCCCACGGCCCACTCGTCCATGGTGAGCGCCGAGCGATAGCGTGCGTAGGTCAGCGCCGCCACGACGGTGCCGAGCACGATCGCGAGGCATAGCGCCAGCGGCAGCGAGAGGCTCACTCGGCGTCCGGGCGGCCGTCGCGGCGGCGGTCGAGCCGGAACACGATCGCGATCACCGCGCTGGTGAGCACGACGCCCGCCATCTGCCAGGCCATCGGGAAGGGCAGGCCGAAGGGTCGCAGCGCGATGTCGTTCACTAGCGGGGCGAGACCCGCCTGCCACACGAACGGCGTGAGCAGCAGCCAGCGATGCAGCCTGCGGCGCTTCACGTCGGCCCGACCGGCCGCCGGTCGGTCAGGAGGCGCAGCACCAGGCCCGCACCTTGCGCTCGAGCACGGCGAGCGGCAGCGCGCCAGTGTCGAGCACCTGGCCGTGGAAAGCCGTCACGTCGAAGCCCGCGCCCTGTCTGCTCGCGGCTTCCTTGCGCAGGGCCCGGATGCGCAGCTCGCCTGTCTTGTAGGCGCAGGCCTGCGCCGGGCGCGTGATGTAGCGATCGATCTCGACCTCGACGTCACGCTGCGCCATTGAAGTGTTGGCGAGCATGTAGTCGATCGCCCGCTGGCGCGTCCATTGCCCGGCATGCAGGCCGGTGTCGACCACGAGGCGCACGGCGCGCAGCATGCCCATGTCGAGGTGGCCGAAATACTGGTACGGATCGGTGAACAGCCCGAGTTCGGGGCCGAGCGATTCGGCGTACAGGCCCCAGCCTTCCGAGTACGCGGTGAGGCTGCCGAAACGCAGGTTGTCGGGCAGGGTCGCGTCCTCCTGCGCCAGCGTGATCTGGTAGTGGTGCCCCGGGATGCCCTCGTGCAGGGTGAGGGTCTCGAGCGTCGGGATGGGCCGCGTGCCGAGCATCGCCATGTTGAACCAAAGCACGCCCGGCGATTTCCCGTCCGGGGGGCCGGGGCGGTAGTAGCCCGTCCCGCGCTGCTCGCCGATGGCGGGCAGGGCGCGCACCTCGAACGGCGCCTGCGGACGTCGCGCGAACAGCTTCGGCATGCCGATCCAGATCTGCTGCTCGATCTCCCGGAAGCGCCCAAGCAGGTCGTCGGGCTCCGTGTAGTAGAACCGCGGGTCGGTCCGGATGAACTCGAAGAAGTCCGGCAGGTCGCCCTTGAAGCCCACGCGTCCGCGGACCGCCTCCATGCCGTCGCGGTAGCGCGCCACCTCCTCGAGGCCGATCGCGTGCAGCGCGTCGGCCGTGACGTCGACGGTCGTGTGGTACTGCAGTTCGGCCGCGTAGAGGCGCTCTCCATCCTTCATGGCCCATCGGCCCGGCGCCTCGAGCGCCTGCGGCAGGTAGTCCGTACTCAGGAATCCCGCGAGGCGGCGGCAGGCGGGCAGGACGTCCTGCTCGACCACGCGCCCGTAGGCCTGCGCCAACGCGGCGCGCTGGCCGGGCGGGATGCTGTCGGGAAAACGGCGAGTCGCCGCCATGAAGGGGCTCTCGGCCATGGGAAGCGCGAGCATCGCCCCGGTCTGCGCGATCACCTTCGCCACGACCACGCGTGGCTGGTGGTAGCCCAGGCGCTGTCCTTCCCGCAGTTGCCGGACCAGCGAGTCGAGGTAACCCGCGAAGCCGCGCAGGCGCTCGAGGCCGGCGGCGTAGTCGCCGGGCGAGCCAAACGGTGCGCCGGCGCCCGACACGTAGTCCGGCAGGCCGATGTGCAGGCCGCTGGTGGCATCGAGCGGCACCCACCGCATCACCTGCGCGAGACCCGAGCGGTATCGGGCGAGCTGCTGCTCTGCGCCGTACTCGAGCACGTCGTAGGCGATCTGGTCCACTGGCGGCAGGCCGGCCCGGTTGAGCGAGCGCAGCCCGGCAAGGTCCCGCTCCGCGCCGCTGCGCACGCCGTCGAGTGCGGCTGCGCCAAGCGGATCGACGAAGACCGGCGCACCGGGTGGTGGTGGCGTGCGCGGCGTCGGATCGAGGGCGTTCGCGGCCGCCTCGCTGCTCGCGATCAATTCCCGCAGGCGTGCCGAGTCATCGACGGATTCGGTCGCGGACGAGATGCGTGGCAGGCAGGGCAGGGCTGCGGCGGCGGCCAGCGCCTGCAGGGCCCTGCGACGGGTCAAGGGTTTGCTCATGGCCGCGATGATGCCGGAGTGCCGTGGCGGGTGTCAGGCGCCTCGCCGCATCCCGATCGAGGTCAGCGCGCTGTCGGTAATTCTTACAAATCGGTTGATGCCGCTCCGATGTATCGACGTGAACCCCATGATTCATGGGCATAAGTATTGACTGGCAGGGATCTTGCTTGTTCACTGCCGGACATCCCGTGTCGACGCGCCTCGAGCGGTCACCCCGGGGAACCGCCATCGCCGGGCGCTGCAGATGCGTCGCCACTCAGGAAGCACCATGAAGAAGTCGTTGGTCGGGCTGCTTGCCGTCGCCTCGTTCTCGTTGCCAATGGCCGCGTCCTCGGCGGTGATCGTTCTGACCTTCGAGGGCGTCGGTGACCTCAATCCGGTCGGCGAGTTCTACAACGGCGGTGGCGGAGCCGATTACGGCATCAGCTTCTCGCCGGAGACGCTCGCGCTGGTCGACTCGGATGCCGGCGGCAACGGCAGCTTCGCCAACGAACCTTCGCCGAGCACCGTGATGTTCTTCCTGGAGGCCGATGAGGCGATCCTGAACGTGGCGGCGGGCTTCGGCACGGGTTTCTCGTTCTTCTATTCCGCGGCCGAAGCCGGTTCGGTCCGCGTCTTCAGCGGCGTGAATGGCAGCGGCAGTCTGCTCGCCAGCCTCGATCTCGTTGCGCAGTTCGACGAGGGCTGCGCGGGCGACCCTACGGGCGACTATTGCAACTGGACGCCCGTGGGCGTGCTGTTCGCCGGCATCGCGCGCTCGATCGACTTCGGCGGCGCGGCCAATTTCATCGGTTTCGACGACATCACCTTCGGCTCGGACAAGCCGGGCGTCGTGCCGGAGCCCGGCTCGCTCGCGCTGCTGGGCCTCGGGCTGGGGCTCCTCGCCCTCTATGCGCCGCCGTTGCGTTCGCGGCGCCCCGCCCGCAGGTCCTCGCGCGTACGAGCGTAGCCCTGTGCGAAGGCCTCGCTGAACATGTGAGGCAGTTCGTCCGCCCCGTGTTGCGTCAGCATGCGGTGCAGGTCGGAGTAATACTCCCAGTACTTCGGGATCGGGTCCTGGCCGGGTACCAGCGGACGCGGTCCGTCCGGGCCGAACTGCCCGGTCACGTTGTCGGGCGACAACTGCCCGAGGATCGCTTCGAGGCCGGCCTGCAGTCCGGCGCGAACTGAGGCCTCGTGATCCCTCGCCTCCTGCAGCACGTCGCGAAGCGAGTCCACGGGACCCCCTTGCACGCGCCCGTGCGATTCGAACAGTCGCTGCAGCGCTTCATCCACCCCGGAGGACGTGCGCAGCGGATTGCCGACGCCCGCCGAGGCGGCCGCCGCCGCCGCCGCAGGCGTGGACTTGGCGCGAGCCTGCGCGAGGTCGCTGAGCCCGACCACGGCCTCGCGCAGCAACTGGCCTGCGATCAGCGGCAGCATCGCCTGCGCCTCGGGAGAGAGCGTGGTGGGTTCGATGCCGGCGCCACGGCAGAAGGCCTGCAGCGTGGAATTGAGATCGGTCCAGGTCGAGGCCTGCTGGTGGAACGGCTGCACCTGCTGCCGCGCCGCGATGCGGCTCTGCCGGCGTGCCATCGCATCGGCGAGTTCCCGCCGCGTGATCGCGCGCGTGCTGAGCGCCCAGTCCGGCGGGGGCGCGTCGGGTGAGTCGGGCGCCGGCGGCGCGTCTGCCGAAGGCGCCTCGACCTCGATCTCCGCAGCCGGCGGCGCGGTGCGGTCGGCGCGCGCGGCCGGGGCCTGGCCGAGACGCCGCTCGCGCGGCACCTTGAGCCCGAACGCGCTGCGTACCGGCAGTGATCCGGAGGGATCTGGGTCGGATCGCGAGAACAGGCTGTTGACGTCGAGGTCCGCGCCGAGGCCCGCGTCGAGGTGCTTGGCTGCCGAGTTTTCCTCGGACGCAGCCGGCAGGAAGTCGATGCGCGAATCGACGCTCACGATGAACTCGTAGTCGCCCATCCGCAGGCGGTCGCCGTCCTGCATCTCGAGCGGCCCGCCCGCCGACACCGGTTCTTCCGACTCGTTCACGTACACGCCGTTCGTGCTGGTGTCCCTCAGCCAGTACGACCCGTTGCGGTACTCGATCTCGCAGTGGTGGCCGGAGACGATGCGACGCGGATCCGGCAGCACCCAGTCGTTGTCCGGCGCACGGCCGATCGTGCCGCCGTTCACGCCAAACACGCGCGAGCGGTTCTCGCCGAGTTCGCGATACTGGTCGCTGATGACGCGGAGCTTGATGGCCATGGTTGCGCCACCCTTGTAATATGGCCCGATCCGCTCCGCAAGCGCACCGCGTCACATGCCTGCCAGCCATCTCTTCAAGGTCGTCTTCCACGCACAGGGCAGGGTGTACGAGATCTATGCCCGCAAGGTGGGGCATGGCAGCCTGTTCGGTTTCGTGGAGGTCGAGGAACTCGTGTTCGGCGAGCGCTCGGCCGTGGTGGTCGATCCGGCCGAGGAGAAGATCAAGGCGGAGTTCGAGGGCGTGAAGCGCACCTACCTGCCGCTGCACTCGGTCATCCGCATCGACGAGGTGCGCAAGGGCGGCGTGAGCAAGGTCTCGGCCGCGGACTCATCCAACGTCACGCCGTTCCCGTTCCCGGTCTATACGCCCGGCGACTCCGGGCCCCGCGGCAAGTAGCGGGGCCGTCGGCTCGCCCGCGGATACCCGCTCCGGTATCATTCCGGGCCCCTGCCAGTGCGGCGGCGGCCTCCAGAACATGCTCATACTCAGCGGCGCGACCGCGGTTTCTGAATTCCGGCTCGCCAAGCTGCTCGCAGCCATCCGCGAGCGCGCGCCGCGGGTCGCGAGCCTCGACGCGCGTTACATGCACTTCGTGGACCTCGAGCGCGAGCCGACCGGCGCAGAGCGCGAGGTGCTCGACTCGCTGCTGCGCTACGGTCCGCTGGCGCCGGAGCACGCCCCCGTGGGCGAGCCCCTGCTGGTCGTGCCGCGCTTCGGCACCGTCTCGCCCTGGTCCAGCAAGGCCACCGACATCGCGCACGTGTGCGGCCTCGAGCTCGTGAGGCGGATCGAGCGCGGCGTCGCCTGGTACGTGGCGAGTTCCCAGCCGCTCGCCGACGCCGAGTGGGCGGCCATCGGCGGCCTCGTGCACGACCGCATGACCGAGAGCGTGCTGCGCGATGCGGACGCCGCGGCTGCGCTCTTCAGCCACGCCTCGCCGCAGCCGTTGCGGACGGTGCCGCTGCTCGAGGGCGGAGCCGCGGCGCTCGAGGCGGCCAACGTCGAACTCGGCCTCGCGCTGTCCGCCGACGAGATCGCCTAC
>Ga0105090_10001753_pt1 | contig 11817 bp, 6 predicted proteins | sample PPLLak3March2015_FD_79110 | JGI IMG/M metagenome (GOLD analysis project Ga0105090, IMG submission 79110) | Freshwater sediment microbial communities from Prairie Pothole Lake near Jamestown, North Dakota, USA - PPLs Lake P7 Core (1) Depth... | ecosystem: Environmental > Aquatic > Freshwater >... | reverse complement strand
GTCGCCGGGATCGTCCGGCGAGCCAGCGCGCCGAATCTCTGGCGAATCGAGCACCTGCTGGACCGCCTCACCCTCCGGCCGGCCGATCTCCTCGACCAGCTGTCGTTGATGAGGGCCATCGAGGAGGTTCGGCCGACGGAGTTCTACAACCTGGCGGCGATGTCGTTCGTGCCGGCCAGCTGGGATCAGCCGATGCTCACCGGCGAGTTCAACTCCCAGGGGGTGACGCGCGTACTCGAGGCCATTCGGCAGGTGGACCCGAAGATCCGGCTCTACCAGGCGTCGTCGAGCGAGATGTTCGGCAAGGTCCGCGAGGTTCCGCAGACCGAGCTCACGCCGTTCTATCCCCGAAGCCCGTACGGGGTGTCGAAGGTGTTCGGCCACTACATCACCGTCAACTACCGCGAGAGCTACGGTCTGTTCGCCTGCTCGGGCATCCTGTTCAACCATGAATCGCCGCGGCGCGGCCTCGAGTTCGTGACGCGCAAGGTCACCGACGGCGTGGCGCGGATCAAGCTGGGCCTGGCCGATTCGCTGGCGCTCGGCAACCTGGACGCGTGCCGCGACTGGGGCTTCGCGGGCGACTACGTCCGCGCGATGTGGCTGATGCTCCAGCAGGACCGGCCGGACGACTACGTCGTGGCCACGGGCATCGCGCACTCGGTCCGCGACCTGGTGGAGGTGGCCTTCGCGCGGGTGGGGCTCGATTGGCAGAAGTACGTCCGGGTGGATCCCGCCTTCCTCAGGCCGGCCGAAGTGGATCACCTGATCGGCGACCCCACGAAGGCGAAGACCGTGCTGGGCTGGGCCCCGAGCGTCGACTTCAAGGGGCTGGTCGAGATGATGGTGGACGCTGACGTGGTGCGGCTCTCGTCCACCGCGGCGGTGCCTGCGGGTCGTATCGAGTAGCAGGACCAGACGGTGCTCGGTTGACGTTCGATGAGGCCGCCTCTTCTCGACATTGTCATCGTCAACTGGAACACCGGGCAGCAGCTGCAGGCGTGTCTCGACGCGCTTGCGCGCCTCCCGCATCGAACATACAGCCTGGGCCGGGTCTTCGTGATCGACAACGCGTCAACGGACGGGTCGGCCAGCGATCTGCGTCCGGGCCCGCTTCCGCTGGAACTGGTGCGAAACGCGTGGAACCGAGGGTTCGGCGCAGCGTGCAACCAGGCCGCGCTCGGATCCCGCAGCGACTACCTCCTGCTTCTGGACCCCGATACGGAGGTGTTCGAGTCGTCGATCGACGAGCCCATCAGGTTCATGGAATCGGCCGCGGCCGTTGGCGTCGGCATCTGCGGTGTGCGGCTGGTGGACGTGGACGGACGGCCCGGGCCCCTTGGCGGACGGTTCCAGTCGCTCGGAGCTCTCGCTGCCGAATCGATCGGCCTGTCGAAGCTCTGGCCGACGGCATTCCCCCCGCTGGTGCTGCGCCTTGGCACCTGCGACGCCGTTCAGGAGATCGATTCCGTCACGGGCGCCTTCTTCCTGGTGCGGACCGCCGTCTTCGCAGGCCTCGGCGGTTTCGACGAGCGGTTCTTCATGTACCTGGAGGACCTCGACTTCTCGCTGCGGGCCAGCCGCGCCGGCGTGCGATCGGTCGTCCTCGGTGGCGTTTCCGCGCGGCACATCGGCGGCGGGTCGAGCAGCCAGGTGCCGGCCAGGAGCCTCCTTCACGCCCTTCGGAGCAGGCTCGCCTACGGATGCAAGCACTTCGGCCGCTCGCGGTCCCTGTTCCTCGCGCTCCTCACGCTGTTCGAGGCCGGGCCGCGGCTCGGATGGGTTCTGTGGCGGGACCGCGAAACGCGCTCCCGCCAGACACGGCTGCGCGTCGGCGCGGGAGGCGCCCTGGAGGGCGCTCCCGATGCCCGTCCAGCGGCCGCCGCGGGGCTTGGCGGAGTCGGCGACTACCGGCGGCTTGCCGGGAATACCGTGGCGACGGTGACTGGACGCGCGGCGGCGACTCTCCTTGCCCTGGTTCTTTCGACGGTGCTCTTCGGTGCGCTCGGGCCGCAGCAATTCGGCGTCTGGTCGCTGATGGCCTACATGGTCGGCTACTCGACGCTGGTCGATTTCGGCCTCTCGGGTGCCGTGGAGCGCCGCGTCGCCCGGCTGAACGCCGTCGGCCGGGCGTGGGAAATCGGGCTGACGATCGGCCACGCGCTCGCGCTGGCGGTGTTGGCGATGTGCGCCCTCCAGGTGGCGGTCGAAGCGACGCTCTATGCTCTCTGGGCCCACGCGGGCGTGCAGATCCCCACACCCGTCAGCCGAGGCCTGCACGTGATGCCGGCCGCACTGTTCTTCGTGGTCGCCTCCCAGATCGTCGGGAGTGCGCTGAGCGGCTTGCAGCGGATGGACGCGATGTACGCATGGCGCACGACGGGGATGGTGGTGGGAACCGCCGCGACCAGCACCCTCGCGCTCGCGGGCGTTGGTCGACTGGACGCTCTCCTGCTCGCCTACGTGTCGGGTGCGCCCGTCGCCGCGCTCGCCCAGTGGCGTGTGCTGTCCCGAGTCCTTCCTGCACCGCCCGGGGTACCAGACGGCCTCCCGTCGCCACGATGGCAGGCGTCGGTGTTTCGTGAGCTCCTCGGCTTCGGGGGTATGCTGCAGGTCGCGGTGTTCGGGCCCATGGTTGGTGACTACGCGTTCCGGCTGCTGGTCGCCCACCGGTTCGGCGTCGATCATGCCGGCCTTTACGATCTGGCCTCGCGCGCCGCATTCGGTCTCCGAGGCCTCGTCTCGTCGCTGTTCGCGGCCGTGGTGCCGTTCGGCGTGGGTGTGATTGCGTTGGGGCACCGTGCCGAAATGACGCGTCTCCTAAGGCTGACCGTCAAGTACGCGGCTCTCTTCATGCTGCCGTCATCGGCGCTGCTCTACGTGGTCTCGGACACTGTCATGCGCTGGTGGCTCGGCGCCAGCGCAGAGGCCGGGCAGGTGAGTGCCTTGCTGCGCCCGCTCGTGGCGATTCACGCCCTCGCTTCCCTGACCGTGCCGATGGCGATGATGGGGCGTGCGGCGGGCGTGCCGTCACCGGAGGCCACGACCGCGTGGATTGCCTCCCTGGTCGGCGTCGGCGCCAGCCTGTTGGCGGCACGCTTCACGGGCGCTGTCGTTCTGTTTGCCGCTGCTCCGCTGGTCGCGGGTGTCATACTCTGGGTCTGGCTCGGCAGGCGGCTTGGCGTCGGATTCGACGGCGCTCGCGACCTCGTGTTGGTTTCAGCGACGGCCGTGGCAGCGGGAACGGCTGCCGCTGGAATGGACCGCCTGGCGGCCGGCGCAGGGCCCACAGTGGCTGCATGCGCCGCGCTCGCCGTCGGGATCCTGGCGGCAGCCTCGGTGGCCCATCTGCTGGGTGTCATCCAGCCGCGCGAGCGTTCGCTGGTGCTCGATGCCTTCGGTCCCAGCGCTCGTCGCAGCGCCGGCGGGCCCACGACCGGCGTTCCGTGAGGGGCGGATTCCCAAGCCAGAGGCCGGGGCGCGGCCTTGACCGTCGTTCGGGTGGATCAATAGAATCGCTCGTCTTCGCAAGGGCCTAGCAGTGAGTATCTTGCTCTTCGTCGTGCTGGTCTGTCTCGGTGTCGGCGCACCGGTCGTGGCCAGGCTTCGAACCGGCGACGCGGTTCATCCGATAGCCGTTGTCCTGTTCTTCTGGGGCACGACGCTGGGGCTGTTCTACCTCAGGATGTTGGCCTATCCGGCACTGTCGCCAGCTGCGGCCGGAGTCCTGGCGCTCGGGATCGGGTCGTTGTTTGCCGGGATCCTGGCCGGCCGTCCGCTTGCGGCCCGAGGCAACCCCCGCGTGTGGCCCGTCGCCCGGCCGGCCGCATGGGTCGTGGGATACGCGCTGCTGGGGATCCTCGGCCTCGCCTGGTATGTCTGGGAGGTGGACAGGGTGCTGGGCTGGAGGGCGCTGCTGAACGACGCCCTGCATGTCAGGATCGCGCTGCGCCAGTTCGACATCCCCAGTCGATTCCTGTTCCTGGAGTTCTTCTGCGTGATCGCGCCGATCCTGGCAGTCGGCCTGACGCTCGGGGGCGTTCGCCTCAGGCCGCGGCACTGGATCCTGGTCGGCCTGTGCGTGGCTGGAACGTGGCTCACGACCGACAGAACGCAGTGCTTCACGGTGGTGCTGACATCGCTCTTCATGTATTTCTTCCGCTGGGGCAGAGACCTGACGCTGTCGAAGGCGACCGGGGCCGTGGTCGTATGTGGCGCGGTCCTGCTGGCGAACTTCCTGGCCGTCGGCCAGTGGCGGGAAGGATCGACCCGGAATCTTGGATTCGCGCTGACAGCGCCGCGGATGGCGGCGGCGGAGGTGCCGGCAGCCGGGCCCGCGCCCGCGAGTCCGCCGGCTGGCGAGCAGGTGCCGGCCGAGCGACCGCCGGCAACTCAGGCGAAGGCCGCTCCCGTGCCGTCCAGCCCGGTGCCTGCCAGCCCAGCCCAGCCAGGCCCGGCAGTCACGGGCCCGGCGCCGGCGAGTCCGACGCCAGCGGGCCCCGTTCTCAGAGGCCAGCGCACCGAAGCGGGCGTTCGCGAACCGGTCGCGTCATCGCCGGCCGAGCGCGAGATACCGGTCGGGAGCGGCACGGTGTTCGAGCCCGTGCTGCGCCACGCGAATACCCTCTATCTCTACTCGACGGCGTCCTACGCTGCGTTCAGCCTCTGGTACCCGTCGGGCCAGCCCCTCGCGCACGGCCTGCACACGTTCTACCCGGTCGCACGGCTCCTGGAACGGCTCGGCGTGATCTCGGGCCCACTGCCGCCGGCGATCCTCGGGTTCGCCAAGGTCGTCCGCCGCGGCACCGACTTCATCGAGTTCAACGCCTACACGTTCCTCTACTACCCGATCGCGGATTTTGGAGTCGCGGGCATGTCCGTGTTCTGCATCGTCCTCGGTCTCCTGATCGGCGTGGTCTACGGGCGCACCCGTCGGGCCCGGAGTTCGGCGCTGCACCTGCTCGTGATGGGCCAGATCTCGTTCGCCCTGGTGCTCTCCATCTTCGTGAACAGGTTCAACAGTACGGCGGCCTGGTACCAGGTGGTGTGGACGGTTCTTCCGTTCGGGGCAACGGCTTTGGCTTCCCGCATCGCGGCGTCCCGAGCGCGGGTGGATTCACCGGTCACCGGCGCCCAGGGCTGAGGACGCCGTCTCGCAACTGAAATGTGCGGCATTGCCGGACTGTGGATGAGAACGGGCTGCAGCGACGAGGAACTGCGCGGCAGCGTCGAACGGATGACCGCGACGCTCGTCCACCGCGGCCCCGACGATACCGGTCTCTGGTGTGACGGCGGCTCGGGTGCAGCCCTCGGTTTCCGGCGCCTGGCCGTCATCGACGTCGGTCCCACCGGCCATCAGCCGATGGTCTCGAGCGACGGCCGTTTCGTGATCGTCTTCAACGGCGAAATCTACAACTTCACGGAGCTGAAGACGGAACTGGCGCGCGAAGGCTCCACCTTCCGCGGATCGTCCGACACCGAGGTCATCCTCGAGGCGGCCGTGCGGTGGGGAGCCGAAGCCGCAATTCCAAAGCTCTGGGGGATGTTCGCGATCGCGCTCTGGGACCGCCGGGAGCGCAGTCTGCTGCTGGCGCGCGACCGTCTCGGCAAGAAGCCGCTCTACTACGCCATGGACGGGGACCGGGTGGCGTTCGCGTCGGAGCTCAAGGCGATCCGCGCGGTGCGGACCACAGCGATCGACCGGCAGGCCCTTGCCGGCTACCTCCGCTACGGCTGCGTCCGTGCGCCCGCCACGATCTGTGAAGCGGTGTCGAAGCTGCCGCCTGGTTCAACGGCCGTCCTGGGCCGGACCGGCGGGTTCGCGATGCGTCGCTACTGGGACGGACGCGAGGTGGCCGAGGCCGGTGTCGCGGCGCGTCCCGAGAATGGGGACGCCACCGGCGCCGTCGCGGGGCTCGACGTTCTGCTCCGCGACGCAGTCCGCCGCCGGATGGTGGCGGACGTTCCGCTCGGAGCCTTTCTCTCCGGAGGGATCGACTCGTCGCTCGTCGTGGCGCTGGCACAGGCGGAATGCGGACGGGCCGTCCGGACCTTCACGCTCGGCTTCAAGGACGCCGACTACGACGAGGCGCCTGCCGCGCGTCTGGTGGCTGCCCATCTCGGAACGGAACACACCGAGCTGTATGTCTCCGCGCGGGACGCCCTGGACATCGTGCCCCGCCTGCCCGACATCTACGACGAACCATTCGGCGACGCCTCGCAGATTCCCACGACGCTGATCGCCGCGCTCGCGCGCAGACACGTGACCGTCGCGCTGACGGGCGACGGGGGTGACGAGGTGTTTGGCGGCTACGTCCGGCACGTCTGGGCCGGCCGGATACGGCGCGTTGCCCGGTGGTGGCCGCGTGCCCTTCGTCGGACGGCGGGCCGGGCACTGGGTGCCGTTTCGCCGACGAACGCCGGGCGCTGGTACCGGGCGGTCGAACGCGGGATCCCGCCGACGATGCGGCAGGTGCACCCGTGGGAGAAGCTGGCCAAACTCGCCAGGGTCGTCGCCGCGGACACCGACGACGAGGCCTACGAGTCGCTCGTGTCGGCGTGGAGCGACCCGGGGCTCGTGCTTGGCGTGGACGCCAGGACTGACGTCTGGCCCCGCGACGGCCTGGAGACGTCACGCATCGGCTCGTTTGCCGAGCGCATGATGCTGTTCGACCAGACTGGCTATCTGCCCGACGACATCCTGGTCAAGGTAGACCGCGCGACGATGGCGGCGAGTCTCGAGGCCCGATCACCGTTGCTCGACCATCGTCTCGTCGAATGGGCGTGGCGCGTACCGCCGAGCATCAGGTTCCGGGACGGCGTCGGCAAGTGGGCGCTCCGGCAGTTGCTCGCACGACACGTTCCGGCTCGGCTGGTGGATCGACCGAAGGCTGGCTTCGGAGTGCCGGTGGGCGCCTGGCTACGCGGACCGCTCCGCGACTGGGCGGAGTCGCTGCTCGACCACGGGCGTCTGGTCCGAGAGGGCTACCTTCGGCCAGAGCCGATACGGCGGGCATGGTCCGATCATCTGGCCGGGCGCCGCGGGGACGATGTCCGGCTGTGGACCGTCCTGATGTTCCAGGCTTGGCTCGAGCGGTGGCGGTAGAGGCCAGTCATCCGGCCGCGACCTCTTGGAGCAGGCGCGCGAGTCTGGGGATCACCACTGTCGTGGAGTAGCCGTCAACGACTGTCCGTCGGCCCGCAGTGCCGAGCGATGCCCTCGTCTGCGGGTCGGTGCCGAGCTGCCACAGCGCTTCCTCCCAGTCTCGATCGCTCGAGGCGAGCAGGCCGTTCACGCCGTGCTCGACGATCTGTGCGTTGACACCGACCGGGGAAGCGATGACGGCGCGGGCGCAGGCCATGTATTGCAGGATCTTGTAGCCGCACTTGCCGCGCTCGAACGGTCTGTCTGGCACCGGCATGATCCCGACGTCAAAGCGGTTCAGGTCGTCCACTTCGGAATCCTGCCGCCAGGGTAGAACGGTTGCGCCGATCTCGTCGAATGTTCCCCGTCGGGCGCCGATCAGGACAACTTCCACTGGCAGGCGCGCGGCCACGCGTCGGAGCGGATCGCGCAGCGGTTCCAGGAATGCCGCCGTGAGCGGGGTCCCGATCCACCCTATCCGGACGCCGGGGCGGTCCACGGGGCTGACGGGCCGCAACACGTCCGTATCGACGGCGCTCGGCAGGATCTCGACCCGTCGTGCTCCGGCCCGCCGCGCCCTCGCGGCGATGTACTCATTCCCGGCCAACACCAGGTTCGCCCGTCGCATGCCGAGATCGACCTTGCGTCCGAGCGCTGCCCGAACGATGGCGCGCGGGTGCTGGTCGTAGCGGTGGAAGATCGCGTCGTCGAGATCGATGACCGTCGGGACACCCCCGGGCAGCACCAGACGCTCGAGGAACGCAGGGAACCAGGGGAGCCCTTCGCTTTCGATCCAGACGAGGTCGAAGTCCCGAGCCCGGCTGGCCGCGGCGACGCGGCGACCCAACGCCGCGAGGAGACGCAGGGGATTCTGCCGTCGCCCGTCGAAGAGGGACGCGAGATAGACGTCGGGCAGGAGCGGAGCGATCGTGACCCGGATCCCGTGACGTTCCAGGGCCGGCAGGTATTGGTAGAACCGGACGCGGCTGCTCGCGCCGCGTACCGTGTATCGTGTCAGGAGGAGGACGCGCAACTGGTCACCCACGTGTCGTCGACTATCGTAGCATCGACCTCGCGCGACGGCCTGGAGTCCGGCGGCGCCGCTCTCCCCGTGAATCTGCCCTTGACCCGGGTTCACCGCAGATCGCAGCGTCGGGGCCCGCCGGTCGCTCGCCGCGGCTGACCGGAGGCGACGACCTCCGGGCACCAGACATTGACGCGCCCCCGGGCAGCGATGCGGTAGAATCGCCGTGGCATGTCCAGTCCGGACGACCCCGTGAAGGTTATCCGCATCGTCGCACGCCTGAACATCGGCGGGCCGGCCAGGCACGTCACGATGCTGTCGCGGGACCTCGTTCCGGCCGGTTTCGACACGCTGCTCGTCCACGGCTCCCTCGCCCATGGCGAAGCGCCCCTCGACTGTCCACTCGGCGAGCACGTGCGGACGCTCCAGATTCCCGAGCTCGGCCGGGAGGTCAGGCTCCTGCACGACATGCCGGCGTTCGTCCGTCTCGTGAGGCTGGTGTTCGCCGAACAGCCGGACATCGTCCACACGCACACCTCGAAGGCCGGGACGCTGGGACGTGCAGCGGCGTTCGTCTACAACCTCACGCGTCGGCGCCAGCGCCGCTGCCTGGTCGTGCACACCTTTCACGGGCACGTCTTCCACGGCTACTTCGGTCCGTTCGGCAGCTTCGCGGTCAGGATGGCTGAGCGGCTCCTGGGTCGCGTGACCGACCACGTGATCACGATCTCGCCCAGGCAGAGCGACGACATCGTGAACGCCCACCGCATCGCCCCGGCCTCGCGTGTGGACGTGGTGCGACTCGGCCTCGAGTTGGATGCGCTGCTCGCGCTCGGCCCGGGCGAGACCGGCCTGCGCGGGAAACTCGGCTTTCGACCGTCCGACGTCGTGTTCGGCTTCGTCGGGCGGCTCGTGCCGATCAAGGACCCGGCGACGCTCGTTCGGGCGTTCGCGACGGTGATTGCGCGTGTGCCCCATGCCAGGCTGGTCTTCGTCGGTGATGGTGAACTGCGTCCGGAACTTGAGCGCCTCGCCGCCTCGCTCGGCATCGCCTCGGCCGTGACGTTTCTCGGGTGGCGTAGCGACCTCTGCGGCGTCCACGCCACACTCGATGTGCTGACGCTCAGCTCGCTCTCCGAGGGCACGCCGCTGGCGCTCATCGAGGCGATGGCCGCCGGCCGACCGACGATCGCGACGTCGGCGGGCGGCACGCCGGACGTCGTGGCCGACGGGATCACGGGGCTGCTCGTCCCCGCGCGCGACCCGGACGCGCTCGCCGAAGCGATGGTCCGCCTTGCCGGCGATCTCGCCCTGCGGACCCGCCTGGGTGCCGCGGGCCGAGCGCGGTCCCTCGAGTACCGGCTCGAGCGGCTGGTCGCCGAGGTGGAGCGCGTCTATCGCCGCGGCCTCGAGCGCAAGCGATCGCAGCCGGCCTGAATCCGCCGCGGCCGGCGGATCGGAGTACAATCGCAGACCGTAGGGCGGTCGCGGCCCGCCCGGGCCTCTGCCGCCGTTCGTGGCGCACCGCATCTCGTCATGCTGGCGACAACCTTCGGGCCGTTCATCGCCGCGTTCGCCTTGTCCCTTGTGTCGACGTTCGCCATGAGGGCGGTCGCGCGGAAGCTCGGCCTCGTGGCCCAGCCCCGCGACGACCGCTGGCACCGGCGCCCGACCGCACTGCTCGGAGGCATCGCCATCGCCGCCGGATTCTCCGTTCCGGTGCTGGCGATGGGCGCCCTGGTCGAGGTCGGTCCCGTCGTGGCGCTCGCGCTCTTCGTCGCGGCGCTTGGCCTCATCGACGACCTGCGCCGCCTGAGCCCGGCCGCGAAGCTGGCCTTCGAGGCGACCGCGGCGGCCGGCGCCCTCTTCCTCGGCTATCGCCTCGGATGGACCGGCTCCCTGACGTTTGATTCGCTCCTGACGCTGCTCTGGCTCGTCGGGATGACCAACGCGTTCAATCTGCTCGACAACATGGATGGCCTCGCCGCCGGCGTCGCGGGCATCGGCGCCGCCGCCTATCTCATCCTCGCGCTGGCCGGCGGTACGCCCGCCGACGTCCTGATGCTGGCCGCCTTCGCGGGGGCGACGTGCGGGTTTCTCGTCTTCAACGTCCACCCGGCCAGCATCTTCATGGGGGATGCCGGCAGTCTGTTCCTCGGATTCACCCTCGGGCTGCTCGCCGTTCGCTCGGGCGCAGGGCTCGGCTCAGGCGGAGCGTCAGCCGTCGTCATTCCGCTCGCCATCCTCTCGGTGCCGATCTTCGACACCGCGCTCGTTGCATTCATGCGCAGCCTGGCCGGCCGGCCGATCTCGGAAGGGGGACGCGACCATTCGTCGCACCGGCTCGTGGCGCTCGGTCTGCCCGAACGCCGGGCAGTCTTCGTCCTGTGGGTGTTCGCGAGCGCCGCGGCCATCACCGGGCTCTCGCTGTTCTTCTTCGACGTGAGCCACGCGAACATCGTGGCCGGGTTGCTCGTCGGCGGACTCACGCTGTTCGGCGCGCACCTAGCGCAGGCCCGCGTCTACGACGCCGGGGCGGCTCCGTCAGCGCTCAAGGGCTCCGTCGCCCTCGTGCTCAGGGCCGTCAGCGGGCGGACGAGGGTGCTCGACGTCCTGATCGACATGTCCGTCGTGACGCTGGCCTACTACACCGCATACCGCATCCGGTTCGACGATGCGGGGTTCACGCTGTTCTTTCCGCTGTTCCTGAAGTCGCTGCCGATCGTCGTGGCGGTCTCGATTGTGTCGCTCTGGTGGACCGGGGGGTACAAGGGCGTCTGGCGCCGCTTCGGCCTTCAGGATGCGCTGTGCGTACTGAAGGGGACGGTCATGGCGACGGTGGTGTCCGTCGCGGCGATGTCGTACTTCTTCCGGTTCGAGGGGTACTCGCGCGCGGTCTTCGTCGTTTGCAGCGCGCTGACGTTCGGACTGCTGGTCGCCGGCCGGGCGTCGTTCCGGATCGTGCACGAACTGACCTCGCGCGCCAGGGCCGGCGGGAGGCGAGCCGGGGAGCGCGCCGCGGGCGATCCGCTGCTTATCGCGCCGACCAGTCGCGACGAGTGACGGCCTGCACGAGCAGCAGCAGCCACATTCGACCGAAGAGAGCGGCCCGTGCCAGGGGCAGCGAAATCGCCCGGAACCGTCCGGCCCGGTGCTTCCTGAAATAGAGGTAGGCACTCCGGTGAAAGGCGCGAGCCGAAAGGGCCCGTGCATGCCGCCGGCTTCGCCCGACCCCGTGGACGACGACGGCAGCGGACAGGTAGACCGTCTTCCAGCCGACCTCCTTGAGGCGCTTGCAGAGATCCGCGTCTTCCCAGTACAGGAAGAACCGCTCGTCCATTCCTCCCACGCGCCTGAACGCCTCGGCTGACACCGCCATGCACGAACCCGCCACCCAGTCGACCTCCCTCGGCGCGGTCGTCGTCGCGTCCGCCAACGTGTCGCGCCGCGACAGCGGGTTGCCCGGCCAGAGCCGGGTGACCAGCGACGACCGGCCGGCCAGACCGGTCAGCATGGTGGGGAAGCGCCGCGCCGACCGCTGCACCGTGCCATCGGGATCCTCGACCCGGGCTCCGACGACGGCGGTGTCGGGATGGGCGTCGAGGTAGGCCGCCATGGCGTCGACGGCGCCCGGCTGCATCCGCGCATC
>Ga0105090_10001752_pt1 | contig 11821 bp, 11 predicted proteins | sample PPLLak3March2015_FD_79110 | JGI IMG/M metagenome (GOLD analysis project Ga0105090, IMG submission 79110) | Freshwater sediment microbial communities from Prairie Pothole Lake near Jamestown, North Dakota, USA - PPLs Lake P7 Core (1) Depth... | ecosystem: Environmental > Aquatic > Freshwater >... | reverse complement strand
TGCGACTGCATGATGTGACAGTTCACGCAGGCCCTGGGGTCGGTGCTCATGTATGAGAGCCCCTCGGCGTAGAAGAACGTGTAGCCGCCGACGCCGAGCAACACGCCCACCAGCGCGCCGAGCACCGCGAGGCCGGCCGTGCCGGTCATGAAGCGAGTTCCACGTAATCCGCCAGGCCTGGTCATTGAATCGCCCTGTCTTCGCCGCGCCCGCCCGCATGGAGTTACCCGAGCGCGCCCCCGGTCCGGCATCAGTGTTTACCGGCGGGCTGGCCGGCGCCATGATCCAGATCAAGCGCCTCGAAACACCCGCCGGCCAACCCTACAATGCACCGCGTGGAGTCGCAGCGCACCCTCTTCGAAAAGCTCTGGACGGCGCACCTCGTGCGCGACCTCGGCAACGGCGTCGGCCTGCTCGCCATCGACCGCATCTTCCTGCACGAGCGCACCGGCTCGATCGCGCTCAAGAGCCTGCGGCAGTCGGGCCGGGCCATCGCGGACCCTGCGCGCGTGTTCTGCACCATGGATCACATCGTCGACACCCTGCCCGGCCGCGGCGACGACACGCGGATGCCGGGCGGACGGGCCTTCATCGTCGAGACTCGCGAAGCGGCCCGCGAGGCGGGCCTCCGCCTGTTCGACGTCCAGGACCCCGACCAGGGCATCGTGCACGTGATCTCGCCCGAGCTCGGCATCGCCCTGCCCGGCGCGACGATCGTCTGCCCGGACAGCCACACCTGCACGCAGGGCGCGATGGGCGCGATGGCCTGGGGCATCGGCTCGACGGAGGCGGAGCACGCGCTCGCCACCGGCACGCTGCGGGTGCGCCGCCCGAGGACGTTGCGCGTGCGCTTCGAGGGACGGCTGCCGCCGGGAGTCACCGCCAAGGACCTCAGCCTCGCGCTGCTGCGGCGGCACGGCGCGGCAGGCGGCGACGGTTGCGCCGTGGAGTACGCCGGTGCGGCGGTGCGCGACCTCGACGTGGAGGCCCGGCTCACGCTGTGCAACATGGCCACGGAGTTCTCGGCGATGACCGCGGTGATCGCGCCCGACGAGCGCACCTTCGAGTACCTGCACGGCCGCCGCTTTGCGCCGGCCGGAGCCGCGTGGGACGCAGCCGTCGCGCAGTGGCGGCGGCTCGCGAGCGACGAAGGCGCCCGCTTCGATCGGGAGATCAGCATCGCCGCCGACGATCTCGCGCCGATGGTCACCTGGGGCACGAGCCCGCAGCACGCCTCGCCGATCGATGGCCGGGTACCCGAGCTCCAGGACAGCGGCACGAGCCGCGAGGCCTACGAGCGGGCGCTGGCCTACATGGACCTGCACCCGGGCGTCGAACTGGGCTCGCTCGCCATCGACGCGGCCTTCATCGGTTCGTGCACCAACAGCCGCCTCTCGGACCTGCGTCGCGCCGCGGCCGTGCTGCGCGGCCGTCGCGTGGCGCCCGGCGTGCGCGCGATCTGCGTGCCGGGTTCGATGACGGTGAAGCGCGCGGCGGAGGCCGAAGGGCTCGATCGCGTGTTCCGCGAGTCGGGCTTCGAGTGGCGCGAGTCGGGTTGCTCGATGTGCTTCTACGCCGGGGGCGAGAGCTTCGGCCCGCGCCAGCGCGTGGTCTCATCGACCAACCGCAACTTCGAGAGCCGGCAGGGACCCGAGACGCGGACCCACCTCGCGAGTCCGGAGACCGTGGCGGCGAGCGCCATTGCAGGACGCCTCGCCGACCCGCGGCGACTCGCCGGCTGACGTGCCCGAGGCGCGCGTCGCTCAGTCGTCGCGGTGCAATTCCTGGTCTGCCATCGCCGCCGGGTCGCCGAGCGGCTCGAGGTGCGTGTCGACGGTGACCGGCGGCAGCGCGCGACGGATGTCGGCCTCGATGCGCTCGAGCAGGTCGTGGCCCCGCTGCACGGACCACTCCGGCGGCACCAGCACGTGCAAGGACACGAAGCGGCGGGCGCCCGCCTGTCGCGTGCGCAGGGCGTGGTACTCGATGCCGTCCGCCGCGTACCCGTCCAGCAGCTCGCGCAGCATCTTCTGCTCGCTCGCAGGCAGCGCGGTATCCATCAGGCCCGCCACCGAGTCGCGCAGGATGCGCGTGCCGGTGACCACGATGTTGACGGCGACCGCAATCGCGATCAGCGGGTCGAGCACCAGCCAGCCGGTGAACGCGACCGCGATCACGCCGACCAGCACGCCGGCCGAGGTCCACACGTCGGTCAGCAGGTGGTGGGCGTTGGCCTGCAGCGTGGCCGAACGATGCGCCCGGGCCGCCCGCAGCAGCACCAGCGCCACGCCCAGGTTGACCAGGGAGGCGACCACCGACACGGCGAGCCCGATGCCCACCTGTTCCAGCGGGCGCGGGTCGAGCAGGCGATCGACCGCGGCGACGGCGATCGCCACGGCCGCGACGACGATCAGCGCGCCCTCGACGCCGGCAGAAAAATACTCCGCCTTGCCGTGGCCATGCGGGTGATCCTCGTCCGGCGGGCGTGCCGCCACGGTCAGCATGGCGAGCGCCATCAGCGCGCCCGCGAGGTTGACCAGCGATTCCATGGCGTCTGAGAGCAGGCCCACCGAACCCGTGATCCACCAGGCCAGGGCCTTGAGTGCCATGGTCGCGAGCGCCGCGGCGATCGACAGCCACGCGAAACGGGTGAGGGAGGGAGTTGTCATGGGAATCCTGGACGCTACGTTAACGCAGCCGACCCCGTTGAGGCACCGTGGCGCATCGCAGCGGGACGGGGCAGTACAATGACCGTCCCGCAGGACCCTCGCTACGACGCCTCGGCAGCCGGACGCATGCGAAAGTTCAACGTACTCGCCGGAGTGGCCGCACCGCTGCTGCGCGCCAACGTGGACACCGACGCCATCATTCCCTCGCGGGAGATGAAGAGTGTCTCCAGGCACGGCCTCGCCGACGGGCTGTTCGCCGGCTGGCGCTATCTCGCCATCGGCGGGCGCGAGCCGGACCCCGGGTTCGTGCTCAACCAGCCGGCCTACGCCGGCACCAGCATTCTGCTGGCGGGGGAGAATTTCGGCTGCGGATCGAGCCGCGAGCACGCGGTGTGGGCGCTCGACGAGTACGGCATCCGCGCCGTCATCGCCCCGAGCTTCGCGCCGATCTTCCAGGGCAACTGCGTGCGCAACGGCGTGCTGCCGGTGCGGCTCGACGCGGGCGCCGTGGCGCGACTCGCTGCGGCGGTGTCTCCCGACCCGCAGCACTGCCGGGTCACGGTGGACCTCGTCCGCCAGCGCGTGTCCGGGCCCGACGGCATCGAGCTCGGGTTCGAGTTCGACGTGGAGTCGCGCGAGATGCTGCTCGAAGGGCTCGACGCGATCGACCTGACGCTCAAGCACCGCGATGCGATCGAGGCTTTCCTCGCCCGCGACCGCATCGAGCGGCCGTGGATCTACCTGCAGTGACGCGACACGCGGAGTGAAGCAATGACGATCGACGTGCTCGTGAGCGAGGTGGGTCCGCGCGACGGCCTGCAGAGCATCCGGCCGGTGATGCCGCTCGAGGCCAAGAAGGCGTGGATCGCGGCCGAGGCCGCGGCCGGCGTGCGCGAGATCGAGGTCGGGAGCTTCGTGCCGGCGAAGCTGCTGCCGCAGCTGGCGGACACGGCCGAGGTCGTGGCCTTCGCGCGCAGCCTTCCCGGGCTCACGGTGGCCGCACTGGTGCCGAACCTGAAGGGCGCCGAGGCGGCCGTCGCCGCGGGCGCCCACAAGATCACCCTGCCCCTGTCGGCCTCCGAGACCCACAGCCTCAAGAACCTCCGCCGCACCCACGCACAGGTGCTCGACGAGGTCCGCGGGATCGTTGCCCTGCTCCGCTCGCTGCCGGCCGGGGAGCGACCGAGGTTCGAAGGCGGGCTCTCGACGGCGTTCGGCTGCACGCTCGAGGGCGACGTGCCCGCCGATCGCGTGGTCCGGCTGGCCGTGGCGCTGATGGAGGCCGGCTGCGACGAGGTGGGGCTCTCGGACACGACTGGCTACGCCAACCCGGCGCAGGTCAGGGACCTCGTGCGGGGTGTGCGCGCGGCCGTGGGTGAGCACGCGCTTGCGGGCCTGCACCTGCACAACACGCGCGGCCTCGGGCTTGCCAACGTCATGGCCGGGCTCGAGGTCGGCATCCGCACCTTCGACAGCTCGCTCGGCGGGCTCGGCGGCTGCCCGTTCGCGCCCGGGGCGTCGGGCAACATCGTCACCGAAGACCTCGTGTACATGCTCGAAGCGATGGGCCTGCGCACCGGCATCGACCTGCCGAAGCTGCTCGAGGTGCGGCGCGTGCTGCGCGAGGCGTTGCCGGGCGAGGCGCTTTACGGATTCACGCCGGATGCAGGCCTGCCGCTCGGGTTCCGGCCCGCGAGCCCGACCGAGGCGATCGGGTGAGCGCCGCGGATCGCAGCGACGACACAGCTGCTCCGGCAGGGACGGCTCCGGCGGGAGCGGCTCCGGCGCCCTTGCAGGGGCTGCGCGTGGTCGAGTTCACGCACATGGTGATGGGACCGGCGGTGGGCGCCATCCTCGTCGAGCTCGGCGCCGAGGTGATCAAGGTCGAACCTGTCGGCGGCGACGCGACGCGGCAGCTGCTCGGGTCCGGCGCCGGCTACTTCTCGATGTACAACCGCAACAAGAAGAGCGTGTGCCTCGACCTCAAGCACCCGAAGGGCCTCGAGCTCGCCCGCGGCCTCGCCGCCAGCGCAGACGTGGTGGTCGAGAATTTCCGTGGCGGCACGATGGACAAGCTCGGTCTCGGCTACGAGGCGCTCGCGGCGCTCAACCCGCGCCTGATCTACTGCTCCGAGAAGGGATTCCTCTCCGGACCGTACGCGCACCGCACGGCGCTCGACGAGGTGGCGCAGATGATGGGCGGCCTCGCCTACATGACCGGCCCGCCCGGGCGGCCGCTGCGCGCCGGCAGCTCGGTGATCGACGTCACCGGCGGCATGTTCGGCGTGATCGGCATCCTCGCGGCGCTCGAGGAGCGGCACCGCACGGGCCGCGGCCGCAAGGTGGCGAGCTCGCTGTTCGAGACCACCGTCTACCTCGTCGGCCAGCACATGGCCCAGAAGGCCGTCACCGGCCAGGCGGCGAAGCCGATGCCGGTGCGCATCTCGGCCTGGGCAATCTACGACGTGTTCGAGACGAGCGACGACGAGCAGGTGTTCGTCGGCGTGGTGTCGGACTCGCTGTGGGAGAAGTTCTGCGCGGCCTTCGAGCTGCACGATCTCCGCGCCGACCCGCAGTACCGCACCAACGCGCAGCGCGTGCTCGCGCGAGAGACGCTGCTGCCGCAGGTGCGGACACTCTTCAAGGCCTACACCAAGGCGGAGCTCATCGCGAAGCTCGAGCCTACCGGCCTGCCCTTCGCGCCCATCGGCCGTCCCGAGGACCTGTTCGACGACCCGCACCTCATGGCGAGCGGCGGACTCGGCGAAGTGACACTGACCGACGGGACCCGCACCCGGCTGCCGCTCCTGCCCGTCGAGATCGACGGTCGGCGGCCGACGCAGGGAGGCGAGCTGCCGTGCGTCGGGGCGAACACGCGCGAGGTGCTGCAGGGCCTCGGCCTCGGCGACGCCGAACTCGATGCGCTGGCGGCCGACAAGGCGATCGGGTAAAGGTCTCTGCGTTCCGCATCCGAGGCCGCGGCACCCATGAAGGCCCACCTGCCCGACTGACCACAGGACACCCGATGCAATCCTTCCAGGCCTTGATGAACACCCTGAACGGCATCGTCTGGGGGCCGGCGATGCTGGTGCTGATCCTGGGCACCGGCTTCTACCTGCAAGTGCGGCTCGGCGGCATGCCCATCCGGCGCATCGGCAGCGGACTCAGGCTCGTCTGGCGGGGGCGCGTCGGCGACGTCGACGGGCACGGCGAGGTGAGCCCGTTCGCCGCCCTCATGACCTGCCTCGCGGCGACGATCGGCGTCGGCAACATCGCGGGCGTCGCCACCGCCATCGCGCTCGGCGGACCCGGCGCGGTGTTCTGGATGTGGATGACGGCGCTCGTGGGCATGGCGACGAAATACGCCGAGGTGGTGCTCGCCGTGCACTACCGCGAGAAGGACGCGGACGGCCGCTGGGTCGGCGGCCCGATGTACGCGATCCGCAAGGGCATGGGCGCACGCTGGGCGTGGCTCGGCACGGCGTTCGCGCTGTTCGGCGGCCTGGCCGGCTTCGGCATCGGCAACATGGTGCAGTCGAACAGCATCGCGGCCGCGATGCAGGGCTCGTTCGGCTGGAGCCCGGCCGCGACCGGCATCGTGCTGTTCGTGCTGACCGCCGCGGTCATCCTCGGCGGCATCCAGCGCATCGCGGCCGTCGCGAACTGGCTGGTGCCGTTCATGGCCGTGGGCTACATCGTCGCGGCGATGGTCGTGGTCGTTGCGCATGCATCGGAAGTTCCCGCCGCGATCGCCACGATCGTGACCCACGCATTCACCCCGACGGCGGCCACCGGCGGCTTTGCCGGCGCCGCCGTGATGGCGGCCATCCGCTACGGCGTCGCGCGTGGGATCTTCTCGAACGAGGCAGGCCTCGGCACGGCGGGGATCGCGCAGTCGGCCGGCGTCACCTCGAACCCCGTGCGCAGCGGCCTGATCGGCATGATGGGCACGTTTTTCGATACCATCGTCGTCTGCTCGATGACGGGCATCGCGATCGTCGTCTCCGGCGCGTGGACCAGCGGCGAGACGGGCGCCGTGCTCACCCAGCTCGCGTTCCAGAGCGCGATGCCGGGGATCGGCGACGAGATCGTCGCGATCGCACTCGCGATCTTCGCGCTGACCACCATCTTCGGCTGGAGCTTCTACGGCGAGCGCTGCTGGAACTACCTCGCCGGGCCGCGCTCGATCCTGCCGTTCCGGGTGCTGTGGACGGTCGCGGTCTTCCTTGGTGCGATCACGCACCTCGACCTCGCCTGGACCATCGCCGACACGCTGAACGCGCTCATGGCAGTGCCGAACCTCGTGGCCCTGCTCGCGCTGGCGCCCGTGGTCGTGCGCCTGACCCGCGAGCAGTTGCGCGCCGCCCTCGACGTGCGCTGAATCAGCCCGCCGGGGAGCCCTTGCAGACGTAGTCGAGCATCTCGCCGAACACCGTGCGCGCCTCGGCCGGCTGCCACTGCATGTTCTTGTCCTTGGCGGTGGCCTTGCCGACGACCTCGCCCTGCAGGTCGGCGCCGTCGTAGAAGCGCAGTTCCTTCATGCCGATCCGCCGCTGGGCGCAGTCGAAGCGAAAGGTGCTGCGACTCGAGAGGTAGGACTTGCCCTTCTTCGCCGCCGGTTGCGGCGCGGCGTAGTTCTGCTTGACCCGCGCCTCGAGCTGGCCATCCACGGTCGCGATGGAAGACGTGTTGACGAACGCTTCCACGTTGTCGGTCTTCGCCACCGACTGCCACTTCTCACCAGTCGCGGCGTCCTGCGCCAGGGAGGCGCCGGGCGGAAGGGCCACTGCCAGCGCCAGGACGGCCATTGCCGAATTCACCATTCGCATCGGTAATCTCCTCGCGCCACGCGGCGCTGGCGACAAGTGTACGACCTGCCTCGTATGCTGCGAAGCAAGACGGATCGGATGCCTTGACGGGCCGCGCCGATGACCGCCGAAACCGCCGAGGAGAAGCAATGGACGACATCCTGCTGACCGACGTCCGCGACGGCGTCGCCACCCTGACGCTCAATCGCCCGCGACAGATGAACGCCCTGTCCGCGCAGCTGCGCCGCCGCTTCGGCGAGGCGCTCGAGGCGCTCGGCAACGACGATTCCGTGTCGGTCGTCATCATCACCGGCGCGGGCGAGAAGGCCTTCACCGCCGGCGTGGACCTCAAGGAGCTCGAGACCGCGCCGCTCACCGACGCGGAACTCGGGCCCGACGGGCCGCTGAACCAGGCCTTCCGGGCGCTCGGCAAGCCGACCATCGCAGCGGTCAACGGCTTCGCGATCACCGGGGGAATGGAAATCGCCATCAACTGCGACATCCTCGTCGCCTCGACCCACGCCCGCTTCGCCGACACGCACGCGCGCGTCGGCATCGTGCCGGGCTGGGGGATGTCGCAGATCCTGCCGCGGCTCATCGGGCCGGTGCGCGCCCGCTACATGAGCTACACCGGCAACTTCGTGGACGCGGCCACCGCCAAGGCCTGGGGCCTCGTGCTCGAGGTGCTGCCGCCCGACGAGCTGCTGCCTTACTGCCGCAGGCTCGCCGCCGAGATCGCGAGCTGCGACCGGGCGACCCTGGGCGACGTCCGTCGCGCCATCAACGGCGGGCTCGAGACCACGCTCGAAGCCGGGCTCGCGCTCGAGGGCCGGTTGAGCAAGGCGGCGACGCTGCGCATGGACCGCGCGAAGTTCGCCGCCACGCGCGAGGCCGTGATGTCGCGCGGCAAGGAGCAGTCGAGCTGACGGCCGGCGGGATCGCGGCCGGCAAAGTGTATAGTGTCACTCGACATGAAGCCTGCCGCGACCCGCCGACGATCCGAACAGAAGGCCCGCCGAGGCCCGGCGAACGACACCGCCGCACGAAGTGCCGCGACTGACGCGCCCGGCGTCGAGCCGCGGCTGCGCATGCGCGACCTCGTGCGCGAGAGCGGCCTGCCGCGCGAGACCATCCACTTCTACAAGCTGCAGGGGCTTCTGCCGGAGCCCGTCAAGACCGGGCGCAACACGGCGCTCTACACCGAAGCCCACGTCGAGCGCCTGCGCCGCATTCGCGAGCTGCAGGAACGACAGTTCCTGCCCCTGAAGGCCATCCGCGCGATCCTCGAGGACACCGAGGAGGCGGGCTTCACGCCGGAGCAGGAGGAACTCGTCCGCAAGGTCCGCGCGACGCTGTCCGGCTGGACCAGCGCGCAGCAGCGGCCGACCGTCGCCCTGGCCGAGTTCGTCCCCGGTCGCGTCACGCGGCGTGAACTCAAGGAGCTCACGACCGCCGGGCTCGTCACGGTCCACGCGGCGGCGGGCGGCGCGCGCCTGTCCGCCGACGACGCCGTGATCCTCGAGAGCTGGGCGCAGTTCAAGGAGGCCGGACTCGGCGCGGACCAGGGCCTGAACCCGGCCGACCTGCGGCTCTATGACGAGGCGATGGAGCGGCTGGTGGCGCGCGAGGCGCGCATGGTGCTGCGTGCCCGCGGCGGCGCGCTGGCCGAGGAACTCTCGCGCCTGATCGAGCACATCAGCCCCGTGACCGAGCGGCTGCTCGGCGCCATGCACCGCAAGCGCATCCGGCAGTTCATCGCCGAGGCAGGCGATGGCGACGCGACACCGCAGGCTTGAAACGCCGGGTCAGCCGAGGGGCTTCGCGACGTAGGAAACGGCGATCGCCATGACCAGCACCAGCAGCAGCGCCTGCACCGCGTGCACGCGCGGGTTCACGGTGACGATGCCCGGCAGCACGATCAGGGCCACCGCGAGGCGCACGCCGCGCGCCCCGGAGACGTCGAGCCGCCCCTCCACCACGTAGTGAGTGAGCGCGCCGGCGAGCACCACGCCGAGCATCAGGCCCTGGATCCAGCGCGCGTGCCGGAAGTAGTACTCGCGCAGGTCGTGGACGCGATCGTCCTCGAGCTCGGGCACCGCGAGGTGGCTGATGAGGTACAGCTGGATCGGCACGGCGAGCAGCAGCAGCGCCTGCAGCACCGTCCACGGCGCGTGCCCGACGTGACTCCACAGCACGAACCAGCTGACGACGTGGGCGACGAAGGTGATGGCGATCCAGCAGCCGTGCACCCAGTACAGGCGTACGCGGTCGCGCGCCTCGATGATCTGGCCGATGCTGCGCACCAGCAGCGACAGGCCGAGGCCGGCGACGATGGCGTAGAGGGAGAGCAGGAACTCGAACTGGCTCACGCGTCGGGCCGGGCGCTGGTGGGTGGAGCCGCATCTTAGCCGAGGGCCGGGAGCGCCCGGACCCGGGCCTTGCGTCGGGCGACGCTTGTGTGTAGTGTTTATAGACACTTTTAGACGCGAGCCCGCGATCATGTCCGCCGTCGCCACCTTCCTGCGGGGCTGGTTCTCCGAGCCCCCGCCCCCCTTCGAGCTGCGCGCGGCGAGCGCCCGCTGGAGCCGCGGCCGGCCACGCCAGGCGCGGCTCGCGTTGCGCGTCGCCGAGATCGTCCAGGAGACGCCCTCGACGCGCAGCTTCGTGCTCGCCGGGCCCGACGGCCTCGCGCCGCCCCTCTCCTACCGCGCCGGCCAGCACCTCACGCTGCTGGTGGATGTCGGCGGCACGACGCACCGCCGCTGCTACTCGTTCTCGAGCTCGCCGCTCGCCGGCGGGCTGCCGGCCATCACGGTCAAGCGCGTCGCGGATGGGGTCGTGTCGCGGCACCTGCACGAGCACCTGCGGACCGGCGGTACGCTGACCGCGCTCGAACCCACCGGCGAGTTCACCCTCGACACCGACCCGGCCGACTCCCGCCACGTCGTGCTGGTCGCAGGCGGCGTCGGCATCACCCCGCTCGCGAGCCTCGCCGAAACAGTGCTGCGGGCCGAGCCGGCGAGCCGGGTCACGCTGCTCACCGGCAACCGCTGCGAGGACGAGATCATCTTTCGCGCCCGTCTCGAATCGCTCGCGGCGCTTTTCGGCCCGCGGTTCGTCGTGCGCCATGCGCTCGACGATGCCCCGGCCGGCTGGGCTGGCCTCAGCGGCCTGCTGGACGGCCCGCAGGTGCTGCGCGCGGTCGGCAGCGTTGCGGTCGATGCCTGGTTCGTCTGCGGCCCCGAGCCGATGATGCAGGGCGTGTGCTCGTCGCTGGCCGAGGCCGGCGTGCCGCGCGAGCACATCCGCACCGAGCGCTTCGCGTACGCCTCGGCGAGCACCACGCGCGTCCCGGATCACGCCGCGGAACTGCACTTCGCGAAGAGCGGCCGGCGCGTGACCGCAAGGCCCGGGCAGACACTGCTGCAGGCCGGCCTGGAGGCGGGCATCGACCTGCCCTCGAGCTGCACCATGGGCGGCTGCGGCGCCTGCAAGGTCCGCAAGCTCGAGGGCAGCGTCGTCATGAGCGAGCCCAACTGCCTGAGCGAGGCCGAACGCGAGGCCGGCTACGTGCTCGCCTGCTGCGCCTACGCCGACACCAACGTGATCATCGACGGCCACTGACACGGGCCGACCCGCCACCCAGGAGTGATTGAAACCATGCTTCCAGATCGCGCACTCGCGTCCATGCCGAGCCCGGCCCGCCGCCGCGTCCAGGACGTCTTCGACGCCATGAAGCTGGCCACGCGCGTCGAAAACAAGAAGGTGCTCGTGGACCTCGCACCCTCGGTGGCACGCGGCCTGCTCCTGAAGGAAGGCAAGTCCGGCCAACCCGTCGGCATGCGCGCGAGCCACGACGCGTGGTTCGACTTCCGCTATGGGGGCGACTACCCCGAGATGTACGACCTGTACCGCCGCGCAGTCGAGAACCAGTGGGACGGCGACCGGCAGCTCGACTGGTCCACCGACGTCGACCCGCGCAACCCCGGGAAGCCCGTATTCCCGATCGAGCTCGTGCCCATGGCCGGTCTCGCCGAGCACGGCATCCGCCTCAACCCCGACGAGCAGATGCGCTTCGTGCACGACTTCTCGTCGTGGCTGCTGTCGCAGTTCATGCACGGTGAGCAGGGCGCGCTCTTTGCGTCGGCGCAGGTCACCGAGAGCGTCCGCTGGATCGACGGCAAGTTCTACGGCGCCACGCAGGTGATGGACGAGGCGCGTCACCTCGAGGTGTTCCTGCGCTACCTCGAGAGCAAGCTCGGCAAGCTCTACCAGGTGAACGACAACCTGTTCACCATCATGGACGCGCTGATGCGCGACTCGCGCTGGGACATGAAGTTCCTC
>Ga0105090_10001751_pt1 | contig 11821 bp, 12 predicted proteins | sample PPLLak3March2015_FD_79110 | JGI IMG/M metagenome (GOLD analysis project Ga0105090, IMG submission 79110) | Freshwater sediment microbial communities from Prairie Pothole Lake near Jamestown, North Dakota, USA - PPLs Lake P7 Core (1) Depth... | ecosystem: Environmental > Aquatic > Freshwater >... | reverse complement strand
TCCGGGTCAGGTAACCGTCGACGCCAAACGACAGCAGGCGGAATCCGGATTCGCCGCCGTGTTCGCGGGTGGCATTCTCAAGCTGGCTGCCAAGTCGGGTTTCTACAGTATCAGCGAGGGCTCTCGTATCCACCCTGGGGTAATCGTGTCCCGGCGGCAGGGTTGAGCATGCGGCGATGACGCTGCAAACCAGCAACGCGGCTGCAACTCGAACGATCCTGTGGCAAGACCTGATCATTGCCGTTACCCTTTGGCGAACTGGGGACGGAGCTTCCTGAGTAGACTTTGCCCGCCTCACCTGATGGTTTCTGCGTGCTGGCGAACATAGCGCCATTAAAAAAAACGCCGTGCAGCCGCATTGGAACGGCTGCACGGCGGGTTTTTCCGACGATTTCTTTTCGGTAGCTCTGAGTATTTAAGGGCTTACTCAGAACGTGAGGGCCGTCGCATCGACGCTCCTGACGCCGCGAACGTTCTGCGCAAGCTCGATGGCCAGCTCCCGCTCGGCGCCGCTGTCTACCGTGCCGCTCAGGGTGACGACGCCACTGTCCGTGCTGGCCGAAATATCATTGCTCTCGACGTTGCTGGAGTACATGAAGGTGGATTTTACCTTGGTGGTAATCCAGCTATCGGCAACGGCCTGGGACGTGGTGTCGGTGTCGTTACCGGAGTCCGCATCCGCGCGCTCGGGCGCCGGCTTCGGCGTGGACGCATCCACCACCAGCCGATTGTCAACCGACTCCACGCCGCGGGTGTTCAGGGCGATGCGGCCGGCAAGCTCTTTGGCGGCACCGTTCTCGGCTGCGCCGTTCAGTGTCACCTTGCCCAAGTTCGTATCCACGTCCATTTGCATGCCTTCGGTGCTCTTGCTCCACAGCAGCTTCGATTTCACGGTAGTGGTGATGGTGGCATCGTCGACCACTTCACCGAAGCTGCGCTCCCCGGAATTCGCTGCCGGCGGAGCATAGTCAGCCTTGACCTCGATCTGATTGTCGACTTTTTCGATACCCGTGACACCCAGTGCGATTTGCTTGGCCAACGCGCTGTTGACATCTTCCGCGACGATGCCCGTGAGGGTAGCCGTGCCATCTTCCACCGACACGTTGAGGTCACCGGCGCGCAGATAGGGGCTCAGGGCATAAGTCGTCAGGATCTGGGCTTCCTGGCGTGCTTCGACGACTTCCTGGGACGGTGCGCCGGCAAAGGCTGCACCACTGAATGAAGCCAGGGCCAGGGCGATGGCGGACGCCAGCGCCAATTTGGGCAGTTTCGTATACATGATTATTTCTCCATGGTAAAAAAGGCGGGTATCAATTTAAGAACTCTAAGCCCTTGTCACCACGTTGTCGGTACGCTGGCGCGCTTAGTTCACGGCATTGGCGGCACCTCAAGCGGAGGCCATGAGACTGGTCCGGAGATAGGGCAGGACCCGCTGCCAGGCGCAAACTGATCGCCCGGCAAAGCGCTCATTTACCGAGTAATTCACCCACCACTTTGAATTCATCGACCCGGTCGCAAACCACCTTGATCACGACCAGGATCGGCACGCCCAGGAACAGGCCCCAGATGCCCCAGAGCCAGCCCCAGGCGAGCACACCGGCGAATACCGCGACCGGGTTCATGCGCATGGCCCGGCTGGTCAGCAGCGGCGTCACGACGTAACCCTCGACGAGGTTGATCAACATCTCGACCCCCCCGATCAGCAGCGCCATCTCGAGAGAGCCGAATTGGGCGAAGCCGACCAGCATCGCGGCGCCGGTCGCGATGATGCTGCCGAGGTAGGGGATGAAGTTCAGGACGAAGGTCAGGACGCCCCACACCGCGGCGTGTTCGACGCCGATCCACAGGAACGCCAGCCAGGTCGCAACGCCCACCAGCGCACTGGTGAACACCTGGACCAGCATGTAGCGCTGGACCTGCCGATCGATCTCGTCGAGCGCGTGCAGTGTCAGCTTTTTCTTGCTGAACGTCGGGCCGGCCAGCTTCGCCATTTTGCGCCGGAAGCGGTCACCCGCCGCCAGCAGCAGAAACGCGATGATAAAAACGATGGTGATATTTGCAGCTGCAGCCGCCACCCCGAGCGTGCCGGGCCACAGGTAATCCTTCACATTCAGTTTGGGTTTTTCGATCTGCACCTTGGCCACGTCGCGATCGGGCTCCGGATCGCCGCTGGTCTCGGCGGCCGCGCGTTCGATTTCGCTGGCTGCCGCCTGGACCTTTTCCATGGTGCCGGCCGGCCCCTGGGCGCGCTGTTCCTCCAGGCTGCGGCGAAGTTTTTGCACTACCTCGGGCAGGGACTCGATCAGTTCCACCGTGTCGTCGCTGAGTGAATAAGCGACCGAGCCTATTGCGCCAAGGAGGCCAACCAGCAGTATCGCCGCGGCCAGTGTACGCGGGATATGCAGGAGCACCATGCGGTCGACCAGCGGGGTCAGCGCGTAGCTGAACATCACCCCCATCACCAGCGGCACGAAGACCGCGCTGGCAAGGTGCAACGCGGTCAAACCGAGCAGGACGGCAATCACCAGCAGCGAGGCGCTGCGCAGGTTGACCGGCGTATGCAGCTCCACACCCGTAATATCGTCAGCGGCGGCTGCCGGCACTGAAGCAGCCCCTCCTGACGACACGACGGTGTGGTCGTCCGCTGGCAGCGAGACCTTACTGCCGTATACCATCATGGCTCAAACCCTGGCGGAAGATGGTCTGTTGCCTGTAAGAATAGGCACTGCAGACCATGCAACCGCCGCCTGGCCAGCAAGAAATTCAGCGCACGGTCAGGTTGTCGACGACCTTGACGACGCCGTCTACTTTCTGCGCAACCGCAACGGCCGTGGCACGCTCTTCGTTGGTATCGACAAAGCCGCCCAGGCTGACGATACCCCGATTGACCTCCACGTCGACTTTCAGTGATTGCACCATCGGGTCATTCATCAGCGCCATCTTCACCCGCCCCGCGATAGAATTGTCGTCAATGTATTCGCCAGCCTGGCGATCGCCGGCCGTCACCTTCAGGTTGTTTTCGACCGAGGTCACGCCCTTGGTCGACCGCGCGATCTCGCCGGCCCGATCCACCTGGCTCTGACTGTCGACGAAGCCGTTCAACTGGACCTTGGTCTCGTTAACCTCGACATCGATGTTCAGCCCATCAGTCGCCGAGTCGGCCAACAGTGAGGACTTGATGTCGGCGGTGATGGCGGTGTCGTCTATGTACTCGCCCGTCGAGCGGCTGGTTGACGTTGCGGCGCAGGCGCCGAGGACGGCGCAGGTCAGCGCGAGCATGAGAACCTTCGAAATTTGAATCTTCATATCTTCACTCCTTGACTGAATCGTTGGGAGCCATTTCTCCAAGGGCCGTTGGGCCTTTGACGACGGCACAGTTGACGTTAGGCCTGTCCAGCTTGCGGGTCTGTGCGCTGCCACACCGATGCGCTGGCTTGGCGGGGCGAGTGACCCGCCGCAGACGAAAAGGTCAGCAACAGCCGGAAGCCGGCGTTTGCTGCGTCGAGCGCGGTGGGCAGCGACCAGCAACGGGGCTGGCCGCTCTGCTCCAACGCCACTCCGACACCGAACGCCAACAGCAGCACGCCGGGCGAAACCATCTGCGAGGCAGTCTTTCGGCTGAATCTTGCCGCGACATCCCGCAGTCGCTGGCGGCGCAGAACCAGCTGTCGCTCCAACCCGGCGACTTGCTGCCGCAACGATTGCGAATGGACCACTTCCCGTACACGACTCATGGTGTTTCCCCGTTCCGAATGCCCGCGGCGGGCGGTCTCAGCGCGCGCAGGGAAGCCGGCAAGCCGAGGTCGCGGGAACGGCGGCGGATCAGTGCGCGCAGCAGCCCGGCCAGCGCCAGCGTCAACGCGGCCAACACCAGCAAAACCATCGCCGGTTCCAGCCCCATTCCGATCAGGCCCAGCCCGGCCGCACCCATCAATGCCAGCCAAGCCACGACCAGCAAGGCGCCAATGCAAACGGCCGCCGCAATCATGGTCATCAGGCTGTGCGCCGCGAGACGCAGCTCCAGCCCGGCGAGCTGCAACTGGTCATGGACGAGCCCGCGCAGCTCCCGCCGGAGCGCGTTCAGGTCATCCAGCGGGCCGGTCGCCGACACGGATCGGCACTCGCTAGCGGGAAGACAGCAGCCGGCTCAGAAGGTATCCGGCCGCCACCGCCATCCCCAGGCTGGCGACGGGATGCTCGCGCACGTAACCGCCGGCGCGTTCGACGATCTTCGTCGCATTGTCATGCAATTGATCGCCCTTGCCGCCCAGGGTACCGGCAGCGTGGGTCGCCACATTCCCGGCGCTGTCGACCGCCTTGTGGGCACCGGAGCGCAGGTGGTCGATGGTGGGCTGCGCGGCATCGGACAGCGAATCGATGGTGTGATGCGCCGCCGAGGTCGCCCGTTCGACGCCATGTTCCAGCGTATGCTGTAAATTGTCGCCTTTGGCGCCGCCATTGGTGGTCGTTGCGTTTTTGGTTTTCATGAAGCTTGCTCCTGCTGAATGTTGTCGAAGGCATGAATCCGCTGCCGGGGAGGCCAGGTATCGGTAAGGGGCCGCAGCAGGGTTACCTTGAACATACAAAGGCCGGTCGTGGCAGTCGGTGCGCTGGGACACCAAGCGCTTCGAGCGCGGCCACCCGGCAGCGTGAGGGCCAATGAATGTGGGTGATGCCCGATTCCTTGCGCTTGGTGTTGTACTGTGGTATAACACCTTCACACGTAAACCACCAAGGACAAACCATGACCGCCATTCGCACCGTTATCGTAGCCGCCGCACTGGCCCTCGCGCTGGGCGCCTGCAGCCGGGATGAGGAGTCGGCCGCCGGGGCCGGCAACGCGCTGCTCGACTACGTGCCCGCCGACACGCCTTACCTGGCCGCCAACCTCGAGCCGCTGCCCGAGGACGTGGTCGACGCCTACCTGCTGCGTGCGCAGCCCGTGCTCGACGAGATGCAGACGCAGCTGAGCAAGGCCCGGACGGATCTCGAGGGCCAGGACCCCGCCGGCGTCGACGACCCGGGCGAACGGCTGGTGCTGGCCCTGTTGCGCGAACTGGACGGCAAACTGAGCCGGGAAGGTCTCAACAGCCTCGGCCTGGACGTCCGTTCGCATAAGGTCGTTTACGGCCTCGGGGCGTTTCCGGTCCTGCGCATGGGCCTGTCGAACGCCGTTTCCATGCAAGCCACGATTCACCGCGTGCTGGACGGCGCCGGCCTGACGGCGCCGGAACAATCCCTGCAGGGCGTCGCCTACTGGCGCGTCGGTCCGGACGCCCATCACGACATGCCGGTCGGTCTCTACCTCGCGATCCTCGAGGACCACCTGGCGGTCGGCATCCTGCCGGCGGCGGCGGAAGCCGAGACGTTGCCGGCGTTTCTCGGCCTGGAACGGCCGGCGCAGAGCGACGCCCGGACCCGGCTGGCGGAACTCAACCGCGCGCACGGCTACACCGCGCACGGGTCCGCCATCCTCGACCTGCGCCTGCTGGCGGACCAGTTCCTGCAAGCGGACAGCCTGACGGCCCGCGTGCTGGCCGGGGCCGGGGCTTATGACCCGGCGACGATCACGCCCGAATGCGTGGCCGAAGTGCACGGCATCATCGCCAACGCGCCGCGCGTCACGGCCGGCACGACCGAGCTCAGCACCACGGCCATCGCCTACCAGAACCGCGTCGAAACGCCGGCCACGCTGGCCGGCGAGCTGATCAAACTGGCGGCCCGGATTCCCGCGGCCGACGCCCTGTCCACGCGGGTCCTCGACCTCGCCTTCGGCATACGCTTCGGCGCGGTGCGCGACTTTCTGCGCGAAAAGGCCAATGCCGTTGCGGAAAACCCGTATCGCTGCGAATTCCTGAGCGCGCTGAACAGCCGCGCCCAACAAGCCCTCGCGCAACTCGATCAGCCCATGCCGCCGTTCGTGAACAACTTCCAGGGCCTGCGCGTCAGCCTGGACGAGATCGCGGTCAGCGACGGCGGCCTGCCGGCCGGCGCGCGCGGCCACCTGGCCCTGCACGTGGAACAGCCGGAAATGTTCCTCGGCATGGCGCAGATGTTCCTGCCGGACCTGGCGGCCCTGGGGCTGAAAGCCGGCGAGCCGCCGTTGCGGCTGCCCGAAACCCTGCTGCCCGTGCCCGGCCTGGTGGCCTTCGCGGCCATGACCGGCGAGGCGATCGGCCTGTCCCTGGGCGACGGCGAAGAGGCCGGCCTCGCGGCGTACCTCGACCGCGCTGCCGGCCCGGAAGGCATGTTCCTTTCGCTCAGCTACGACTCCGCGGCCTACCTGGAGTACACGGAACGGCTCACGGTCAACGTGACGGAGGAGTCGTCGGAAGCGGGGGCCGATGCACACGCGGCGCACGCCGTCGAAGCCGTTGCAACGGCCGCCCGCCAGGTTTTGCGCGACACGGCGGACCGCAGCCTGACCACGCTGCGATTCGCTCCGGACGGCCTGGTCATCGACGGGCGCATGACCTTCAAGCCCCAGTAAACCGCGTCAACCGGGCTCGTAGCGGAAGTGCTTGATCGGCTCGCCCTTCTGGCCGAGCTCGGTCATGGCCTCGATGCCGATCTGCAGGTGCAGGTGGACCCATTCCGCGGTGACCTTGCGATCGGATTCCTCGGTCTTGACGCCGTCCGGCGTCACCGGCACGTCGGAAACCAGCAACAGGGCCCCGCGCGCGATCTCGTTGGCATGGCCGACGATGAACAGGGTCGCGGTTTCCATGTCGATGCCCATGCAGGTCATGGCGCGCAGTTTGCGGTGAAAGGCCTCGTCGTGCTCCCACACCCGGCGGTTGGTGGTGTAGATGACGCCGGTGCGGTAATCCAGCCCGTGCCTGAGGATCTTGTCCGACACGAACTTGTGCAGCTTGAAGGACGGCAGCGCGGGCACCGCCGGCGGGAAATAGTCGTCGCTGGTGCCTTCGCCGCGAATCGCCGCGATCGGCAGGATGAAATGGCCGATTTCGGTGGAGGCCTTGAGCCCGCCGCACTTGCCCAGGAACAGCACGCCCTTGGGCTGGATCGAGCTGAGCAGGTCCATGATGGTCGCGGCATTGCTCGAGCCCATGCCGAAATTGATGATCGTCAGGCCCGCGCCGTTGCTGGCCGCCGGCATGGTGCGGTCCTCGCCGTAAATGTCGCAGCCGAACTGCTCGGCGAACAGGCGCACGTAATTGTTGAAGTTGGTCAGCAGGATATACTCGCCGAACCGCTCGAGCGGCATGCCGGTATAGCGCGGCAGCCAATTGCGGGTGATATCGAGTTTGTTCAGCATCATTCCCTCCGCCCGTTGTCGACCGGCCGTTGGCCGGGCCGGTCCCCGAAAAGCTCCCCGAGTATCTCACGCGCCAGCGGCACGGTGATCTTCCGTTTGCCCACGAAGGCCGCGTCTTTCAGCTGCTCCAGCGCCGACAGCAGCGAGGCCATGTCGCGGCGCCCGTAGCGCAGCAGATAGGCCTGCACGTCCTGCGGCACCTCGATGCGCATGGCGCGCGCGCGCTGCTGCAGGATCGCGAGTTTGCCCTCGTCAGCCGGGGCCTGCAGGGCCTGGCGCACGCCCCAGGCCAGCCGCGACGCCAGGTCGGGCAGCGCGATCGGCAGTGCCGACAACGGCTGGCCGCTGCTCACCAGCAGGCGGCCGCGGGCCGCGTGGATTTCGTTGAAGCAGCGGAACAGGGCCTGTTCCCAGGTCGCGTCGCCCGCCACCCGATCGAAGTCGTCGACGCACACCAGGTCCAGCAGCTGCAGGCCCTGCAGGCCGGCCGCCGCTTCCGGGCGCAGGCGTTTCAGCGCGACGTAGAAGGCGCCCAGCCCGCGCTCGCGGGCCGCGTGGCACAGCGCATTCAGCAAATGGGACTTGCCGGAACCCTCGGGGCCCGACAGGAACAGCACGCCGCCCGGTTCGTCCAGCAGGTGCCGCACCGCCGCCAGCGCCGCGGCATTCGGACCTTCCACGAATTCCTCGAAACGGTCCGCCCGCGGCGGCTCCAGCGGGAGCGGTATTTGCGGCGGGAACAGCACTCAGGCGTCCCCGGGCTGGCGTGCCTGCCGCGTGTACAGATCGCTGCGGTGGTAGCGCTCCTTGAAGTGGCGGATCAGCACGTTCAGCGCCGCGGCAGCCGGCAAGGCGAGCAGGATGCCGAGGAAGCCGAACAGCTGGCCGCCGGCCAGCACGGCGAAAATGACGGCCACGGGGTGCATGCCGATGCGGTCTCCCACCAGCTTGGGCGTGAACACCATGCCCTCGAGCGACTGCCCGGCGGCAAAGACGGCCAGCACCAGCACCGGGTGCAGGATGTCCTGGAACTGGAACGTGGCGGCAATCAAGGCGGCCACGACGCCAACGAAGGTGCCGAGGTAGGGAACGATGCTGAGCAGGCCCGCGCCGGCCCCGATGATGAACGCCAGATCGAGGCCGACCAGCCACAGGCCGAGGGCGTAGGTCAGGCCGAGCGCCAGCATCACCATCAGCTGCCCGCGGATGAACGCGCCGAGCACATCGTCGATCTCCCCGGCGATGGACTTCACGGTCGGCTCGAGGCTGCGCGGCAACAGGCCGAGCACGCCTCTGGTCAGCCGGTCCCAGTCGCGCAGCAGGTAAAAGGTGACGACCGGTATCAGTACCAGGTTGAGCAGCCAGTTGATCACGGCCTGGCCACCGCGGGAAACCGTGCCGAGCACGCCCACCAGCGCCGAACTGGCCTCCTTCCAATACGCCTTGGCGGCTTCCGCCACGCTCTGCGGGTCCAGTTCGAGCGCACCGAGGCCCAGCTTGTCCTGCAGCCACGGCAGCGCCGTGCCGAGCAGCCACGCCACCATCGCCGGCGTGCGTTCGACCAGGTGCCGCAGCTGCTCGATCAGCAACGGCAGCACGATCAGGAGCAGCAGGCCAAACCCGACCGTCATCAGCGCAAAGACGATAACCACCGCGATGGTGCGGCTGATCGGCCGGCGCAGGAGCGTGATGCGCTCCAGGCGGTCGACCAGCGGGTCGCCCAGGTAGGCCAGCGCCGCCGAGAGGGCGAAGGGCGTGATCACGGGCGCCAGGCGATAGAGCAGCCACCCCAGCACGAGGACCAGCGCCAGGCCGAACCAGCGCGCGGAATCAGCCGTCATGCGGTTCCGTCTCCAACAGCCGGTAGCGGCTTTCCGATTCCACCCACTCGACCACGCCGTCCGCCGCGAGCGCTTCCTCCAAATATTTCGGCACGGCCCGCAACGCCAGCCGGAAGGTCACGGCCGCGGGCCGGGCGGAGACCACGGACACGCCGTCCACCACGCTGAGCGCCTGCAGATAGCCCAGCAGGCGCCAGTAATCGGCGGCATCGCGCAGGCCGCTGACCGTCACGTCCTGCTGCCAGCTGCCGAGGTCGTCGGCCGCGATGGTGTTCGCCGCCGCGACCTGGTCCACGGCCTGCTGCATGACCGCCGTGAGCGCGCGGTGCAGGTCGACGTCCTCCACGCGCCAGGCCCATTGCTGCCCCCGGTAGCCCAGATTGGTGCGGACCGCCCATTGCGGGCCCTCGCGCCGGGCCGCGACGATCATGACGCCCTTGCCGTCCGGCGACGCGAGGTCTTCGGTGTAGCCGCCCCACAGCAAGGCGGGGTCGACCGCGTACTCCCCCTCCGGGCCGGGCTCCGGCCATTCGACCTGCAGGCCGCGGCTGGCCGCGATATCGGCCATTGATACCATGAGGTCGGTGAAGTCGATCGGCATGACGCGGCGTTCGCCGCCATCGTCGATGATCAGCCAGGTCACGAGGGCCGGCCGCTCGGGCTGCCACAGCGGCAATTGCAGCGCCCGGACCAGTTCATCGACCTCGGCTTGCGCGAAACGCGCCACCAGCCGCAACTCCGTGGCCTCGCCGCCATCCGCCCCGGGCACGGCCACGTTGCGGTAGGAGTAGCTCAGCACGATCGAGGGCGCGCGCCCCAGGCTGGGCTCGACCAGCGGGCGGTCCGCGAACTGCGACAGTCCGCTGAGCTTCATGAGCACCTGCTCCAGGGCGAGGGGCAAGGCGCGCTCGCGCTCGCCGGCGCCCTGGTCCGCCACCACGCTTTCGCCGGAGTACAGATCGACCTGGGCCGCGGCCGGGCTTGCCGGCGCCGCCAGGAGGAACAGACAGAGCAGTAACATTCTTCGCATCAGAGACCGGGTGCGGGAAACGGCAGATTCTGCGGGCGCCAAATAAGATAACATATGCCCTCTGCAGTCGTAATGAACCGGCAGTAACGAATCGGGCAGGGCGGGACCACTCTTGAACAGCCACACTCCAGAAAAGACAGGCCTTTCCTACCGCGATGCGGGGGTCGACATCGACGCCGGCGACGAGCTGGTCGAGCGCATCAAGCCGGCCGTGGCGCGGACGCGGCGCCCCGAAGTGCTCGCCGGCCTCGGTGGATTCGGCGCGCTTTTCGCCCTCGATCTGCAGCGCTGGCGCGAACCGCTGCTGGTTTCCGGCACCGACGGGGTCGGCACCAAGCTGCTGCTGGCGCGCCAACTGGAGCGGCACGACACCATCGGCATCGACCTCGTGGCCATGTGCGTCAACGACATCCTGACCTGCGGCGCGGAGCCGCTGTTCTTTCTCGATTACTTCGCCACGGGCCGCCTGCGGGTGGAGGAGGCCCAGGCGGTGATCGAGGGCATTGCCGAAGGTTGCCGGCTGGCGGGCTGCGCCCTGATCGGCGGCGAGACCGCCGAAATGCCGGGCATGTACGCTGACGGCGACTACGATCTCGCGGGCTTCGCCGTCGGCGCGGTGGAGCGTTCGGCGCTGCTGGACGGCTCCCGCGTGCGCGCCGGGCATCGCGTCCTCGGCCTCGCTTCGAGCGGACCGCACTCCAACGGCTATTCGCTGATCCGCAAGGTCGTCGAGCGGGTCGCCGCGGCGGATGGGACCGACGTGCGGCACACGCTGCGGCAACCCCTGCGGGGCGACCGGACCCTGGGCGAAGCCCTGCTCGCCCCGACCACGATCTACGTCAAGCCGGTGCTGGCCCTGCTGCAGGCGGGCGGCATCGATGGCCTCGCCCACATTACCGGCGGCGGCCTCACCGAGAACATCGTCCGGGTCGTGCCGGACGGGCTCGGCCTGGATATCGATACCGGCGCCTGGCGGCGGCCGGCGGTCTTCGACTGGCTGCAGACGCAGGGCGGTATCGCGGACGGCGAGATGTTGCGCACCTTCAACTGCGGCATCGGCATGGTCATGCTGGTCCCCGCGGCGGACGCCGGGCGCGTGTTGGCGCTGGCGCGGGGTCGGGGTCTCGAGGGTCGCGACATCGGCGCGGTCGTGGCGCGCGAACGCGGGGCCCGCGTCCGGTACCTGCCGTGAGCCGGGCGCTGCGGACCACCGTCCTGATTTCCGGCTCGGGCAGCAACCTGCAGGCCCTGATCGACGCCTGCGGGGCCGGGAAAATTCCGGCGCAGATCATCCACGTCATCAGCAACGTGGCCGCGGCCCCGGGGTTGCAGCGGGCGCGCCAGGCCGGCATCGGCACCAGCGTGCTGGAGCACGGCGCCTTCGCGGACCGCGCGGACTTCGACCGGGCGCTGGCGCTGCTGATCGCCGCCGGCGATCCGGAACTCGTGGTCCTGGCCGGCTTCATGCGCATCATCGGCCCGGCGGTCCTCGAGCCGTTCCGCGGCCGCATCATCAATCTCCATCCCTCCCTGTTGCCGCTCTACCCGGGCACCGGCACCTACCAGCGCGTGCTCGACGCCGGCGACCGGCAGCACGGGGCCAGCATCCATTTCGTGACCGGCGAACTCGATGGCGGGCCGGTGATCTCCCAGGCCGTCGTTCCGGTGCTG
>Ga0105090_10001749_pt1 | contig 11829 bp, 11 predicted proteins | sample PPLLak3March2015_FD_79110 | JGI IMG/M metagenome (GOLD analysis project Ga0105090, IMG submission 79110) | Freshwater sediment microbial communities from Prairie Pothole Lake near Jamestown, North Dakota, USA - PPLs Lake P7 Core (1) Depth... | ecosystem: Environmental > Aquatic > Freshwater >... | reverse complement strand
TTGGTTATGAAAAGATGAATAATCCTTTTATTAGGTTTTAAGGAAAAAGTTCAAAGTTTAAAGTTCAATGTTAAGAGATTTAATTTTGAATTTTCACTCCATAACTATTTATTAACCTGATTTACCCTTTAAATTGGATTTTGGGATTTTGACTTTGGAATTTTCACAAAATTATCTCCAATTCATTCATGCACTTAAAATGTCCTTTCGGGCATTTTTTATATCCAAGCTTGCTACATGGCCGGCAGGATAGACCCTTAACTTCAAAGATGTGCGACTGGTTTTCATTTCCGGGCATGTAAGGAAACATCCCGAATTCAGGAATGGTATTGCCCCAAAGGCTAATAATCTCCTTCTTAAAAGCGGCTGCAATATGCATCAATCCTGTGTCGTTGGTGATAATTTTTTCGGCTTGTTTTATCAATGAAGCGGATTGATTGATGTTGAGTTTTCCGCAGGAATTGTAAATTGTATCCCCGACTTCATTTTTGATTCGCTCACCCTTTTCGGCATCTTCAAGTCCGCCAAGAAGAACGATTGGTTTATCCGTTCTTTTACAGGCTTCAATGATCTTTTCCTCCGGGTAAACTTTAGTATTAAACTTTGCCCCGATTACCCAGCCGATAAAACCTGCCTGATGGGAATCAGGCAATGATTTAATGTTTACCTGATCCTTTGAAGGAATGAAATAATCCAGTCCCAGGTTATCATTCTTAACATCAAGCTTTTCGACTGCCTGAAAACAGCGGTCAACAATGTGGATTTTGGGTAATCGGTTTATTTTCAAATTAACGATCAACCATTTCTCGATATTGATTTTGTTAAAGGAAGTTGAAGGCTTTTGCAGTTTCAGGATAACCCCTTTCGAACGGAAATTTTTATGCAGGTCGATCACCTGATCGTAATTCTCTTTTTTAAGTTCAGGAATGATTTCATCAATCTTTTCACTGATCGAGTAAAGCTTATCAATGTAAGGATTGGCTTCCAGAAGTGGCAGGTTTTGTTGTTTTGTAAGAAAATGTATCTCCGCCCCGGAAAGTTGTTGCTTAACGCAACGGATTACAGGTGTTGTGAGGATAATATCCCCAATAGAACTGAACCGAATGATCAGGAGCTTTTTCAATCCGAATTTTTTTCAAAAATAAGGTAAATTGAAATAGGTAGAAATACATGGAAATACAAAGAAATACGTAGAAATAGATGGATATTGGTTGAGATTGATGGTTATTTTTAAGCTCAACATTAAAACAATTTAACAATATAGCCATTTAGCAATTTAACAATTCTCCTACTTTTGCAGCATGTTTCTGATTGACACGCATACACATTTATATTTGGAAGAGTTCGATTCCGATCGTCACGAGATGGTTGAACGGGCCATTCAAGCCGGAGTGGATAAAATGCTTCTTCCCAATATTGATAGTGGTTCCATCAAAGGTATGCTGGGACTTTGTCAGGCGTTTCCCGAAAACTGCTTCCCGATGATGGGTCTGCATCCAACTTCGGTTAAAGAGAATTTTGAGGAGGAATTGAAAAATGTTGATGAATGGCTGGAAAAGCAAAAATTTTATGCCATTGGGGAAACCGGTATTGACCTTTACTGGGATAAGACCCATCAAAAAGAACAGGAACTTGCATTTGTCCATCAAATCAACCTTGCTAAAAAGCACAATCTTCCGATTGTGATCCATTCCCGGAACTCATTTGATGAACTCTTTGCTGTTCTTGAAAGTCATATTGGACCGGATCTTACCGGAGTTTTTCATTGCTTTACGGGCAACCTTGATCAGGCAGAAAAAATAATTAATATGGGATTTATGCTCGGAATAGGTGGGGTCATTACTTTTAAAAACTCTGGACTGGATAAGGTGGTAGATGAGTTAACGCTGGATCAGATCATTCTCGAAACGGATGCTCCCTTCCTGGCTCCGGTCCCTCATCGGGGCAAACGAAATGAAAGTGCCTATACTCAAATCATCGCTCAAAATATTGCCGAAATAAAAAATATAACGCTGGAAGCTGTGGCTGAAATTACATCAGCAAATGCCCGTCGTCTTTTTAAAATCTGAACATTAATGAATTCAAAACCTTCTATTTTGCTTTTGTATACGGGTGGTACCATCGGTATGGTCATTGATAAAAAAACCGGTGTATTAAAGCCATTTAATTCCAGTAAACTTTTTGATTATGTCCCTACGCTTAAGTTGTTCGATTATATTATTGACTCCTATAGTTTCGATCCCATAGTTGATTCCTCCAACATGAATCCATTTTATTGGGGACAAATCGCAGATGTTATCGAAAAAAATTACGAAGCCTATGACGGGTTTGTTGTGCTGCATGGTTCGGATACCATGGCTTACACTGCATCAGCACTGAGCTTTATGCTTCAGAATCTCAACAAACCGGTTATTCTTACCGGATCACAACTACCTCTTGGAATGGTTCGCTCCGATGGACGGGAAAATTTCATCACTTCTGTCGAAATTGCAGCCGATAGAGATGGCGACAATCCTATAGTTCCTGAAGTCTGCATTTATTTTGAAAACCGTCTTTACCGTGGTAACCGAACCCATAAATCGAGCGCAGAACATTTTGGTGCCTTTCGTTCACCTAATTATCCGCCTCTTGCAGAAGTGGGTACAATCATCAAGTATAATCGCAGTGCCATTCGAAAGCTTAATTTTGAAAAATTGAAACTGAACAAGAACATGGATGGGAATGTGGTAATCCTGAAATTGTTTCCTGGTATTACTGAAAAAACGATCCGATCAATTTTAAAAATCGAAGGATTAAAAGCCCTTATCCTCGAAACCTATGGAACCGGCAATGCACCTGATGAAAAATGGATGTTAAATTCACTGGCAGAAGCCATAAAAGGTGGATTGATTGTGTTGAATATCAGTCAATGTGAAGCCGGCTCGGTTGTTATGGGGAAATATGAAACGAGTGTCAGGCTAAAAGAAATGGGGGTGATCAGCGGAGAAGATATGACCACGGAAGCAGCAGTCACCAAGGTTATGTACCTGCTGGGTAACTTCAGCGATCAGGCTGAAATAATGCAATATTTAAAAAAATCATGCGTTGGTGAAATATCTTTGAATAACTAAAAATAATTTTATCATAATTTCACAGAATGAATTTTTTTGTACTTTAGCCCGCTAATTTGAGGGTGATAAAATGAACCTTGACAATTTAACAGGAGAGATGACCGAGTGGTTTAAGGTGCACGCCTGGAAAGTGTGTGTTTCGAGAGAATCGGAACCGAGGGTTCGAATCCCTCTCTCTCCGCAACGAATCAGACAACAATAAAAAATAATTAAAATAATTTACGAATCAATAAACATTAATTATGAAAAAAGTAATAGCATTATTAACAATTGCAGGATTGCTGATCCTCGGTATTCAAAATTTAAGTATTGCACAGGGAAGCGCTCAGGGTGATCAAACTGTGCAGCAATCAACAGCACAAACAACTGTTACCAAAACCGATCAGAAATCACAGTCTTTCCATCAGGTTTTAAAACAGAAATTTATTGAAGGAGGTGCAGGCTGGATGGCTCCTATTTTAATTTGCTTGCTCATGGGATTAGCTTTAGCCATTGAAAGAATCTTATACCTCAATCTTTCGACGACCAACACCATGAAGTTACTCAACAAAGTTGAAACAGCCCTTGAGGCAAATGGACTTGCTGCGGCTAAAGACATTTGCCGTGAAACACGCGGTCCGGTAGCCAGTATTTTCTACCAGGGATTGGACCGTTATAATGAAGGTCTTGATGTAGTTGAGAAATCAATTATTTCATACGGAGGTGTTCTTATGGCAAGGCTCGAAAAAAATCTGTCCTGGATTACTTTGTTTATCGCACTAGCCCCCATGCTTGGGTTCCTTGGAACGGTTGTCGGGATGGTACAAGCTTTCGATTCAATTGAGGCTGCAGGTGACATCTCTCCCACCATTGTTGCTGGCGGTATGAAGGTGGCTTTGTTAACAACTGTATTTGGTCTTATTGTTGCCATTATCTTACAAATTATTTATAACTATCTTATAACTAAAGTTGAAAGCATTGTAAATTCTATGGAAGATGTAACCATTTCCTTTATTGATTTGCTGGTAAGATTCAAGAATACTAAAAAATAGAAAAACATGAATAGTTTAATTGAAATTGGACTTTATTTGTCCTATGCACTATTAATCATAACACTCCTGTCTATTATTATCATCCCTGTTTACTTTACCATAGTTAATTTTAAAAAGGCAAAGCAGGGGTTGATTGGTGTCGGTGTGCTCGCAGTTGTATTGCTGGTAGCCTACCTCATTTCGCCTGCTGACCAGGGATTGTTTTATGATACTATGAAAGTTGGTCCATCCGGGTCCAAAATTATTGGTGGAGGTTTGTTCGCAACTTATTTTGTCATGATAGGCCTAATTGTTGCCATTTTATATGCCGAAGTTGGCAAGTTGATTAAATAATTCAAATTAAATTATTTTCGATATGGCCAGAAAAATGCCTCAATTAAATACCGGTTCAATGGCAGATATTTCTTTTCTGCTGTTAACCTTCTTCCTTTTAACTTCTTCGATCAATACAGATATGGGTATTACCCGTAAACTTCCTCCGCCACCTGAGGACATTAAACCTCCTGAAATCAAAGAACGAAATATATTTACTGTACTTGTCAACCAAAATGACAGGTTGCTGGTTGAAAATAAGCCCAGTGATATTTCATTACTTAGGGTTCAAGCAAAGGAGTTTCTTGAAAATCCTTCAAATAGTCCGGATTTGCCTGAAAAAGAAATGAAAAACATACCTTATTTGGGTGAGATTTTTCTTGCAAAAAATGCAATTATCTCCTTAAAAAACGATAGGGGAACTTCATACGATATGTACATTCAGGTTCAGAATGAGCTTACTGCAGCCATTAATGAACTTAGGGATAAGCTGTCGGTTGAGAAATTTGGCGCCAAATTTTCAGTGTTGACAAATGAAGATTACATTGAAGCCATTAAAAAAGCCTATCCTGTAACCATTTCGGAAGCTGAACCAGAAAATATTGGAGGAAAATAACATGGCAAGATTTAAGAAAAAAGGATCAAAAGGTTTACCTGAAATCAATACCGGCTCAATGTCGGATATTATTTTTATGTTTCTGTTCTTTTTTATGGTTATTACCACCATCAGGGAAACAACTTTAATTGTCAGGGTCCAGCCTCCCCATGCAACAGAAGTGCAAAAGCTGGAAAAGAAGTCCCTGGTGAGTTTTATTTATATTGGTGAACCTGTGAAAAAGGCTGAAGGTACTGCTTCGCGTATACAATTAAACGATCAATTTGCAACTGTTGCTGATATCCAGGAATTCATCACCCGTGAAAGGGAATCACGAGATGAAGTCGACAGAAAACTTATTACTACATCTATGAAGATTGACAAGACTACCAGGATGGGAATTGTTACTGATGTCAAACAGGAATTAAGAAAAATTGGAGCCTTTAAAATCAATTATTCTGCTGCTAAAGGTAAAGCTCAAAAGAAATAATTCGTTTATTTGATTGCTGGTTATTGATATAATAACCTATAAGATTATGCATAAACCCGAATACAGGTAAAAATTGTATTTGGGTTTTTTTCGTATAATCAGGCTTTCGGAAAAGTACATGAAGAATTGAGAAAATCCTAATTAAGAAATGTTCAGGGAGCAGGCAAAAATGCAGCCCTTCTGTTTCTGTAAATTATCCACAGAAACAAAAATGTGAAGATAAAACTTGCTGAAATAATAAATACATTATCGGTAACACCAAAGGATTCAATGTCAGTTGAAATAGATCCGTTTTGATATAGATAGGCGACCGCAACTGTAGTTCCGTTAAAAATAAAATGTAAAATTACAGGTATCCAAAGGGAACCCGACCACACATAAATATATCCGAAAAGAATTCCCAGGGCTGTTCTGGGTAAAAATCCAAAAAACTGCATGTGAAATGCACTGAATAAAATGGCGGACAGCATAACTGCAAGATGTGTATTTTTCAACCCATCGGAAAGAAGCCGTAAAACTACCCCCCGGAAAAGAAATTCTTCACCCAAAGCAGCAAGAAAGCCAATTATAAAAAGGTTAATAATCAATCCACCTAAGGTACTGACACTTAAAAATGCTTCTGTAAGCAAATTGGTTTTATCTTCACTTTCGCGCATCCAATCCTCGATACCCTTCATAAAAGCTGGCAGTTTCATTTGTTCATTTAGCCATACCATAGCATTTACTGCCGGAATGAATGCTATGATTAGAAATATAGAAATGAATAAAATATATATACCAGGTTTCCGGTCAATATTCAAATAGGTGCAGGAATTTCTGTTTTCCAGATAACCGTAAAGCAGGGCTGGCAGAATAAAAACTCCTATTTGATTAACAACCTGAAAATATTTTAAAAAAGCGATGGTTGTAATATCATTGAAATCATTCATCGCATTAAAACCCGGAAGAAAGCCGGTACCAAAAAAAGGAACCGCCAATAAAATTCCAATTACCATTAATAGTACGAGTGAAATAGCAATGATGAGCACAAGTGTGCTAATCTTATACAAAATGGACTTATCTTTTAAATAAGGAAAGAAGTCAAGCATAGTTAGTTTTACTTTTGCAAAAGTAGGAATTTCCTTAGGGAACATTCATTCTCTGTTTCCACTCAGAAAAATACTACTCATAATTCCGGAATTAAAGATGAACCGCGGAACAGATCGGTAATTTCCATGCCATATTGCAAGTGCAGGGTTTTTAAACCAAGTGCTTCAGCTGCAATTACATTTTGCCTGGAATCATCAATAAATAAAGTTTCTGATGGAATGATATTTTCTTTCGCAATGATTTCAGCAAAACTGTCAGCGTTGGGTTTTCTTTTACCCATTTTAAACGACCAATAAGTTTGATGAAATAAAGATTGAAAATCATATCCGAATTCGAGCCTGAAATTCTCAATATAATAGTTGTAATGAATTACATTGGTGTTACTTAATAGAAACAGGCTATAGTTATCTTTAATTTTCCTGAGTAAATCAATTCTACCGGGAGGGTAATCGCCAATGATCTGGTTCCAGGCATTATCCAAAACGTCATTTGAAACTTTCAGGCCAGTCATACTTTTCACAGCAGACCTGAATTCATGAGGCGAAATTTCACCTGTTTCAAATTTCTGAAATAATTCAGATTGCTGGGCCTGGTTAAAAAGCTCTTCAAAATTGCTAACCCCAAGAGATCTAAAAGCATCTTCAAGCTCTTTATGACTTATATTTAAGATAACTCCTCCAAAATCGAAGATGATGTTTTTAATTCTGTGCTGTACTTTTAACTCACCCATTTGTGAAATTTTTACCTCATTTGTTTGATTATCTTTTGCAAAATTGTACATTTGCACCCCGATTTCCAAGAAGAGCTGGAAACTATTTATAAAGAATTTTTTCGGGCCTATAGCTCAGTCGGTTAGAGCACCTGACTCATAATCAGGTGGTCCCTGGTTCGAGCCCAGGTGGGCCCACACAATTGGTACTATTAATTGATATTATTGGATTTAGCCTTGAAGTTAGGGTATTTTGGCAATGGCTGAGAAGCACTTTAATTTTCAGTTCCTGATAATATCCAGCTATCAGTTAAATTTTTTATTGCAGAATTTAATTAACTCAGGAAGGATCTTGAGAAAAAGTATTTAAGCATTTAACCAAACAACTAAAACTATTATTTTTTGGTTTATTTCAGTATTTTAGTGAATTGCTGATGACAGTTAAAAACTTTATTAATAGTGAATTCATATTCATCGCAGGAATTATCTATATTTTTATTGTAATTTCTTTGGCAAAACTAGGCTCCGGCAGGGTTTGCGGGGGAATGAAAGCCTTTATTATCAGCTTATTGCTTACCCCCCTGATAGGTTTGATCTATGTAATTCGCTCTCCCCAAAAAAATACCTTAAAAATTATCCATTACAGATGTCCTTCCTGTGGCCTTGATTATACAAGCAAATACCGTTATTGTCCTTCGTGCCAAAAAGAGGGTAAATCCATTCACCTTGAAAAAATCAGCATGAAAACCTATTGATCCAAATTCTGATGGACTTATATTATCCATTGGATTCACTTCAACCTGCATGCCCGGACCAGCTTATTCCGGTTACCTTTCGGCTTTTGTAAATACGTTCAGACAAACAGAGAGTCAGGATAAAAATGACTTGTGGTTTATTAGGTTGAATTCAGAGAGCGAGACTCCGACAGAAGCCTAAAAATTTTAGAGAACCTTGATGCGTCTTCCTTTTGTTTCGGGAAGGGTCCAAATCCAAATGCCGGTAAGAAGAGCAAACAGGGCAGCAATGGAAATACCACCGCTTAATCCATAGCTGGTTGCTATAACAGCAATTACCACTGGTGTAAAAAATTGAATACCCCTGGCAAGATTAAATGCAGTTCCCATTGCAGTACCCCGGATTTTAGTCGGGAAAAGTTCTGCGAATAAAGGTCCGTAGCCTCCGAACATCCCGGTTCCAAATCCAACTGTGAACATGAAAACGAGGATTAGATAATTGTGTAGTTCGATTAAATTCCAGAAGGTGGTGATCATCAAAAGTCCAAAAGCCATAAAAACAGAATAGATGGTGTAAGCCGGGCGCCTCCCTAACCAGTCAGCTACAAAACCGAATGAAAAGTATCCAAGGAATCCCCCCAGTTGAGTTATCAGCATAAATTCAGTGGATTTTGCCATGGTAAAAGCCCTTTCGCGGTTTAAGTAGCCCGGCATCCAGGAATAGGTGAACCAATAGGCTGACATGTCAAATATGGCGAGGATAAGACAAAAAATAAAGATCTTGCGGTATTCCGGTGCAAAAAGCAAAGCTATTTTATTACGGTTTTCTTTTCTAATGATATCGGGAGAAAGCTTTCCTGTATCAATCAACTTTCTTCTTTCCTGCCAGACATCAGATTCCTGCAAATTTTTACGAATAAAGAGCACCAGGATTGCTGGCAGAACGGAAATAAAGAAGCTTGCTCTCCAACCAATCATAGGCGTAATGTAACCCCCAACAAGTGAAGCTAAGGCAATACCAATCGGAGCACCTGTTTGCATAAAAGCACCAAACCTACCTCTGACTTTTGCCGGGAAAGTCTCTCCGATATAAGTTTGTCCGGTTCCCCACTCCCCTCCTACTCCAAGGCCTGTGATGAACCTGAAGACAAGCAATAACCATAAATTAACTGAAAATCCACTCAGGAAAGTACCCAGACTATAAGTTAAAATGGTCCATTGCAAAACCTTTTTCCGTCCAAACCGATCAGACAAATACCCAAATACAATTCCACCGATAGCAGTGGCAGCGAGGCTTGCACCAAGAACAAGAGAAACTTCCACATCGGTAAGGTTGAGTTCAGCCTTTATTGAACCCATCAGGAAAGTGTAAAGGATCAGGTCGTAGAAATCGAACACCCACCCGGCCCAGGACATCAGCAGAATAGAATAATGCCTGCGGGTAAGCTTGTCATATTCATTCAGAAGAGCCGGCATAAACTGACAATGTAAGCCAAAAATAATGAAAATAGATTTAACCAACACTTAAAAATTCCATATGGTAAAATATTTTACCTGTATTCCGGATGGTAATTTAAGATTGATATCATTAATTCAATAAGGATAAGCCGCACATTAAACTGTTTTTCCAACCGTATAATAAAATTCCCTTTCATTATTTCCTGCGAATGACTTACTTTGTATTAATCTTTAATTTTGAAGAGAATTCAGATTTTAGAAACTGACGTTGTATCACTTTTTCAAAATAGCCTTAATCCTAATATTTGCAGGTTGGATGAATCTCCTTCTTGGTCAGTATAATTTTAATCATTACAATGATGATAAAGGCCTTCCATCAAATTCAGTAAGCTCTCTTCTGAAGGATAAAGATGGCTTTATCTGGGTGGCTACTCAAAAAGGAATTTGCCGGTTCGATGGTCATGATTTTTTACCTTTTGATACAGAATCGAATGAGTTCCCCGACTTAAACCAGAGTGATGAATTTCACCTTTTCCAGGACAAATTAGGAATTGTATGGATTGCAACCAAAGACCAGGGCCTTTATGCCTTCGATCAGCGAAAAAAATCATTCAGGCATTTTAAACATGATGAGCTGGATCAGAAAAGCCTATCCGATGATTTCGTCAACTTTGTTTTTGAAGACAAAGCGGGCAATCTGTGGGTAAGTTCGCATAGTCATGGACTTGATCTGTATGACCGTATTAAAAACAACTTTACAAATTATAAACCATCCGATTCTTATCCTGATTTAGTGGCCCGCTTGATCGATGATCTTATAAGTTCTGCTGTTGATCCGGTTGATGATAATGTTTTATGGTTCGGAAGCCTTTCAGGATTATTCTCATTTGATACAAAAAAACTGGTTTGGAAATATTTTCCGATAGATCAGGAAAATGCTTTTAATCCATCACAATACATTGGCAATGAAAAAATTTTCCGGTCAATTGTATTTGATATAAATGGCAATTTATGGGCTGGAACATGGGGTGGAGGACTTATACGGTTTGATCCTTCAAAAGGTATGTTTGAAATTTACAAGTACGAAAGTTTGCTACCGGTAAATGGCTTCCGGAATAATATTAAACAACTGATCTGGAAAAATGATCAGGAATTTTGGATTGTGGCACCGTATCGCGGACTTGGAATTTTTAAATTAATGGATCACTCCTTTCATTTTATGGACAACACTGATACCGGGGAACCTGTAGTATGGAATCCGGTTTTTATTGTTATTGATAGTTCAGCGTTTATGTGGGTAGGTTCACGCACCAACGGACTTTACACAACCAATCTGAAAGCAGCAAAATTTTCAAAAGTGCAGTTGCCCTATTCACTAAGGACAATGGTATATAATACGAATTCATCAAAAATGCTTGCCGCTACAATCAGGTCAAATAGTCAATTGATACAAATTGATCCTGTGACAAACGATTGCGAGGTATTTAATTATAAACCATTGCTCAACAAAGATGAAAACTATATTATTGATATAATTCCCCTGCAAGAGAAAACCTGGATTGTTGAAAGCTTCAATCTATACTATTTTGATGGACAAAAAATTCAGCCGCTGAAGGAATTTGATCCTCAGGAAGTGAGCGCCCATAAGCAAAGTGACCCGTTTTTCATTTCAGCCATGAGCTACCCTAATGGTGATATATGGCTGGGAACGAAATTTCATGGATTGTTCCGGATCAATCCTGAGAAGAATATTTATGAAAACTTTTATAGTGCAGGTGGTGACAGAAGAAGTCCGGGATTTGAAGAGTTCGTCTATACTTTGTTTTGTGATGCTGACGGTCGCATCTGGTATGGTTCCGAAAATTTTGGTTATTACGATTACCTTAAAGGCCAGTTCGTTAGTTTTTCAACTGATAGAAACCTGCCCAATTCAGACCTAAAGGTAAAATCCATTCAGGCAATTTCTCAAACAAAAGACGGGAACCTTTGGATGGGAACAGAAAAAAACGGTATTGCTGTTTTGAAAACAACCAATGATAAGCCTTCGTTTATCAAGTCGTTCACCACCTTAAATGGACTTGCCAGCAATGATATTGTTGAACTTGCAGCCGATCATGAAGGTAACATATGGGCAATTACCGGAGCCGGATTAAGTAGAATTTACACCTCAGGTGATTCAGTCGAAAATTATGGCTTTCAGTATGGACTTTCATCACTGCACTGCCTTAAAGTTACGTCTGACAACCGCATTTTAATTGGCAGTCGCGATGGATATTATTCATTCGACCCAAAAACGATTAC
>Ga0105090_10001748_pt1 | contig 11831 bp, 16 predicted proteins | sample PPLLak3March2015_FD_79110 | JGI IMG/M metagenome (GOLD analysis project Ga0105090, IMG submission 79110) | Freshwater sediment microbial communities from Prairie Pothole Lake near Jamestown, North Dakota, USA - PPLs Lake P7 Core (1) Depth... | ecosystem: Environmental > Aquatic > Freshwater >... | reverse complement strand
GACCGCGGCCAGCACCGCGCTGCTCCAATTCGACATCGACAAACCCCTGATTCACCTGACAAGCAAGATCGGGCGCGAGCGTGCGGTGCGTGCCTACTGGCGCTCTGCAACAGCCGTGGATTTTCTGCGTGGCCGTATCGCCGATCTGGCGCTGCGCTGCGCCTTTCGCGAGCGCCAGAGTGTCTATTTGCCGGGAAATTTGCTGGGTGTGAAGGAACTCAAGCGTGAAGCGGCGGCACGAAACGAAGCGGGATTGCGCTCGCGTTTCATCGGCGCGGGAGAATTGCGCGCGCTGACCGGAATCGTGCGGCCGGGTGCCGTACTTTCCTGCGGCTCCGGCGAGGCTGATCCGGTGGCGCTGGTTGCCGGTTTGTGGCGCTCGGCATTGTTACGCGGTGCGCGCATTCACGCCCCGGTCGAGGTCATCGATATCGAATGCGACCGGTCCGGCGTCACGTTAAGCACCGACGGCGGCCATGTGGTTCGTGCCCGGCACGCCGTGTTCGCCACCGGTTATGAACTCGTAAAACTGGTGAAACCGCGTCGCTACAAGGTGATATCAACCTGGGCGATGGCTACAGCGCCCCAGCCGCAACGGCTGTGGCCCGGTCGCTGCCTGATCTGGGAGGCATCCGACCCTTACCTGTATTTGCGCACCACGACTGATGGGCGCGTCATCGCCGGCGGGGAGGACGAAGAGTTTTCAGGCGAAGCCAGACGCGACGCGCTGATTCCCGCAAAGATCAAAGCGATCCGGCGCAAGCTTCACAAACTCATGCCGGGACTTGATACCAGGCCGGAATTCAGCTGGGCAGGCTGCTTCGGCGACAGCGCCACGGGGCTTCCCGCCATTGGCGAAATCCCCGGCGCCAAACGCTGTTTTGCCGCAATGGGCTACGGCGGCAATGGCATCACTTTCAGCGTCATCGCTGCACAAGTGATCCAGCGTGCGATTTTGCGCCTGCCTGACCCCGACGCCGATCTGTTCGCACTGCCTGCTTGAATAGCGAGACGGAAATGCCAAACGAAAAATGATCAATCAGCCGGGGGCTGGCATTCGAAGCATCAACATTGTGAAGCCGGAAGAAGCTACGACAGGCAAAGCCGCGATTGACGATGCTGATAACCCGCACCGTCGTCCCCCGCGGTTTTACGACGGCGTTTTTGTATGCGGGCGTTTGCTGCGGGAGGCGGCGAACGCCTGGACAGACCATCGGGCCTCGAGCATGGGAGCGGCTCTGGCTTTCTATGCCACTTTTTCCATTGCTCCGATCCTGGTCATCACCATCGCCATCGCCGGATTTGTGTTTGGTGCAGAGGCCGCTCGGGGTGAAGTGATTGCACAGTTTCACGGATTGACGGGGGAGAGCGGCGCGAAAACGATACAGGCGCTGCTCGCAGCGACGTACAACTCGGGCCTCGGTTTCTGGGCAAGCGCCATAGCCGGAGTCACTTTGCTGGTGGCCGCAACCAGTGTATTCGCAGAATTGAAAAACAGTCTCGATGTCATCTGGGGCGGGAAAAGGCCGGCGCACAGCGGGATCATTGCCCTGCTGCGCGGACGCCTGCTCAGCTTCGGCCTCATCCTGACCATCGGCTTCCTGTTGCTGGTTTCGCTGGGGGTCAGCGCAGTATTGGCGGCCTTGCAGAAATACTGGGTTGGATCTTTTGCAGGCACAGGATGGCTGCTTGAGGGGCTCAATTCGCTGTTTTCTTTCCTTGTGGTTTTCGCCTTATTTGCGTCGATATACAAGTGGTTGCCTGAGGTAAGAATTGCCTGGCGGGACGTGGGAGTAGGCGCAGCTATTACCGCGGCTTTGTTTACGCTGGGAAAGTTTCTGATCGGACTCTATCTCGGCAACAGTCAGCTGGCTGCCGGATTCGGTGCGGCCGGCTCACTGGTGGTGATACTGGTGTGGGTGTATTACTCATCCCAAATATTTTTTATGGGCGCCGAATTGACGCGCGCCTACGCTGGATACAGGGCAGTCCGGGGCAGCCCTGGGGCTGATACAGGGGCCCGGAAACCTGCCAGCCGGAGACGTTGACTATGTGCCTCAGCGAACGGAATCACAGGAAAATCCCATGCATCCTCTATGGCATGCACAAGCAGTCACCGTCCCGCACAGGGAACGGGTTTAGTTAAACCAACAATCAAAGGAATTCCCATGAAGTATTCAATTTTGTTCTCTGCACTGCTGGCGGCGCTGACCTTGAGCGCCTGTGACAGGCCTACTGTAGTGACTACCCCTGCAGTGGTGACCGTCCCCGGTCCTGCAGGCGCGACGGGTGCGACAGGGGCAACCGGCGCCACTGGTGCGCAGGCCGAGAAGGGCGCAACCGGAGATACCGGCGCAACCGGTTCAACGGGCAACAGCGGCGCAACCGGCTCGACGGGAAGCACTGGCGCTACGGGTGAAACCGGAAAAGGTGGCAGCACGGTGGTCATCGTTCCGGCCGAACCCGCACGCTGAGTTTCCCGAAAATCAGTATGGCCGCTTAAACCGGTTCCGGTTCTGGCGGCCATTTTTATTTGCGGCCGACCCCGACAAGCAGGATCACGCCGACGACGATGGCGCCGGCGCTGATGATCAGCGGGACATTGACCGTTTCTTTTTCCTGGACTTTGAGTTCCAGCGGACCCAGCTTCACAGCGCTGGTTTCTCTGGTGTAACTGAATCCGCCGTAGGCCAGGCCGAGGCAGCCGGCTGCGATCAGAACGATGGCGATGATTTTTGTGGGGTTCATGCTTAATGTCTCCGGATATTATGAAAAAACTCGTTAAGGTTCATTTATTCTTCCAAGCGTTACGCGCAGTCTCTGCACTAAACGCTGAAACGTTTTCCAGCACCGTTGCCACGGCACGGTTGGCTGCGACCACTCCCCCGTAGGCATCCTCGCTGGTCGCGGCAACGCTGGTATCAAATTCCCTCCACGCCAGAACTTCCCGGGTTTTGTTGTCAACGAGGTTTGCGCGCAGCGTGAACCGTACGCGGCTGGGCAGGGTTCCGAACTCGTGCTGCAGCCGGATGATTTCGGTATCGAGCCGCAAATCACCCGCTGCGGCACTTGGTGTCAGCACCACGGCGCGGAATGCGCCGGTATTGGCGGTGGCGGCGACCAGCAGCGGTGCGAGCATGCGCGCCGGTGGATCGATCCATTCGCTTTGCGCAAAATATTCAAGCTTGTGGGCTTCGCGCACGTAGATGATGCGCGGGCTGGCAAAACCCGCGGTCGCGTGCGGAGGATTGATGATCAATGTCGGTGCTGCAGCAGGCATGGTCACTGCTGCCGCGCTTTGCACACTGTCCAGCGCATAGTAGGCCGGGTGTGGTGTTGTGGTCGGTTTGAGCGCGCCGCAGGCACCGAGGGCGGCCAAGCAGAGGCCGGCGGAAAGAATCCGCCAGCGGGTGAAGGGTAAAATGTTCATGGCGTTCATGGGTTTTTTTACGGCTCCGATGTGGTTTCTCCCGGCCCGGCCGGAACCGGCGTGCGGCCGAACAGGAGGCCGCGCGGATCGCGTTCGGTCTGTTCGCTGAGACGGCGCAGTGAATTTGCCAGGGTGCTCAATTCGCCGAGCAGACGTTCCAGTTCCGGCAGCGTTTCGGCGGTGAAGCGGGAGATGTCAGATCCGGCAGCATCGACCACCCTGCCGGCACTGGCGCTGGTGCGGGAAAACTCATTGCCCATTTTCTCGATCGCATCGGCGCTGCGCCCGATGTGATCGAGCACTGGCCTGGCTTCGGCGGTCAGGCGCGACGCGTTTTCAAACGTGCGTCCGGCGCTGGTGATGCCCGCGTCAATGGTGTCTTTGCGTGCAGCGAAGGTGCGCGCCACGACGGCAATGTCGGCGAGCGCGCTTTTGAATGCCGCCTGGTTTTCGTCACTGAGGATGGCGTTGATGTTGCCCGAAGTGCTGTCCAGTTTTGCCAGAACACTGGTCAGCACGTTCTCCAGGCGTGCGCTGAGCGAGGCTTTCGTGCGAATTTCCGGATACTCGTTTCCTGTAGTTGCTGCGAGCGGCGGTGAATCACGGGCGCCACCGCTCAATTCGACATAGGCGATGCCGGTCAGTCCCTGGGTTTTAAGCACGGCGATGGTATCTTCCTTGACCGGCGTGCCGCGCTCGATGGCGAACATCAGGCGCACACGTTCCGGGTTGACAGGATCCAGTTGGATATCCCTTACCTTGCCGACATCAACCCCGTTGTATTTGACCGGTGCGTTCAGATTGAGACCGGCAACCGACTCCTCCATGATCGCCAGATACCGATCGTATTTTTTCTGCAACGTGCCGCCCGACGCGAGCCACAGCGCGCCGCCGATCAGCACGGCGCCGAGTACCAGCACGAAGGCCCCGACGATGGCGTAGTTGACTTTGGTTTCCATTATAAGTATTTGTTTTTAATCATTATTTTGTTATTTATTTTCCGCGCCTGCGCCGCGCGGCTGCGCGGGCCCTCGAAAAACGGGCGGATTGCGGGATGGTCCATTTCAGCGAGTTCGGCCATCGAGCCAACGCCTTGCACCTTGCCCCCGGCGAGCACGGCGACGCGATCGGTCACCTGCCACAACAGATCAAGATCATGGGTAATCATCACGATGGTCAGGCCGAACAGGTCGCGCAGTTTGCGCACCAGTTCATCGACGCCGGCAGCGCTGTCCGGGTCGAGACCCGCGGTCGGCTCGTCGAGAAACAGCAGTTCAGGGTCGAGGGCCAGGGCTCGGGCCAGTGATGCGCGTTTCATCATGCCGCCGCTCAGTTCGGATGGATATTGATTGGCTGCTTCCGGCTTGAGGCCGGTCATGGCGATTTTCCAGCCCGCCAGTTCATCGATCAGTGCATCGTCAAGTTGCGTGTGTTCGCGCAGCGGCAGTCCCACGTTTTCGGTCACTGTCAACGAGCCGAACAGGCCGCCATGCTGAAACATCACGCCCCAGCGTTGGCGCAGTTCGAGGGCTGCATCGTAGGTGATCTCCTGCAGGTCGACACCCAGCACCCGGATCGAGCCCGAGTCCGGACGTTGCAGCAGGATCATTTCGCGCAACAGGGTTGATTTGCCGGAGCCGCTGCCGCCGATCAGGGCAAATATTTCCGAGCGCCGCACTTCGAGATCGAGGCCGTCATGCACGACATGATCGCCGAAGCGCGTCGACACCTGGCTGATCTCGATGACTGTATCGTTTGTCTTGTTCATGTCAGTGCCCGCCCGGCCCGTAGGGCACTGAGCGCCCCCTCGGGGGGCAGCGAACGGAGAGAGCGTGGGGGCTCACAAATCCAATGCGCTGAAAGCGATGGAGAACAGGGCATCGGCAACGATCACCAGAAATATCGACTGCACAACGCTGCGTGTGGTGTGGCGACCGACGCTGTCAGCACCACCCTTGGTGCGGAAACCCTGGAAACACCCGACCACGGCGATGATGAATGCGAATACCGGCGCTTTGCCGATGCCGATCATCAGTGCCGTGACACTGACTGCCTTGACGAAACGATCAAGGAAGTCAGCGAAACCGACGCCCAACTGCGCCTGCGCCATGATCATGCCGCCGAAAACGCCCAGCACATCGGCAAATACGGTCAGCAGCGGCATGACGATCAGCAGCGCGATTATTTTCGGCAGCACCAGCAGATCCATCGGTGTGATGCCCAGAGTGCGCATGGCGTCAATTTCCTCGGTCACAGCCATGGTGCCGATCTGCGCGGCATAGGCGGAGCCCGAGCGGCCGGCGATGATGATGGCGGTGATCAGCGGCGCGAACTCGCGCAGCATCGACAGCCCGACCAGATCGGCGACAAATATGTTGGCGCCATATTGCCGGAGCTGGTCTGCCCCCTGGTAGGCGACCACGATGCCGAGCAGGAATGACAGCAGCCCGACGATGGGCAGAGCGTCGAATCCGGCGCTACGGATGTTGTAGAGGATGGGGCGCCAGCGGATACGCCGCGGATGCGCGATGCTGCCGGCCAGTGCGGCTGCGGTTTCACCGACAAAACCGAGCAGCGCAAAGGCTTGTTCCCAGGCGGTGGCAACGCTCCGCCCCAGGTTTTCCAGTGTCGATGCCGGTGCGCCAGCCGCAGCGGACGGGCGTTCTTTTGAACTGGTGGCCTGTTGTTCCACTGCTTCCAGCAGCCTGGCAAACTCCGGGCGCAAGCCGCGCATCTCCACATGGCTGCCCTCGTCACGTAACCGTTGCTGGAGTGTTTGCAGGACCCAGGCACCCGCGGTATCGAGGGCCGTAACGCGTGAGCCATCGATGATCAGCACTGATTCGGCGCTGCGGAAAGAGGCGCCGGGCCCAGGCGTGCCAGCACCGAGCCCGCGCGCCGTCCAGGACCCGGATAACGTGAGCCCCTGCGGCGTCGGATCAGCGGTTGCAGCAGAGGCCACCGACGAGGAGTCCATAGTGGACTGCACGCTAATTCAGATGGCAGTGGCAGTCTGTGTGCAAGCGTACAGACCGCGCCAAACGGCTGCGGGACACTCGCGAAAGGGATCACCATCGAAATCCGCGGCTATTGCCTATCCGGATCCGATTTCACAATCTACCGGAGATTTACCATGAACATGATCAATAAAACCGGAGGCGCGCTGGTCGTTGTTGCGGCCTTCGCACTGGCTGGTTGCGGCACCATGAACGATACGACTAATACTTCAAGCAGCGGAACGGCCAATCCCGGGTCCGTCAATTCAGGCAACGCTTATTCGGGTTATGGAGTCGTTCAGGCCATAGAACTCTTACAGCAAACCACCACTGCCAACAGCGGCATCGGTGGAAGTGGTATCGGCATCGGTGCCATTGCCGGCGCCGTGGTCGGTGGCGTGCTGGGCAACCAGGTTGGCGGCGGAACAGGCCAGACAGTGGCGACCGTTGCCGGCGCAGCAGGCGGGGCCTATGTCGGAAATGAGATCGAAAAGCGCCAGCAGCAAAAAACCGCAGATGCCTACAAGGTGACCGTCCGTATGGACAGCGGGGCTTATCAGACAGTGACCCAGGACAACAATGCCGGGCTGCGGGTGGGTGACCGGGTTCGCATCGAAAACGGTTCCGTTCAGCGCTACTGATCTGACCAATCTGGTGATGCGGGGGGAGGCTGGCGTGGCATGAGCGCGATACCGCCCATGGACGAAGGCTCCCCCAAGACCGAGTCCGAGGTAGCCGAGGTAACCGAAGTAACAATAACGGCCCCCGATGTCGAGTCGGTCGCCGCGCTTGCCCTTCCAGTCAACATCGCGGTAAGCGTAATGGCGGCCATTGCGGTCGTTGCTGCGCTGTACTTTGCGCGTGCCTTTGTCCTGCCTCTGTTAATCGGATTGCTGGCGAGTTATGCGCTGAGTCCGCTGGTCGACTGGTTGCAGGTGCTGCGCTTACCGCGCGCCCTGGCGGCAGCACTGGTGCTTGGAGTGCTGGTTGGCGGCTCATCGTGGGTGGCTTTCACGCTGAGTGATGACGCGGCGGAAATGATCGAGAAACTTCCGGAGGCTGCACGCAAGCTGCGGCAGAACCTCAGCGTCTCCCGTGCAAGCGGCCCGACGGCGCTGCAGAACATGCAGGAGGCCGCCAATCAGCTCGAGGGGGCTGCTGCCGATGCCGCTGGCGGCAAGAAACCACCGCCCCGTTCCGGCACCGCACGTGATATCGAACCCACAGCCTGGCTGCGCGACTACATGCTCACGCAATCCGTGCTGTTGTTCGCGGTTGCCGGTCAGACCCCGATCATTCTGCTGCTGACTTATTTTCTGCTGGCCTCGGGCGTGCACTTCAGGCGCAAGCTGGTGCAGTTTGTCGGGCCTTCACTGAGGCGCAAGAAAGAGGCCGTGCGGATACTCGAGGAAATCGGCGTGCAGATTCAGCGCTATCTGCTGGCCACGTTGATATCAAACGTCCTGGTGGCGGTTCTGACCTGGATGGCGTTTGAGGCCCTGGGCATGGAGCAGGCCGGTGTCTGGGGCGTGGCTGCCGGAATAATGCACTTCATTCCCTACCTGGGTCCCGTGGTCATCGCGGTGGTCAGCGGCGTGGCTGCATTTCTGCAGTTCGGCACCCTGTACGACGCCTTTTTGGTCTCCGCAATGTCGGTACTGGTGGCAGGTGCCATCGGTTTTATTTTTACAACATGGCTTCAAAGCCGTTATGCAGGAGTGAGTGCCCCGGTCTTGTTCATCACATTGCTGTTTTTCGGCTGGTTATGGGGGCTCGGCGGCTTGCTGCTGAGTGCGCCGTTGATTGCGATCGTCAAAGTGATCTGTGACCGGGTCGAAGCGCTCAAACCGACGGGAGAATTGCTCGGGCGCTGACCATTTGCAGCTGAACACCCGCTCTATGCGCCAGCGTACGGAGCGACTTGCATGAATGAAGTTAATTGGCAGGGTAGGTGATCCGTTTGACATTGAAATACAACAACACACACAACCAAGGAAACTACCATGACCAGTATGCTTAAAGTTATCGAAGTAATCGCCGAGTCCGACAAGGGCTGGGAGGATGCGGCGGCCAATGCGGTGGCCAATGCCGGCAAAACCCTGAAGGGAATAAAGTCGATCTATATCAAGGATATGCAGGCCAAGGTCGACAACAATAAAATCGTCAAGTACCGCATCAACGCCAATATCAGTTTCCTGCTCGAGTAAACCGAGGCTGCGGCCCCGTCACGGCCGGTGCTGCAGTTTCTGTCTGATGCAGCGGCGGTTGTTGCGGCAGCAATATGACCGAGCATCTTTGTGCGAAACCGTACGGAAGTCCCGCCCGTATGTGACAACAATGATCTTTACCTCGGCATAAGTGGTCGTGGCGGTCGTGACGGCCGGCGCCCTCTGGCAAACGCCGGCCAATGGCCGGTCCATAGCCAGTCCAATATAACTGTGGCAGGAAATGATGATTAATTTTAAAACGGTAATGTTGATGGCGCTCTGCCTGCCCGCGATGGGAGTGCTGAGCGGATGTGAAACCACCACCTCCGGCGGGGCGGTCGGGGCAGACCGCAAGCAACTGATGCTGGTTTCCTCGCAGGAACTCGACCAGATGTCGACGCAGGCCTACGCCAAACTGCGGGCGGAGGCCAGCAGCAAGGGTGCGCTCAACCAGGATCAGGCCATGTTGCGGCGTGTGCGTGCGATTGCGGTGAGGATCCAGCCGCAGACGCGGGTGTTCCGCGCCGATGCGCCGGCCTGGAAATGGGAAGTCAACGTCATCTCCAGCAACGAACTCAATGCGTTTTGCATGCCTGGCGGCAAGATCATGTTTTATTCCGGGCTGATCAATCAACTGAAGCTGACAGACAATGAAATTGCCGTTGTCATGGGGCACGAGATTGCACACGCGCTGCGCGAGCATTCACGCGAACAGGTTTCGCAGGCGATGGCCGCGCAGACTGCGATCGGTATCGGTGCCGCGTTGTTGGGACTGGGCGAGGGATCAGCCGGCCTGGCCAACGCCGGGTACGAGGCGCTGATTGCCAGCCGTTTCAGCCGCAATGACGAAAGCGAGGCCGACCGCATCGGTCTCGAGCTCACGGCGCGTGCCGGTTACGACCCGCGTGCCGGCGTCACGCTGTGGCAGAAAATGATGAGTGCCAGCCAGGGCGGCAGCCCGCCGGAGTTTCTCAGTTCACATCCAGCAGAAGCCAGTCGCGTGCAGCAAATCCAGAGCTTATTGCCGACGGTGCTGCCCTTGTACGAAGCAGCGCGCCGCGGTTGAACGCAGCCACATCGGCAGAGAAGAAACCGTTTTTGTGTCCCAACGTACAGACCCCCCGGGTTGTGGCGCGTAGATTGACTGCTGACACACAAATCTTCCGAGGTGCAGATCATGGGCAAATATTTGTTGGGATGGCTTTTTGGTGTACCGGTTGTCGTTCTTGTTGTTATTTATTTATTGTTTAACTAGGAGCCACATTGAACTCGACACCCTCAATGCAATCGTTCATGGGCCCTTTTTTGGCTTGGAGCCGGCTGGCATGGAAAGCCGGTGAAATGGCGATGTCATCGGCACAGGTCATCGGCCATCGCAGTTCGCGCCTTACGCTTTCCGGCCCGGTTCCGAGCGCGCGGGATCAACGTGAATTCTCCATGATGGGTAGTGAAAAAGGCGAGGCCATGCTGGAGTCGGCCCAGGCCATTGGCGTGCGTGTGCTGACATTGAACCAGCAATTGGTAACGGTGGCCCTCAAGCAGATGATGAGCGCTTCTGTGACACTGATGTCGATTGCTACAAGCCGCTCCGCAGCCGAGTCCGTCGAACGCCAGGGAAAACTGGTTCGTGACACCATGGCCGGTTCAGTTGCCGCCGCGTCTAAGGTGTCCGGATCCACGGCCCGGATTGCCGGCAGTGCCCTGAAGCCGGTGCACAAGCGCGTGAAAGCAAATGCCAGGCGTTTGCGGAAACGTTAATTTTTTGCTGGATGGTTGGATGCCCGAAGCAACGGGCGCATTACGAGCAGGTCATATTTTGAGATACAGCCGTGCTGTCATTTGGACAGTCCGTTTTGTTACAACCCAAGGAGAATCAAATGGAAAACACTATTCGCGGCAATTCCAATTCCGGATTATCTAATGCCACTGACGGCACGATTGGCAAAGCATCTGCCGGCGCACATACCGCAGTTGATTCAATTGCCCATGCCGCTGACGGTGCGGTGCGCAAGGCGCAGCCTGCCATCGAACATGTTGCGGCAATGGCACACCAGGCCGTGGACAAGGTGGCTGGTGCCGCCGGACCGACGGCAGACTGGCTGGCCGAACAGGGCGAGTCCCTGAATGAATCGCAGAAAAAACTGATGAATGATGCCTGCGGCTATGTTTCCGCCAATCCGCTGAAATCCGTCGGGATAGCAGTGCTTGCTGGTTTTTTGCTCAGCCGCATGATGCGCTGACCGCGATTCATTGTGCAGGTAGCCTGCGGGCTCCCTGATTTTACGTTCAGTCGTGCAGGAAGGAGACGGGTTGAGTATTGCAACGCAGGATGAGGGCGTGAACCCCCGGGACGAGGCCCCGGCTCCAAGGGTTATCGACGAGCTTACAGGTATGTTTGTTTCGTTGCGTACGGCGCTAAAGGATTTTCTTGATCTGCTATCGCTTGAGGCCCGTCGCGCAGGCCTGTCCCTCATGTGGATGATCGCATGCGGGGTTGCCGCCGCTGTCTGCCTCGTTTCTTCATGGCTGGGACTGATGGCTGCTTTGGTCATCGTGGCGGTTTCGCTGGGCTTACCTCTGTTGGCCGCAGTGTTTGCCGTTATATTGATCAATGGCGCGGCAGGCGGCCTGTTGATTTATAGGTGCATCAGCATCAGCCATGACCTGCGGTTCCCAGCGACGCTTCGCCAGCTGTCGGGAAAGTCGCACTTGCTGCCGGTCGCGCCATGAAAAAAGCTTCCGGTTCACTGGCAATTAAAGAGGCTGAACTGAAGTTCATTCAATCCTCGCGCAATGTACGCGAGAACCTGGGCAAAGTGAAGACAGCTTTAAAGATTGGCGCAGACCGGTCCTCCACCCTGTTAAAAGTTGTCGGCGTGACAGGATTGATCTGCTTCTGGCTGGGGCGCCGTACCGCTCCGCAGCCGGGCAATAAGGGCGAGGGGTTGCGGGGTAAGGTTGTGACCTCGATGCTCGGTTTGTTGAGCGCCTTTATTCTGCGATACGGCATAATGCGTCTGGCAGTGGTTTTTCGCTGAACAGCACGTCGCTACGTCTGATCCCGGGGCCCGGTAGGCCTTCGTGCAGGTAGGTGCCGTTGTTACGCCAGTAATGGAAACCATGCTATGTTCTGCGGCATGCCCCGAAGGAAGTCCCCTTGGGGGGCGCCCACCCGGAGGGCTTACTTCGGGCGCGTGG
>Ga0105090_10001747_pt1 | contig 11848 bp, 8 predicted proteins | sample PPLLak3March2015_FD_79110 | JGI IMG/M metagenome (GOLD analysis project Ga0105090, IMG submission 79110) | Freshwater sediment microbial communities from Prairie Pothole Lake near Jamestown, North Dakota, USA - PPLs Lake P7 Core (1) Depth... | ecosystem: Environmental > Aquatic > Freshwater >... | reverse complement strand
GTTCGGCAAGGGTCCGGACGAGTTCGCCATTCCGGGATTCAGCCGCCAATTGCTGCTGGACGCGCTCGTGTTCAACAAACGCGACGAAGTGGACCGGGCGGTGTTCATCGCGACTCCCCACCGGGGTTCGATGCTCGCCGCGAGTTGGATCGGCCGCACAGCCTCCCGCTTGGTGCGCCTGCCTTCCTATCTGACGGACGTGCGCAACGACGTTGCCTCCGTGCTGGCGGCCGATGCGGCGGGACTCCAGCTCAATTTCGCACCCAACAGCATCGACACACTGAACCCCAACAACCGCTTCGTCCGGGAGGTCAACAAGCTGCCGGTCGCGCCGGGCGTGCCCTTCCATTCGATCATCGGCGACCGCGGCCGCGGTGACACGCCGGATTCGAGCGACGGAGTGGTGGCATACTGGAGTTCGCACATGGAGGGCGCGGCCTCGGAAAAGATCGTTCCCTCCGACCACAGCGCCCACCAGAATCCCGAGGCGATCCAGGAAGTGAAACGGATCCTGAAACTGAATCTCACCGAGCACCAGTGAGGTGTGGAAGATTACGCTGGAAACAGGTGAAAGAAGTAACAACTCTCTCCCCATGAAGACCCGCGACTTCCTTTGCCTGCTGGCTGGCACCGCCCTACCCCTCCCATCCTGTGCTCCCGGATCCTCCGGGGCGCGGGACCCGAACGCGCCGTCGCCGCTGCGGGTGGGTGTTTCCGGGAACAACGCGCCTTTGATTTTTGAGTCGGGCCGCGGTGAGTTTGGTGGTGTGGAAGCGGCATTTGCCCGGATGTTGGGCGAAGAACTCGGGCACCCGGTCCGCTTTGTGCCAATGCGTTTCGACCGGTTGATTCCAGCCCTCCAGCGCGGTGAAATTGATATCATCATGAGTGGCATGACGGTGACGAAGCAGCGGCGCAGCCTGGTTGACTTCACCAACCCCTATATGGCTTCAGGGCAGGGGTTGCTGGTCCGCAATGCCAAGGCAAGCCTGTTTCAGGATCCCCAGCTTCTATTCATCAGTCCGTTTCGCATCGGAGTGAAACAAGGCGCGGTCGGGCAAGCCGTGGCATTACGACTTCACCCGGGGGCCACCGTGGTGCCGTTCGCCACTCCCGAGCGGGCCGCCCGCGCCCTGCTCGCAGAGCGTGTCGATGTGGTCCTCCACGACGCGCCCGTGCTCTGGCATATCACCGCGCGGAATCCCACGGCGGACTACCGGTTGGTCCCCCGGCTTTTGGTCAATGAATCACTTGGCTGGGCGGTGCGCAGGGGCGATTCCGAATTGCTGGGACAGGCGAATTCGGCCCTCGCAAAATGGCGCACCAACGGCCGACTGGACCGCACTCTCCGCAGTTATATGCCGAACTATCAGATTCTCAAGCGGATGTGAACTTCAAATCAGACGACAAATTTCAAGGGGCTTTATCAAAAACGGGCTTGACCGTAAACTGCTTGTGGGTTGCCGGTCTGCCGGACGGATCCCGTCTCAGATTCACACTCACGTCCACATCGCCGCCCTGCGCGAAATCCCGCCGAATTGCTTCACGGACGGTCGCGTTCCCGAAGAATCCGGTAATACAGCTGCGTGGTGGTCTTCCGGCTGGCTGCGACCATCGCGCCGCCAAAACCTAGCCGCCCCGCGCGTTCTGAGAACTCCCCCGCCGCAAGTCAACTGACCCGACAAGCGCCCTGCGGTGCCATTCTGCGGGGAGATTTTGGCTTGTAGGTCGAGCGAAGTAAATTCAGCATACGAGCATCATGAAACGGTTTGTTCTATCGATGGCAATGGTTGGGTTGGCTGTATTTTCCGCAGGTGCCGAGACCGAAGCCGAGCGGAATCTCAAGGCATTTCCACCGGCGGAGCCAGGCATGACCCGCCACGTGCTGATGCTGCCGCCCGCCGAGCAGGAGGACTCGCTGCGAGTTGAGTTACAAATCGGCAAGACGGTGAAGACCGATGAAGCAAACCGTTATTTCTTCGGTGGAAGTCTCCAGGCGGTGAACATCGAGGGCTGGAGTTTCACCCGCTACGTGGTCGCAGACCTCGGCCCGATGGCGGGAACCCTGATGGCTGTTGACCCGGACGCGCCAAAAGTCGAGCGCTTCATCACCCTCGGTGGCGAGCCGCAGTTGCTGCGCTATAACAGCCGCCTGCCGCTTGTGGTCTATGTGCCGAAAGGGGTGGAGGTCCGCCACCGGATCTGGCGTGCCGACTCCGAGGTCAAGCCGGTGCCCGAAGGCTGACCTCCGCAAGCTCCAGCGTGACCCACATCGAAATCCATGCATCACGGGCAAACGATTGACTCGAGCCGCCTGGTTTCCCCAGGCGATGCGGCGGCCATGCCAGACCGCCGGACGATGCGGGCACTTTTGTTAGGCGAGCGGATCGACCATCGTCGGCTCGCGGTGGCCGCCGGCGGCATCACCGATCCGATCCAGCTCGCCCGGCCGGATGGGCTGCTCGTCTTTGCCTTCCGGTGGGGGGCTGTCGTGCTGGTCGGTGCCACCCATGAGCAGGAAGCCGAATTGTTAGCAGAGCTCCGCGAGTTGCTGAGTCACCCCCTGGCCCAGCCAGTGGATGAAACAGCCCGCATCCAGTTCGGTGCGCCGGAGGATGGCGTGGATGCCAGCGGCCTCTTGCACCTCAAGGATTTCTCCGTGCCACGCCTGGCGGTGGTGGCCGATGCCCTGGCGAAAAGCGCCGCGCTGAGCCACCAGGAAACAGCCATGGCGCAGACGCTCGATGGCATCGAGCCGGTCGTCACCAACCTGCGAGGCTTGGGCCGGATGTCCGTTTCCTCGCGCGCCTTGCTGCGACTTGTCGGCAGCGCGCTCGCAGCGCGCAACCGTGCCGCAGCCCGTGTCCAGTCCGATGACAAACCCGGCATCCTCTGGGATCATCCCTCACTCGAAAGCCTTCACCTGCGGCTGGCGGAGGAGTTCGAACTCACGGATCGCAGCGCCGCGCTGGACCGCAAGCTCGCGCTCATCGGTGAAACCGTGCAAACCCTGCTCGCCATGATCGAGGCGCGTCGTTCCCGGACCTTGGAAATCGCCATCGTCGTATTCATCGGCATGGAGCTGCTCACCGCGCTTTACGCACTGATTTTCAAGTAACGTCTTTACCATGGAGACCCCGTCCTTCTCGATCATCACCATGCTCATTGGCTTGGCGGGTGGGCTGGCCTTGTTCCTGCACGGGATGACAATGATGTCCAACGCGATGCGGGCGATGGCTGGCTGCCGCCTGAAAAGCATCATGGCCCGCTTGGCCGGAAACCGCTTCAGCGCACTCCTGACGGGCGTGGGGATCACGACGGTCGTGCAATCATCTTCGGTGACTTCTGTCATCGCGATCGGTTTCGTTTCCGCCGGGATCCTATCGCTCGGGCAGGCTCTCGCCGTGATCATGGGCGCCGCGGTTGGCTCCACGGTGACGGCGCAGATCATCGCCTTCGATGTCAGCAATCTGGCCTTCCTGTTGGTGGCGGTCGGCTTCGGTCTTTCGATGTGGAAAGCCCGGCGGATTCCGAGTTTGTTAGGGACTGTGATCCTGGGCCTCGGGGTGCTGTTCATCGGCCTCTCGATGATGTCCGGATTCATGGCACCGTTGCGCAGCCACCCGCCGTTTCTGGACCTGATGGCATCAATGTCGAACCCGCTGTTAGGAATCTTGATTGGAGCGGTTTTCACGGCGGTGGTGCAATCGTCCTCGGCGACCCTGGGCGTGATCATCGCGCTTGCCTCGCAGGGCTTGATTCCTCTGGAAGCGGGCATCGCGCTGGTGTTCGGCGCGAACATAGGGACCACCATCACCGGCCTGCTGGCGACGATCGGCCAGCCGCGCAGCGCCTTGCACGCGGCGGTCGGCCTTTTCAGTTTCAAGGTGCTGCTGGTCCTGATCTGGCTGCCACTGACGGGCTTGCTTGAACGTATCGCGCGGGCGGTCTCACCCGCCGCCGAGGGACTGGCACTTGCCGGGCAACTCGCTTACGAGGTGCCGCGTCAGGTCGCCAACGTCCACATGATCGTGAACGTGACCACAGTCCTGTTGCTGCTGCCGTTCACGGATCTGCTGGCGAAGTTAATCGTGCGGGTGGTCGGCGAGAGCAAGCCGCCGGAGGATGCCACAGAAGTGTCTCTGGATTTGAACCCGGTGCTTCTGGACATGCCGTCGCTGGCTCTCGATGCCGCGCGGCGGGAGTTGCTCCAACTGGGCGAACGGGTCGGAGATCTGCTAGATGCCGCGGTTCCCGCGATTCTGGACGGTCGAGACGCGGAAGTCGAGGCCTTGCATGGGGACGAGGAGCACATCGACCGGCATCATGCGGCCATCGTGGGATTCATCGAGCAAGTGCTGCATGCGGAGCGCGCGCCTGATATTTGCCGGAGTGCCATCGATCTGGCCGAAGCGGCCGACTACCTTGAAGCCATCGCCGACCTGGTGGACAAGGAAATGATCCCCTTGCACCAACGGCACGTCGAACGCGGGACGGAAACCGACCCGCAGTCGCGGGAACGCCTGCACGCACTGTCGGAAGCCGTCCGGCATGAATTCCGCCGGGCCTTACAAGCCGTCGGTGATGAAGACCAAGTGCTGGCCCGGTCCGTCATCGATGCCAAGTCGCATGTGCGCGGGCTCGAACGTGCAGCGATCGACTTGCTTATCGATCAAAACTCCGACGATGGCCTGCGTCGCATGCGCCCGAGTGCGCTTGAACGCGAACTGGCCGAGTCCCTGCGGCGTGGCTATAGCATGATCCGCAGGTTAGCCCGGGTGGGCACAGGCCTGCATCGCGCCGGTGTGGAAGATGCCACCGCGGGGGATTCGCTTTTGTCATGACTTGCACCCTTCGACGGTGACGGTGACTGAACGGTCGGAAATTTTTGTTTGCTGGGATATGAAACAACTCCTAGAAGTTCGGCACCATGACTCCAAAAGCCGTCCTCGATTACCTCGCGAGCCATGAAGAGCGTTTCATCGAAGAACTCTTCGCCTACACCCGCATTCCCAGCATCAGCGCCCAGTCCGATCATGCGGGCGACATGCAGCGTTGCGCGGAGTGGCTCGTGGACCGCTGCGTCAAGGCCGGCTTGAAGGCGGACATCCGCAAGACCAGCGGCTATCCGGTGGTGATCGCCAAGTCACCGAAGCCCGATCCCAAGAAGCCGACCTTTCTCGTCTATGGCCACTACGACGTCCAGCCACCGGATCCGTTGGAACTCTGGACTTCCCCGCCGTTCGAGCCGCGCCGAGTCGGCCGCAATGTTTATGCCCGCGGCATCAGCGACAACAAGGGCCAGCACCTCGCTCATATCAACTCCGTCGAGGCCTGGTTGAAAACCGGCAACGAGCTACCCTGCAACGTCAATTTCCTCATCGAGGGTGAAGAGGAAGTCGGCTCGAAGTCCCTGTATGATTTCCTGCCGAAAAACGCCAAGGAGCTCGCCTGCAAGGCTCTTGTGGTATCCGATACCGAGATTCCCAGCATGAAGCACCCCGCGCTCTGTTATTCACTGCGCGGCATGGCGCCCATCGAGATCCGCCTCGATGGGCCGGACCGCGACCTGCACTCCGGCCTCTTCGGCGGCGCGGTGGACAATCCGGCGATTGTGCTCTGCCAGATGCTCGGCTCGCTGCGTAACAAAAAAGGCCGCTTCACCATCCCCGGCTTTTATGACGACGTGATCAAACTCTCGGCCTACGAGCGCAAGCAAATGGCCAAGGTGCCGTTCAATGAAACCAAATTCCGCAAATCCGTGGGCGTGGGAGCCCTTTTCGGCGAAGCCGGCTACACGCCCAACGAACAGCGCGCCGCGCGGCCCACGTTCGAACTCAACGGCCTTACCAGCGGCTATCAGGGAGAGGGTGGCAAAACCATCATCCCCTCTTGGGCCAGCGCCAAGATCACCATGCGTCTCGTTCCGGACCAGAACCCCAAGAAAGTCATCACGCTGGTGAAAAAGCATCTCAAGGCCATCTGCCCGCCCACTGTGAAGCTCACGGTCACCGAAGGCCAAGGTGGCGGCCCCTACATGGTGGATCCCACTGGTCCGCTGGCACAAGCCTGCATGCGCGCTGCCAAAGCCGGGTTCGGTCATGAGTGCGTGCTCGCCCGCGGCGGCGGCAGCATCCCGATCATCGCCGCCTTCAAGCAACACTTGAAGGCGGACTCGCTGATGCTTGGACTCGCACTGCCAGACGACAACGCACACTCACCGGATGAAAAATTCTCGCTCGACGCCTACATGGCCGGGATGAAAATGGCCGCGCACCTATGGCCGGAATTGGCATCCGTGCCTTGATGTGCCTTCTTTCGACATGCGTTCCGTTAGAACCGTGCGACGCCACCGAAGAGCAGGCGGTTCGCCTCTCCTTCGCCATCTCCAGCGCCGGCCGCCGCGGCACCGCCGAAGATCTCGCGCTGTGAGTAAAGATATTCGACTCCCAAATCGAGCCACCCGCTTCTGAAGACTCCGTCGTTGATGCTCCCAAAGGGGCTCCAGATGAGGTTGACGAAAATCTGGCTCATGTCGCAGTTGAGCGAAGTGGCCGACGCGGAGCCTGGGGCAAAATCCCCCGCGTAATCCGGATAGTCCTGCCTGGCGTAGGAATATGCGAAGTTGCTGCGCAGCGTGGGAGACCAAAACCGGCGGTAGGCCATGGTCAGGCCCCAACTCTGCACCGTATCGAGGCTGAAGCTGTTCAAGGCTTCCGGTAGTCCGAGATTTGAGAGCGCGTCCTGACCGGAGGTGTTGCCAGCGAAGTAGCGTCCGATGCCTTGGCCGTAGTAGGCCATTGCGAGCAGTTCATCCGGCCCCAGATCTTCCGAGACCCGGCGCATGGGAAACCGCACATGCCCGGCGAATCCCCAGCCGAGTGCGTCCTCTTCTCCGGATGGTGTCACCGCAGTGCCTTCTGTATTGATTGTGAGATTGCGCAGCAAGGCGCGCCCGCCGACTTCCAGGCCATCCTGCCGGTAGGTAAAGCGTCCGAGGAAGTCGGGCATGGTGTTGAAAGCCGGGCTGGCTCCGCCGTCGATGATGCTGTTAGGATTCACCACATTCGAGACCGAGGTGTAAGTGGTGTCTGGTGCCTCCACCGAAAGCTGCCCGGTCAAGCCGGGTGCGAAACGCCCGGTCAGTCGGATCTGCGCCTGGCGCACGAAGGACTGGTTCAAATTGGTAGAGTCAATCAAGGTCTCGAAGACGCCCTCGTTCCAAAGGCTGTTGGCTTGTCCGATCAGGATGCTGTATTTGTCGTTACCGAGTTCGCCCCACGCCTGGCGAAGCCGGAACGTGGCATTGGTGTTATTACCACCACCGAAATCCCCCTCCAACCGGGTTTCCAGGGTCCCCCAGTCCGTGAGCGTCCGGGTGTCGGTGCCGAAGCGGCTGAAGCGCGCCGACATGCCGAAATCTCCGCCTTGTTGATCGGCTGGGCTGCCATTCAGTGGGATCGACTGCACCGCCGGGACATCACCTTGATTGCGACCATCGAAGTCCTGCCAGGCTGTCAATTTGGCGAAGCCGTAAATGCGTGCTTCGGTGTTGGTGTTCGGGATGCGTAGTGCGATCCCGGGTAAATCGGAACGGAGCGCATCCTCCCCGCTGGATGCGGATCCCATTTCCTCGGGTGGGAGCAGGCCTTCGATCGTGCCGGGTGTGATGACGGGACCGATGGCGGGTGCCGCCTGGATCTCGCGCTGCGCGGCCTTCATCTCGGCCACCGCGGCGCGGGCCTCTTTGGCGACTTTTTGTGCTTCCCTAAGCTCGGCCTGCATTGCGGCCGGCACTTCGGCATCCACTGGCTTTGCCGCTTGCTCCGTCTTACTGGCGTCCTTTGCGGCTTGGCGACGCTCGAGTTCATCGAGGCGGCGTGTCAGTGCGGTGACTTGTTCGCGCAGCGCCGCGATCGTGGCAGCGTCTGCGTCGTCTTCTTGCGCTGTAGCGGTGAGAGGGAGAATGAACAAACCAAGCACCGCTGCGGTTCCGGCGACACGGACGATTTTATGCAGGGAATTAGGAGGGATCATGAGTGCTGAATCAGGAGGATGACGAAATGGACGAGCTGCGTGCGACCGGATACCGAGATGCACATTCTGCAGATTTGGGTTAAATCCGTTGTCCACCGGTGTCGAGCAGCAATCGGAATTTTTCTATGACAAATGGAATTTCCCCGCTTTTCCGGAGACCATCCACGAATACTCGCTTCCGGATGTTATGAAAGACCCGAGCAAGTCAGCTTCTCAATGCAGACAAGACAAGGTTTGGCCATCATCTCGCGCAAGGAGTTTTCCTTGTCTCTACTCAGGCAGTCGTTGCAGGCTCCCTCATGAGCACTCAGCTTGTCATCGTCCTTTTGCTGCTCGTCGCCTCGGTGGCGATGTTCGTCATCGACAAGCCGCGGATGGACGCCGTGGCACTCATCATGCTGGTCCTTCTACCCTTCACCGGGGTGATCACCATGGGCGAGGCGCTGGCGGGTTTCAGCGATGCGAACATCGTGCTCATCGCCGCGCTGTTCGTCATCGGCGAGGGACTGGTGCGGACCGGTGTGGCGCAAAGGTTGGGAGACTGGCTCACCCGCACCGCCGGCAAGAGCGAAACCCGCCTACTCGTCCTGCTCATGCTGGCCGTGGGCATCCTCGGCTCCATCATGAGTTCCACGGGCGTGATCGCCATTTTCATACCTGTCGCACTGCGCATCGCACAAAGCACCGGCATGGCGGCCAGCCGCCTGATGATGCCGATGAGCGTGGCCGCGCTCATTAGCGGCATGATGACCCTGGTGGGCACCGCGCCCAACCTGGTGGTCAACAGTGAACTCACCCGCCAGGGTGCAGGTGGGTTTCAGTTCTTCAGCTTCACTCCGTTTGGCGTGCCCATTCTCGCGCTGGGCATCCTCTACATGCTGTTCGCACGCCGCTGGCTGTCCTCCGAGTCCGGAGATCAAAGCAAGGCCAGCCGCCGTCCGAGTCTGTTGGATTGGGTTCAGGAATACAAACTCGCCAGCCGTGAGCACCGGGTGAGGGTGACGAGCGCTTCGTCGCTGATCGGCCAGACCATCGCGGAAGTCGAAATGCGCAGCACCTCCGGCGCGAGCATCGTTGCCATCGAGCGCTCCACAGGCAGCGAGCGTCGTCTCCTGCCTTCGCGCAAAATCATCTCGCCCTCCCCCTCCACGGTCCTGCAAGCCGACGATATCCTTTTCGTGGACGTTTTTGGACTCACGGAGTCGGCTGACGCAGTTCGGCAGAAATATGCCTTGGAAGAACTCCCGCTCAACGGCGATTACTTTACCGATCGTTCGCAGGAGATTGGTATGGCGGAAGTCATGCTCGGAGCGAACTCCGCCCTGGCGGGCAAGACGGTCATCGAATCCCGGTTCCGCACCGAACACCAACTCACGATGATCGGCCTGCGGCGTGGCAGAAAGGCGCAGGAAGGCAACCTGCTGAGGGAAAAACTGAAAGTCGGCGACACGCTGCTCGTGGTCGGGACTTGGAAGCACATCCGCCAATTGCAAACCGACGCCTACCATCTGGTGGTACTTAACCTGCCCGCCGAAATGGACGAGGTCTTGCCAGCCTCCCGCAAGGCACCCCAAGCCGTCGCCTGCCTTCTGCTGATGGTGGGACTCATGATCAGCGGTGTTATTCCCAACGTCCAGGCCGCCTTGATCGCCGCCCTGCTGATGGGTGCGCTGCGCTGCATCGACTTCAACAGCGCCTACCGCTCCATCCATTGGAAGAGCCTCATCCTCATCGTTGGCATGCTGCCGTTTTCACTCGCCCTCCAGCGCACCGGCGGGGTGGATCTGGCAGCCGACGGTTTGATGGCGGTGATCGGCGGGGCGGGTACTTATGTGGTGCTGGGAAGTGTTTTCCTGATCACCGCCATGCTCGGCCTGTTCATCTCCAACACCGCCACGGCGGTTCTGATGGCACCGGTCGCACTTGCCATTGCCAGTGACATGAACGCCTCGCCCTATCCCTTCGCGATGATTGTCGCACTTGCCGCGTCAACCGCTTTCATGACCCCGATCTCATCGCCTGTGAACACGCTGGTCGTGGGTCCGGGCAACTACAAGTTTGGTGATTTTGTGAAAGTAGGCGTTCCGTTCAGCATCGTCGTGATGATCGTATCCGTCCTGTTGGTTCCGATCTTCCTGCCGCTTTATAAATAACTCCCTGGCGGTCAGCGGTTCTTGTCACGTCGGAAAAACGACCCCACGCGCCCGATCTGCAACTGCCACGCACCAAAGGTTTCTGTCAGTCCTCGATAGACTGAAGCGCCGACCAAGGTTCCAAGGGCGATGGAGGTAATCACGAACAGCACCGTGACCATGCCATCGAGTCCAGCAGCACGGTCGCTCATCATTTGGGTCACGCTCATGAGTCCGAGGGCTCCGGGGACCAGCAACCAGAAACTGGGAAGGAAAGTCACCACCGCGGGCGGCCCCTTGAACCTTTGTTGGATCAGATAGCCCAGCGGAGTCGCCACAAGAGTTCCGAAGAATCCACTGATCTCACTGCCGAGGAAAATCGTCGCAAGCCGCTGCGCCCCGAAGGCCAGCAGCAGCACGAGTATCAGCCAATGCAGCGAGTTTTTCGGAGCGGAAAAATGCAGATAGACGCCCAGGCCGAAGACTAGGACACCCACCCACCCGGCGAAAGGCAACTTTACATACTGACTGGCCGCATACACCAAATCCTCCGGGCTGTAACCAATGAGGACCGCACCGATGGCGAGTCCGAACGCCAGCAGCACGAGTTGGATGAACCCTGCGATGAGCCGACTCGCGCCGCTCACCATGTCGCCGTAGGCAAGTTCGACCATCCCCAGAGTCAGCATCGCACCGGGTAGAAAGGTGACGAGCGGCGGGATCAACGAGTGGATAGGCTCCAGCGCGATCCCCTGCCGGATTGCTAGAAATACCAGCGCCGAAACCGTCGTTGCTGCGACCACGGGTAGCGGGATCGCCATGACGGGACCACCTCGATTGAAGAGCTTGATCAAGCCCACAACGAGGCCAAGCACTGCTGCCGCTGCGATATTGGTGAGGGTCGGCATCAATACCAAAGCCAAGCCGATCGTGAGGATGACATGACCGAAGAGAAGGCCCGCGCGTCCGAAGCGGGGCTTCTGCCGGCGGATCGCCGAGAGTCTTTCAAGACCCTCCCGCAGATCCAGCTTGCCCCCTCTTGCGGTATCTCCGAGCGCATAAACATCGGCCATCTGATCCAAGCGCAGCAGTTGCGGCTCACATGCGGCCAGCGTCACTTTTTCACCGCTGTTGTCGTGCAGCGAAATGAAGACGGCGGTTGGAAAGGCGACCACCCTCGCGTTCCTCATGCCGTAAGCCGAAGCGATGCGCCGGAGGAGAATCTCGACTGTCGCTGTTTGTTCACCGCAAGCAAGATAGGCTTGGCCGAGCCGGTAAATGAACTCGAGAAGAACCGCGGTCTCCTGCGGCGCAGGTGGCTCGGTTTGCACTGGCGATGGAGATTCGGCGGTCATGAGGACTGGATCGGTTCTCCGCTGGAAGTGCGGGCGGAAGACTGCGGCATCGGAAGAAGGTCCAGGTTGAGCCAGACTTGGTAAGGCAGCACCTTCAGTCTTTGCTCAAGGAGGTTCCGGATTTCATGCTCCTCGGCGACGGTCACCTCGGGTGCGACGTAGGCGTCGATCTCGACATAGAGTTTTGATCCCACTTTGTTGATGCGGATGATGGGCTCGGTGAGATTGAACTCCCGTTGGACCGCTGCGATCACCTCCAGGACGGGGGATTGGACCGCGAGGCTTGGCGCGCCCTCAAGCAACTCGTGCACCGTGGAGCTGACC
>Ga0105090_10001745_pt1 | contig 11859 bp, 7 predicted proteins | sample PPLLak3March2015_FD_79110 | JGI IMG/M metagenome (GOLD analysis project Ga0105090, IMG submission 79110) | Freshwater sediment microbial communities from Prairie Pothole Lake near Jamestown, North Dakota, USA - PPLs Lake P7 Core (1) Depth... | ecosystem: Environmental > Aquatic > Freshwater >... | reverse complement strand
GCTCGTCGGCCGCGCCCGCGGCCGCAGCAACTACCGCCTCAACGACGCGGTGAACAGCCTCAGCCTCGGCATCATGAGCCAGGTCGTGGGGCTCTTCACGCGGCTGCTCGCCGTGGGCATCTACGCGGCGGTGTACTCGGTCGCCTCGATCTGGCAGCTGCCGTCCGGCGAGTGGTGGGTGTGGGCGGCGGCGATCGTCGCCTACGACTTCTGCTACTACTGGAACCACCGCCTCGGCCACGAGAGCGCCGTCTTCTGGGCGGCGCACGTCGTGCACCACCAGAGCCAGGAGTACAACCTCTCGACGGCGCTCAGGCAGACGAGTTCGGGCGCGCTGCTCGGCTGGATCTTCTACCTGCCGATGGCGATCGTGGGCTTCCCGCCCGAGGTGTTCCTCGTGGCCGCGGTGCTCAACCTGCTCTACCAGTACTGGATCCACACCGAGCAGATCGGCAAGCTCGGCTGGTTCGACCGCTGGTTCGGTTCGCCCTCGAACCACCGCGTGCACCACGCGGTGAATGACAAGTATCTCGACCGCAACTACGGCGGCATCACCATGGTGTGGGACCGCCTGTTCGGCACCTTCGTCGAGGAGGACGAGAAGTGCGTGTACGGCACGCGCTCGCCGCTCGACTCGTGGGACCCGCTGTGGGCCAACGTCGAGGTGTACGCCGACCTCGCGCGCAGGTCGTGGCGGGCGCGCCGCTGGCGCGATCGACTGCTGGTCTGGCTCATGCCACCGGGCTGGGAACCCTCGCCGGCCGGCGGCACGCCGTGGCGCAAGCCACACTTCGACGTGAGCCGCGTGCGGCGCTTCGACCCGCCGATGGGCCGCGGCGTGCGCACGTTCGTGCTCGTGAGCTTCAGCATCGTGCTGGTCGGGGCGACGGTGCTGCTGTGGTACACCTCGGTGCTGCCGTTCGGAGCGCTCGTCATCGTCGCGGCGGCGATCATGGGCGTGCTCTGGATGATCGGCGCCGTGATGCAGGGGCGGCTCGGCCTGGCCACCGCCGTCGGCATCGAAGTGGCCGCCGTGCTGCTGGTCATGGCCGCGGTCTCGGCACGGGCGGAGGCCGCCCCGGTGACGCGCGCGGATCCGCGGGTGCAGGCGGCCGTCGAATCGGCACGCACCGAGTTCCTCGCCGGCGTCGATTTCGACCGCATGCACGTGACTGCACTCGTCGCGGACCGCGATGGCTCCTGGCTGCGCGGCAGCGTCGAGGGCGACCTGCCCGCCTACCCGGCGAGCTGCGTGAAGCTGCCGTTCCTGGTCGCCGCGGTGCACTGGTGCGCCGAACAGGGTCGCAGCCCCGACTGCCTCGACGAACACGCGCGGCCGATGATCGTCGAATCAGACAACGTCGCCACCGGGCTGCTGGTGGATACGATGACCGGCGCCGCAAACGGACCGGACACCGGCGCCGACGTCGAGGACTGGATCGAGCGACGCCGCTACACCGAGCGCGTCCTCGATGCGCAGGGCCTGTTACGCGGCCAACGGTTCTTCACCAAGACGTATCCCACCAATTCCGGCGAGGAACCCGAGGGCCTCGAGCGCCTCGCCTGGGAGCGGCTGGGTCGCAATGCCATGTCGGCCGATGCCGCGGCCGACCTGATGCTGGCGGTGGCGAGCGGAGCGATCGAGCCGCAGGCCACGGCCTACATGCGCAGCCTTCTGCGACGGGACCCGAACTCGGAACACAGCGCGCTCGGCGCCGGGCTGCCGGCGGGCTCGCTGCACGAGAACAAGGTCGGCACCGCCTTCGACACGCTCGAGGACATCATGTACGCGGAACTGCCCGGCGGCTCGCGGCTGATCGTCGCGGCGTTCACCAACGGCTGGGATCCCGCCATCCCGGCGCCCGGCGACGTGGCTCGGCTCGGGCGGTTCACCGAACTGCTCGTCGCGCGTCTTGAAGGAATGCTTCGAGCGCCCTAGTGCCGGGGCCGCTCGCGCCGCGAGCAGCGTGCTATCGCATCCCTTGTCGCAGCCTGGCCGGGCTGCTGTCATAGATACGGCGACAGCAGGCGCGTCAGCCCGTCGCGCAGCCGCGACGGCAGCGCGCGCCCCTCGAGGCGCGCGCGGTCCTCGGGGCGCGCAGCGGCGATCTTCGCGTCGATGATCGCATCGAGCCGCGCGGCGAGGGCGCGGTCGTAGCACTCGAGGTTGTACTCGAAGTTCAGGCGCAGGCTGCGTGCGTCCCAGTTGGTCGAGCCGATCAGCGACCACGCGCCGTCCACGACGAACAGCTTGCTGTGGTCGAACGGGTCCGCGCTGCGATACACGCGGCATCCGGACTCGAGCAGCCACGGCAGCTGCGGCGTCACCGCCCAGTCCATCAGCGGCACGTTGCTGCGCTCGGGCAGCACGATGTCGACCTCCACGCCGCGCATCGCCGCGACCTGCAGCGCACGCAACAGGCCGTCCTCGGGCAGGAAGTAGGGACTCACGACCCGCACCCGTTGCGTCGCCACCGACAGCGCACCCAGGATCAGGTGCGGGATGTTGTCGAGGTCGCCGTCCGGGCCGTCGGGCACGCCGCGCGCGGTCACCGGGCCGCACTCGCCGGCCGCCGCGTACCAGCGCTCGCCCTCGAGGCGCTCGCCGGTGGTGAACGCCCAGTCCGCCCCGAAGATGTCCTGCAGGTCGGCCACGATCGGCCCGTCCACCCGGAAATGCACGCAGCGCACCGGGGCCTCGGGCGAGCGCGACCGCCAGTGGCCGGCGCGGATGTTCATGCCGCCCGTGAAGCCGATGCTTCCGTCCACGACCATGACCTTGCGGTGGTTGCGCAGGTTCGCGTACTTGAAGAGGCGCGGCACGCGGGTCGGCAGGAATGCGGCCGCGGGCACTCCGGCGGCATGCAGCTCCCGCACCATCGTCGGCTTCGTGTAGCGCGAGCCGACGTCGTCGATCAGCACCCGCACCTCGACGCCGCGGTCGCGTGCCCGGACCAGCGCGTCGCGGAACTCCTGGCCGGCGAAGTCGTTGTCGAAGATGTAGCTCACGATCGACACCGATCGCTGGGCCGTCTCGATCGCCGCCAGCATGGCGGGGAAAGCCTCGTCGCCGTCGATCAGCGGCTCGATGCGGTTGCCCTCGAGCAGCGGCCGCCCGGTCACGCGCCCGCCAAGGCGGGCGAGACCCTCGAAGCCCGCATGCATGGCTTCGAGAGCGGCGCCCTGCGACAGATCTGTCTCAGCAGCCTCGCTCCCGGCGGCCGGCCCGGCTGCGGCCTTGCGGTCGAGTGCGGTCGCACTGCGACGGATGCGATTGATGCCGAGCAGGTAGTAGGCGAGTGCGCCGACCACCGGCGCGAGCCAGGCGAGCCCGACCCAGCCGACGATCGCGGGGACGTGCCGCTTGCGGAGCACGGCGTCCACGGTGACCCAGGCCGCAGCAGAGACGTAGGTGATCGAGAACAGGACGGGCCACAGTTCGTGGGCCCAGGCGAGCATGCCCTGCATGTGTGAGCGACGGCGACGGCGCGTTCAATGGCGCGACGCGCCGAGTCTACGCGACTCGGTGCAGCGATTCAGTTCGGCCCTGCGCGTGTGACGTGGGCGCGCCGTCGGCGCCCGCCCCTGCTGGCGCTCGTGCCCTGGTGTCGCGGCAGGGCAGTCATCCACTCACGGTGTGTACATCCGGAGCAGATCGCAGGGTGATTTGCCCTGCTGCATCAGCGCAGTTGCATGCGCGCAGGACACTGCGCGGGGTGAACGCACGTCAATGCCGGCGGCGGGCGTGGCGGCCTGGGGACGGGGCTCGAGGCTGAGTGCCGCAACTGCAGCGGGTCGGCTCACCAGTGCAGCACACCCTCGACGACGGTCTGCGTCTGGCCGCCGATCCAGACGTCGCCGTTGCCTTCCACGGCACACTCGACGATGCCGTCGCGACCCACCTCGCGACCTTGCGACGAGAGGAAGCGCCGATCGGGCAGTGCGTCGTTGGCGTGCAGCCAGGCGCAGATCGCGGCGTTCGCACTGCCGGTCACGGGATCCTCGGGGATGCCATCGGCAGGGACGAAAGCGCGGACCACCAGCGCATGGGGCTGGCCGGTGCAACGTGCAAATACGGCGACACCGACCGCTGCGGTCGCCCGACTGCCTCTGGCCATCGCGCCGAGGTCCGGGGCGAGCGTGCGCACGGCGGTCTCGTCGGCGAGTTCGATGCACCACCAGCGTGGACCGTTGTCGATGACGACCGGGCGCAATGCGCCCAGGCGCTCGGTCCCGAGGCTCGGCAGGATGAGGGCCGAGTCGGCCGTGCGCTCGGTTCCGCGGGGCGCGCGGACGTGCAGACGGCGTTGCCTGCCGACCCCTTCCACACGGATCGGCAGCAGGCCGGCGCCGCATTCCTGCACCAGCCGTCCGTCGCGCGGCGTGACGAGATCGCGTTCGATCATGGCATGCGCGGTGCCGACGCTCGGATGACCGGCGAAAGGCAGTTCCTGGCGCGGGGTGAAGATCCGCAGACGGTAGTCGGCACCTGCCTGCGTCGGTGGCAGCACGAAGGTGGTTTCGGAGAGATTGAGCCAGGCGGCAATGGCCTGCATGGCGGCACTGTCGAGGTCCGTGGCATCGAGCACCACTGCGAGCGGATTGCCGCGGCCGGGTGCGCTCGCGAACACGTCGAGCTGGAGGAAGTTACGCTTCGCCATGCGTCGAGTGTGCTGCGTGCCCGGCGCCCTCGACAAGGCGGGCGGCCGTGGCAGTGGATCGCCCGTTGGTTGACCCGGGCCAGACGTCGCTGCGGTCGGCCGGCATGTCCCAATGCCGGGGGAGATCGCAGCGTCAGCGAAAGCGCCAGCCGACCGACACTCCGACGGACAGAGGATCCGCACCGACGAGCCCATCCTCGCCGCGCAGCAGTACGGCGTCCGTTTCAAGATCGGCCCAGCGCAGCTCGGCGTTGACCATCAGCTGCTGGCTGACGCGGAACTCGGCCCCGACCTCGGCTGCTGCACCCACCGAACGCTGGCGATCCCGGCGCGAGAGCAGACTGGGGCCGTCGCGGGCTTCTTCAAAGTAGCCCGCCTGGTTGAGCCCGGCTCCCGCGTAGGCGAGCACCCCGCCGCGTTGCGCCAGCGGGTAACGCAGGGTGAGCAGGTCGGTGCCATCACGGCGATCCTGCTGCACGACGAGTTGGGCGGCATCGGATCGGGCTTGAGTGCCCGGGTCGATTCTTTCCTGCGAGACCTCGAGGATCCACTCGGACTCACCGTGATCGATCATCTTCAGCTGGCGACCGAGGAAGTCGCGCAGTTCGTGCAGCTTCACTTCGCCCTGCTGCCACAGCTCCCGGACCCAGGGACCCTCGGATTCCTCGGCACAGGCGAGCGCCGGCGCGATGCAGCCGAGGAGCCCGCAGACCAGCACATGAAGAGTTCTTACGGCCATCTTGCACCCGCCTGATGTCCGGCAACCCCGCTGTCCCCTTGCGGCCACCATCGGCCGGTCGTGGACCGGAGGCTTTGCGTCCCCGCCTCGCGGCGGGTTTGCCCATGGCGCTGACCATACGCCTGCCGCAGCCAGCGCGGGCCACTGGATCCACAGCCCTGCGCGGAACTGTGACGCGCAGCGCGCTCAGCGCCGCCGGACGTGCAGGTGCTTGTGCGGTGCGGCGTGGGTGGCGCCGTGGGAGTGGCTCTCTGTGCGCTCCTCGACCGGCACCAGCACCAGCCGGCCGTGGCGCACGCCGCGCTCGGCGATCACGTGGTCGGCGAAGTGGCGCACTTCGCCCGCTGGGCCACGCAGCACGGTCACCTCCATGCAACTGTCGTGGTCGAGGTGCACGTGCAGCGTGGCGAGCGACAGGTCGTGGTGCTCGTGCGCGGCGCGCGTGAGCCGACTCGAAAGCTCCCGCGCCTCGTGGTCGTACACGTAGATCGCCGCGCCCAGGCACTGGGCCTGCGGCGAGGCCTCGAGGGTCGCCTGCTCCAGCCCCGCGCGCACGAGATCGCGCATGGCCTCCGAGCGATTGGCGTACTGGCGTTCGGCCATGAACTCGTCGAGCCGTGCCATCAGGTCGTCGTCGAGGGTGATCGTCGTGCGCTGCATCCGGTGAACTCCCGTACTCCATCGTGGTATGCGGCTATTGCCGAATTGTCATACTTATTCGCTATCCTTCGGCCGTGGCAAGACTGGCCGACTCGGCGGCGAAGGTGGTCATCATGGGTAAGGCGCTCGACCGCGGCAATCTGGCATGGATGGGTTGGCTGGCCGTGGCGGTCCTGCCCGGCGCGGCCACCGCCTCGGGCATCCCCACCGGCACGGCGCTCGAGGAAATCGTCGTCACGGCGACGCGGGTCGGGCTGTTCGGCCAATCGCGGGCCGCGAGCGAGGGCGTGGTGCTGGCGATCCAGCTCGAGGGCCGTCCGGTGCTCCGGCCGGGCGAGGTGCTCGAGGTGGTGCCCGGGCTGATCGTCACGCAGCACAGCGGCGACGGCAAGGCGAACCAGTACTTCCTGCGCGGTTTCAACCTCGACCACGGCACCGACTTCGCGACACGCGTGGACGGCATTCCCGTCAACATGCCGACGCACGCCCACGGCCAGGGCTATGCCGACATCAACTTCCTGATCCCGGAGATGGTGGACAAGGTCCGCTACCGCAAAGGCACGTACTTCGCCGACGAAGGCAACTTCTCCGCGGCCGGCGCCGCGGACATCGTCTATCGCCGGCGGCTGGACGCGCCGCTAGCGAGCGTCACCCTCGGCCAGGACGACTACTACCGGGCGCTGCTCGCGGCCTCGCCCGAGGTGGGCCGCGGCGTGCTGCTCGGCGCGCTCGATTATTCCACCGCGGACGGGCCCTGGGACCTGCCGCAGGACTACCGCAAGGTAAACGGCCTCGTGAAGTACTCGCGCGGCGAGGCCGAGCGCGGCGTCGCCGTCACGGCAATGGTCTACGACGGACGCTGGGACAGCACGGACCAGATTCCCGAACGCGCGGTGGGCGGCGACTGCGCGGCCATACCCTTCTGCATCCCTCGCTTCGGTTACGTGGACGGGACGAGCGGCGGCGCGTCGCACCGCTACAGCGTGTCCGTGGACGCCTGGTCGAATCGCGAGGACGGCCGCGGCTGGACGGCGAGCGCGTGGGCATTGGACTACCACCTCGAGCTCATCTCGAACTTCACGTATGCGATCGACGAGGTCAACGGCGACCAGTTCGAGCAGTACGACGATCGGCGCGTGTATGGAGGGCGCCTCGAGTACGTCTGGCCGGCCTCACTGACCGGACTGCCCGGGGCGCTGCGTGCCGGCGTCGAGTTGCGGCACGACGACATCGAGCCGGTCGGGCTGTTCCTCACCACGCAGGCCAGGCGCCGCGCGACAGTCCGCGAGGACGACGTCACGCAGACCAGCTACTCGGCCTACGCTGCGCACGACCAGCGGTGGAACGACTGGCTGCGGACCGAACTCGGCCTGCGATTCGATTACTTCGACTTCGACGTCTCGAGCAGTCTCGCGGCCAATTCCGGCACCGCCAGCGACTCGATCGCGAGCCCCAAGGCGACCGTGGTGCTCGGGCCCTGGCGCGAGACCGAGTACTTCGTGAATGCCGGTCGCGGCTTCCACAGCAACGACGCGCGTGGCACGACCATCCGCGTCGACCCGACGGACGGCGTGACGCCCGTGGACCGCGTCGACCCGCTGGTGGCCGCGACCGGCGCCGAGATCGGCTTCCGCTCCGGCGTCGTGCCGGGCCTGCAGCTCTACGGCGCCCTGTGGGGTCTCGATCTCGACTCGGAGCTGCTGTTCGTCGGCGACGGCGGCATCACCGAGCCGAGCCGGGAGAGCCGTCGCTGGGGCGTCGAGCTCGGCGCCTTCTGGACGCCACTCGACTGGCTGATCCTCGACTTCGACTACGCCTGGTCGCACGCGCGCTTCCGCGGCACCGATCCAGCCGGCGATTACATCCCAGGCGCCGTCGAGGACGTCGCCTCGCTCGGCGTCGCGGTCAATCGCAGTGACGGCTGGTTCGGCGGCGCACGCGTGCGCTACCTCGGCGAGGCGCCGCTCATCGAGGACGACAGCGTGCGCTCCGACCCCACGCTGCTCGTGAACGTGGAGGCGGGCTATCGCTTCAACAGCCAGTGGAGCGCTTTCGTCACGGTCTTCAACCTGTTCGACACCGAGGACAACGACATCAGCTACTTCTACGAGTCGCGCCTGCCCGGCGAGGCGACGCCCGTGGAGGACATTCACTTCCACCCCGTCGAGCCCCGCACGCTGCGCGCCACCGTAACGGTGAGCTTCTGAACGTGCGCCTGCGGTAAGCTGCCGCGGTGCGCAACCTCGCTCCCAGCACCCTCCGCATCGGCCACCGCTACCGCCCCTCCCGCCTGAACGGGCGCTACGACGCCCTCGTCATCGGCTCCGGCATCGGCGGCCTCACCACCGCCGCCCTGCTCGCCGAGCTCGGCCGGAAGGTCGCGGTGCTCGAGCAGCACTACACCGCGGGCGGTGCCACCCACAGCTACGAACGCGCGGGCTACGAGTGGGACGTGGGCGTGCACTATCTCGGCGACATGGGCGCGCGCACCACGGTCCGGCGGCTCATGGACTTCCTCACCCAGGGCAACCTCGACTGGGCGCCGATGGATGCGCACTACGACCGCTTCTTCATCGGGAAGAACGTCTACGACGCCGTCGCGGGCCGCGAGGCGTTCCGCGACAACCTCGTCGGCTACTTCCCGCGCGAGGCCAGGGCGATCGACCGTTACCTCGATCTCCTCGGCGAGGTGTCGCGCGGCATGCGCACCTTCACGCTGGATCGCACCCTGCCGCCCTGGGCGGCCGCGGTCGCAGGCCCCTGGTTGCGGCGCCGTCTGCCGGCGAGCTTCGACCGCACGACCTGGGAGGTGCTCTCGGAACTCACCGACGACGCCGAGCTCATCGCGGTGCTCACGGGCCAGTGGGGCGACATGGGCCTGCCGCCGAAGCGCTCGTCGTTCGTGATCCAGGCGCTGATCGCCAAGCATTACCTGCACGGCGGCTTCTACCCGGTGGGCGGCGCGTGGCGCATCGCGGACACCATCCTGCCGCGCATCCGGGCGGCCGGCGGCGAGGTGTTCACCTACGCGCGCGTCGCGGAGATCCTCGTCCGCGACGGCCGGACGCGCGGAGTGCGCATGGCGGACGGCCACGAGATCGAGTCCGACTGCGTCATCTCGGACGCGGGCGTGGTGAACACCTTCGCGCGGCTGCTGCCGGCGGAGGTGTCGCGCGAGCACGGCTACGACCGCCTCCTGCCGACCGTGAAGCCGAGCATCGGTCACCTCGGCGTGTACATCGGGCTCCAGGCCACGGCCGCGGAACTCGGCCTGCCGAAGACCAACTTCTGGATCTACCCCGGCAACGACTACGACGGTGCCGTCGACCGCTTCATCGCGGACCCGAGCGGCCCCTTTCCCGTCGTGTACCTCTCGTTTCCCTCCGCCAAGGACCCGGACTTCGAGCGCCGCCATCCGGGCAAGGCGACCATCGAGATCGTCGCCCCCGCGCCCTACGACATCTTCGAGCCATGGGCCGGCCACACCTGGGGCAAGCGCGGCGAGGACTACGAGTCACTCAAGCAGTCCTACGGCGAACGGTTGCTCGAGCACCTCTACGACAAGCTCCCGCAGCTGCGCGGCCGCATCGACTACTGGGAAGTCTCGACGCCGCTCTCAATGCAGTGGTTCTGCGGCTGGGAGCGCGGCGAGCTCTACGGACTCGACCACGACCCGGCGCGCATGCGCCAGGACTGGTTGCGGCCGCGCACGAAGGTGCCTGGCCTGTGGCTCACTGGGCAGGACATCATGTCCTGCGGCGTGAGCGGCGCGATGATGGGCGGACTCGCCTCGGCCACGGCCGTGGCCGGCGTCAGGCGCATGGGACCGGTGATGAAACGGATCTTCGGCTGACGGCGAATGACCGGCATGCGCATCCTCATCACGGGCGGCACGGGTTTCATCGGGCAGGCGCTCTGCCCGCGGCTCGCCGCGGCAGGCCACGAACTCGTGCTCCTGAGCCGGCAGGCGAGGCCGCGCCTGCCGACCGGCGCCGCAACCGCGGTGACGTCGCTCGACGAGCTCGATGCCGGCGAGTTCGGCGGCGTAATCAACCTTGCGGGCGAGCCGATCGGCGACGGGCGCTGGACGCCGAGCCGCCGCAAGCTGCTGCTCGATTCGCGCATCGAGACCACCGCGAGGCTCGTCGCCTGGATGCAGCGCGCGCAGCGCCCGCCCGGCGTGCTCGTATCGGCCTCGGCTGTCGGTTACTACGGCGAGCAGGGCGATCGGGAGATCACCGAAGCCACCTCGCCGACCCCCGGCTTCACACACGAGCTCTGCGCCGCGTGGGAACGCGAGGCCGATCGTGCCGCGAGTCTCGGCGTGCGCGTGTGCATCCCGCGCATCGGCGTGGTGCTGGACCGCGGCGGCGGTGCGCTCGCGAAGATGCTGCCCGCCTTCCGCATGGGCGCGGGCGGCCGGCTCGGCTCGGGGCAGCACTGGTTCCCCTGGATCCACCGCGAGGACATGGCGGCCATCCTGCAGTGGCTGCTCGAGACTCCGGCGGCGAGCGGCGCGTACAACGCGAGCGCGCCACACCCGGTGACGAATGACGAGTTCACGCGTGCGCTCGGCCGCGCGCTCGGCCGCCCGACCGTGCTGCCGATGCCGGCAGCCGCGCTGAAGCTGCTGTTCGGGGAGATGTCCGAGCTGCTGCTGGTGAGCGATCGCATGGTGCCGAAGCGCCTGCTGGCCGAGGGATTCCGATTCCGCTACCCGGGCCTCGAAGGCGCGCTGGCCGCGATCTTCCGCCGCGACTGAGCGGGGCGGACGCGACGCGCTCGCGGCGCCTTCGGTCAGGCTGAATTCACGTCGCAGGCAGCGGCCGGCGCGGGCCGTCGTTACGCTGCCGCCATTTCCAGGCGAGCTTGTGCAGCTCCATCACGGCCAGCAGGCTCAGTGCCACGGCCGGGAAGAACATCCACTCGTCCGCGGTGATCGGCCCGACGGCGAGCACGCGCTGCATCAGCGGCAGGTACATCGCGCCGACGTGCAGCAGCAGTGCGGCCGCGACGCCCACCGCCAGCAGCGGGTTGTTCGAAAGCGGATTGCGGAACACCGAGACCGTCTCGGACCGGGCGTTGAAGGCGTCCACGTTCTGCATCAGCACCATGAGCAGCAGCAGGTGGCTGCGCGCCGTCTCCAGGGGCAGGCCGGACTCGAGCATCAGCACGAAGGCCGCGAAGCCCACCACGGCCATCCACGCGCCCCCCAGCAAGCCGCGCTCGATCATCAGCCGGTCGAACACCGATTCGTCCGGCCGGCGCGGCGGCGCGTCGAGCACGTCGCCGTGGCCACGCTCGAAGGCGAGCGCCACGTACTGGATACCGTTGGTGACGATGTTGAGCCACAGCAGTTGCGCCGGCAGCAGCGGCAGCGGCAGCCCCACCACGACCGCGAGCCCGAGCGTCGCGACCTCCGCGATGCCGGCGGCGATCAGCAGGTAGATGACGTTGCGGATGTTCTGGTAGGCGACGCGCCCTTCCTCGATGCCGTTGACGATGGTGGCGAAGTTGTCGTCGCTCAACACGAGATCCGAGGCTTCGCGGGCGATGTCGGTGCCGCCACGCCCCATGGCGATGCCCACGTTCGCGCGGCGCAGGGCCGGCGCGTCGTTCACGCCGTCGCCGGTGACCGCGACGAAGTGACCGGCCTCCTGCGCGACCTCCACCAGCTCGAGTTTCTGCGCCGGCGTCACGCGCGCGAAGACGGTCACGCTGTCGAGCGCGGCCCGCAGCCGCGACTTCGCCTCGCCCTCGAGCTCCTGGCCCGTCAGCACGTGCCCCGGGCCATCCCCG
>Ga0105090_10001744_pt1 | contig 11860 bp, 8 predicted proteins | sample PPLLak3March2015_FD_79110 | JGI IMG/M metagenome (GOLD analysis project Ga0105090, IMG submission 79110) | Freshwater sediment microbial communities from Prairie Pothole Lake near Jamestown, North Dakota, USA - PPLs Lake P7 Core (1) Depth... | ecosystem: Environmental > Aquatic > Freshwater >... | reverse complement strand
GGGTCGGCCTGGCCTCGGTGCGGCGCATCGTGCGCCGGCACGGAGGCGACATCTGGGCCGAATCCGAGCCAGGACGCGGCGCCGCTTTCTACTTCACGCTCGGCTGACTCGAACTCAGATCTCGGTCCGCGCCAGTTCTTCCACCGCCTCCAGCAGGCGTTGCGCCTGCGTCGGCAGCGGCAATCGATGTTCCTGCGCCAGCCGCTGCAGCCGCTGCCAGGCATCGGCACGGCTCAGCGAGTGGCGGTGCATCAGCACGCCCACGGCCAGCGGCACCGGGTCGACCAGGATCGCCGGCGTGGCGGCCGCGCCAGCGGCGGTGACCGGCAGCGCCTCGCCGCTGCGCAGGCGCGCAAACGCGGCCTCCACGCTGGGCACGATCTGCCCCACGTCGAGCGGCTTGACCAGATAGTCCAGTGCACCCAGCGCCTTGACCTGGGCCAACGTGGCCTCGTCGGCAAAGGCCGACAGGAACATGAAGGGAATGCGGTAGACGTCGCGCAGGGTCTCGGCGACGTCGAAGCCGCTCTTGCCCTCCATGCGGATGTCCAGCAGCGCCAGCTGCGGCCGGTGCTCGCGCGCCAGCAGGATGGCGTCGTCGCCGTTGTCGGCGTCGATGACCTCGTAGCCGGCTTGCGTCAGGCCGTGCGTGACCGTGGCGAGCACCAGCCGGTCGTCGTCGACGACCAGGATCCTGCCCTTGCTCACGCCCGGCTCCGCCATGCCGGTGATTGTCGCCTAAGCCAGCACCGGCGACCGCTCCGCCGGGGCCGGCAGCCGGACGCCCGGGGGCCGCAACTCGACCTCGGCGACGACGTCGGCGCCCTCGGCCACCAGCGTCAGGCGGCTGCTGCGCCGCGGCAGCAGGGCCCGCACCAGGCCCAGCCCCGAGACGCCGCCGCGCACCTGCGCCAGTTCGAAGCCCGGCGGCAGCGTGCCGGCGCCGGCGATGCGGATGCACACGCCATCGCCGCTCGCGGCCAGGCGGCAGCGGACGTCGGGGCCGCTGCCGTGCTTGATGGCGTTGGTGAGCAGTTCGTTGAGGGTCAGCGCCACCGGGATCGACTCGGCCTCGGGCAGCAGGTGCGGCACCTCGCCATCGACCTCGATCGTGATGGTGCGCCCGAAGGTGCGCTGCACCGAGGTCGCGATGGCGCGCAACAGGCCGGCGACTGCGAGCGGCCCATTGGCGCCGACCTGCAGGCCGTAGACCTGGGCGATCGCCTGCACCTGCCCCACCGCTTCGGACAATACGGTCGCCAGCTCCGGGTGGCGGGCTGCGTTCTGCTGCAGCAGCCCGGCGACGCCCTGCAGGTTGTTCTTGATGCGGTGGTGGACCTCACGCACCAGCACTTCGCGCTGCGCGATGGCCGCCTGCAGCCGCGCCTGCTCGGCCGCACGCTGCCCGGTCACGTCGCTGGCCACCAGCAGCAACTGCGCCGCGCTGACGCCGCCCTCGTCGAGCGGCGCGATGCGGCAGTCCCAGACGCGGGCACCGTCGGGCCGCTCGTCGGGCGCCTCCCGCCACTCGTGCTGCTGCGGCTGGCCGCTGGCGGCCGCGCCCAGCAGCCACTCGCGCAAGGCGGCGGCCCGCGCCGGCGCGCTGCATTCCTCGGGCAGGCTACCCAGGATCTGCTGCAGCGGTCGGTCGAAGAAGACCGCGGCCGTCTGGTTGAGCTGCTGCACGCGCAATGTGCGGCCGTCGAACAGGGCAATGGCCAGCGGCGCGGTCTCGATGACGCGCTGCAACGACGCCTGGGCCTGCGCCGTGCTGAGCTCGGCCTGGCGCCGGCGCTCGATGTCGAGCAACGCGATCGTCAGCTCGGGCGCACCACCGCCAGCCGGCTGTCGCGTCAGCACCGCGTTGCCGACGACCCAGAACTCGCGTCCGTCACGACCCTTCAGGCGGCACTCGAAGGTCTCCGACTGCCCCTCCTGCAGCCGCTGCAGGTGATCGGCGTTGCGCAGCGGGTGGTCGGGCTCGGAGGTGGCCACGGTGCTGATGGGTTCGCCGACGAAATCGGCCAGCTCGCCGCCGAACATGCGCCGCGCCGAGCGGTTCATCCATTCGATGCCGCGCTCGGACACGGTGACGATGCCCACCAGCACGGAGTTGAGGATGGCACGCGTGCGCTCGGCCTGCGCGGCCAGCGACTCGCGCGCCCGGTGGCGCTCGTCGACGTCGACGAAGGAGCAGATGAGCCCGGACTCGATGTCGTCACCGTCACCGTCGACGCGGCGCACCGCCACCTGCACCCAGCACAGGCTGCCGTCGCGCCGGCGCAGTCGGCGTTCGCCGCTGTAGCGGCCGTGCTCGCGCAGCCCCTGCGCCACGCGCGCCTCGAAGTCGACGCAGGCGCGCGCGTCCTCGTACAGCTCGGCCGCATCCAGCGTGTTGAGCTCGGGCGCCGAATAGCCGGTGAGCGTGGCCATCGCCTGGTTGGCGCGTTCGATGCGCGAGCCGCGCTGGTAGACGATGCCGACGTCGGACAGGCTGAACATCAGCTCGCGGTCGCGCAGCAGCTTTTCCAGCTCGGCCTGCTGCGACTTCAGCCGCGTGATGTCGGTGAGCACGGCGACGGCCTCGCTCGTGCCGCTCTCGGGCTGGGCGCGGCGCACCGACAGCGAATACCACAGCGTCGCCGCGCCGTCGCGTGCCAGCGGCAGCTCGGCATCGAACGCCTGCCCTTGCGCCACGGCCTCGATCGCCTCGTGCGTGCCGCCCAGCGGCCCGAAGCTGCGGTCGAAGATCTCCGCCAGCGAGGCGCCCGCGGCGGCGCCGGGCTCGAATCCCAGCATGCGCTCGAAGCGGCGGTTGCAGCGCACCAGCAGCGGCCCGCGCAGGTAGGCGATGCCGGCGGTGGAGCTGTCGAGGATGGTGGTCAGCTCGCGCAGCAGTTGTTCGTTGCGGCGCTGCGCTTGCTCCTGATCGGTGACGTCCAGGGTGACGACCGAGGTCGTCGCGCGGCCGCCGGCCAGCGCGCCCGGCTCGACGCGGGTGAGCAGCCACCGCGTGCCGAGCTCGGGGTGGCGCACGGCGTAACGGACCTCGGTCCGCTCGCCGGCGCGCAGCGCGCGCTGCAAGCGCTCGAACTCGGGCAACGAGTCGGGCTCGACCAGTTCGCGGCCGATCCCCAGCAGGGCACCCCCGGCACCCGGTTGCGCACGCGCCGGCGCCCTTGGCGACCGCCGCGCCGAGGCGCCCGAGGCCCCCGGGGCCAGCCAGCCCCGTGTCGGGTCGTAGGTGGCGACGCCGACGCTGGCGGTGTCCATCAGCATGCCCATCTCGAGCTGCGCCAGGTCGCGTTCGTCCTCGGCGCTGCGGTCCTGCACGACGGCCATGACGCGGCGTTCGCCGGTGTCGCAGGCCCAGCAGGCCAGACGCGCCGACAGACGGCGGCGGCGGCCGTCGGCCAGCGCCACCATCGCCTGGCTCTCGACCGGCGGCGCACCCGCCACGAGTGCCGGCGAGATGGCGCCGTCCTGCCACAGCAGCAGCGCCTGCAGTTCGGGCGCGGCCTCGCCCAGTACCTCCGGTACGCGCTCGATCAACGACTCGAAGGCGGCGTTGCAGCGCACGATGAGCCCGCTGGCGTCGTAGACCAGCATGCCGCTGCCGCTGAGCTCGAACCACTGCGCGAGTTCGTCCTGGGCGCGACGTGCCTGCTCGCGCGCGGCCACTTCGGCGCTGCTGTCGTGCAGCACCGACAGCCACAGCGGTGGCGCGCCGCGCTCGCCCAGGTTCGTGACCGCCAGGGTGAACCAGCGTGGCCGCCCCGCGGCATCGATGAGTCGCCGACGCAGGGGCGGCACCGGCATACCGCTTCCGGCGGTCGCCGTGATCTCCGCGCGCTCCGCAAGGCAGCCGTCGCGGTCCTCCGGCGGCTGCAGTTCCATCGGGTCACGCCCGACGAGGCGCCCGCGCGACATTCCCAGCACCGCGGCATAGGCGTCGTTGACGTCGACGAGACGAAAGCGCGCATCCTGCAGCGTGGCCGGGATCGGCGACTGCCACAGCGCGCGCAGCAACTCGCGCGGGCGCGGCACCTGGCGCATGGCGCCGGCGGACGGCAGGACCTGCCGGGCTCCGGCCATCGCCGCCTCAGCCGTCGAGCTGCAGCGCTGCCTTCAGCGCCGCCAGCACCGAGCGGTTGACCTCGGCGGCGCCAAGCAGCAGCCGCTCGGTGCCCTCGCGGATGTCGTAGACCGACTCCAGCTCGATCGCCTGCACCAGCTGCAGGTACGGCAGGTAGGGCCCGCCTTCGCCACTCAGGGCCTGCTGAACGATGTCGGGCACGGGCACGCTGCGCAACAGCTCCGGCAGCGGCTGCTCCAGCAGCCGGTCGAGCAGCGAGAACACGCCACAGATGAACATTTCGCTGCGCATCGCCGCGTCGCCGCGGTCGCGCGCCAGCTCCTCCATCAGCAAGCCGCGCCGTACCGCCGCGTAGACCATCGGCCGGGCGTTCGGCGAGCGGCTCGAATTGGCCAGCAGCAGTGCCAGCCAACGCTTGAGCCGCTGGTAGCCCAGCAGCATCAGCGCGTGACCGAAGGAATTGATCTCCACCCGCAGGCCGAAGGCCGCGGAGTTGATGTAGCGCATGAGCTTGAAGGCCAGAGCCGGATCCCGCTTGAGCACGGCCTCCAGCCGCGGCACGGGGTCCTCGCGATCGACACCCTGGATCAGCTCCAGCACGACCTGCACGTCGGTGCCCTGCCGGGCCCGGCCGCCAGCCGCCGGCGGGGGGTCGTCCAGGGGCCAGCCGATGACGGCGCCGGCACCGAGCCGGAACGCGTTCTCGGCATCGACGGTGGTGCGCACGCCGGCCTGCAGCGTCGTCAGGCCGGCTCGGCCGCCCTCGGGCCGCCCGCCGCTGCGACGCTCCTCGCCGGCCTCGACGATGACGTGGCTGAAGCAGGCCAGCACCTCGGGCGCCAGCGGCGCCGACGACCGGCCCTTGACGAGCAGCGGGGTGCCGGCTCCGCGCAACCGGCGCAGCGTCGCCGCGAGCGCCGGATCGCCGGCCATGAAGGCCGGCACCTCGATCATCATCTGCGAGCCGGGCTCCTGCGCCAGGACCGCACGCAGCAGCGACTCGTCGGCCACGTTCAGCGACATCGGTGGCAGCGTCGGCGCAGCCGCTGCCGCGACCGCCGCTGCGGCCGGTGCCGACGGCGGGCGCGGGTTCGTCGGCGCGAGGTCGAGCGAGCGCAGCGTGAGCGTCGCCGTGTCCGCTTCGGCCGCCGGCAAGAGCGGCCGCAGCGCCTGCAGCAGCGCGGCCGCATCGGCACCGCCGTCCGACTGCCCGGCGAAAACGGTCAGCCGCGTCGAAATCACGTTGCGCTGGCGGTCGATGATCGGGCTGTAGCCCAGGGCCACGTGGCCCAGCACGGGTGGGTCTTGCATCGGTGTGCGGCAGCGCGCGCCGCCAGCGGCCGCGCCTTAACGGAGGTAGTCGAACAGCGACATGCGCTGCACGATCGAATAGGTCTTCAGGGCCGCATCGTAGCCGGTCTGGCGGTTCTGGAAGTCCGAGATCGCCTGCACCATGTCCAGGTCCTCGGCCGCCGAGCGCGCCTGCTGCGCGTCGAGCTTGTCCTGGCCGACGCGGTCGGCCATCGCATCCAGGCGGTTCAGCGTCTCGCCGGCGCGCGCGCGCCAGGCCGACAGGTTGACGGCGCCGGCATCGATCTCGCCGAGGCCGCGGCTGACGGTCTGCGCGACATCGGCATTCGTCCGCCCCGGGGTGGACAACTCGTCCACCAGCCGGTCCAGGGTGTCGAAGATCGACAGCGGCTGCCCGGGCTGCGACGGATCGTCGGCCTGCAGCCAGACCGCGCGCCCGTCCACCGACAGCGGCGCGGCCGCGCCCGCGGCGGCGTTGGACTGGCCCGCCGTGCCGTTGAAGCTCACGCCCCCCGGGCCATCGACCAGCGGCGGGCCGTCGCTGCCCTGGCCGCCGAAGAGGTGGCGCCCGGCACCGTCACTGCGGTTGGCCAGCGCAAACAGCTCCTCGCGCAGGCCGCGCAGGCCGCTGGCCAGCTGCAGCCGGTTGGCGTCGGTGTAGCTGCCGTTGCCGGCGGCAACCAGCAGCTCGCGCGCCTGCTGCAGCAGCTCGCCGCCCTCGCCCAGCGCGCTCTCGGTGAGCTGGCTGGCGGCGCGGCTGGCGTCGATGGCGCGCAGCTGTGCGTCGCTGCGGGCCGCGGCCGACAGTGCACGCTCGGCCGCCGCCGCGGCGGCGGGGTCGTCGCTGGCGCGCAGCACGCGCTTGCCGCTGGTGAGCTGCTGCTGCGATTCGCTGAGCGCCTGCTGGCGGCGCTGCAGCTGCGCGATGGAAGAATCGAAGGCGTTGGCGGATGCGATGCGCATGGTGTCGGGTCTCAACGGCCGGACGCCGCTTCGAGCAGAGTGTCGAACAGGGACTGCGCCACCTGCAGCACCTTGGCCGCCGCCTGGTAGCTCTGCTGGAACTGGATCAGCCGCGCGGCCTCCTCGTCGAGGTTGACGCCGGCCACGGCACTGCGCGACAGCTCGGCCCGTCCAGCCACGGCCAGCGAGATCTCGGCCGACGCGCGCGCGCTCTGCACGCGCACGCCGATGTCGGCCAGCGCCTGCGACCAACTCTCGCCCGCCGTGCGGCCGTCGGCCAGCGCCGCGTCGCGCAGCGCCAGCAGCGCCTGCGCGTTGCCGTTGTTCGAGGCCATCGCCGTGACCGGCGTGGGCTCGACGGTGACGATGTCACCGCTGCGCGGCACACCGGCGAGTTGCAGCGAAAAGCCGTTGATGTCCAGCGGCGGCGCCGGCACCGGCTGGCCGGCCTGCCATTGGCCGACGCCGCTGGCCAGGGTGGCGTTGCCGGCGTCGAGCAATTCCCAGGTGTAGCCGCCGTTGTCGTCGGTGAAGCTGATGCGCGTAGTGGCGCTGGGCACCGGCAGCGGCGCGGCGTTCACGTCCAAGCGCAGCACGCCGGCGCTGCCGGTGTTGCCGGAGCCGGTGCTGGCGAGCAGGGGTGCGGCCGCGGCAAGATCGCGCGGGTCGTCGAGCAGCCGCGTCATGCCGTTGGCCGCGCGCGTCACGGGCTGCAGCAGGAAGCGGTCGCCCGGTTGCGGGCCGGGGACGCCGAAGTCGATGCGCACGCCGTCGACGATGTCGCCGCTGGCGACCGCGCGCACGCTGCCGTCGAGCCGCCGCGCGAGCAACCACTGGCCCGGCTGTGCCGGGTCCCCGTAGAGGTCGTATTCGCTGGCCTGCAGGGCCGACGGATCGGTGATCGTGAGGGCGACGCTGCCCAGTGGCGCGCCGCCGGCGTCGCGAGTGTTTGCGGCGTGCGGCCGCGCCAGCGGCGGCCCGAGTGCGAACAGGTCGCTGCCGGCCACCTGCCCCAGCGGCGGCTGCAGCGTGAGGCCGCGGCGCTGCTGCTCGTTGACGGCGCCGGCGACGGCGGCGGCGAGGCGCCCGACGAGATTGCGCGCATCGCGCAGGTCCACGTTCTGGAAGCGCAGCAGGCCGGCGATCGCGCCACCGCCCAGCGCCTCCTCGCCGATCGATCGCAGCTGGCCGCCGTCTTGCAGGGCCAGCGCGGCCCGCGACGGGTCGGCGCTGTCGGCGACGACCTTCAGTGTCGCCGCCTCGGCACCCAGCACCAGCCGCTGGCCGCCGCCGATGAAGATCGCCAGCGAGCCGTCATCGGCCTCGATGCGGGTGGTCTTCACGTATTGCGACAGTTCCGAGACGAGGCGCTCGCGCTGGTCGAGCAGGTCGTTGGCCGGCTGGCCGAGGCCGCGCAGCGCGGCGATGCGCTGGTTCGTCTCGGCGATGCCGCGCGCCAGCACGTTGACCTGGGCGACGCTGGCCTGCAGTTCACTGGTGACCGCGGCCTGCGACTCGTCGAGTGCGGCACCGGCCTCGGCATAGCGTGCCGCCAGATCGCCGGCACGCGCCAGCACGACCTGGCGCGCGGCGCTGTCGGCGGGCCGGCTGACGAGGTCGACCATCGAGTTCAGGAAGGCGTCGGCGGCGTGTCCGAGGCCGGACTCGCCGGTCCTGAAGATGCTCTCCAGCCGCCGCAGGTGCTCGAGCCGGGACGCATCCATGCCGGCCAGCGCGCGCGCGCTGGCGGCCTCGCGCGTCAGGAATTCGTCGTGCGAGCGTGTCACCGCCACCACGTCGACGCCCTTGCCGAAGAAGCCGGCGCCGCTGAACTGCCCTTGTGCCGTCGCCAGTTCGACCTGCTGGCGCGAATAGCCCGCGACGTTGGCGTTGGCGATGTTGTGACCGGTGGTCTGCAGCGCGGCGTAGTTGGCCGCCATGGCCTTCATGCCGATTGCCATCAGCGGTGAAGTGCTCATGACTGGCCCTGTCCGATGGAGCGCTGCAGCCGCAGCGTGGTGTTGATGACGCGGCCGAGCTTCTGGGCATAGTCCGGGTCGGTGGCGTAACCGGCGCGCTGCAGCCCCTGGGCAAAGCCGGTGGCGGCGTCGGCACCCCGGTCCGCCGCGGCGAGCCCGGAGACCGCGGCCACCATGCCGCGGTAGCGCGGGCTGTCGCGCATCAGGCGTGCGTAATCGGCGAAGGACTCGGCGTAGCTGCCGTAGGCGCGGAACTTCGCCACCCCCTTCTGCGCCTTGCCGTCGACGAACTCGGTCGTCGTGACCTCGGCCACCGGGCCCTTCCAGCCCGCACCGGCCTTGATGCCGAAGAGGTTGAAGGCGGGCGTGCCGTCGGCGTGACGGATCTCCTTGCGGCCCCAGCCGGTCTCGTGCGCCGCCTGCGCAACCATGAAAGCGGCCGGGATGCCGGTGTCAGCCTCGGCGGCGCGTGCCGCGTCGCCGTGCTGCTGCACGAAGCCGGCGGCGCCGGCCTGCGGGATGCGCGTCGGCAGCGGCCGCACCGTCAGCGGCAGCGGCGTGTCGTTGGCCGTGCGGGTGCTCGGGATCGGACCCGGGGCCAGGCCCATCTGCCGCTCGAGCTGGCGCGCGATGGCTTCGGACAGCCCGCCCGGCAGCCCGCTGAGCTGGCTCGCGTACTGCGTGTCCAGCATCTCGGTGCCCATGGCGGCGCCGCCCCCCTCGCTGCCGTCCAGCCCGGCGCCGGCGAGCGTGGTCGCGCGCATGCTCTTCATCAGTTCCTGCATGAAGAGCGCCTCGAACTGGCGCGCCGTCTCGCGCACCGCCGTCTTGGGGTCGGTGGCGGCGCGGCTGCGCAGCGCGTCGAGCGATCGGGCGTCGAAGGCCAGGTGACTGGCGACGGCAGATGCGGTCACGACGGCAACCTCAGATGACCTCGAGCTCGGCGCGCAGCGCGCCGGCGCTCTTCATCGCCTGCAGGATGGCCAGCAGGTCCATCGGTGTCGCGCCGAGCGCATTGAGCGCCTTCACGACATCGGTCAGGCGCACGCCGGCGGGCAGGCTGACGAGCGCGCCCGCCTGCTGCGTGATCGTGATCTCGGCCTTCTCGGCCTGCACCGTGCGGCCCTGCCCGAATTCGTTCGGCTGGCTGACCAGGGGCGTGGTGCTGATGGTCACCGAGAGGCTGCCGTGCGCAACCGCGCATTCGCCCAGCGTGACGGCTTCGTTCATGACCACCGAGCCGGTGCGCGCGTTGAACACTACGCGCGCCGCCGGCCGCTGCAGCTCCAGCGGCAGGTTCTCGATGTCGGCCAGGAAGGCCACGCGCTCGCCGCCGGCTCCGGCGGGCACGCGCACGCTGACGGTGCGCCCGTCGACGGCGGCGGCCGTGCCCTCGCCCTTGGCCATGTTGATGGCCTCGGCCACGGCGCGTGCAGTGGCGTAGTCGTTGGCCGTCAGTCCGAGCTGCAGCGAATCGCCATCGAGCAGTGGCGTCGCCACCGTGCGCTCGACGGTGGCACCTGCGGGGATGCGGCCCGCCGAGAGATGGTTGATCTGCACCTTGGAGCCTGCGGCCGCGGCACCGGCGCCGCCGACGACGAGGTTGCCCTGTGCCAGCGCGTAGACCTGGCCGTCGGCGCCCTTCAGCGGCGTGGCGATCAGCGTGCCACCGCGCAAGCTCTTGGCGTTGCCCGCCGACGAGACGTTGACGTCGATCGGCTGTCCCGGCAGCGCGAAAGGCGGCAGCTGCGCCGTCACCAGCACCGCGGCCACGTTCTTGAGCTGTATGTTGGCGCCCGGCGGCACCGTCACGCCCAGCTGCTGGAGCATGGCGTTCAGGCTCTGCGTCGTGAACGGCGTCTGCGTGGTCTGGTCGCCGGTGCCGTCGAGCCCCACCACCAGTCCATAGCCCACCAGCTGGTTGCTGCGCACGCCCTGCACGGCGGCCACTTCCTTGATGCGCACCGAGGCCGTGGCCGGATGCGGCCACCACAGCGCGCTGCTGGCGGCGACGAAGGCCACGACGATGGTCCAGCGCAGGAAGCGTTCGGGGAGGATGTTCATGGCTCGGGGCCTAGATCGGCAGCACGGTGAGAAACACGCGCGACAGCCAGCCGATGGCCTGCGCTTCGGCCTGGGCGCCGCGGCCGCGGTGCTCCAGGCGCACATTGGCGATGGCCGCGCTGGGCACCGCGTTGCCGGGCTGGATGGCGCGCGGATCGACCTGGCCGGAAAAGCGCAGCACGTCGACGTTGTTGTTGACGCCGATCTGCTTCTCGCCGCCGATGAGCAGGTGACCGTTGGGCAGCACCTGGCGCACGACGACGGTGATGGTGCCGCTGAAGTCGTTGCTGCTCTCGGTGGCGCCCTTGCCGGCAAAGGTGTTGCTGGATTTGCCCGCGGCGGCGGCACGCGCGAAGTCGGCCGGTCGCACGCCGGGCAATGCCGTCACCGATGCCGACAAGCTGCCGCCCTTGTCGATGGAGCTGGTTGATTTCTGGCTGGCGCTGACCTTCTCCACGATCATCACCGTCAGCGTGTCGCCGACCAGCCGCGCGCGGTAGTCCTCGAACAGCGGCCGGTAGCTGCCGGCCTGGTAGATGGAGCCGTTGCCCGGCGGCGGCTGCTCGATGGCCGGCGGCACGGGCGCGGTTTCGGCGACCTCTACGCGCGGGAAGAACGCACTGCACGCGGACAGCAGCGCGACCGCGGACAAGCCGATGACGCGTGAGCAAGCGCGGATCACGATCGCCTCGCTCACAGCTGGCTGAGCCGCTGCAGCATCTCGTCGCTGGTCTGGATGGCCTTGGAGTTGAGCTCGTAGGCACGCTGCGTGGCGATCATCGACACCAGCTCCTCCACCACGTTGACGTTGCTGCCCTCGACGAAACCCTGCTGCACCACGCCCAGGCCCTCGCTGCCCGGTGCGTCGCTGTTGGGCGTGCCCGACGCGGCCGTCTCCGCGTACAGGTTGGCGCCGCGCGGCTCCAGCCCGGCGGGGTTGACGAACGAGGCCAGTTGCAGCTGGCCCAGCGACTGCGCCGCCGCCTGACCCGGGACGGTGACGTTGATCGTGCCGTCGGGGGCGATCGTCACGCTCTGCGCATTGGCCGGGATCGTGATGCCGGGCTGCACCGGGAAGCCGGTGTTGGTGACGAGCTGGCCGTTGGCGTCGACCTGGAAGGCACCGTCGCGGGTGTAGCCGGTGGTGCCGTCGGGCAGCTGGATCTGGAAGAAGCCCTGGCCCTTGATCGCCAGGTCGAGGTTGCCGCCGGTCTGCTGCAGGCTGCCCTGGCTGAAATTGCGCGTGCTCGCCGCGACGCGCACGCCGAGGCCGACCTGCAGGCCGGTGGGCAGCTCGCTTTGTTCCGAGCTGGCGGCGCCCGCGGAGCGCAGGTTCTGGTACATCAGGTCCTCGAACACCACGCTGCCACGCTTGTAGCCGTTGGTGCCGACGTTGGCCAGGTTGTTGGCGATCGAGTCCAGCTTGGTCTGCTGGCCCTCCATGCCG
>Ga0105090_10001743_pt1 | contig 11860 bp, 11 predicted proteins | sample PPLLak3March2015_FD_79110 | JGI IMG/M metagenome (GOLD analysis project Ga0105090, IMG submission 79110) | Freshwater sediment microbial communities from Prairie Pothole Lake near Jamestown, North Dakota, USA - PPLs Lake P7 Core (1) Depth... | ecosystem: Environmental > Aquatic > Freshwater >... | reverse complement strand
GCCGCTCGCGGGGCATTTCCACGGTTTCCTGATCACGCACAGCGAATCGATCTCGATCTCCGACTACCTGACCATCAAGAAGGGCGAGCAGCTCGTGTACCGGCCGACGGTGCACTACGCCTATCACCCGAGCGACAACGCCGTCATGTCGATCCACGAGCTGGCCGGCCGCAACTGGCGGATGCAGGACCGCAAGCGGATCATGATGGAAGAGATCACGAGCGGCGTGGACGAACTTGGCGTGCTGCTCGCCGGCCACAAGAAGAACGCGTACTGGTACGGCTCGCAACTGTCCGTCCAGGAAGCGCGCCAGCTCGCGCCGCACAACAGCGCCACGTCGTTGCAGGTCACCGCCTCGGCGATGGCGGGCCTGGTCTGGGCGATCGAGAACCCGAACAGCGGCATCGTCGAGCCCGATGAAATGGACTACAAGCGCGTGCTCGAGATCTGCCGGCCGTACCTGGGCCTGGTCGTCGGCGAGTACGGCGACTGGCACCCGCTGGTCGACCGCAGCCGGATGTTCCCCGAGGACCTCGACGAAACCGATCCCTGGCAGTTCAAGAACATCCGCGTCGTCTGATAGAGGAAGCGGATGGCGGGTAGCGGATAGCGGATAGTAGGAACGAGAGCCGCGTCGCGGCTTCTTGCTAACCGCTATCCGCTATCCGCCATCCGCTCTCTTCGGGGGTCTCGTGCCCGCAACGATTCGACCTCTGCTGGGTTGCCTCACGTCGCTCGCCCTGGCGTTGTCCGTCGCCCTGCTGCCGGCGACCGGCCTGGCGCGCGACCGGCACGTCCTCTGGGCGGTGCAGGGCCAGCACAACACCGTGTACCTGCTTGGATCCGTCCACGTCCTGCGTCCGCAGGATGCCGGCCTGCCGCCGGCCATGGAACGCGCGTACCAGGAATCGGAGCGGCTGGTGATGGAGATCGACCTGGACGACCCAGGGGTTTCCGATCCGCGGGCCATGCTCGAAGACGTGCAGCGCTTCAGCATGCTGCCGGAGGGCCAGTCCCTGCGCCAGGTCCTGGGGAGCGACTACGCGCGGAGCAACGCCCTCGCCCAGCAGGCGGGACTCGACCTGGCGCTGCTCGACCGGTTCGCACCGTGGTTCGTGGCGACGACCCTGCTCGAACTCGAGCTGGGCAAGCGTGGCTTCTCGCCGGAACACGGCATCGAGCAGACCCTGGCGGCGCGGGCGGGACGTGACCGCAAGCCGATCGAGGGCCTCGAGACAGTGGCGCAGCAGTTAGGTCTGCTCGCAGGCATGCCGTTGCCGATGCAGAAGCGCTTCCTGATCATGACACTCGAAGATTCACGGGAACTCGACCGGGAACTGGACGAGCTCGTCGGGGCGTGGCGGGCAGGGGATACGGCCGCGCTCGCCCGCGTGCTCACGTCGGAGTTCGATGAATTTCCGGACCTGTATCGAAGACTGACGGTGGACCGCAACCGGGCGTGGACCGCGCAGCTCGCGGACCTGCTCGACGATCGCGACGATTACCTCGTCGTCGTCGGTGCCCTCCACCTCGTGGGCCCTGACAGTGTCGTGGAACTGCTCGGCAAGCGCGGCTTCGCCGTCGTGCAGCAGTAGGAAGCGGATAGCGGATAGCGGATAGCGGATAGTAGGAACAAGAGCCGCGCTGCGGCTTCTTAACTAACCGCTATCCGCTTCTTCATAGCGGATCGCCACGACCACGTACGTCCTCGCGCCTCCCGGCACCTCGATCGTCACCTCGTCATCGACCCGCTTGCCCATCAGTGCCCGCGCCAGCGGTGCGTCCATGCTGACGTAGCGTCGCGCCGGATCGATTTCGTCCGGCCCGACGATCCGGAATCCGGTTTCGTCGCCGGCTTCGTCCTCGACCTGCACCCACGCTCCGAAGAAGATGCGGCTGCGGTCGTCGGGAGGGCGGCTCACGACGATGAGACCCTCGAGTCGCTTGCGCAGGAAGCGTACGCGCCGGTCGATCTCGCGCAGCTGCTTCTTCCCGTACGTGTACTCGGCATTCTCGGAGCGATCGCCCTGCGCCGCCGCTTCCTGGACCGCCTTCGTGACGGCGGGACGCTGCACGCGCCAGAGCTCGTCGAGCTCGTCGCGCAGGCGCCTGGCACCTGCGGGCGTCGCGTAGCTGGAGCCGGGCACGAGCGGTTTTCGGTAACGGGTCATGTTTTCGTCGTCGTCGCGCTCGGTCCCGGAATACTGTGCGCGCGGTCACGGAAAACGGGACCTCGCGCCAGTAGCTTGCCTGCCATGAGCATCAAGTTCTACGCCCACTTCCTCGTCGAGCAACCGCAGCCGCGCGGGCTCGAGGAATTCCGTGGTGTCGTCGAACTCGACGGCCAGCCGCGCAATGGCCGTGGGACGCGCGAGGCCGAGCGCATCATCGCGCGCAATTTTGGCCGTGCGATGCAGGACGTGAAGGTCCTGCAGTGGTCGCGGCTGCACTGACCCGGCTCCAAGGTTCCCCTGGCGGACTTTTCCCTTCCCTTCGACCAAAGTCCGCTGCTTCGACCCCGGCCTCGTGCCGGGGTCTTTTTATTCAGTGCCCGCCGATCCGCAGCGTCGCGATGGCGATGCGGACTTCGAGCAGGAAGCTCAGGAAGGCGCCCACCAGCGACAGCATCGAGACGACGAACATCACGGCAACGTAAGCCCCGAGGTTCAGCGGCGCGAAGGTGCTGCTGAACAGCAGGGCGACCACCAGCGCGATCAGCAGCCCGGAGATCGTCGCCAGCGTGATCGCGACGTTCATGTAACGCGAGCGGCGTGCCAGCTCGCGCAGCTGCGACCGCGCTTCGTCCGGATCTGCCGACGTCGCCTGCCGCAGTTCGCGCTCGATGTTGCGGGCGCGGTCGACCACCCGTGCGAGGCGGTTCGTCAGTACGCCCAGGAATGCGGCAATGCCCGACAGCAGGAAGACGGGCGCCAGGGCCAGCTGGATCGCGTGGGCGATGTCGACGGCTTCTATTCCATGCATGGCGGCGGTCACTCCACGGTGTACCCGCCCATTCTAGGCGCGGGCCGGTTGCGGGCACGTGGCCCCGTCACGCACCATCCGCGTGATGACGGCCTCGAACTTCAAGGATCACTTTTCGCGGCAGTCGACCGACTACAGCCGCTATCGGCCAGGGTACACGCCCGACCTGATCGCGTACCTCGCCGCCCTTGCCCCGGACCGGTCGCTGGCAATCGACTGCGCGACCGGCAACGGCCAGGCCGCACTGATGCTGGCCGAACATTTCGACGCGGTGCTGGCAGTCGATGGCAGCGTGGCCCAGTTGCGGCAGGCACCGCCGCACCCGCGCGTGCGTTACGAATGCGCGCTCGCGGAGTCGCTGCCGGTTGCGGACTGCAGCGTTGCGCTGGTCGCCGTCGCGCAGGCGGTGCACTGGTTCGACTTCGACCGCTTCCACGCGGAGTGCCGGCGCGTACTCATGCCGCGCGGCGTGCTGGCGGTGTGGACCTACACGGTATTCCGGGCCGGGGGCGCGGTCGACGCGATCGTGGATCGTTTCTACCACGGCACGATCGGCCCGTACTGGCCGCCCGAACGGCAGTACGTGCAGGAGCACTACCGCACGCTGCCGTTCCCCTGGCGCGAGGAGTCCCCCCCGCCGTTCGAACTGCAGACCGAATGGACGCTGGAGCAGGCCATCGGCTATTTTGCCAGCTGGTCGTCGGTGCAGGGATACAAGGACACGCACGGCACCGACCCGCTGCCGCACCTGCGGAATGAACTTTCTACAGCCTGGCCCGCCGGCGGCACGCTTCGTCTCAAATGGCCGATCCACCTCCGGGTGGGCCGCGCCGATCCCCTATAATCCCTGGTCTGTCGGCCCCCGGGGGCCGTTTCCCGTTTCAGGAGCATACGATGCAGTTCCGCTGGTCCCTGCCGCTCGCCTTTTCCCTGACGCTCGCGGCCTGTGCGAACCCACCCAAGGCCCCCGAGCCCGTCGCCGCGCTGCCGGCTGCAGTCGAGGCGCCCGCGGTGCCGGCGTTGTCCTCGGGGCTGTTCCTCGACAATTTCGACAAGAGCGTCCGGCCGCAGGACGACCTGTACCGTTTCGTCAACGGCACCTGGCTCGCCAAGACCGAGATTCCGGCGGACAAGTCGAACTACGGTTCGTTCACGATGCTGGCCGACGGCGCCGAAGCGAACCTGCGTGTCATCGCGGACGAAGCGGCCGCTGCCAATGCAGCCGCCGGCAGCGACCAGCAGCTGATCGGCGATTTCTACGCGAGCTTCATGGACGAGGCAGCCGCGGAGAAGCTCGGCCTGGCGCCGCTCGAGCCCGAACTCGCGCGCATCGACGCGATCAAGAACCGCAAGGAACTGCTCGAGTACCTTGGCCGCGCGCAGATGATCGTGGTGTCGAACCCGATCGGTGCCTACATCTATCCGGATGCGAAGCGGCCCGACGTGTACACGATCTATGCAGACCAGTCGGGTCTCGGCATGCCGGAGCGTGATTACTACCTGAGCAAGGACGCGCGCTTCACGGAAATCCGCGGCAAGTACGAGCAGCACATCGCGAACGTGTTCACCCTGGCGGGCCGCAAGGACGCCGCCGCCGCCGCCGGGCGCGTGATGGATTTCGAGACGCGTCTCGCCAAGGCGTCCTGGGCGCCGGTCGACCTGCGTGACGTCGACAAGGTCTACAACCCGTTCGACGTCGCCGGTGCGACCAAGGCCACCCCCGGCATCGACTGGGCGACGTGGCTCGCATCGATGGGCATCCGCCACGACCAGCTGATCGTCGGCCAGCCGAGCTACTTCAAGGAACTCGGCAAGGCGCTCAACGACGTGCCGCTCGCCACCTGGAAGGACTACCTGAAGCTGCGCGTCATCGACGACTTCTCGCCCTACCTGAGCAAGGCATTCGTCGACGAGAATTTCGACTTCTACGGCCGCACGCTGTCGGGCACGCCGCAGCTCAAGCCACGCTGGAAGCGGGGCCTCGACCAGACCGAAGCTTCGATGGGCGACCTGCTCGGCAAGGAGTACGTCAAGCGCCACTTCCCGCCGGAAGCGAAGCAGAAAATGGACGCGCTCGTGGCCAACCTGATCAAGGCGTTCGACCTGTCGATCGACGAACTTGACTGGATGGGGCCCGAGACCAAGCAGCAGGCGCACGAGAAGATCCGCAATTTCACGGTCAAGATCGGCTATCCGGAAAAGTGGAAGTCCTACGACGGCCTCGTCGCCGAGCGCGACGACCTGGTCGGCAACGTGCAGCGGGCCCGCGAGGTCAGCGTGAAGCGTGAGCTGGCGAAGCTCGGCAAGCCCATCGACAAGACCGAGTGGTTCATGACGCCGCAGACCGTCAACGCCTACTACAACCCGCTCGCGAACGAGATCGTGTTCCCGGCCGCGATCCTGCAGCCGCCGTTCTTCGACATGAAGGCGGACGACGCGGTCAACTACGGCGGCATCGGCGCCGTGATCGGGCACGAAATCAGCCACGGCTTCGACGACCAGGGACGGAAGTTCGACGGCAAGGGCATGCTGCGCGACTGGTGGACCAGCGCCGACAACGAGCGCTTCATGGCCCGCGCCAACATGCTCGTGAAGCAATACGACGCCTACAGCCCGCTGCCCGGCATGAACGTCAACGGCCAGCTCACGCTCGGCGAGAACATCGGCGACCTGTCCGGTCTCGCGGTGGCGTACAAGGCTTACAAGCTCTCGCTCGACGGCAAGCCGGCCCCCGTGCTCGACGGTTTCACGGGCGACCAGCGCTTTTTCATCGGCTGGGGCCAGGTCTGGGCACGCAACTATCGCGACGATGAGTTGCGCAAGCGCCTCAAGACCGACCCGCACAGCCCGAGCGAATACCGTGCGAACGGAATCCTGCGCAACATGCCGGCGTACCAGCAGGCGTTCGACGTGAAGCCTGGCGACGGCATGTACCTGCCGCCCGAGCAGGTCGTGCGAATCTGGTAAGGTCGCGCTCCCCGGGGGGCGTTTCGGTCACATGGAGATCATCCGATGCGAGCCTTGAAGGTTCTTCTGCTGGCGGCGGCCGCGATGCTGCTGTCGGGTTGCGGGTACAACACCATCCAGGTCCAGGACGAGGCGACGAAGTCGTCCTGGTCGGAAGTGGTCAACCAGTACCAGCGCCGTGCCGACCTGATCCCGAACCTCGTCAATACCGTCAAGGGCTTTGCCGCGCAGGAGCAGGCCGTGCTGATCGGGGTCACCGAGGCGCGAGCCAAGGCAACGCAGGTGACCGTCGATCCGGCGAACCCGCAGTCGCTGCAGCAGTTCCAGGCGGCGCAGGGCGAGTTGTCGAGCGCGCTGTCGCGCCTGATGGTCGTCGTCGAGCGTTACCCCGAACTCAAGTCGGACCAGAACTTCCGCGACCTGCAGGCGCAGCTCGAAGGTACGGAGAATCGCATCACCGTGGCACGCAACCGCTACATCCAGGCGGTGCAGGACTACAACGTCACGGTGCGCAAGTTCCCGGTCAACCTGACGGCGATGATCTTCGGTTACGACGTGAAGCCGAACTTCAGCGTCGAGAACGAGGCGGCGATCGCCAGGCCCCCGACGGTCGACTTCGGGGCGCCTCCGGCGGGCACGGCAACATCGCCGACCGATGCGGCTCCGCCCGCCGGGACGGAGCCCGCGCCGGCCGCCGCCCCCCCGGCCAATTGAGGGCCTCACCCCGTGCCGCGCCCGGCGCGGTGCGGGGTGACTACTCCTTGGCGGCCTTCCTCCCACCGATAGCGTTTGCGCGCTGGCGCGGCCCGCTGCTCGCGGGCCTGCTGGCGTTGTTCGCTTCTGCGTTCCAGCCCGCGCAGGCACAAGCGCTGGCAGCCGTCCCGGCGCTCACCGCACCGGTCACGGACCTCACCGGGACGCTCACTCCGGACCAGGTTGCCGCGCTCGATGCAAAGCTCCGGGCGTTCGCGCAGGCGCGGGGCAGCCAGGTCGCCGTCCTCATCGTGCCGACGACACGGCCTGAGGAGATCGAGCAGTACTCGATCCGCGTCGTGGAGCAGTGGCAGATCGGCCGCAAGAAGATCGACGACGGCGTGCTCGTCCTCGTCGCGCGCGACGATCGGCGCGTGCGCATCGAGGTCGGGTACGGGCTCGAAGGCGCGTTGCCGGACGCGACCGCCAACCGGATCATCACGCAGGACATCGCCCCTTCGTTCAAGCGCGGCGACTATTACGGCGGCATCAATACCGGCGTCGACCGCGTCATGCGCGTGATCGAAGGCGAGCCGCTGCCGGAGCCCGAACTCAGCCCACCCGCGGCTGGCGTGCCGGGCCTGTTCAGCGTCCTGCCGATCCTGTTGGTCTTCGTGCTCGTGGGCGGCTCGGTCCTGCGCCGCATCTTCGGCAGGGTCGGCGGCGCGCTGGCAACGGGAGGCATCGTCGGGTTGCTCACCTGGATGCTCGTCACCCTGCTCGGCATCTCGGTCGTTGCCGGGCTCATCGCGTTCTTTTTCTCGCTGCTCGGCGGCATGGGTGGCGGTGGACCAGGCGGCGGCAGCGGCTGGTACAGTCGCCGGCATCATGCTGGCTGGGGCCATCCCGGCGGCTTCGGCGGCGGCGGTGGTTTCGGCGGTGGTTTCGGCGGCGGTGGTGGCGGCTTCGGGGGCGGTGGCGCCTCGGGTGGATGGTGATGCGCAGGGACTGGCAACGCTGGTTGCGGCACGCGTTCTGGGCGCGAGGCAAACTCGAGCGCGCTTTTCCGGTCCAATCGCTCAAGGCGATCGAGGACGCCATCGACCTGTCGGAATCGACCCACAGCGGTGAGATCCGCTTTGCCGTCGAGGGCGCGCTCGAGCCGCAGGAAGCGTGGGCCGGCAAGACCCCGCGTGAGCGTGCGCTGGAAGTTTTTGCAAGGCTCGGCGTCTGGGACACCGAGATCAACAATGGCGTGCTGGTCTACCTGCTGCTGGCCGACCGCGACGTCGAGATCGTCGCGGACCGCGGCCTCAACGGGCGCGTCAGCGCAGAGGAATGGTCCGCGGTGTGTGCGACGATGGAAGAGCACTTGCGCAGCGGGCACTATGAGCGTGGCGCGGTCGAGGCGGTGCAGGCGGTCGGCGCATTGCTCGCGCGACACTATCCGCCGATGCCCGGCGGTCGCGACGAATTGCCGAACCGGCCCGCCGTGCTCTGAAGCGCCGTGGGTCGTGTCTCGTAGCAGCAGGGGTGGGATAGTGAAAGGAATCGTTGCATCCAGGGCTTCCATCTGGCGCGGCGCCGCGGTACTGGCGCTGTCGACGCTGGCGGGCTGCAGCCTGTTCCGGCCGCAGGTGGAACCGCCGCCGGCCGAACCGCCCAAGCCGCAATACGCCGACCCGGTCGCGACGCACACGTTCCCCTACGACCCGAAGACCACGCGCGTGGTCGGCACGCTGCAGGCGACGATCGCGCACGAGGAGGACACGCTCTCCGACATCGCACGGCGGTTCAATCTCGGTTACGACGAGATCGTCAATGCGAACCCGGGCGTGGACCCGTGGCTGCCGAAGCAGGGCACGAGGATCGTGCTGCCGACGCAGTTCGTCCTGCCGGAAGCGCCGCACGAAGGCGTCGTGGTCAACCTCGCGGCCTTGCGACTGTTCTACTTCCCGAAGCCCGCGAAAGGCGAACAGCGCGTGGTGATGACCATGCCGATCGGTATCGGCATGGTCGGCTGGGCGACTCCGACCGGGACGACGAAGATCGTCTCCAAGCGCAAGGACCCGTACTGGACGCCACCGGACTCGGTGCGCCGCGAGCACGCCGCCGAAGGCGACATCCTGCCGCGGCGCGTCCCGCCCGGGCCCGACAATCCCCTCGGCGCCTTTGCGATGAACCTGTCCTGGGCCAGCTACCTGATGCACGGGACGAACAAGCCTGCGGGTGTCGGCATGCGCGCCAGCCACGGCTGCATCCGGCTGTATCCGGAGGACGTCGCCACGATCTTCCCGATGCTGCCGGTCGGCACCAAGGTGGCCGTCGTGAACCAGCCGACGCTCTATCGCGTGCAGGACGGGCGCCTTTACGTGCAATCGTTCCCGCCGCACGAGGAACACGCGGAAGCCAAGGCGGCCGCCAAGGGCCAGCGTTTCAACAAGAAGCTGCAGGACAAGCTCGCGCACGTCGCGAAGCAGGCCGGCCTCACGGTCGAATGGCCGCTGGTACAGAGCGTAGTCAACGACGCGCAGGGTATCGCGGTGCCGGTTTCACAACCCGCGTCGGGCGTCGACACGTTCGTCGCCGCGGCGCCTCTCGTCGCCAACCGGATTCCCGCCGGCGCGACCTGGGATGGCAGCGACCGGCCGATCCCGGTCAGGTCCGAACCCCAGGCGCCCGTGGCCGCAACGGGCGCGCGGTAAAGGCGCGTGCAGGGACTGCCTGCCGGTTGGAACTGCGATCCCGATCGGGCGGCCCTCGAGCACGAAGTGATTTTCCGGCGCACGTGGCAGTTCGTCTGCCACGTCGCCGACCTGCCGGCAGCCGGGACTGCTGCCCGGTTCGATTGTGCCGGCCGCTCGGCGTTCGTGTTGAAGACCCGCTCCGGGTCCATTGCAGCGTTTCTCAACGCGTGCCGGCATCGCGGCGCCCGCCTCGTCGAGGGCGACGCGCACACGGGCCTCGCGTACTGCGTCGACGCGCAGGTGCGCTGCCCGTACCACGGGTGGACGTACGACGATTCGGGCTCGCTCGCGTTCATCCCCGGGACCCAGGAGTTCGGCAACCTCGACCGAACCACGCACGGGTTGCACCGCCTGCACGTCGCGGAGTGGCGCGGCCTGGTGTTCGTCGCGTTCGAGTTGCCCGCGCACCGGCTCGAAGCGATGCTGGCGCCGCTGGCGCAGGCGTGGCCCGAGAGTGCAGCGTTGCGGCGCCTGCACGAGCCGCGTACACAGCAGGTCGCCGCCGACTGGAAGCTCACCTGCCAGCACCTGCTCGATTCGGCGCATTTCGACGTCACGCGCCCGGGCCTGCAGCCGCGCGTATTTGCCGCCCCAAGGTTCATGCCGGCAGGGACGGACGCACTGAGTGCGTCGGCGCCGTTGGCCAACACGGGCAACACGTCCTGGTCGGCCCGGACCTACCAGATGCTGTTGCCCGGTGATGCCGCGGCACCGCGCGCCGACCACCTGTTCGTGTGGCCCAACCTGCTGCTGTGTCTTGCGCCGGACGGACTCGCGCTGACGCAGGTACTGCCGGAGTCCGCGGGACTCAGCCGGCTGCGGGAAATCCGGTACGGGCTGCCGGACCCGGGCCGTACGATGCGATTGCTGCGCTACGCGTACGAGCGCGTGCGCAGGCAGGCACGTCGCGACGACTTGCGGATGCTCGAACGGACGCAAAGTGGCGCGCAGTCGCTCGACCCCGGCGCGACCGGCCCGGTCGACGCACGCGAGTTCGCCTTGCGCTGGTTCGTCGACCGCTATGGAGCCGCGTGCACTCCGGGACCGCGATCCCGGATTAAGTTGAATACGCGCGGGCGCGCAGTGGCAAAATCCGCCGCAGCCACCACGACCTGAGGCCCGGGTACGCTACCGATTGGGTTCAGCCCGGGCTTGACACGCTATAAGTTGTGGTAACTTAGAAAAAACTTATTCAACGAAGGCGCGGTCTTGCGCGACATTTCGAACGGCGGAATCACGGTTACCGAAGCGACGGGCTCCGACCAGCCCATCGCCCGGCTACCGACCGCCACGACCGGTTTCGTCGGCCGGGCGTTGCGCGGGCCCGTGAATCACCCGGTCCGGGTCCGCAGTTTCGCCGAGTTTCAGCAAATCTTCGGCGGCCTCTGGCAGCCGAGCATGCTCGGCTATGCCGTCGAGCAGTTCTTCGACAACGGCGGGCGCGAGGCGAGCATCGTGCGCGTCGTCAATGGCGGCGCACCGGCGACGATCAGCCTGCCCTGTGGCGAGCACACGCTGACCCTCGAGGCGCTGAGCCCGGGCTCGCGCGAAGTGCTGCGGGCCTCGGTCGACTACGACAACATCGCCACGACCGAGGACGACCGCTTCAACCTCGTCGTGCAGCGTTTACGCTCGCTCGGGTCCGAGCACATCGAGGACCAGGAGATCTTCCGGCGCGTATCGACCAGGCCCGGCACCACGCGCTTCGTCACCAGCGCACTGCAGGAATCGATGCTCGTGCGGGTGCGCGGCGACGTGCCGGACACGCGGCCCGACCGGACGTTCCGTCCCGGCGCACGCCACCCGATCGGTTACGTCGATTCCAATCCCGACGGCGACGACGGCGCACCGCTCACGGATTACGACCTGATCGGCTCTGCCGAACGTGGCACGGCCCTGTTCGCTCTGCGCTCGGTCGAGGACCTGCATTTCGTCTGCCTGCCGCCGCCGATGCGCGATCGCGACTGGGGGGCGAGCGTGCTGCTCGTCGCCGCGCAGTTCTGCCGTGACCAGCGCGCGCTGCTGCTCGTCGATCCGCCCGCCCGCTGGCAAAGCTGCGACGACGTCGTGCAGGGCCTGCGTGAATTTGCGCTGCAGAGCGATCATGCGCTGATGTGTTTTCCGCGCATCCAGGCCTTCGACCGGCTGCGTGGCCGCCACGAACCGTTCGCGAATTCCGCCGCAGTGGCCGGCGCGCTCGCGCGCATGGACGCCCACCGCTCGCCCTGGGAGGCGACGGCCGACGAGCAGGTCATGCTGCGTCCAGGCACGAGGCCGCAGCTGCTGCTGAACGAGGCCGACTGCACTAGGCTCTCGGCGCACGGCGTTAATCCACTGCAGTCGGTGCGACCCAGCGCCGCCGTCGCCATCGCGCTGAAGACACTCGCTCGGGGTTCCGGCGCGGGGCTCGACAGCTCGCTGCTGACGCTCCGACGCCGCCACCTGCTCGCGATCAACAGCATCGAGCAGGG
>Ga0105090_10001742_pt1 | contig 11862 bp, 15 predicted proteins | sample PPLLak3March2015_FD_79110 | JGI IMG/M metagenome (GOLD analysis project Ga0105090, IMG submission 79110) | Freshwater sediment microbial communities from Prairie Pothole Lake near Jamestown, North Dakota, USA - PPLs Lake P7 Core (1) Depth... | ecosystem: Environmental > Aquatic > Freshwater >... | reverse complement strand
TGCCGCGGCCGATCGTGCGCGTTCGCGAACAGCCACTTCCATGGCGAAAACTGCCCGCCGACGATCGATTGCAGCTGCATGCCTGGCGGCGTCCGGCAGCACAGCATGCGCCGTGCGAGTTTTCGCCAAAGGCGAAAAGCTCGCTCAGGCACCGTGCATCAGGCGGGGGTTGCGGGTCCGTCCAGCCGAGCATGTCGGCTTTCGCGAGGCAGGACGGACCCGCAACCCACGCCCGCCACGGCCCGCCTGACCCCGCGAGCCACTCAACCGAAGTTGATCTTGGCCTCGAGATTGGAGCGCGAGTCCGCGTTCACGAGCGCTTCCTCGAGCGCGATCTTGCCGTCGAGATAGAGCCGGTGCAGCGCGCTGTCGAAGCTCTGCATGCCCTTCTCGGCACTGCGGACCAGCGATTCCTTCACGCCGACGACGTCGCCCTTCTTGACCAGCTCCTGCACGTGCGGCGTGTTGAGCAGCACCTCGATGGCGGCGCAGCGACGGCCGTTCTTGGCCACCACGAGGCGTTGCGACAGGATCGCCTTCAGGTACTGCGAAAGATCGAGGAAGATCTGCGTGTGCTGGTCGCGCGGGAACATGTTGATGATGCGGTCGAGCGTCTCGGCCGCGTTGTTCGCGTGCAGCGTCGCCAGGCACAGGTGGCCGGTGCCCGCGAAGGTGATCGCGTATTCCATCGACTCGCGGTCGCGGATCTCGCCGATCAGGATGACGTCGGGCGCGGCGCGCATCGCGCTCCTGAGCGCCCGGTGGAACGACTTGGTGTCGAGCCCGACCTCGCGCTGGTTGACGATCGATTTCTTGTTGGCGTGCAGGAACTCGATCGGATCCTCGACCGTGAGGATGTGGTCCGACGAGGTTTCGTTGCGGTGGTTGATCATCGCCGCGAGCGAAGTCGACTTGCCCGAGCCGGTCGCGCCGACCATCAGCACCAGTCCGCGCCGGATCAGGGCGAGTTCCTTCATGATCTCGGGAAGGCCGAGTTCGTCGAGCCGCGGCATGTCCGCCGTGATGTAGCGCAGCACCATGGCCGGGTTGCCGCGCTGGTGGAACACGGCGACGCGGAATCGTCCGAGCCCGGGCTCGGAAATCGCGAAGTCGATCTCGAGTTCCTGCTGGAAGTAGTCGATCTGCTCCTGGTTCATCAGGCCGTAGGCAGCCTGGCGCACCTGGTCGGGGCTCAGCACCTGGCGGTTCACCGGGATGATCTGGCCCTCGATCTTGATCTTGATCGGCGCGTGAGACGTGAAGAAGAGGTCGGAGGCCTTCTTCTCCACCATGAGCTTGAAGAGCGGCCGCGTGTTGAGCACGAAGTTGCGCGACGTACCGGCGCCCGCCGTGATGTCGCTCAGTGCGGGTTCGACCTCCTCGGCTGGATCACGCTGCTTGTCGCGGGACATGGCAGGCTTACCCCTCTTCCTCGAGGATCTTCAGGGAGCCTGTCTCGTCGAGATGGGCCTGATCGGTGCGTTTGCTCTCGAGCTTGATGCGCAGCCGGACCTCGTTCTTCGAATCGGCATTCCTCAGCGCCTCCTCGTACGAGATCACGCGGGCCTCGTACAGCTCGAACAGCGCCTGGTCGAACGTCTTCATGCCGAGCCGGGTCGACTTGGCCATGATCTCCTTGATGGCACTGACCTCGCCGCGGAAGATCAGGTCCGCGATCAGCGGCGTGTTGAGCATGACCTCCATGGCCGCGATGCGTCCCTTCCCCGCCTCGCGCGGGATGAGGCGCTGCGAGACCATCGCCCGGATGTTGAGCGAGAGGTCCATCAGGAGCTGCTCGCGCCGGTCCTCCGGGAAGAAGTTGATGATGCGGTCGAGCGCCTGGTTGGCGCTGTTGGCATGCAGCGTGGCGAGCACCAGGTGGCCGGTCTCGGCGAACTGGATGCCGTACTCCATGGTGTCGCGGTCGCGGATCTCGCCGATCAGGATCACGTCGGGAGCCTGGCGCAGGGTGTTCTTGAGTGCCATGTGCCAGCTGTCGGTGTCCACGCCCACCTCGCGCTGCGTGACCACGCAGTTCTTGTGAACGTGCACGTACTCGATCGGATCCTCGATCGTGATGATATGGCCGCGCGTCTTGTCGTTGCGGTAGTCGAGCATCGCCGCGAGCGAGGTGGACTTGCCTGAACCGGTCGCGCCCACAAGAATGCAGAGGCCCCGCTTCGAGAGCACGATCTCCTTGAGGATGGGCGGCAGCTCGAGCTCGTCGATGGTCGGCACCTTCACGTTGATGGTGCGCAGCACCGCGCCGGTGAGGCCCATCTGCACGAAGGCGCTGACGCGGAAGCGTCCGATGCCGGGCGGCGCGATCGCGAAGTTGCACTCCTTGGTCGCGTCGAACTCCTTGGTCTGCCGGTCGTTCATGATCGCCCGCACCAGCAGCTGCGCCTGCTCGGGCGTGAGCGGCTGGTTGGTCTGCGGCCTGATCTCGCCGTCCACCTTGATCGCCGGCGGAAAGCCCGCGGTGATGAAGAGGTCCGACCCGTTGCGCTCGACCATGCGGCGCAGCAGGTCCTGCATGAGCTTTATGCCCTGTTCTCGTTCCATGGTGCTTCCCTGCCGGGCGGCGCGAGCCCGCCGGCGGTCAGAAGTCCTCCTTGTTCTGCGCCCGGAAGCGGGCCTCTTCCTTGGTGATCAGGCCCTTCTGCAGCAGTTCCTTCAGGCACTGGTCGAGGGTCTGCATGCCGGCCGCCTGGCCGGTCTGGATCGCCGAGTACATCTGCGCGATCTTGCCCTCGCGGATGAGGTTACGGATCGCGGGCGTGCCGATCATGATCTCGTGGGCCGCGATGCGCCCGCCGCCGATGCGCTTGAGCAGCGTCTGGGAGATGACCGCGCGCAGCGACTCCGAGAGCATCGCCCGCACCATCTCCTTCTCGGCCGCCGGGAACACGTCCACGATGCGGTCGATGGTCTTGGCGGCGGAGCTCGTGTGCAGGGTGCCGAACACGAGGTGGCCCGTCTCGGCGCCGGTCAGCGCGAGGCGGATGGTCTCGAGGTCGCGCATCTCGCCCACCAGGATCACGTCCGGATCCTCGCGCAGCGCCGAGCGCAGCGCCTCGCTGAACCCGAGCGTGTCGCGGTGCACCTCGCGCTGGTTGAGGAGGCAGCGCTTCGACTCGTGCACGAACTCGATCGGGTCCTCGATCGTGATGATGTGGTCGGGGCGGTTGTCGTTGACGTAGTTGATCATCGCGGCGAGCGTCGTCGACTTGCCCGACCCGGTCGGCCCGGTCACGAGCACGAGGCCGCGCGGCTGCATCGCGATGTCCTTGAAGATCTTGGGCGCGTTCAGGTCGTCGAGGGTCAGGACCACCGACGGGATGCTGCGGAACACGGCCGCCGCGCCGCGATTCTGGTTGAAGGCGTTGACGCGAAAGCGCGCGAGCTTCGGGATCTCGAAGGAGAAGTCGGTTTCGTAGAATTCCTCGTAGGCCTTGCGCTGCTTGTCATTCATGATGTCGTACACCATGCTGTGCACTTCCTTGTGCGTCAGCGGCGGCATGTTGATCCGCTTCATGTCGCCGTCGACGCGGATCATGGGCGGAACGCCCGACGACAGGTGCAGGTCGGAGGCCTTGTTCTTGACGGCGAACGCCAGCAGCTGGGCAATATCGACGGCCATCGAATTTTCCTTGCGGCCGCGCACCGGGTCCGCGATCGGTCGGTTCGCGCAGGCGGCCGCAGTATAGATCAGCACCCCTGCTGCCAATATGTTAACCGGTCCGCACTTCTCGCCCGCGCGACTCGAGGCTGTGCGCGCCCGCATTGCGGCGGCCGAAAGGCAGGCCGGCCGCGCGCCCGGCTCCGTCAGGTTGCTGGCGGTGAGCAAGCAGCAACCGCTCGCGGCGATCGAGGCTGCCGTGCAGGCGGGCCAGCTCGAGTTCGGCGAGAACTACGTGCAGGAGGGCGTGGCGAAGGTCGCGGCGTTGCGGGGTCGCCCGGTCACGTGGCACTTCATCGGCCGCGTGCAGGGCAACAAGACCCGCGAGGTCGCCGAGCACTTCCAGTGGGTGCACACCGTTGACCGCGAGCGCATCGCTACCCGGCTCGATGCCCAGCGTCCGCCGCACGCGCCGCCGCTCGAGGTGCTGCTGCAGGTGCGGCTCGGCGACGAGCCCGCCAAGGGTGGTGCCACGCCGGAGGAACTGCCCGCTCTGGCGGCGGCCGTGAGCCGGCTGCCGCGACTCAAGCTGCGGGGGCTGATGTGCATCCCACCGCCGGCCGGCGACGAGGCGGCACAGCGCGTCCCTTTTCGCCGCTTGCGCGGGTTGCTCGAGGAGCTGAACCAGCGCGGTCACGCGCTCGACGTGCTCTCGATGGGCATGAGCGACGATCTCGAGGCGGCCGTGCTCGAGGGCGCGACCCTCGTCAGGATCGGCACGGCGGTATTCGGGCCGAGAGACTGAGGCGGAGGCTCACTGACATGCGCATTGCGTTCATCGGCGGCGGCAACATCAGCTCGGCTCTCATCGGCGGCCTGCTCGCCCGGGGCGTGGCGGCGGGTGACCTGTCGGTCGCCGACCCTTCCGTCGCACAGCTGGAGCGACTGCGTCGCGAGTTCGGGCTGAAGGCGACGACCGACAACCTGGAGGCCGTGCGCGAGACCGACCTCGTCGTGCTGGCCGTCAAGCCGCAGGACATGGCCCGCGCCGCGGGCAGCCTCGCAGCCGAGCTCGCCTCGCGCCGCAGGGTCGTCGTGTCGGTCGCGGCGGGCATCCGCCTCGAGAGCCTGGCCGGTTGGCTGGGTAGCGCGTTGCCCCTGGTGAGGGCGATGCCGAATCGACCGGCGCTGATCGGTGCCGGCGTCACGGCCGCGTATGCCTCGTCGGCAGTCACGCTGGCCGAGCGGTCGGTCGCCCAAGAGATTCTTTCGGCGGTCGGTCCGCTGGTGTGGCTCGAGGACGAAGCGCAGATGGACGCGGTAACGGCGGTGTCGGGCAGCGGGCCCGCTTATTTTTTCCTGCTGGTCGAGGCGCTCGAGGACGCGGGCGCCGCGCTCGGCCTGCCGCGCGCCACGGCGCGCCTGCTCGCCGTACACACCGCGCTCGGCGCAGGCCGCATGGCGGCCGAGAGCGCCGACTCGCCCGCCCTGCTGCGCGAGCAGGTGACCTCCAGGGGCGGCACGACCGCGGCGGCCCTCGCAGTCATGGAGGCCGCGGACTTCCGCGGGCTGGTGCAGCGCGCGGTCGCGGCGGCCACGCATCGGTCCGCGGAACTGGCTCGTGAATTCGGGACGGGCTGAACCGATGGCCGCATTGCTGTTCGTCCTCGACGCCCTGCTCACGCTGGTCGTGATCGCCTTCCTGCTGCGGCTGCTGCTGCCGCTGGTTCGGGCGGACCTGCGCAACCCGGTGGGCCAGGCGGTGCTCAAGGTGACCAATCCCCTGGTGATGCCACTGCGCAGGCTGCTCGGTTCCGCGGGACGCATCGATCTCGCCTCGCTGGTCGCACTGCTGCTGGTGCAGTTCGCCGGCACGGCGGCGCTGCTCCTCATTGCGGGCGGGAGCATCGCCCCGCTTCCACTGCTGCTGCGCGCGATTCGTGGCCTGGCGCAGACGGTAGTGCAGTTTTACTTCGTAGCGGTGCTGCTGTACGCACTCCTCAGCTGGATCGGGCCATCCGGCCGCGGTCCCGCCGCGCAACTGCTCGGTCGCCTGTGCGAACCGGTGCTCGCACCCGTGCGCCGGATCATCCCGTCGATCGGCGGGCTCGACCTCTCGGCGCTGTTCGTGCTGATCGGTCTGCAGGCGCTGCAGATCCTGCTGAGCTGAGGCACGCGTGCCGGCGGGACGGCGCGACGGCCGGGACCTCGTGATCGATCTGCGCATCCAGCCGCGTGCGCAGCGCAGCGGGTTCGCCGGCCTGCACGGCGGGCGCGTCCGGGTCCGACTTCAGGCCCCGCCGGTGGACGGGCGCGCCAATGCCGCGCTGGTGGAGTTCCTCGCCGCAGCATTCTCGGTGCCGAAGGCGCAGGTGACGATCGAGTCGGGCCTCACTTCCCGCGACAAGCGCGTGCGCATCCACGGCGCGCCGCCGCCGCACCCGTCGATCAGGGACCTTCTGGGCTGCGATTGAGCCGTCGCCCCGAGCCGGCAATCGCGCGGCGCTTGGACTATAGTGAGATCGGCATCCGCTGCAGCACACAGGGGGAATCGACGATGAAGCGTCGTACGGCAGGCATCTTCCAGTGGCTATTCGCGTGCACGTTCCTCGCCCTCGCCGGGTGCGACGCCGGCAGCCCGGAAGGCGGTCAGGCGCGCGTTGCCACACCGACGGAACCCACGCACCAGGACTTCGGCGATTTCGAGGTGCACTACAACGCCGTGCGGACCGACGAACTCACGGTGGCGGTCGCCCGCGCCTATGGCATCGAACGCAGCGCCAACCGGGTGCTGCTCAACGTCTCGCTGCTGCGCAAGGGCACCGACGGGCGCACGGTTCCGGCCGACGGCACGGTCACGGCGAGCGCCTACAACCTCAACGGCCAGCTCAAGAACCTCGAGATGCGCCGGATCACGGAAGGCTCGTCGGTGTACTTCATCGGCGAGGTCGGTATCAGCGGCACGGAGATCCTGGTCTTCGACATCGAGGCCGCGCCGCTCGACCATCCAGGCAAGTACTCGGTCCAGTTCAAGCGGGAGTTCGTCGCCGGGTGATCGCTCCCGACCTGAAAAAAAAGGCTCTGGAGCGTTTAAACACCGTTCGGACTTGTGTTATTTTCCGCGCGCGATTGATTCAACGGGGCCAGCGGCCCGCGATCCATCCACAGGAGACTTAGATGGCAAAGAAGAGTTCTGCACCGACCAAGTCCGACATCCTCGCGACGATTTCGAAGGACACCGGGCTCTCGAAGAAGCAGGTGAGCGGCGTTTTCGATTCGCTCAACGTCATCATCAAGAAGAGCCTCAAGAGCCACGGCCTGTTCACGCTGCCGGGGCTGGCGAAGATGAAGGTCGTCAAGAAGCCCGCCACCAAGGCGCGCGAGGGCGTCAACCCGTTCACCGGCGAGAAGATGGTCTTCAAGGCCAAGCCCGCCAGCAAGAAGGTCCGGGTCATGCCGCTGAAGAACCTCAAGGGCATGGTGAACTGATCCCGCGAGTTTTCCGCCGGGGCGGCGCGAAGCCGCCCCGGTCGTCCGCTCCCCCGCCTGCTTCTTGCTGCCGCAAGTGCCCGAGCCTCGAGCGCCCGGCCTAGGCGGCTGTCTGTTCTGACAGGAACGCGAGCACGACGGCGCGCAGTTCGCCGAGTCTCCCGTGAAAGAAGTGCTCCGCCCCCGGCAATTCCACGAGCCGTGGCGGCACCTCGAACTCTTCCGCCCAGCGCCGTACCGTTGCGACGTCCACGAGTTCGTCGCGGTCGCCCTGCACGATGAGCCACGGGCAAGGCGGGCGCGCGACCGTCGACACGATGATGCGACCGACCGGCGGTGCCACGGTGACGAGCGCCGCGGGCTTCGCGACCGCCGCCGCCTCGAGGGCCACGGCCGCGCCAAAGGAAAATCCCGCCAGCCACAGCGACTCGCAGCCCCAGTTCGCACGCGCCCATGCGCACACGGCCAACGCGTCCTCCAGTTCCCCCCGGCCAGCGTCGTACTGGCCGGCGCTGCCGCCGACGCCCCGGAAGTTGAAGCGAACGGTAGGTGAGCCGAGTTCCTGCATGCCACGTGCGACGGTGTGCACGACTTTGTTCTGCATCGTCCCGCCGTACAGAGGGTGCGGGTGGCACACCACGCCGCAGGCCGTCGGCAGGACGCCCGCCGAGGGATCATCGACGCGCGCCTCGAGCGGACCCGCCGTACCTGCGATAGTCACCGGGCGCGGCGCGGGCGGGCGGAATCTCGGCTGCACGCTCACCTCCGAAGTGGCGCCGCGCAGTGTGCCAGAATCGTCCTCGCAACCCACGACGGCAGGAGACGGCCATGCAACTGATGTCATCGAGCTTCGGTCACGGGCAGCGCATCCCCGGCGAGTTCGCGTTCGCCGTGCCCGATCCGGTCGGTCACCTGCGACTCTCTTCGAACCGCAACCCCCACCTGTACTGGTCTGGCGCGCCGTCGGCCACCCGATCGCTGGTGCTCCTGTGCGTGGACACCGACGTCCCGACGCGCGCGGACGACGTGAACAAGGAGGGCCGCATCGTGCCCGCGGACTTGCCGCGCACCGATTTCCACCACTGGGTAATGGTCGACATCCCGATCGCGGTGCACGAGGTCGCCGCGGGAGCCTGCTCCGACGGCATCGTCGCCCGCGGCAAGCGCACGCCGAGCGGTCCCGCCGGATCGCGCCAGGGGCTCAACGACTACACGGGCTGGTTCGCGGGTGACGCGGACATGGGCGGCGAGTATTTCGGCTACGACGGCCCCTGCCCGCCCTGGAACGACGCGCTGCTGCACCATTACCACTTCGTGCTGTATGCGACCGACCTGGTGCGGTGTCCGCTCGATGGTGCGTTTACAGGCGCGGACGTTCGCAGTGCGATCGCCGGCCACGTGCTCGCGGAGGCGAGATTGACGGGGACCTACAGCCTGAATGCCGCCGTCCGCTGAGTCAGGACCGCGCGAGCGACGCCGGCTCAGGGAGCCGCGAGGAGTTCCGGCGGCCCGAGCACGAACACTCCGGCGACGACGGCGAGGAATGCCGCGAGCAGGAGCGCCGTCACGATCACGGGCCCGGCCTGCACGCGGACCAGCGCGCGCAGGTCGTCCAGTTCATCGAGGCACTTGAGTATCCATTCCATAGACTGAGTCTGGATGTCGGGCCGCGTCGCGTCGGACGCCCGGCCCCTGTGCGGATGATAAAGAGAGATCGACCCGCCGGACTACTTCGGCTTGTCGAAGGCTCCGCGCGCCTTGCCGGCCCAGGTCTTGTAGCTCGAGACGCTGTAGAGCGACTTGGCGATCACGGCCTGCCGCGAGACCGGACCAGGCTGCTGGCGCACGCGATCCAGCCAGGTGTTGTAGGCGTCCCATCCCTCGGACGCGACACCGAACTTGGAGCGCCGCAGGTCGTCACCGTCGGCCCCGTCGATTGGGGACGCGGCACGCGGTCGGGTGGGGTCTTTGCTGTCGCTCATGTGGATTACCGCTGGCCTGGTTGCGGACCATACGGCAGCGGCCCGGCCGGGGCCCGGTACTGGGTCACAGATGGAAGTGGTCAGGTGACCAGTCGGTAGCAGGGACGGTACTCGCCCGAGAGCTTCATGCGGCGTTGCCGCACGAAAGATCCGAGCAGCGTATCGAGAGGCGCGAGCAGCCCGGTCTCGCCGTGGATCTCGAACGGGCCACCCCGCTCGATCAGGCGGATGCCGGCCTCCTTGACGTTGCCGGCCACGATTCCGGAGAAGGCACGCCGCAACTGCGCGGCCAGGCGATGCGGCTCCATGCCGCGGCGCAGCTCGAGCGTGGCCATCGCCTCGTGGGTCGGCTCGAACGGCTGCTGGAGGTCGTGTGGCACGCCGAGCAGCCAGTTGTAGTTGTAGGCATCGCTGCGGCGACGGCGGAACTCGCGCACCGCGTCCATGCCGCGCAGCATCTCGCGGGCCACCTCAGCCGGGTCGTCGATCACGACGCGGTAGCACTGTTTCGCCAGCGGCCCGAGAGTCGCGGCGAGGAACTCGTCGATCTGCCGGAAGTATTCGCCGCTGTCCGACGGACCGGTGAACACCACCGGGAACGGTTGCTCGGCGTTGTCCGGGTGCAGCAGGATGCCGAGCAGGTAGAGGATCTCCTCGGCCGTGCCGGCGCCACCCGGGAACACCACGATGCCGTGCCCGATGCGCACGAACGCCTCGAGTCTCTTCTCGATGTCCGGCAGGATCACGAGCTGGTTCACGATGGCATTGGGCGGCTCGGCGGCGACGATGCCGGGCTCGGTGACGCCGATGTAGCGGCCGTCGCGGATGCGCTGCTTCGAATGACCGATGGTCGCGCCCTTCATGGGCCCCTTCATGGCCCCCGGCCCGCAACCCGTGCAAACGTTCAAGCCGCGCAGTCCGAGTTCGTAGCCCACCTTCTTCGTGTAGTCGTACTCGTCCCGGCTGATCGAGTGACCGCCCCAGCACACCACCACGTCGGGCCGCACCCGCGGCCGAAGCATGCCGGCGTTGCGCAGTATGCGGTAAACGGCATCGGTGATGCCCTGCGACTCGTTGAGATCGACGCTGCCGTGGTGGTACACCTCGCCGTGGATGTAGAGGATGTCGCGCAGTACCGCGAACAGGTGCTCCTGAATGCCGCGGATCATGCGCCCGTCCACGAAGGCGCTCGCCGGAGCATTGCGCAGGTCGAGCTTCACGCCCCACGCCTTGCGCTCGATGCGGATGTCGAAGTCGGCGTAGCGCTCGAAGATCGCCCGGGCGTCGTCGGTCTCTCCGCCACTGTTGAGCACTGCGAGCGAACAGCGCCGGTAGAGCTCGTACAGGCCGCCGCGCGAGGAATCGAGCAGGCGGTCGACTTCCTGCTGCGAGAGATTCTCGAGGCTGCCGGTCGGCGTCACGCGCGCGTGGACGGAATCCTGCTCCTCGGCAGGCGGCACCGACGCCTCGACGTGCCGCATCATGGACGGATTTCGATCGGGATGCCGAGCCGGGTCCGCTGCCAGATGTCGACCATGTCGGAGTTGCTCACGGCGATGCAGCCGTCGGTCCAGTCGTTGCTCGCGTAGTAATCGGGCGACTTTCGCGGCTCGTTCGGCTGGCCATGGATCATGATCAGCCCGCCGGGGCGCACGCCCGCCTGCCGCGCGCGGGCCCGGTCGGCCTCGTTCGGGTATGAAACCTCGACCGACAGGAAGAACTCGCTGCGCGGGTTGCGCCTCGAGAGGTGGTAAACGCCCTCGGGGGTGCGGAAATCGCCTTCGCGCTGCTTGTGGCCGTACGGGTTCAGCCCGAGCTTCACCGGATACTCCACCAGCACGCTGTCGCCCCTCAGCAGGTACAGACGCCTGGCGCCCTTTTCGATGACGATCCGGTCGGCCAGCTCGTTGGACGATGCCGATGCGTCCTGGGGGCCGGGCAACATTGGGCCGGAGCCACTCTCGGTCGCCGCTCGTCCGCCGGAAGACGTGGAAAGAGAGCTGAAGGGCAGTGCGGCTGGTGCGGCAGCCTGAATGATGGCCGGGGTGGCGGCCCGTGCCGTGTTGGAGGCCATCGCCGCAAATGGTGGCGACACCGCGCCGTCGGCAGCCGCGGAATCGGCAGGTGCGCTGGTCGAGGACGTACCTGCCGCGTCACGTCCAGGTGGCGCTGCTTCGCCGCGAACCGGGGTCGCGCCGGCCACCGACGAACCAACAGACTCGAAGTGAGCGTCCGCCTGATCCGGAGCCGGCGCCGCGACCGCGGCAGCCGTGGCTCGCGCCGCGCCTGACGCGGACTGGAAGCCCTGTGCGTGCGCCACGACCGCAGCCAGCGGCAATGTTACGGCCGCGGCAAGCAGCCAGGTGTTCCGAATGGATCGTCTCATGCAGCGCGACTGTAGCGCCTCGAGACGCCAGCGGCCAGTGGACTGGGGCGTTGGTGTCAGATCAGCCGCACTTCGAGTCGCCGCAATTGAGGCAGGTCATGCAACCATCCATCATCACGACGGCCGCGGTGCTGCACTTGGTGCACAGTTGCGCACCCTGCGGATAGTGACTCTTGGCGAACGCGTCCTGCTGTTTCTGCCGGGCCTCGTACTCGGTGCGCTTGTCCTCGATGAGCTTCCGGCGGTGCTCGTCCATCTCCGGATCGCGCAGCAGGCCGATCATCTGCAGGTGCTTCTCGATCACGTGGCCGAGCTCGGCGATGATCGAGGGCATGAACTTGCCGCCCGACTGCCAGTAGCCGCCGCGCGGGTCGAACACCGCC
>Ga0105090_10001741_pt1 | contig 11864 bp, 9 predicted proteins | sample PPLLak3March2015_FD_79110 | JGI IMG/M metagenome (GOLD analysis project Ga0105090, IMG submission 79110) | Freshwater sediment microbial communities from Prairie Pothole Lake near Jamestown, North Dakota, USA - PPLs Lake P7 Core (1) Depth... | ecosystem: Environmental > Aquatic > Freshwater >... | reverse complement strand
GTGGGCCTGGAAATACGGCCGCGCGCCCTTGAAGCTGGGCAGGAAGCTGTGGTGGATGTTGATCGCGCGGCCCGCCAGCGCGTCACAGAGCGCCGGGCTCAGGATCTGCATGTAGCGCGCCAGCACGACGAGGTCCACGCGCTCGGCGGCGGCGATCTCCTGCACGCGCCGCTCCTGCGCCGCCTTGGCGTCGGCTCTGGCGGCGGCATCGCCGCCAGCGGGCAGCGGCAGGTGGTGGAAGGGGATGCCGTGGCTGGCTGCCAGGCCCTCGAAGCTGCGGTGGTTGGACACGATGGCCGGGATGTCGACGACCAGCGAGCCGCTCTGCCAGCGGTACAGCAGGTCGTTCAGGCAGTGGCCGTGCTGGCTGACCATGAGCAGCAGCCGTGGCCTGGCGGCCAGGGCATGGAAGTTCACCGCCATCCCGAACTGCTGCCGCGTGTGCTCGAACAGCGCCTGCAGCGTGCCCGGCGTGGCCAGCTGCGGCGGCGCCTGGAAGTGCACGCGCATGAAGAACAGGCCGGTGGCGTCGTCGCCCTCGAGGTCACCGAACTGCTGCGAATCGATGATGTTGCAGCCGGCCTGGTAGAGCAGGCCCGACACCGCGTGCACAATGCCCTTGGCGTCGCGGCACGACAGCGTGAGGACGTACTGGTGGTCGGTCGGCATCGGCGCGATTGTAGGGAGGCGGGCGTCGCGCGCCGGCTCCGGCGCCAGGGCAGGGGCCGCCGGTGGCAACCCGGCGCCGTCAGCCGAGCAGGGTCTTCAGCTCGCCGCTGGCAACCAGCCGCTGCAGGTCCTCGGCGCCGCCCACCAGCACCCCCTTGACGAAGACCATCGGCATCGTCGGCCAGCCGGTCCACATCTTCAGCGCGTTGCGGCGGCGCCATTCGCCCAGGTAGCTGCCGTACTCCAGGTACTTGTAGGTCACGCCGGCGCCGTCGAGCAGCTTGCGCGCCTTGCGGCAGAACGGGTTCTGCCGCATCCCGACCACGACCACGGCGTTGCCGGCCACCGCGTCGCGCACCTCCTGCAGGGTGTCGCCGAAATGGCTGGCGACGCGCTGGCGGATGGCCGGGTGGATGTGCGATTCGTCGAGGATCGGTCGGATCATGGTCGGGGCGGCAAGTCGGCGGTGTGTCGGTGCGCTGAGTATGGCCCGCGGCCCCTCAGGGCGCCGCGGCCTCCAGGTGGGCTGCGGCCAGCAGCTCCTGCGTATAGGGCTGGCGCGGCGCGGCGAACAGCGCCTCGGCCTCGCCTTCCTCGACCACGTCGCCGTTCTTCATGACCATCACGCGATGCGACATCGCACGCACCAGCGCGAGGTCGTGGCTGATGAAGATGTAGCTCATGCCGTAGTGGCGCTGCAGCGCCGACAGCAACTCGAGCACCTGCTGCTGTACCGAGACGTCCAGCGCCGACGTGGGCTCGTCCAGCACCAGCACCTCGGGCCGCAGCACCACGGCGCGCGCGATCGCGATGCGCTGGCGCTGGCCGCCGCTGAATTCGTGCGGATAGCGCTGCAGCACGCCGGCGACGCCCTGGCGTTCGGACAGGCCGACTTCGTCGAGCATCTCCAGCACCAGCCGGTCGCGCTCGCCCCGCGACAGGTCGGTGCGATGCAGCGCCAGGCCCTCGCCGACGATCTGGCCGATCGTCATGCGCGGGCTCAGGCTGGCGAACGGGTCCTGGAACACGACCTGCATGCGCCGGCGCATGCCGCGCAGCCGCGTGCGCTCGGCGTTGTCGATGCGCTCGCCGCCCATGCGGATGCTGCCGGTCGCGATCGGCTGCAGCGCCAGCAGCGCCATGCCCAGCGTCGTCTTGCCCGAGCCCGATTCACCGACGATGCCCAGCGTCTCGCCGCGGCGCAGCTGCAGCGTGGCGTTCTTCACCGCCTGGAACTGGCGCTTGCCGAAGAAGCCCTCCTTGAAGGTGAAGCTGACGCCGACGCCTTCGCCCTGCACCAGGATCGGCGCGTCGTCGGGCACCGGCTGCACCACGCGCCGCGGCCGGCTGGCGAGCAGCTTGCGCGTGTAGGCGTGCTGCGGCGCGCCGAAGACGGTGGCGGTGGCGCCGAGCTCGACCAGCCGCCCGCGCTCCATCACGCCGACACGGTGGGTGAAGCGGCGCACCAGGTTGAGGTCGTGCGTGATGAACAGCAGCGCCATGCCCATCTCGGCCTGCAGCTCGTCGAGCAGGGCCAGGATCTGCGCCTGCACGGTGACGTCGAGCGCCGTCGTCGGCTCGTCGCAGATCAGCAGCCTGGGCTTGCACGCCAGCGCCATCGCGATCATCGCGCGCTGGCGCTGGCCGCCGCTCAACTGGTGCGGGTAGACGTCGACGCGCTTGTCGGGCTCGGGGATGCCGGTGCGCGCGAGCAGCTCGATCGCGCGGGCGCGCGCCGCCGCCTTGGGCAGGCCCTCGTGCAGCGTCAGCATCTCGGCGATCTGGTTGCCGACCGTGAACAGCGGGTTGAGCGCCGTCATCGGCTCCTGGAAGATCATGCCGATGCGTCCGCCGCGGATGGCGCGCATCTGCGGCTCGCTCCTGGCCATCAGGTCCTCGCCGTCGAAGCGGATGGACCCGGTCGTGACGGCCGCGTCGACGAGGCGCAGCACGCTCAGCGCGGTGATGCTCTTGCCCGACCCGCTCTCGCCCACGAGCGCGAATTTCTCGCCCGGCTGGATCGCGAACGAGACCTCGTCGACGACGGTGCTGGCGCCGAAGCGCACGGTGAGGCGGTCGACCTCGAGCAGTGGCGCGGTCATGGTCAGGACTTCCGGGTGTCGAAGGCGTCGCGCAGCGCGTCGCCGATGAAGGTCAGCAGCAGCATCGTGCCGACCAGCACGACGAAGGTGCTGCCGATGATCCACCAGGCGTCGAGATTCTCCTTGCCAAGCCGCAGCAGCTCGCCCAGGCTGGGCACGGTCTGCGGCACGCCCAGGCCGAGGAAGTCTAGGCTGGTCAGCGCCAGGATCGCGCCCGCCATGCGGAAGGGCATGAAAGTGATCACCGGCGTCATGCTGTTGGGCAGCACGTGGCGCCAGATGATCTGGCCGTTGGAAAGTCCCAGCGCACGCGCCGCCTTCACGAACTCCAGCCCGCGGTTGCGCAGGAATTCGGCGCGCACGTAGTCCGACAGGCCGATCCAGCCGAACAGGCTGAGCAGGATCAGCAGCAGCAGCAGCGAGGGCTCGAACACGCTGGCGAAGATGATCAGCAGGTAGAGCTCGGGCAGCGCGCCCCAGATCTCGACGAAGCGCTGCAGGAACATGTCGACCTTGCCGCCGAAATAGCCCTGCAGCGCGCCGGCGGCGATGCCGATCGCGGTGCCGACCGCCGTCAGCGCGAGCGCGAACCAGACGCTGATGCGAAATCCGTAGATCAGCCGCGCCAGCAGGTCGCGGCCGCGGCTGTCGGTGCCCAGCCAGTTGCGCGCGCTCGGCGCCGCCGGCGGCAGCGCGGGGTCGAAATAGTCGAGCGAGTCGGCCGAGTGCGGGTTGAGCGTGAACAGCGCGATGTTGCCGGGCCTGGCCAGCAGCTCGTCGACGAGCGGGTCCTTCCAGTCGGTCGCGGTATCGAAGTCGCCGCCCAGCGTGCGTTCGCTGGGATTGCTGAACACCGGCGCGTGCCACTGGCCTTCGATGCGCGCCAGCAGCGGGCGGTCGTTGCTGATCAGCTCGGCGAAGGTGGCCAGCAGCAGCAGCACGCCGAAGATCCACAGCGAGACGTAGCCCATCCGGTTGCGCTTGAAGCGCGCCCAGGCGCGCGCATTGGGCGACGCGGGCTTTACGGCGGCGGCCGGCGCAGCGCCGGTGTCGGACGAGGGGGTGGGCAGGACGGCGCTCATGGTCGCCTTCTCACTTGCCCACCGAGGCGAACTGCACGCGCGGGTCAACCACCGTGTACAGCAGGTCCGAGACCAACTTGACGACGACGCCGATGAGCGCGAACAGGTACAGCGACCCCAGCACGACCGGGTAGTCGCGCCGGATCACGCTCTCGTAGCTCAGCAGCCCGAGGCCGTCGAGCGAGAACAGGGTCTCGATCAGCACGCTGCCGGTGAAGAAGGCGCCGATGAAGGCGGCCGGGAAGCCGGTCACGAGCGGGATCAGCGCGTTGCGGAAGATGTGCTTGTAGAGCACGCGTTCCTGCGACAGCCCCTTGCTGCGTGCCACCAGCACGTACTGCTTGCGGATCTCCTCGACGAAGGTGTTCTTCGTCAGCAGCGTGACGACGGCGAAGCTGGTGATGACGAGGCAGGTCAGCGGCAGCGTCAGGTGCCAGAAGTAGTCCTTGATCTTGCCCCAGGTGCTGAGCTCGGCGAAGTGGTCGCTGATCAGGCCGCGCAGCGGGAACCAGTCGAAGATGGTGCCACCGGCGAACAGCACGATCAGCAGCACGCCGAGCACGAAGCCGGGGATCGAATAGCCCAGCAGCACGAAGAAGGTGGTGACGAGGTCGAAGCGCGTGCCCTCGCGCACCGCCTTGGCCACGCCCAGCGGGATGCTGATGAGATAGCTGATGAGGAAGGTCCACAGTCCGAGCGAGATGCTGACCGGCAGCTTCTCCTTGATCAGCTCCCACACCGTCTTGTTCTGCAGGAAGCTCTTGCCCAGGTCGAAGCGCGCGTAGTCGCCGATCATCTTGAGGAAGCGCTCGTGCGCCGGCTTGTCGAAGCCGAACTGCTTCATCAGCTCCTCGCGCTGCTGGGCGTCGACGTCGCGGCCGGCCTTGTAGCTGATGCCCTCGCTGCCGCCGCCGGCGCGCGCCTCGGCGAGGATGGTCTCGACCGGGCCGCCGGGAACGAACTGCAGCACGACGAAGGTCAGCAGCAGCAGCCCGAGAAGGGTCGGCACCATCAGGGCCAAGCGCTTGAGGATGTAGGCGAGCATGGGTGGTCTCAGGTCTTGCGCTGGTCGAGCGACTTGTCCCACCAGGTCCACAGCGGCCAGGGGCCGTGCTCGACGAAGCCGCTGATCAGCGTGTCGGCGCGGAAATAGGGCGCCATCACCGCGGGCTTGCCGAACTTGTTCCAGTGCGAGACATTCTCGGTGGCGCTGAAGAGGTCGGGGATCTGCCAGAAGCTCCAGGTGACGACGCGGTCGAAGGCGCGCGCGGCGTCGCGCAGCTCGGCCATCGACCGCGCGTCGCGGATGGCGGCGATCAGCGCGTCGGCGACACGGCTGTTGACGCCGCGGTAGTTGCTGTTGCCCGGCTCGGCGAAGCTCTTGCTGCCGTACAGCGCTGCCAGCGTCGCAGCCTCGGGCAGCGTGAACGCTCCCTCGGCGATCGTCACCATGTCGTAGTCGTAGGACTGGAGGCGGCGGCGGTAGAGCGCGAAGTCGACGACGCGGTCCTTGAGCGTGATGCCGAGCTTGCGCAGGTTGCGCTGCCAGTCGACGCTGCTCGACACCTGCGGCTGCATGTACTCGAACTCGAAGGCCTCGCCTTTCGGGTTGCGCAGCACGCCGTCGGTGTCGAGCTTCCAGCCCGCCTCCTCCAGCAGCTGGCGCGACTTGAGCAGGTTCTGGCGCAGCCCGTGCGGGCTGCCGTCGGTGCGCGGCGCGACGAAGGCGGGGCCGAAGACACGCGGCGGCAGCTCGGCGCGGAACGGCTCGAGCAGCGCCAGCTCGCCCGGCCCGGGCACGCCCCGGGCCGCGAACTCGGTGTTGTTGAAGGCGCTGTTGACACGCGTGAAGACCCGGGTCTTGTTCAGCGTCTCGAAGTCGTAGGTGTAGACCAGCGCCTCGCGCACGCGGATGTCCTGGAACAGCGGCCGCCGCAGGTTGATGTTGTAGGCCTGCATGTAGTAGCCGAAGCCGGTGGGCAGGTCGACCTTGACGATGCGGCCGTCGTCCCACTTCACGCCCTTGTGCTGGCGCACCCAGGTGCGCGAGCGGTATTCCTTGATGAGGTCGAATTCGCCGGCCTTGAAGGCCTCCAGCGCGATCAGGTTGTCGCTGTACATGCGGTAGACGACGCGCTCGAAATTGTTGTGCCCGCGCCGCACCGCCAGCGCCTTGCCCCAGTATTCGGGGTTCAGCCTGAACTCGATGCGCCGCGGCATGTCGACCTTGTCGATGCCATAGGGGCCGCTGAGGATCGGGTGCTGCTCGACGATCTCGTCGAAGGGCTTGCCCTCGCCCCATTTGCGGCTGAACACCGGCATCGTCGCGGCGACGAAGACCTGCTCGCGCGACTTCTCGGCAAATTCGAAGCGCACCAGCCTCGACTCGAGGACCTCGACGCGCCGGATGCCGGCCAGAAGCGTCTGAACGCTCGGGCTCGCGCCCTTGCCCGACAGCATCGCGTGGCTGTGCCTGACGTCCTCGGCCAGCACCGGGTCGCCGTTGTGGAAGCGCGCCTCGGGCCGGATGCGGAAGACGACGCTGCCGAAGTCGGGCGCGACCTTGATCGCCTCGGCAAGCAGGCCGTAGACCGTCAGCGGCTCGTCCTGGCAAAGGTGGCCCAGGCTCTCGACCATCCAGATCAAGATGCCCGCCGGCGCATTGCCGCGTGTCGTCCAGGGGTTGAACTTGTCGAAGCTGGTGCGCCGGTCGGGGTTCTTCAGCCGCAGCGTGCCGCCCTTGGGTGCGTCGGGGTCGACATAGTCCAAGTGGGTGAAGTCGGGCCCATATTTCGGCGGGCCGTAGGCGGCGAAACCGTGCACCCAACGGTCGGTGAAGTCGTCGACGTCGTCGGGCGCGGCCGCGTGCGCCGCCTTGGCCGCGGCCGCCGCGTGCAACGCACCCGACAACGAGGCCAGCGGCGTGCCCAGCAGCATGGCCGCCAGGCGGCGGCGCGCCTGGTCGACGTTGTCACCCCCGCTCACGCCGACTTCTCCGCCTTCTTCGCCACCGGCTTGAGCAGCGCCTCGCAGGCCGCACGCTGGCCGTCGGCCGCGTCGAATTTGGGGCAGATGCCGTCCAGTTGCCCCTGCAAGCGCCGCAGTACCGCGGCCTGCCTGCCGTCGGCGTTCCAGGACACGAGCTTGGTGCCCACGCGCTGCAGCGAACGCACGCTGCGGCCCTCGAAGGCGCCCTCGTCCTTCGCTGCCTCGGCGAACAACTGCGCGGCGGTCTTCTCGATGCGCGCGCCGTCCTGCGGCGCAAGGTCCACCAGGGCCGAGAGGTAGCCCGAGCCCCACTGCAGGCGCGTCGCCGGGCCCTCGCTCTGCTCGAAGGCCTGCGCATACCAGCCCAGCGCTTCGTCGTTGCGGCCCAGCTTGCGTGCGTTGCCGCCGAGCTGGCTCATCAGGTAGTACGGCGAATGGCTCTTCGCCAGATTGGCCTTCAGCAGCGCGTCGCTCTCGGCCCACAGCCCAGCGCGGCCGAGCACGCTGGCGCCGAAGGTGACGACGGCCTGGCGTTCGTAGCCGTCGAAGATCTCGCGGTCGGCGCGCGCCACGTGCGCGCGCACGTCCTGCAGCAGCGGCTCGGGCAGCTGCACCTGCACGGCGGACTTGGGTGCGTCCAGGCGCGCCAGCTCGACGCGGCCGTACAAGGCACCCATGCGGTCGGCGCGCGACAGCGTGGCGTCCGCCTCCAGCCGACGCAAGGCAAGGTCGAAGGCAGAGACCAGCGGCGCACGGCCGGCGCCGCCCTCGTCGGGCTCCATCACGCGCACCATGGCGGCGGCATCGCTGCCGCTGAAGGTGTCCATCTGCGTGCGGGCCTGGGCTGCGTCGCTCAGCACGCGCACGACGCGAGCACGCAAGGCGGCGTCGGGCTTCACGCCCTGGCCGTCGTCGCTGGCGGCCAGCGCCTTGAACCACAGCCGCGTCTGCATCTCGGCCTCGGCAGCGGGGCAGGCGACGGCCAGGCGCACCAGCGTTTCCGGCACCTCGGCACTGGGCAGCAACTGCTGCTCGTCGGTGGCCCAGGAATAGAAGGCCAGCATCTTCCACTCGTTGACAGGCAGCGTCTTGCCCGCCAGTGCGTCGGCGAGCACGTTCTTCACCGGCCGGCCGCCGGCCAGGCCAAGGTGCAGCACCGCCATCATCTGTGCCGCATCGGCCTCGCCGGGCAGGCGCGTGATCTCCGCGCCTTCGGGGGTGAACAGCACCACCGTCGGATAGCCGCTGACCTTGAAGCGGCGACCGAGCTTCTGCGCACCCGGGCGGTCGCCGTCGACGTGCACGGCGACGAAGCTGCGCGAGAGCGCGGCGAAATCCTGGCGGTTGAAGAAGGTCGCCTTGAGCTGGTTGCACGGCGGGCACCAGGTCGCGCCCCAGTAAAGGAGCACCGGCTTCCCTTCAGCGCGGGCCTGGGCGAAGGCGCGATCGATATCGGCATCTGCCGCGGCGGCCTGCCAGGCGACATTGGTGGAAGGCAGCCCCGGCGCGGCGGCGGCCGGCCCGGTCAGCAGTGCGGTGGCCAGGGCCAGCGCGGACAGGGCAGCGTGTGGGATGCGCATCGAAGCGGTACTCCGGCGGTGGTACTCGGGCCCGGGCGGCAGCTTCTGGCCGCCGCAGGCCGCTCGGGACAAGGGGCGGATTGTGCTCTGGCAGGCCCCGGCCAGCCGCAAGGGCTTCCCCCCGAAGCGTGGGGCCCCGCCGTGCCGGCGGCCGGCGCGTCAATCGACGACCTGCACGCCCTTCCAGAACGCCACCCGGTCCCTGATCTGCGCCGCCGCTTCGCTGGGCTCGGGGTAGAACCAGACCGCATCGGGGTTGGCGTCGCCGTCCACGAACAGCGTCAGGTAGCTCGCCTGGCCCTTCGACGAGGACATCGTCTTCGTATTGCTGGGCAAGGTGTACTCCCGCTTCAGCGACGCGGCAGGGAAATAGTGGTTGCCCTCGACGACCACGGTGTCGTCGCTCTCGGCCACGACGGTGCCGTTCCAGATCGCTTTCATCGCTGCAGGCTCCAGGCGGTTGGCGCGGCCGTCAGCCTAACACCGGCAGTGCCGGGCCGCTCAGCGGTCCTTGCGCAGGATCCCCACCGCGGCGCTCGGCGCGCCGACCAGGAACACCGTGTACACGGCGCCGGCCACCAGCGGCTGATCCACGGCCCCGTACAGCGGCGTCGGCAGGCCGGCGGCCGTCACCGACAGCTGCGCCGTCAGCGTCGCCTCCACCGATGCGTACGCCGATGCCGAACCGGGCAGCACGCCGTCGGCCACGGGCACGAAATCGGCAGTCATCGACAGCGGCGCCGCCAGCCCGGCCACGCCATTGACCAGCCGCAGCCGCGCGTTGCCGCTGTCGGCCGCACGGCGGTTGTCGTCCTCGATCCAGTCCGCGAGCGGCGTCCCGGGCAGGCCGCTCACGAGCAGGGTGTAGTCGGCGCCGGCGGCCAGCGTCTCGGGCCCGGCAGCCAGCGGCGTGCCGTTGACGGCCAGCGCTACCGGCTGCGTGCCGGAGGGAACGAGAGCGTAAAGGCCCACCGCCGGCGAACCGACACTGGACATCAGGGACTTGCCGCCCACGCTGGCGCTGACTGCGCCGCTGTCGGCCACACCGGCGACCACGCGCACGCGTGCCAGGGCCGTGTCCTCGCGTGCGATGGCCCCGCGCTGCTCCAGCAGCAGCGCATTCATCAGCACGCCGCCGCGGGCCGGCGTCAGCACCAGCGTCAGGACCTGCTCGCTGACGAGGGCGAGCGCGGAGAGGTCCAGCCGCAGGTCGGTCTTGCTGCCGGTCGCGGTGACCCGCAGCCGCCAGCTCCCGCTGTTGACGCTCAGCGGGCCGACGGGCACGCCGTAGCTGGCGCGCGATTGCACCGGCACCGCCGTCGCCAGGTCCTCGTCCGCTCCGGTGAGGTAGACGTCCAGGTCACCAGCGTCGGCACCGGCGTTGACGATGCGCAGCAGCGTGCGGCCGCTGTCGGGAGCATCGACGTTGTCGTCGAGCAGCACTTGCCGCAGCGCGCCCTGGGCACCATAGGCCAGCACCGTGTAAGACTTGTCGCGACTGACCGCGGGCGTGAACGACAACAGCGCGGTGGCCGAGCCACTGTTCGTGATGCTGCTGTCCGCCTCGCCGGGGTCCACCTCCACGTAGTCGGCACGGGTGCCGTAGGTGACGCCACCCTGACGCAGTTGGTCTTCGACGCGCAGGTCGAGCGACACGTAGGCGTCGCTGGCGTTGACCAGCCGCAGCCGCGCCTTGGTGCGATCGGTGTCGCCGCCGCCGCAGGCAGCCAGCAACAGCGCAGCGGTGGCCAGTAAGGTGATCCAGCGGAAGGTCATGATGGCAGCTCCAGGCAGGCGATCCAGGACCGCCATGATGCCTGCGCCGTGGTGGCGCCGGTCTGCCCGTGGTGAATGCTCCCTCGACTAAACGCCTGACGGCGCTGTAGTCGGGGCATCCGGGCATGAGCTGTTGCTCATGCCGAGAAGCCCGCCGGCGAAGCCGCAGGGTGACAGGCCCCGCGAGAGGTCTGGGCGAAGGCCCAGACGTCGGCGAGGACCAGAGGCATTCTCTCGACACGGCCGGAGCTTTTGCCGGCGCCTGCCTGTTGTTCAATGCTGGGCTTGATGCCCAGCAGCATCGCCAGGCCACGGCCGGCGATGTTCAACGCGCCGTTGAGGTCTGCGTTGTACAGCTTGCCCGAGGCGAACGTCGCGAGCTGCGCGTTCTCCTTGGAGCGCGTCACCTTGCCCGAGCCGTCGTACGCCCAGCGGCTCGTGCCGCGGGCGAACACCTCGAGCAGTCGCATGCCGAGCTCCTGCGCCTTGTGCGTCAGGGCCTGGGCGAGCGCGCGATGCTGGAAGCGGTGGAACCGCTTCTTCATCGCACGGCTGGGCCCCTTCGGGCGCCAGCCCTTCAGGTCCTCGATGACGAAGGCCTTCGCGCCGTGCTTCGCGGCGAACGCCGCGATGCCCGACGCGATGCTGCGCGCCGCGTCCAGGCTGATGCCTGCCACGCGCCGGTGCAGCGCCACGCAGTGCCGCTCGCGACGGCGCACCGTCCCGGACTGACTCTGCCTGGCTGCGATGACCGCTCCCAGAGCGTCGCGCCGGTCGTTGTGCCTGCCGCACGTCAAGAACGTGCGGGCTATCACCGTGCCGGTGGAGTCGACGATGGCCGCGGTTGCCGCGGTGTTGATGCCCACGTCGACGGCGCAGACCCGAGAGGACTCGGGTGCGCCGTCGGCGAAGGCCTTGTTCGTGAGGTACTTCGGCGCTCGCACCTCGACAGGACAAGCCAAGCTGACCTTCGCGCCGCGCAGGATGAGCGACGGGCACAGGTCCAGCTTCGCGGCGAGCGGGTTGACCCGCACGAAGCGGCCCTTCACAGACAGCGCGGCGCTGAAGCGCCACTGGCCGTCCGCGCCAAGCAGCTTGATCTGCACCGAGCGCAGGCCATTGCCGTACAGCACCATGTTCGCGCCGTACAGCGACGGGAACACGTTGCTGAAGCCCAGGCGCGGGCCGCGCGCGCCGAGCGCGCGAGACTGGCCGCCCACCTCGCCGTCGAGGAAGTTGCTCCAGTTCGACTGAAACGACGAGACGACGCCGAAGGCGTGCTCCACGGCCGCGCGGCGCAGATAGCTCGGCATCTTGCCGAGCATGCGGTCCAGCACCGGGTAGCGCACGACAGGGCGCTGCTTCGTGGCGTGGAACAGCGCTTCGATGGCCTGGCACTTGCCCTTGGAGCGGAGTCGGGCCAGTTGCGGCCAGTGCACCATCAAGACGCCGCACAGGCCGCGCACCGCGCGCCGGTAGGCGGCGATCGTGCGCTCGACGTCCGCGCGAATGGCGGGCGTCGTCGCCAGCGCGTGCGCTTCGGTGCGGATGATGGCACTGGACATCCATACAGTATACTGTCTTGAGCTTAAATCGACAAGGCAATCAACCATGCCGGATGGCCTGAAGACCAGCAACCACGCGGCCTACAGCCTGCACTATCACGT
>Ga0105090_10001740_pt1 | contig 11868 bp, 10 predicted proteins | sample PPLLak3March2015_FD_79110 | JGI IMG/M metagenome (GOLD analysis project Ga0105090, IMG submission 79110) | Freshwater sediment microbial communities from Prairie Pothole Lake near Jamestown, North Dakota, USA - PPLs Lake P7 Core (1) Depth... | ecosystem: Environmental > Aquatic > Freshwater >... | reverse complement strand
TGTCCGGCAGCGTGGAGGTGATCTACAGCACCGGCGGCGGCTTCACCGACCGGCTCGACGTGCGCGCCGGCGAATCCGTGGAGCGCCGCGTCGACGCGGCCATCGGGCCGGGCCGGCAGCTGGTCGACATCTGGCCCGACCGCTCGATCCTGGCGTCCGTGGTCGACATCATGGCGGGGCGCACGCCGCGCACCTCGGGCACCTCGGGTTTCGACAGCGCCGGGCTGAGCATTTCCGGCGAGCTGCTGCCGCTGCCCGGCACCGCGCTGCCACTCCAGCTCTACGGCTGGGCGCCCGACCAGCCGGTGCAACTGATGCAGGGCGGCTGGACGGCTGCCGTGCAGCCGCAGGGCGGCCGCCTGCTGCTGCCCGTGCAGCGGCTCAAGGCCGGTGAACTGAGGTTCGCGCAGGGCACGCGCCAGGCCACCATGACCGTGGTGCCGCTGCCCGATGCCGAAGACGTGGTGGGCCAGTGGCGCAAGCTCGCCGGCAATGCGCCCGAGCGGCGGCTGCAGCGCGCGGTGCTGCTGCAGGAGCAGCAGTTCTTCGTCAACGCCGTGAGCGAATATGCAAAGGAGCCATGAGATGAGTCCACTGCCCCGCCTGCTGCTCGACCGGACCGCTCTTGTGTTCATGGCGGCGCTCATGGCCGCGTGCGCAAACCTGCCCTCCCTGTCTGAAATCGGCCTGCCCGGCCAGGTGACGATTCCCGACCCCTTGCCGGCGCCAGGAGCCGGGCTGTCGCCAGAGGACCCGCCCGGTCCAGGCGCCGAGCCCGGGACTCCGAGCCAGCGGATCACGCCGCCCTTCACACTGACCTCCGACGAGGTCAAATCCATGCTGATCCGATCCGATCCCAAGGCCTGCAGCGCCACCGCTGACGCCAATGCCGCCGAGATGGCCGCCATCTACGCCAGGATCGGCGTCAGCTTCGGCTCCAGGCTGGTGGTGTCGCGAGTGACGGACGACGCCGAACTGCAACGCACGCTCGATGAATTCCGGCCGTACCTGCGCGAAGTCTCACGCAATACCACCTGGATGCCGGTCTCGGCCGAGCGCCTGATCGGCGACGAGCTGTACAAGCGCAATCGGCTGCAGCCCTACACGCCGCCGGCCCGTCACAAGGCGCTGCTGGACAAGACCATCACGCCGATCTTCAAGGACCTGGCACGCTTCGCCCGCGACGACCTGAAGAGCCCGGTTGAGTTCGATCTGCGCGTCGTGCGCGACGATGCCGGCACCTCACCCTCGGCCATCGCCGGGGGCATCATCATCGTTCCCAGCGGGATGTTCTCGGCCATGGCGCGCGTCAAGCAGCCCGAGCAGGTGATCGCCTTCATGCTGGCGCACGAGTTCTCGCACGTGCTGCGCCGCCACAAGACCAAGATGGTGCAGATGAGCCTGGTCGATTCGATGACCATGGCCGGCGAATACCGCAAGCTCACGGCGGACTTCAAGTCGGGCCTTGCAGTGACGCGGCGGCCCGAGCAGATATTCAGCTTCTCAACCGAGAATGTTGCGTCGCTGATGGAGCAGACCTGCAAGTCGCGCAACTGGTTGCCTTCGATGGAGCAGGACCAGGAATTCGAGGCCGACGTCTGCGGTTCCCTGCTGCTGGACAAGCTGGCCGCGTCGCGGCGCACGAGCTACAACGCGGTCGCCGGCTACGAACAATACCTCGCCGCCGGGCTGGCCGCCCCGGTGCCGCCGGAGCAGGCGGGCATGTGCCCGGTCAAGACTTCGCACCCCCAGCCGGCGCGGCGCAAGGACAATCTCGTGGCCTACTCGGCGCGGTCGGGCAAGGGGCGCTGAAGCCGTTTCAGGCGCGCTTGCGCACAGTGTCGTGCTGCCTGAGCCAGCCGAAGAATTCGGCATACCAGAGCTGGCTGTTGCGCGGCTTGAGGATCCAGTGGTTCTCGTCCGGGAACCACAGCAGCCGGGCATCGACCTGCAGCGCCTTGAGCGTGTTGTAGTAAGCCAGCCCCTGGGCGTCGGGCACGCGGTAGTCCAGCGCGCCGTGGATCACCAGCGTAGGTGTGCTCATGGTGCCGGCGTAGGCGTGCGGGCTCTGGGCTTGCACGCGGGCCGGGTCGTCCCAGTACCAGGCGCCCAGTTCCTTGGCGTGCCAGCTCCAGGCGTCGTCGGCAAACATGGCCGTCCAGTCGAAGCAGCCGGCGTGGCACACATAGGCCTGGTAGCGCCCGGGCGCCACATGGCCGTTCATCCACGCCACCATGAAGCCCCCGTAGCTGCCGCCGGTGGCGAACACGCGCTTGCGGTCGATCCAGGGCTTCTTCAGCAGCAGATCGGTGGCGGCCTCCACGTCTTGCAGTTCCAGCGTGCCCCAGCGGTGCGTGATGCTGTCCAGGAAGGCATAACCGAAGCCGCTGGAGCCGTGGTAGTTGACGCTGGCCACGACATACCCCTGGGCAGCGAAGAGCTGGGTGTTCCAGCGGTAATGCCAGTTGTCGCCGGGGCCGGTGTGCGGACCGCCGTGGATGTTGTGCAGCAGCGGGTATCTCTTCTTCGGGTCGAAGCCGGGCGGGTAGACGAGCCACATCTGCACGTCGTCGCTCGCCGCGCCCAGGGCGCTGGCACCCTTGAACCACACTTCTTCGACGCGGCCGAAGTCCAGCGTGGCCAGCAGCGCGTCGTTGAAGCTTTCCAGGCGGCGTGGCGCCTCGCCGGGCACATGGACGTGCAGCCGCGCCGGGTGGCTGGCTGTGTCGGACAGCGTCACCAGCGTGCCGGCGGCCTTGTCGAAGCCGCTCACCCAGCCGCCGGCCACCACCACCTCGGCGCGGTGGTCGGGCAGGTCGAAGCGCCACAGGTGCGTGCGCCCCTTCTGCTCGGCGGTGAACAGCACCGCCTCGCCATCGTCTTCCCACAGCAGCGGGGCGTGCACCTCGTGGTCCCATTCTGCGCTGACGACGCGGTGGCGGCCGTGTTCGCGCTCCCACACCGCCAGCTGCGCCGGCATGGTGTGCTTGCGGCCCTGGTGGCTGGCGGTGAAGGCGATCCGCTGGCCGTCGGGGCTGTAGCGCGGGCTGCCGAAGTCCCATTCGGCGTCGCGCACGATGACCGTGGTCTGGCCGCTCTTCAGTTCCAGCTCGGCCAGCGCGAAGCGGCCGTCGACGCGCTTTTCGGTCGCGGGGTCGAAGGCGAACACGATGCGCTTGCCATCGGGCGACACGTCGAACTGATTGGCATCGGGGTCCGAGCGGCTCAGCTCGTAGGTCGTGCCTTCGAACAGGTCGTGCACCTTGCCCGGCTGGCCGTCGGCGCGCAGTTCCAGCAGGTGCAGGCGGGCAACGCGGCCCTGCGGCAGTTGGTGGTCCCAGAAGCGGTATTGCGCCTCGCTGGTGGCGTAGCCGGTTTCCTTGCGTTCCTTGAAGGCCTTGTGCGCTTTCGCCTGCGCGGTGCTGCCCTTCAGATCGGGCCAGACCCAGGAGACGAACAGCAATCGTTTGCCATCGGGGCACCAGCGGAAGGCTTCCACCCCGGTGGCCACCTCGGCCGCGCGGCGGGCTTCGCCGCCGTCGGGGGCGATGACGTAGAGCTGCGTCTCGTCGTCCTTCTTGCCCTGCTGTTCGCGCTTGGCGGTGAAGGCGATGAGATCGCCGCGCGGGCTCCAGCGTGGCGCGCCGTCCTTGTCGCCGCAGTGGGTGAGAGGCCGCGGCGCGCCGCCCAGCGTGGACAGCAGCCACAGCGACGAGGCCGACTTGTTGTCGTCCATCGAATGACGCGTCAGCGCGGCCACCGCTTGCGCGCCGTCGGGCGCCAGGCTGGGGTTGCCCAGGCGTTCGATGCGCCACAGGTCCTCGACGGTGAACACTTTCTTCTTCTTCGCCATGGGGTCTCCGTTGGGATGGGTGTAGCGGCCTCAGCGAGGGCGCGTGAGCTGCCAGTCCAGATGCGAACGCACGGCCGGCCACTCCGCGGCCGTGATGCTGTAGACGGCGGTGTCGCGCAGCGAGCCGTCGGCACTGCGCAGGTGCGCGCGCAGCACGCCGTCGAGCTGCGCGCCCAGGCGCTCGATGGCGCGGCGGCTCTGCGTGTTCAGCCGGTGGGTGCGGAACTCCACCGCGATGCAGTCCAGCGCCTCGAAGGCATGCGACAGCAGCAGGCGCTTGCATTGCGTATTCAGCGCCGTGCGCTGCGCCGAGGCGCGCGTCCAGGTGCTGCCGATCTCGAGCCGGCGGTTTGCCGCGTCGATATGCATGTAGGTCGTCATCCCCGCGATGCGGCCGCCGGCATCGAAGACCGTGAAGGGCAGCATGCTGCCGGCCGCCTGCAGCGCCAGCCGGCGTTCGATTTCCGCCGCCATGCGGTAGGGGGCAGGCACGCTCGTGTACCAGAGCCGCCAGAGTTCGCCGTCGCGTGCCGCCTCGACCAGCCCCGCCTCGTGCTCGCGCTGCAGGGGTACCAGGGCGGCATGCGCGCCGCCAAGCTCTACCGGCGCCGGCCAGCCCATGGCTCTCAGCGGTTGTGCCGCTGCATGAAGACCAGCTTCTCGAACAGCGTCACATCCTGCTCGTTCTTCAGCAGCGCCCCCACCAGCGGCGGCACCGCGACCTTGTCGTCCTTGCTCTGCAGCGCCTCGAGCGGAATGTCTTCGGCCACCAGCAGCTTGAGCCAGTCGAGCAGTTCGCTCGTGCTCGGCTTCTTCTTCAGCCCCGGCAGGTTGCGCACGTCGTAGAAGGTCTTCAACGCCGCGCCGAGCAGTTCCTTCTTCAGGCCCGGGAAGTGAACGTCGACGATGCTGCGCATGGTGTCGGCGTCGGGGAACTTGATGTAGTGGAAGAAGCAGCGGCGCAGGAAGGCGTCGGGCAGGTCCTTCTCGTTGTTGCTGGTGATGAAGACGATCGGCCGGTGCCGCGCCCGCACCAGTTCGCGCGTCTCGTAGACGTAGAACTCCATGCGGTCGAGCTCGCGCAGCAGGTCGTTGGGAAACTCGATGTCGGCCTTGTCGATCTCGTCGATGAGCAGCGCCGTGGGCTGCTCGGCGCTGAAGGCCTGCCACAGCACGCCGCGCACGATGTAGTTGCGGATGTCGCGCACGCGTTCGGCATCGGCGCCGGCGAGCTGGCTGTCGCGCAGCCGGCTCACGGCGTCGTATTCGTACAGGCCCTGCTGCGCCTTGGTGGTGCTCTTGATATGCCACTGCAGCAACGGCAGCCCCAGGGCGCGCGCCACTTCCTCGGCGAGCATGGTCTTGCCGGTGCCCGGCTCGCCCTTGACGAGCAGCGGACGCTGCAGCGTGACCGCCGCGTTCACCGCCAGCATCAGGTCCTGCGTGGCGACGTACTGGTCGGAACCTTGGAATTTCATCGTGGGGGTGCGCAGGGGCGGCGGGAGGGGTTCGAATCAGTATAAGGGTCTGCCTATAATCGCCGCCGCATTGCAGCGCCGCCACCCACCGGTGGCGGCGAACCCGCCAGACGACCCAACTCCCCCCCCTCACGATGAGCAAAGCGATCACCCTTCTGATGGCCCTGGCCGGTGCCTTCCTCGCCACCGTCGGCGCACACGCCCAGGACGCCGCGGCCGGCGAGAAGAAGGCCGCCATGTGCATCGGCTGCCATGGCATCAAGGGCTACCAGTCCAGCTTCCCGCAGGTGCACAAGGTGCCCATGATCTCGGGCCAGAATGCCAAGTACATCGTCGCCGCGCTCACCGCGTACAAGAAGGGCGAGCGCCGCCATCCTTCGATGCGTGGCATCGCCGGTTCGCTCACCGAGCAAGACATGGCCGACCTCGGCGCCTACTACGAGCAGCATGGCGTGTCGATGATCAAGACCGTGGCCGACACCCCGGCCGTGGCGCCTTCGCCGGCGGTGGCCGAGTTGCTGACGCGTGGCGCCTGTGCGTCCTGCCACGGTGCCAACTACAGCAAGCCGATCGACGGCGGCTATCCCAAGCTGGCCGGCCAGCACGCCGACTACCTCTTCGTGGCGCTGAATTCTTACGCCATCGGTGCCCAGCCGCAGATCGGGCGCAGCAACGCCATCATGGGCGCGCAGGTCAAGCAGTTCAACCGCGCCGAACTCAAGGCCATGGCCGACTACCTGGGCTCGCTGCCCGGTGAGTTGCACACGGTGCCGCAGTCGAAGTTCCGCTGACAGAGTCCCACAGCGACGAGCCGCCGCATTCCGGCGGCTTCTTCACGTGCGCGCCGGCAGTCGCAGCACGCCGGTGGCCAGTGCGGTGCCCAGCAGGATGACCGCACAACCGGCCAGCATCTCGGCGGTGGGCACTTCGCGCAGGAAGACGAAACCCCACAGCGCCGCGAAGGCCGGGATCAGGAAAGTCACGGAAATGGCGCGGGCCGGACCGACGCGGGCGATCAGGCGGAAGTACAGGATGTAGGCCAGCCCCGTGCACAGCAGCGCCAGCAGCATGGCCGCACCCCAGGCGCGTGCGCCGGGCGGGCTGGATGGCCAGGCCGCGAACGCCAGCGGCGCCAGCAGCAGGGTCGCGGCGAGCTGGCTGCCCGCGGCCACGGCCAGCGGCGGCACCTCGGCCGCCGCCCGGCGCGTGTAGTTGGCGCCGAAGCCGTACAGCGCCGTGGCGGCCACGCAGGCAGCGATGCCCAGAGCCGGGCTCACGCCAGAGGCGTCGGCTCTGAGGTCGGCCTTGCCGACGGACAGCCAGGCGACGCCCGCGAAGCCGATCGCCAGCCCGAGCGTGCGCGCCGCACCCGGCCGGTCGTGCAGCCAGACCCAGGCGATCAAGGCGCCCCACAGCGGCGAGGTGGCGTTGAAGATCGACATCAGTCCGGTGCTCAGCACCAGCGCCGCCAGCGCGTACAGCGCAAAGGGCAACGCCGAGTTCACGAGGCCCACCACGAGCAGGGGCCGCCAGTGCTGCCGCAAGGCCGCGCCCTGGCCGCGCCACCACAGCAAGGGCAGGAGCAGCAGGCTGGCGCCGGCGACACGGACGAAGGCCAGCGCCAGCGGCCCGAATTCCGCCGCGCCCACGCGCATGAAGAGGAAGGATGCGCCCCACAGCGCGGCCAGCGCCAGCAGGTCGGTGAGGTTGCGACCCCTCATCGCCGGCGTCAGGCCGGGGCTCCGGGGTCCATGAATGGCGGTGCCGCCTCGTGCAGGAGCAAGGCCTGCTTGCGCGGCAGACCGGCGGCATAGCCGGTGAGCGAGCCGTCACGGCCGACCACGCGGTGGCAGGGCACGATGACGGCGATCGGATTGCGCCCCACCGCCGCGCCCACCGCCCGCGCGGCAGCGGGCTGACCGAGCTGGCGTGCGATCTCGCCGTAAGTGCTGAGCCGGCCCATGGGGATCTGCAGCAAGGCCTGCCACACGCGCTGCTGGAAGTCGGTGCCCGCCGGATCCAGCGGAACGCCGAATTCGCGCCGCCGGCCAGCGAAATACTCGTCGAATTCGCGCCCGGCCCGCACCAGCAGTTCATGGCCGGGCTGCAGCGGCGCGGCCACCTCGTCGCTGCGATGCGCCTGGTGGTCGAACCAGGCCAGCGCCAGCCCGTGCGCGGTGGCCGCCAGGGTCAACGGGCCCAGCGGCGTGTCGATACGGCCTTGTGCCACGAGTCGCTTGTTCATGTCGTCGTCTCCAGGTGGTGCCACAGCCGCATCACTGCATAGGCACGCCACGGCCGCCAGGCCTCGGCCAGCGCCATGACTTGTTTCGGATCGCGCGTGCCCAGCGCGTTCATGAGGCCCACGTCGCTGGCCGGCCAGGCGTCGGGCCAGGCCAGGGCGCGCATCGCGATCACCTGCGCCGTCCATTCGCCAACGCCAGGCAGCGAGCGCAGCAGGGCCAGCGTGGGCTCCAGTGGTGCGCCGCGGTGCAGTGCCAGCCGGCCTTCGGCCACCGCGCGGGCCAGCGCCTGCAGCGCGCCCACGCGCTGGCGCACGATGCCGAGCTGGCCGATGACACTGGGGTCGGCCGCGGCCAGCGTGGCGGCGTCGGGAAACAGGTGCGTCAACGCGGGGTAGGGGGTGACGATCGGCGTGCCCAGGCGATTCACCAGCCGCTGCACCAGCGTGCGCGCGGCCCTGACCGTGACCTGCTGACCCAGGATCACGCGCACGGCGGTCTCGAAACCGTCCAGCGTGCCGGGCAGGCGCATCCCCGGCTGCGGCGGCAGCGGCAGCGTGGCCAGCGCGGCGTCGATGGCGGCCGGCTCGGCGTCCAGGTCGAAGGCCTGGCGAGCCCGCTGCAGCACGGTGCCGAGCACGGGGGCCAGGCTCGGCGACACGCTCAGGTGCAGCTCGTGCGCCGCGGGAACGAAGCGCGCGTTGATCCAGCCGGCCAGGTGCTGGTCGCGGTGCGTCCAGGCGAGCGTGCGCCGCAGTTCCAGACCCTCGACCTGTTCCACGCCCTGCAGCTGCCGTCGCGCGAAGAAGCCGAGCAGCGCCTCCGCGTCGTAGGGAGGCCGCCAGGCCAGGCGCAGCGGCTTGTCGGCGGCATCCCGGTCGGTGCCCGGGCCGCTTCCCTGGCGCCGCACCTGCGTCGGATTCAGCCGATAGCGTTCGGCAAAGGCGGCGTTGAAGCGGCGCAGGCTTTCGAAGCCGCTGACCAGCGCCACCTGCGTCACCGGCAACGCCGTGTCGGTGAGCAGCTGCTTGGCCAGCAGCAGGCGTTGCGTGGCGAGATAGTCGCGCGGCGCCACGCCATGCGCGGCCTGGAAGATGCGGCGCAGGTGGCGGTCGGTGACGCCCAGCCGTTCGGCGAGGGCCGGCAGGCTGGAGGGGCTGCCGTCGTGCAGCGCTTGTTCGAGCATGAGCGCCGCGCTATCGGCGAGGCCCCGCGACGAATCCATCTGCGACAGCCCGGGCGCGATCTCCGGCCGGCACTTCAGGCAGGGTCGAAAGGCGGCCGCCTCGGCCAGCGCGCGGCTGCCGAAGAAGCGGCAGTTCTCGCGCCGCGGCGTGCGAACGCGGCATACCGGGCGACAGTAGATGCCGGTGGAGGTGACGCCCACGAACAGCCGCCCGTCGAAACGCGCATCGTGCGTGCGCAGGGCCAGGTAGGCGGCGTCGGGGTCGTCGGCGATGGAGAGCATGCCGCCATGATAGGCAGCGCAAGACCGTCGACTCGCCGTTTTCGGACCTGTCCTCGGGCGGGCCGGTGTGGCCGGCGCTCCAGCCCGTCACATGGCCTTGAACAAGTGAACATAGGCGCGGCTCACCGGCAGTTCGTGCGCATGGCCCTTGATGCGCAGGAAGAGCCGGCTCGCCTCGTCGCGCCGCGTGCCGGCCAGGTGCTGCAGGTTGACGATGGTCGAGCGGTGCACCTGCACGAAGACGGCCGGGTCCAGGCTGGCTGCCAGCTCGGCGATCGGGGTGCGGATCAAATACTCAGCCTGCGCCGTCTGCACGCAGGTGTATTTGTCGTCGGCGCGGAAGAACAGCACCTCGGACACGTCGATCTGGTGCGTGATGTCGCCGGCGCTGGCGCGCACCCAGCGCAGGCGTTCGGGGCCGGCCGTTGCGACCGCGGTGGGCGCGGGCAGCAGCCGCTGCAGCGCGGCCAGCAATCGGGTCTCTTCGAGGCCGCCGGCATCGGCCGCTGGCGCGGCCAGCGCGCGACGGATGCGTTCCACCGTGCGCTGCAGCCGTTCGCGGCCCACGGGCTTGAGCACATAGTCCACGGCCTCGGCCTCGAAGGCCTGCACCGCATATTCGTCGTACGCGGTGACGAAGACGACGCGTGTCGTGCCCTCGATGCCCTGCGCCACCTCCAGCCCTGTCAGGCCGGGCATCTGGATGTCCAGGAAGGCCAGTTCGGGCTGCAGCGCCGCGATGCGTTCGGCGGCCTCGACGCCGTTGCGCGCCACGGCCACCACCTGCAATTCCGGCCACAGCGCGGCCAGTTCGGCCTGCAGGGCGCGCGCGAGGTGCGGTTCGTCGTCGGCGATGAGGGCGCGCGTCGTCATGCAGGGCTCAGGCGGAGGTGGCTTCGGGGACCGGGGCGGCGGATGTTTCCAGCGGCAGGTACAGGCGTGCCACGGTGCCGGGGTCGGCGGCGATGATCTCCAGGCGGGCCGCCGCGCCGAAACGCTGTGCCAGCCGTTCGCGGATATTGGCCAGCGCCACGCCATTGCCCTGCGGCCTGCGCGGTGGTGCGTGGGGGCCGCGGCCGTCGTCATGCACCTCGATCACGAGATAGCCGCCTTCGGCGCGCGCCTGCACGCGCACCGTGCCGCCATCCAGCGCCGGTTCCAGCCCGTGCTGGACGGCGTTTTCCACCAGCGGCTGCAGCAGCAGCGGCGGCAGTGGCGCGGTGCGCACCCTTGCGTCCGCCTCGATGACAAAGCGCAGCCGCTCTTCCATGCGCGACTGCTGCACACGCAGGTAAGCCTCGGCCAGCGCCAGTTCTTCGGCCAGCGTCGCCGTGTCGCGGCGCAGCCCGGTCAGGCTGGCGCGCAGGTAGTCGGTGAAGGCCCCCAGCATCTGCCGCGCCCTGGCCGGTTCGTGCTCGATCAGCGCCACCACGTTGGCCAGCGTATTGAACAGGAAGTGCGGCTCGATCTGCGCCTGCAGCAGCCGCAGCTGGGCTTCGGTGGCGCGCTTCTCGGCCAGCGCCTGCTGCATGCGGGCATTGAAGACGAGGAAGATGACGAAGCTGATGGCGGCACCCACGGCGGCGCTGCTGGCCAGCGATGCCGCACTGAGTCGGACCCAGCCGATCGCCGCCGTGCTCACCAGCCACACGCCCAGCGGCCAGCCGATCAGCACACCGACGATCGGAATGCCCGAGAAAAAGAGCGCCCGCTGGCCGTTGCCGAAGCGGCGGATGCGCGCCGGGCCCACCAGCGGGATCAGGGTGGCGAACATCAGGTGAATCAGAACCGAGATGGTCAGCGTGATCGTGACGTTGACTCGGTACCAGCGCCACCACAGGCCGCCGTCCAGCCAGGCCTGGGGCGTGGCGCCGCTGCTGCTGGCGATGCCGATCGCGGTGAAGACCCAGGCCAGGCCTGCCGCGAAGAGCAGCGTCCACAGCCACTGCAACCAGGCTGGGCCGGCGGGGTCCAGGTCGCTGCCGATCCAGCTGCGCCAGGAACTGCGCAGGGTGCCGGGCCGGGCGGGCGCGAAGGGGGCGGGCGGGTTCATGCGGCGCAGTGTAGGCAGCGACCCGGGGCTGTGGCACCGGGTTGCGACGCCTGGCCAGCGGCCGGTGCCAATCGACGGTGGGGGCGACGGATGGCGCCTGGCGGATCCCGCGGGGACGCACGCCGGCCTCCTAGAATCCAGCGCATCCCCCCAGCGAGCCCAGCGATGCAGATCGATCCCACCGTCTTCAAGGCCTACGACATCCGCGGCGTCGTCGGCCGCCAGCTCGACGACGCCTTCGCCGAACACCTGGGCCGCGCCTTCGGCAGCGAGGCGCTGGCCGCCGGCGAGCGCGCGGTGGTGGTGGGGCGCGACGGGCGACTGTCCGGCCCGGGGCTGGCGGCGGCGCTGATACGCGGCCTGGTGTCTACCGGGCTGGACGTGGTGGATGTCGGCCCCGTCACGACGCCCATGCTCTATTACGTGGCCGCAACGCGCGGCCAGCATGGCTGCACGAGCGGCATCCAGGTCACCGGCAGCCACAACCCCAAGGACTACAACGGCTTCAAGATGGTGCTGGCGGGTCGCGCGATCTACGGCGCCGACATCCAGAAGCTGCGACAGCGCATCGAGGACGGGGACTACACGCGCGGCCCCGGCCGCGCCGCGCGCATGGACATCACCGCCGAATATGCGCACCGCATCGCGGACGACTGCCGGCTGGCGCGGCCGATGCGCATCGTCGTCGACTCCGGCAACGGCATTCCCGGCGCCAGCGCGCCGGCCATCCTGCGCGCCCTGGGCTGCGAGGTCATCGCGCTGTACAGCAAGGT
>Ga0105090_10001739_pt1 | contig 11872 bp, 15 predicted proteins | sample PPLLak3March2015_FD_79110 | JGI IMG/M metagenome (GOLD analysis project Ga0105090, IMG submission 79110) | Freshwater sediment microbial communities from Prairie Pothole Lake near Jamestown, North Dakota, USA - PPLs Lake P7 Core (1) Depth... | ecosystem: Environmental > Aquatic > Freshwater >... | reverse complement strand
CACTTGCCCTTGTAGTCGGCAAGCGTGCGGTCACCGTGCGTGGTCTTGACCGTGAAATCGGGCGCCGGTTCGTTGAGTCGGGGGAAAGTGGAGGTGGTTTCAGTCATGTCGGCTCCTTGGAAGCGGATATGGGGATGGATGGCGTGTCGGTCAACCCGATTGACGTAAGGGGCTTGATGGCCTTTGCAGTCAAATACACAAGTCAACCTACGCCTGCGCCAGCGCGGTGTCTGTGCGCTGCCGTACGAGTCGACGGACGCTGCCCAGCGATACTCAGAACGCCAGCGTGTGGACACCCGGCTTGAGCAGATGGGCTGCGACCTCGGCGGGCTTGGCAGGCGTCACGCCATCGATCAGGTCGCTGGCCTGCTTGCCCGTGTTGGGCAGGTACAGCGCGCAGACCTCAACCTTGGCACCGGCCTTGATCACGCCCTGCAGCATCTGCTGCGGCGTGACGTTGCGCGGCTTGAGCGTGGGCATCTCCTTGCCTGCCAACGCGATGTCGCCCGCGGCATCGCACAGCAGCACGCGCACCGCGGCCTTCTGCTCCAGGGCCTGCCCGGCCAGTACGAGCCCTGCGCCCTGGGCCATCGCGCTGCCGGAATGAATGTTGACGAACAGTTCTTCTGCGTGCAGCGCGGCGGCAGTGGCCAGCAGGGCCAGACCGATTGCGAGGGACTTTTTCATGAAGATGACTCCAGACGAGGGGGGACAAGGACAGTCCGGCAGGGGTGCCGGGCAAGGCGGCAAATCGGATGGGTCGGCGTCATTCGGCTGCAATCCCCAGGGCCAGCCGCAGCGCCTGGGCGTCGGCGGCGTAGCGGATCTGCGTGATCACGCCCTGGTCCAGGTCCAGCACCGTCACTTTGCCGGGCTGTCGTGGCAGGTCGGCGACGACGGCGGTCTCGCGAACCAGTCCGATCGAGAACGGCAGTTCGCGCAGCTTCGGCACCGCAAACATGCGGGTGACGAGTGCCGGCATGGCACTGATGTCGGCGAGGTAGGCGATGCCGCCGTCGCTCTGGAACCCAGGGCTCTGTGCGGCGAGCACGGCGTTGGCAAGATCGCTGCCCGCCTTGTCGGCGGCAAACAGCAACTGCTTCGTGCTCGGCGCCACGGTCCACGGCTTATCGTGCTGGTCCGTCAGCGTCAGGGCGGGCAGCGCGCCCCCCGGTTCCACCGGTGCCGCAGCGGCGCACAGCGGCAGCACAAACGCTGCGAACAGCCCGACAAGGGCAAGACGCCAGTCGAAGATCGCACGCATCAACCGCTCCTAGCGCGAACAGCGCTGTCAGCGCCAATCGCGCAGCCGATGCGATCTGCCGCGTCGGTGTTGACCATGTGCTGCGCCATCTCCTCGAAAGCGCGAACCACGCTAGCGCGCAGTGCGTCGTCGACCACCTGTTCGGCCAGCGCCTGGCGCATGCACAGCAGCCATTCGTCGCGCTCCACCGGTCCGATCGCATAGGGCGCATGTCGCATGCGCAGCCGCGGGTGGCCACGCTCGCGGATGTACAGCGGCGGCCCGCCGAACCAGCCGCTCAGGAACTTGAACAGGCTGTCGGCACTGCCGGTCAGGCTGTCGGGGTGCAGGCGGCGCACGCTATAGGCCTCGGGCAGTTCGTCCATCAGTTCGTAGAAGCGGTTGACCAGCGCGTGAATCGCAAGCGCACCCCCGAGACGGGCGTATACGCTGTCAACGGCGGCGGGAGGATCTTCGAGGGTCGGGGTCATGGGGTGAGGTCCGTTGCATTCAGCGGTATTGGCGCAGGTAGTTCCACTCGAAGCCGCGCTTGGCCCAGTGGAGAAGGCGTGAGGGCGGCAGCAGCCAGTTGCGCTCGGGCGTGCGCCAGATCAGCGTGCCCTGGTCGATGGCATCGATGATGCAGATCAGCTCGACCTTGAAGGTCTCGTTCGTGGCACGGCCCTGCAGGTCGCCCAGCAGGTTGGCGGCTGCGGCCGCAGCCTGCAGGTCCGCCATATGGGCCTGCTTGGGCATCCAGTCGGGGCCGGGGAAGCTGCCCGAATCGCCGACTACGTAGACCCGCTGCAGGCCCGCCACGCGGCACTGCGCGTCGGCCTGCACCAGGCCGCCCGGCGAGCGCGGCAGCGTGCTGGCATCGAACCATGCGTTGCCGGTCATGCCGGGCATGAAGAGGATCAGGTTGGCGGCAAACTCGCCACCTTCGGTGACGACCTTGTCCGCCTCGAAGCGCTTGAGCTTGTGGCCCAGATGGGTGCGGATGCCACGCCGCGCCATCTCGTCTAGCAGGTGCTTCACCGCCTTCGGGCCCAATCGGTTGCCGGGCTCGGTGGACGGGTTGAAGAACACGAGTTCGAAGCGTTCGCGTCGGCCTTCGCGCTTGAGTTGCTCGTCGATGCCGAACAGAAACTCGAACATCGGGCCGCCGCGCACGGCGGTGGGTTCGTTCGGGTTGCCGGCGAAGCCGACGGCAATCGTGCCGCCGGCCATCTCGCGCAGGCGGTCGCGGATGCGCTCGGCCGCCGTGATGCCTTCGCAAGGCGTGATGGCGTGCTCGATGCCCGGCAGTTTCTTGATGAAGCGGCCACCGGTGGCGATGACCAGCGCGTCGTTGACGATGTCGCCGCCGGCGGTGTGCACGGTGCGGGCATCAGCGCTCAGGCCTGTCACCTCCGCGGCGACGAAGCGCACATTCGCGCGGCGCAGGAAGTTCTCCAACGGGATCACCAGATCCTCGCGCTTGCGCAAGCCGCTGGGGATCCAGATGATGCCCGGCAGGTAGTGCAACTCGGCGCGCGGGGCCACCAACGTGATCTCGACCCTGGCATCGCGCCGGCGCAGTTCGCGAAGGGTCGACAGACCGGCGAACCCGGCGCCCAGCACGGTGATGCGCGACATGGAAGCCACTTTGGTCATACAGCGCCCGCCAGCTCGCGCGGCGCATGCGCCACCTCATGGCGGGCGGCCGTGTCCGTGGCGGTGCTGCAATCGGCGACCGCGGGCAAGGCCCGCACGCGAGCCAGGAACTCATCGCGCGTGGTGCCGCCAAGCCACGGGTGCCAGCGGCGCTGTTCGAACACGTTCGACACGGCGCGGGCCTGCATCGCATGTCCGCTGAACAGCAGCGTCTCTCCCGGCAACGTGAAGACCTCGCGCATCACGCTGTCCCACAGCGCTTCAGGCAAGGCCGGCCGCGGCTGATAAGGGCAGGCATCCACGGCAAGCAGGCCGCCGCAGAACAGGCGGTCACGCCACAGGTAGCTCAAGCAGCCGGCGGTGTGGCCGGGTGTGCGCAGGACCCGCATGTGCTGGTGGCCGAAGACCAGCACGCCGTGCTCGCTGTCGGGCGTACCCTGGTCTGCGGGCATGTGGTGCTGGACGCGCGGCGCGCCGAGCGTGTCCAGCGTCGCCGCTTCGCCCGCGAGCTGGTCGTCGTGTTCGTGCGTGCGCAGCAGCCAGCGCAGGCGCAGGCGGTGCTCGTCGAGCATGGCGGCCAGCACCGCCACGTCGGCACCACGCGGGTCGACGAGCACGGCTTCACCTGCGTCCAGATCGGCCAGCAGAAAGCTGGCGGCACCGCTGTCCTCGTCGTGCAGGATACGAAAGTACATGCTGCCTTCCGGGGTGCTTGGCGGGTGAAGGTATTGACGCTTCAGGCCGCGTCTTCGCCGATGAGCACGCGCGTGTCGCTGGCATAGCGGTGCGGCGGGATCTCCAGGTTGGTGGGAGCCGGCTTGTTCTTGAACACGCGCCCGGCGCCGTCGAAGGTCGAGCCGTGGCAGGGGCAGAAGAAGCCGCCAGGCCAGTCACTGGGCAGGCTAGGGTTGTTGCTGCCCTTCGGCGCGTCGCTCGGCGAGCAGCCGAGATGGGTGCAGATGCCGATGGCGACGAAGATCTCCGGCTTGATGGCCCGCGCCAGGTTCCTGGCATAGGCCGGCTGCTGGTCCTTGGCCGAAAGCGGGTCCACCAGTTCTGCATCGTGGCCCTGCAGTGAAGCCAGCATCTCGGGGGTGCGCCGCACCACCCAGACCGGCTTGCCGCGCCATTCCACGGTTCTGATGCCGCCGGGCGGAATGTCCGCGATGTCCACCTCGACGGAGCCCCCCGCCGCCTTGGCCCTTTCGCTGGGCGCGAAGCTCGAGACGAAGGGAATGGCCGTGGCCGCCACTGCCACACCGCCCGCCGCAGCAGTCGTCATCAGCCAGAAGCGGCGCTCGGGGTCTCCAGGGCTGGCGGGGACGGCGCCGGTGGGTTGGATAAGGGTATGGGCCATGATCAGCTCCTTGTCGTGGAAGTGAAGGTCAGCGCAGCACGCGGACTTCATAAGTCATTACTTATCAAGAGCCGTGCCAACGGCATGAGAAGGAGAAAGTTCAATTGAATCAATGACCTGTGGCGTTCGGTCCGGCTGGACTGCCACGACCTCAGGAGCGGACTACGCCAGAATTGGCAGACGACTGCCAGATTGCGTGGCAGCTGCTGGCGGTAAGGTCTTCACTGCTGCAGCACCAGACGCAGCAGCAACGCCACGAGCAGCAGCGCGGCGATGCTGGCCGCCCAAATGCCGGCCATCCAGAGAAGGCGCGTCCAAAGCGGTGGCAGCGGCGCGTCGGGATGCGGTGCCACGATGGTGGGCCAGCGGAGTGGGGACCGCTTCATGCGTGATACCCGTGGGCGCCGACCTTGCCGCGAAACACCCAGTACGACCAGCCGGTGTAGGCCAGGATCATCGGCAGCACGAGGCCGGTACCCCACAGCATGAAGACCTGGCTGCTGCGGTCGGTAGCCGCGGCCCAGATGGTCACGGCGCCCGGAATGACGTACGGAAACACGCTGATGCCCAGGCCGATGAAACACAGCAGGAACACGCCCAGCGTCAGCAGGAACGGCGCGAGTTCGTGGCCCGCCCTCAGGCTGCGCACGAAGGCGACGCTGGCCAGCGCCACCAGGATGGGCACGGGCGCCACCCACAGGATGTTGGGCCAGTGCAGCCAGTTCTGGAAGTAGTCGGCGCTCAGGAACAGGGTGGCGATGCTTACCCCAACGATGGCAGCGAGGGTGGCGCCACCCAGCCACCAGGCCAAGGCCCGGGCCTGCCGCTGCAGATTGCCTTCGGCCTTCATCACCAGCCAGGTGGCGCCCAGCAGCGCGTAGGCGATGGCGACGCTGACACCGGTGATCAGCGAGAACGGGGTCAACCAGTCCCACCAGCCACCGGCATAGGCACGGTCGCTGATGGCCACGCCCTGCAGCAGCGCGCCCAGCACCACCCCTTGCGACAAGGCCGCGAGCAGCGAGCCGCCGGTGAAGGCCAGGTCCCAGAAACCGCGGTGTGCCGGGTCGCGCCAGCGGAACTCGAAGGCCACGCCGCGGAACACCAGGGCCAGCAGCATGGCGATGATCGGCGCATATAGGGCCGAGAAGATCAGCCCGTAGGCCAGCGGAAAGGCCGCCAGCAGCCCGCCGCCGCCCATCACCAGCCATGTCTCGTTGCCGTCCCACACTGGCGCGATGCTGTTCATCGCGGTGTCGCGGTCGTGGCCCACTTCGAAGCTGCGAAACAGGATGCCGATGCCGAGGTCGAAGCCGTCCAGCACGACATAGATGAAGACGGCGACGAAGATGATGAGGGCCCAGATGACGGTGAGGTCGATGTTCATGATGCGCCCCTCATTCAGTCGCCAGCGTGTCGGGCCGCAGTGCCACGGCAGGCGTGGTGCCGGCGCTGCGCACGGGAATGTTCGGCGGCGCCGACTCATGCACCACCGGGGGCTTGGCCATCAGCTTCAGGATGTAGAGCACCCCGGCGCCGAAGACCGCGAAATACACGAGCACGAACGCAAGCAGCGAAGCCGCCACCGCGGGCGCCGCCAGTGGCGACGCCGACTCGGCCGTGCGCAGCAGGCCCTGGATGGTCCACGGCTGCCGGCCGACCTCGGTGGTGATCCAGCCGGCCAGCACGGCGACCAGGCCCGACGGCCCCATCGCCAGCGCAAAACGGTGCAGCCACCGCCACTCGTAGAGCTTGCCGCGGACGCGGGCGTAGAGGCTGAGGGCGCCCAGCCCGGCCATCAGGAAGCCGAGGCCGACCATGATGCGGAAGGCCCAGAACACGATGCCCACCGGCGGGCGATCAGCCACGGGCACGGTGTCGAGACCGGCCAGCGGAGCGTCCAGGTCATGCTTCAGGATGAGCGACGACGCCTTCGGAATCTGGACCGCGTAGTCGACGCGGTTCTCGGCGCTGTTGGGGATGCCGAACAATATCAGTGGCGCGCCGTCCGGGTGGCTCTGGTAGTGGCCTTCCATGGCCATCACCTTGACGGGCTGGTGCTCCAGCGTGTTCAGGCCATGCAGGTCGCCGAGCACGATCTGCAGCGGCGCGACGATCGTCGCCATCCACATGGCCATCGAGAACATCAGTCGGGCGCGCGGGTTGGCGCGGTCCTTCAACAGGTGCCATGCCCCGACCGCGCCGACCAGAAAGGCCGTGGTCAGGTAGGCGGCCGACAGGGTGTGTGCCAGCCGGTACGGCAAGCTCGCGTTGAAGATGATGGCCAGCCAGCTGCCTGCTGAGATGAACTGGCCGTCGGCGTTCATCGCGTGGCCGGCAGGGGTCTGCATCCAGCTGTTGACCGACAGGATCCAGAACGCCGACACGAAGGTGCCGAGGGCCACCATCAGCGTGGCCGTGAAGTGCAGGCCCTTGCCCACGCGGTTCATGCCGAACAACATCACGCCCAAGAAACCGGCTTCCAGGAAGAAGGCCGTCAGCACCTCGTAGGCCATCAGCGGGCCGATGATCGGGCCGGCCTTGTCGGAGAACACCGCCCAGTTGGTGCCGAACTGGTACGACATGACGATGCCCGAGACCACGCCCATCGCAAAGACCAGCGCGAAGATCTTGATCCAGTAGCGGTACAGGTTCATGTAGTCCTCGCGCCCCGTCTTGAGCCACAGGCCTTCCAGCACCGCCAGGTAGCTGGCCAGCCCGATGGTGATGGCGGGGAAGAGGAAGTGGAAACTGACGGTGAACGCGAACTGGATGCGCGCCAGCAGCAGGGCCTCGGGTAACTCGAACATCTTCGGATCCTTGCGCCATTCAAGGCGCGGGTTGGCTGAGCGGTGGGTCCAGCGCAGTCTGACCGCGTTCGCCCTTGGCGTCCGCGCGGCAGGCGACATGGCCCTCTATCAGTGATTGCTTAGGCTTAACAAGACCCGTGCCATCGCATCGAACATCAAAAAACCGAGCCAATTCAACATGTTGCAAGCGCAGGCCCGCTGATGCGCCGATCCGGATGGTCCCGATTGCGCCAGATTCGGCGCATGCCTGCCAAAATGGCGGCCGAGTTTGGCAGTCACGGTGGCCGGCCGAAACTGCGAGCTGCCTGCTCAACCTGATCCCGAAAGAGCGAATCGATGTCCACCGTGCTGCCCGAACTGGTGTCCTACCTCGAAGGCCTGCCGGAGCCGCACATCCTGTTCGACCACCAGTACCGCATCCTCTCGGCCAATGCCGCTTACCGGCGACAGTTCAGCCCCAAGGCCTCAGTGATCGGACGCACCTGCTTCGAGGTCTCGCACCACTTCAGCGTGCCGTGCGACCAGGCGGGGGAAAGCTGCCCGCTGGCGCGCGCACGCGAATCCGGACAGCGCGAGCGCGTGCTGCACCTTCACCACACACCGCAAGGCGAGGCCTACGTCAACATCGAGCTCGTGCCGCTGCGCGACGCCACGGGCGAACAGGCCTACTTCATCGAGAAGATGGAGCCGCTGCGGGTGGCCGAGAGTCAACCCGCAGCGCAGGGGCTGATTGGTCGCGCACCCACGTTCCAACAGATGCTCGAACTGGTGGCGCGTGTCGGGCCGTCGAGCGCCAGCGTGTTGTTGCTCGGCGAGTCGGGTACCGGCAAGGAACTGCTGGCGCGGGCGATCCACGAGGCAAGTGCGCGCAAGGCCGCGCCGCTGGTTGTGGTGGATTGCGCCAGCCTGCCCGAGGCGCTGTTCGAGAGTGAGCTGTTCGGCCATGAGCGCGGCGCATTCACCGGAGCCAGCAGCAGCAAGACCGGGCTGGTCGAGGTGGCCAGCGGCGGCACGCTGTTCCTCGACGAAGTGGGCGACATTCCACTGCTGATGCAGGTGAAGCTGCTTCGGCTGCTGGAAAGCGGCACCTACCGGCGTGTGGGCAGCACCGAATTGCGCCGCACCGATGTGCGCGTGGTCTCGGCCACACATCGCGATCTGTACGCCATGGTGGGCGAGGGGCGCTTCCGCGAGGACCTGTACTACCGCCTCAGCACCTTTCCGATCCGCCTCCCCGCACTGCGCGAGCGGGTGGACGACATCCCCTTGCTGGCAACCGCGCTGCTGGCACGCGTGGCGCCGCAGCGCAGGCTGAGCCTGTCACGCGATGCCATGCTGCGGCTGCGCGAGTACCCGTTCCCCGGCAACGTGCGTGAGTTGCGCAACGTGCTGGAACGTGCGGCATTGCTCACCGACGGCGCCACCATCGAGCGCGACGCCGTCGATCGCGCACTGACGGTCGGTGGATCGATGGCGGGCCATTCCGCCCTCGATCGCCGCGCTGCACTGCCACCGCCGGCATTGGACAAGGCGACGCAGGCACGCCCATTGGCCGAAGCAGAGCGTGAAGCGCTGCGCGCCGCCGTGCGTGCCCACAAGGGAAGCCGGGCCGAGCTGGCACGAAGCCTGGGCATCAGTGAGCGGTCGCTGTACCGGAAGCTGCGAGAGATCGACGGCACGCAAGCGCAAGAAATCTGATCATCGGCCCGGTCAAGGCGGCCCCCCAGTCGGTCGCGCGGCCTGCCCAGCGGCTGGTTGCGGTTTGCCGCCTGTCAAGGACAAGACGCTCTGGCGCGCGCCCAATGGCTGCAATCCCACTACCCGGAGTACGCGATGCATGCCCTCAAGGATCTCTTCACCAGCGATGTAGGGCTGATGAGCGCGGCCGGGATTGCCTTCATGCTTGGCATGGCTGTTTTCTTCGTTCGCTACTTCCTCAGGCACATGCAAGAGGACGAGGCGCGGGAGAAGGCAGCGAAGCGCTGACCTGGCCACCGGGCGGCGAGTTCATCGGCGCTCAACGGCTGCGCTGGCCTGAAACAGGAGGCGCCGTCCAATCCGCGCAGCGTGATTGCCGCGGTGATTGTGTAGAGATGCAACGCGACGAAGGGCCGCATGTGTGAGTTGTTTGCGATGTCGGCGCGGTATCCGAGCACGGTCCGGTTCTCGCTTGAGGAGTTCTCGCGGCACGGCGGCCTGTCCGGGCCTCACAAGGACGGCTGGGGCCTGGCGTGGTACGACGAGCGCGATGTGCGCCTCGTCAAGGAAATCCTTCCCGCGGCCAGCAGCCGCTATGTTCTCTTCATTCAGGACAACCCCTTCGTCAGCCCGTTCGTCATCAGCCACGTGCGCAAGGCCACACGCGGCAATGTCGCCCTGCGCAACTGCCAGCCATTCCTGCGCGAACTCGGCGGCGCATGGCACAGCTTTGCGCACAACGGCGACCTGGCAGACATCGAGCGAAACGCGCGTTTGCGGGCCGGTGCGTACCGGCCGGTCGGTGAAACCGACTCCGAGCTGGCTTTTTGCGCGCTGCTCGAGCGCTTGCGCCCGCTGTGGCTGACGGATGGACCGCCGGATGTCGAAGCGCGCTTGCGGGTGATCGAAGCGTTTGCAGTCGAACTGCGTGACCTTGGACCAGCGAACTTCCTCTACTGCGATGGCGACGCGTTGTTTGCACACGCGGATCGGCGTCATCAGGACGAAGGGGCGATTCGGCCGCCTGGTCTGTGGCGGCTGGCTCGTCACTGCGCAGCGGGCGGCGAACTGTCCGCCACCGGACTGCGCATTGAGTCGCACGGCGCCGCTCAAGACGTGGCGCTAGTGGCGAGCGTCCCGCTGACCCTCGAGGACTGGATCCCGATGGCGCGTGGCGAGATTTTGGTCGCTCGAGGCGGGCAACTGCAGCGGGCTTGATGGCCGAAGTCGAGCAGGTCCGAAGGACCGTTCAGTCACCGACCAGCGGGTGCCGAAGGCCTCGAAGGACTGGCACCACGAACTACGCTCAATCGTGTGTCAGCGGCTTGTCGGTGAAGAGATAGTTGCGCATTTCCTTTTCGAAGGGACCGTCATTGCGCCTGATCCATTCCATCAACATGGCTGCATGCTCCTTCTCCTCGTCGCGGTTGTGGGCGAGGATCGAGCGCAGCACCGGGTCCTTGCAGGCATCCACCCGCTGGTTGTACCAGTCCACGGCCTCCAACTCTTCCATCAGCGAAACAATCGCCCGATGCATGTCGCGCGTCGCGTCCCGAAGTTCGTTGATCGGTTCGTGATAGCCCTCGTTGGCCATGGCTTTCCCCTTTGTCAGCAAGTGCAAGTTCGCTGGGTCCACGGCGGTCGGGCCGCCGTGTCGGTGTCTGCGCAGCCTGCAAGCAGTCCACGCAAAGCCCACGAAAGTCTATGCGGATTGATGCGCTGCCGAAAGATTCGTGTCGCGGGCATGCGTTTGCTTAGTGGGGCGCCTGCCGAACCAGACGGAGCGACCGACACCCGCATCGGGCTTGTTCCCGGTCAAGCCGACCCTAGCTGGGGCGCGTACCCTGAACCTTGGTCGATCGATGGGTTGGCTTGCAGACTCCGTGTAGCTACCTACTTGGCTTCTCCTGGGGGTTCCATGATGCGCAGAATCTACTTCCTAGTCCCGACGGTCGCGTCGGCGCGCGCGATCGTCGATGAATTGCTGCTGGCTCGTATCGACGAACGGCACCTTCATGTCGTAGCGAAGGAAGACACCCCGTTGGAGGACCTGCCGGAAGCGGGCGTCGCACAGACCTCGGATCTGGTCCCGGCGCTGCAGCGGGGTGTGGCTTCGGGTGGCTTGGCGGGCCTGCTGGCTGGCGTTCTGGCTGTGACCTTCCCACCTGCGGGGCTGGTGCTGGGCGGCGGCGCCTTGTTGGGCATGACGTTGTTCGGCGCCGGCTTCGGCGCCTGGATGTCCAGCATGGTAGGCATCGGCCTGCCGAGCAGTCGGATCGAGAAGTTCGAAACAGCGATAGCGCGGGGAGAACTGCTGTTGATGATTGACGTGCCGCGCGACCGCGTCGAAGAGATCGAGGCACTGGTCAAACGTCACCATCCCGAGTCCGAACTCGAGGGCCTCGAACCGAACATCCCGCTGTTTCCTTGATGGACGTTGCAGCCTTGCCGGTCCTGCGCGGATGCCTGGTACCTTCAAGCGGTCTGCATGCCTGCGCCGTGGAGGTTGACTCATGAACACGCTCAGCGAAGCCGAAGTGCGGGTGCTGCACGAGGCACTCGACGACGAGTACCGTTCCTGGGCCACCTACGACCAAGTGATCGCCGATTTCGGCGCGGTCCGGCCCTTCATCAACATCCGCGACGCCGAGGCGCGCCACATCGAAGCACTGAGCGGCCTGTTCGCACGCTATGGCATGCCCTTGCCAGCCAATCCCTGGTTGGGAAAGGTCGAACGTTTCGCCAGCCTGCAGACGGCCTGCGAAGCGGGTGTCGCCGGGGAAGCTGCCAACGCCGAGATGTACGAAAGGCTCGTGGCCCAGACCCAGCATGCCGACATTCTGGCGGTGCTGCGAAACCTGCAGCAGGCCTCGCAGGAGCGCCATCTGGTGGCCTTTCAGCGTTGTGCACAACGGGGTGCGGGCGGAGGTAGTGGCGGTGCTCGACGAGGGCGCGGCGGCCGTGGCCCAGGCCTGCGGCAGCCGAGTGGCTGAGCTACACGAGCGCCTGGCGGTCCTGCCGCAGTACCTCTTGCCCAAGAGGATGCTGACGGTTCTGGCGGGCCGATGTGCGGCCTCGCGTGCCCCGTGGTGGACACGCCGGGTCATT